>Ga0209048_10003902_pt1 | contig 14370 bp, 13 predicted proteins | sample FrelakmetCRP12CR_FD_187146 | JGI IMG/M metagenome (GOLD analysis project Ga0209048, IMG submission 187146) | Freshwater lake sediment microbial communities from the University of Notre Dame, USA, for methane emissions studies - CRP12 CR (SPAdes)... | ecosystem: Environmental > Aquatic >... | reverse complement strand
CTCGCCAGTTGGCCAGCAGTCACTCCCCGTTGATCCCGACGATTCCGCTCCTGGTCTCTACCGCAGCGAATGGAGTTCACCGCTGAGAGGTGGCGGAACCATCACTTCGTGCGTCTCCCAGTTTGTCGTCAGTTGCCGTGCCGCCAGGTCCAAGCCTCTGAAAGGTCCGAATCAAGTAGACGTCGCAGAACGCTTTCATGACGCCGACGTCGTTCATCGTCATCGCATGCGGCACGGGTCGGCCACTGTTTACGGACTCCCCTACGTCCAGCAAGCGATCGAAATGCCCATCGTCGACCGCGCCGAGCCCTTCGGCGGCGAAGCGCTTCATTGCGATACCAAAGGGCTCACCGGCAGTCCAGCCGCCGAAGCGTTTCATTGCGTCTCTGAATGCCATATAGAACGCTGCGACTGTTTGGATCTCGAACGACATGTGGGCGTCGGACTTCGCGATCATGGTGAGGCCATCGAGATAGCGCTCGCAGATGTTCAGTTCGATGGGTTGCTCGAAACGCAGAAGGTGACCAAAGCACAGCGCCCACCGGTTGAGATCTGCGGCTTCGAGCACCCGCCGAGCTCCGTGCTCCAGTCTGAGTGGCGGGCTACGGTGAGCGCGGAGTTCGATGCTATTTCCAAGATCGGTCAGACGCTCGTAGAAGCGTCCTGACTGTTTCGGGTCGTGGTCGAGCAATTCGTGGAACCAGAAGAAGCCGAGCGTTGCCACGTTGAGGGCCATGACCAGCCGTCTCGACATAACCAGGCCGGTCTTATAGATACGGTCGAGCGCCAGGTCTCCGCCGGCTTCTAGGTCGACCAGGAGTTGATCGGGCTTGCCCGACACCGCTCGAAGCCTCGTCCAGAGGAGGTCGTCGTTCATCTGGTTCAGAGGTCTTTGTCGAACTGAATGCGACGAGGTGTGGAGCCGAATTGTGAGCCGCCACTTCGGCTTGGCAACCGCGTGGTCTTCGGGCTTGCGTTGGAGTTCTCGATCAAGAATCGCACGAGCCTCAGCTTCGTTGTCCTCGAACGTCTTCTTCAACCAGGCAACCCAAGCCGGTACGCTGCCAAGCTCCGTTAGCTTCTGCATCGACTTCGACCCTAGGACCAGTGCCCGCTGCTCAGGGTCTTCGGTGACTTCGAAGAACCATTCACGTCGCGCGACGGCCTCGGAGTCGTCGGCCGGTGCGTCTCCGCGGTTGACGCGCCCGATCTCGGTGCCGGCCTCCACGAAACGGAGCAGCGACTCCGTCTCTTCCTGAGAGATCACTTCCATCGGAATCGACAGACCCTCCTCGCCCGCATCGACATAGAGGCTGGCGACTCGCCGGTCGTGCAGACGTTGAGCAAGCCCGATGCTGGAGTCAATCTGGTCCTTCGTGATCAACTCACGTCCCATCGAAGGTCCCCAAATTGCCCAGAACAGCTTGCGGACGTGGTCATCGAGGGCCCGGTTGATGGACCCTGGCAGCTCTCGTCCGCCTTGCCGTGCGACGTGTCGCATTGCGAGGATCCGGGACTTGCCGACCTCCTCTAGGGCTAGGACGGCCAGGTGGTATGCGAGCCGATGAAGGCGCTCAGCCGAGAGTTTCTTCGCGCCGCTCAGCAGTTCGTCTGCGTTCGCGATGCACGCTTCGATCGCCTTCTGGACGCTGTCATCGTTTAGGGGTGTCATCGCGCGTCCATGTCCTTCTGTGCCCACCTCAGACTTGAAAACCCCGATGTTCGCCTCGGTCGATGACGCCGCACAGACGTCAGCCGATGAATCGATCGCGCCACGCGAGGAATTCGGCCTCGCCGTGGAGCATCGCCGCGTACTCCTGCGCCTTCTCAACCGCTTCCCGCCGAAGGCGCTCGTCCAACTCCGGAAGGCGACCCGCATATCCCTTCGTCGAATAGAGAACAGTAAGCGACGAGTAAGGAGAGAAATCCCGAAACAGGTTTTCGTAGCGCCCCGCCTCGAACCAGTGTCGGCCGCTGAATCCCTCGAAATACTCAACCGGGATCGGTTGCAATGCGTTCGGATTGTGGTACACCGACACGCCGTGGCCCCACTCCTCCGGAAAGTGGCCGACGAGCCAACCGAAAGCCTGTGGTACCGTCGCGGCCGGGTTGAAGTCCATGCAGGATCCCACCCTGATCATCCGAACGCCAGGGTACTTGTCAAAGCGGAACGCCATGCGATTGAACTTCGAGATCGTACCTTCGTTCGAGAAGATCACGGCACTCACGTTCTCCGCGCCAGGCAGGTCGAAATAGCCGGACGGAATGACCTTGTTGCCGTGCTGGTGCGCCGGAATCTTCACCTCCTCAATCCGGACCGACTCGCCGGGTAGCGAGACCACCCGATGATCTACCCCGTAGAGATACCGGAAAAGCGGTGCATCGCTCATGCGAGCAGGGGAAGGATCAGAGAAGTCCTCGATCGCGATGACGAACGGCTCGCCGGCGACGTGAGGCATCTCCCAGTACGTCTTCCGCAACTTCGAGTAAAGCGAACTCCCGAGACGGATCGGGAACTCGTTGTTCATCTCATGGAACTTCACTTCGGTGTCGTCGGCGCCCTCTGCGGCCATCGCCAGCGGCGGTTTCGCGCTCGGATTCGATGTGACGGCTTCAATCCAGACGCCAAGGCCATTCCGCTCAAATCGGAAGTCTGGTGTCTCGGCGGGGCGCGTCACGTTGTACGGGCCAAAGTGTCCGATGGAGAAGAGCGCCAACTCCCAGACGCGGGCATTGAACCCTTGCGTCTGGAACTCGCGGATGAAGTGATGGTCCGGGTTTGGGAATGCCCCCCAGACCTCCCGAAGCAGATCGCACGCCGGCGCGTGTCTCGGTTCGTGGATGAGTGTTTTGAAGGAGTCGTGTTGTTCGGTGTCTGACACGACCGGGGCGAGTAGATCGCCGTCAGCCATAGTCGCCTCACCTCAATGCTCACCACCAGGATTTCTTCACGGAGCAATGCCGCTGCAAACCGTCTGACCAGATGGGTTGATGTGGACCACGAGAGTGCCGCTTCGAGGTTGCAGCCTGGCGGCCGACCCGAAGCCTTTTGCGGAGGCTACACAGGGTGGTCATCGTCGTTCTCGGCTCGAAAGGAAAAGAAGCGACGCATCCCGGCTTTCCGGCAGTGCAGGCGCAGGCAGTCAATCACCCCATACCGCTGCGCGCGACCGCCGCGGACAGACTCTTCGCGTGCTCGGCAAACTCCCCCGCGGCTCCCCCGCAAAGCCCGGCAGCGACCGGGGGCCACGCCTGCCCGGCGCCAGCAGCCTCATCGATGATCGCCCCCAACAGGCTCGAGCCACGGCGCGCAGCTTTCCATCCGAAGCGGCCCACCGGTCCCCATCCCCGGCCCGTCTGATGACAGAATTCCACGGCGTAGAGGATCTCAAACGTGTCGAAGGCCCGGTCGTACTCGGAGCCGAGAAAGAGTGTCTCGTCGAAGAGGGGCTTGAGCTTCTGGTAGAGATGCTCGCTGAACGGGACGTAATGTCGCTCATGGCCTGGTAGCAGCTTGAAATGCTGCCGAAGGTCACCAATTCCCGTCGTAGCGGCTTCGACGAGCCGCATTTCGCCCCGAGATGTGCCCACCCGAGCGTGCATCAGCGCCAACAGTGATCCATAGGATTCGGCGGCCACGGCCGCGATTCCCCCCGCATACGACAACGCCAGTGCGGGATACCACTGCAACGCCAGGAACCCACTGTTGCCGCCGCCTTCACCGGCGCCATCAGAGAGGCGCTTCGGCCCCAGCGTCAACGAGTCGCGCATGGCGGGCGTGCCCCAGCCGCCCATCAGCACCTCGGCCTGGTACAGGTCGGCGAGCAACTCGTCGAGGGCAACCACGCGTCGTCTGAACTCATCGTCCGACCATGGAACCGACGCCGAGAACTGGGGCTCCCTCAGCGCCGCGGCCACACGACGGGTCTCCCCGGCGATGCAGTCGAACAACCGCACCCGCCAGCGCTCATCAGCGACGCACCGTTTGGTGCTGGCAACGATGTTCATGGCCTTCAACCGCTCAGAGCCGCACGCCTCCCTCGATGTGTCGATCGGGTGTGCGCTCATTCGAATACCGCCGCGGCGGCTGCCATCCCGCAACCAGCCGCCGAACGCCGCCTACGGCTGCACCCAGCTTGAACTGGGTGATTCGTGCCGCCCGCCCACCTCCGACAAGGGCATCCACAAACATCAGCTCCGCCAACGGTCTTGCGATCTCGTCAGCCACGCGAGCCGTACGCAGGGCCGCAAATGGATCTGCGATCTCGCCGATAAAGCCGAGATCCTGGTCGGCCAGAGGATGACGCGTTCCGAAGAGGACCGTCCGCAGCCCCGCTTCGGTCAAGTCGTCCGCGCTGAGACCTGACACGGACATCTCCGCCAAAGGATCGCGGTCCCTCTCACGCGCTTCGAGCCGCAGACGCACAGTCCTCGATCTCGCCGACGTCGTTGTCGTGTCCACCGAGGTCACACGTACCAAACGGCTGCGCCCAGCCCACGTGAAGCGTCCCTCGCCTCCACGATTCAAGGTCCCGCCACGCATTGCCTCAAGGGCATGCGCAACTTCGTCGCTTCGCACTCTGGCGACGACACGCAAATGGTCGCCACCGTCGCCCACTTCCGATGCGCGGAAAACGATGTTGTCGAGCTTGCACCACGGCGCCAGATCCTCAGCCGCGATCTTCTTCAGCCGGTCTTCGACCTGGACGCGAAGGTCGTCCGGCATCAAGAAGTCCGGAACGACGTGGAATGTCCTGATCTCGTTCAGGAACGACTCCTCGTGCCCCTCGCGGTCATTGGCCTTTAGACACCAAGCGGCAATCCGCAGACCACGTTTCTCGGCGTGCAAATACTCGGCGTGGGTTGCCGAGAATCGCGACGGCAGCGGCTTCCCATAACGTCGCCCCAGGACTCCGACGTAGATATCGGAGGTTTCAACCTCGGCGAGATAGGCGTCCTCGGGGTCCGCATCGCGGCCACCGAATTGTTCGAACATCACAGGCGTTCCGCCGACCCCTCGCACGGCCTCTGCCGCAGCCCGGCGCTCGTCCGGAAGCTCGGTCATGACGCTGGAGATAAATGCCCGTCGGCCATGTGCCCATTCGCGCACCGCGTCCTGAGACGGTATCTCCGCCGCGGCGCCCCGATCGATGAGGAGCGGTTCTTGTTCGGTTTCCGTCCGGTTCCGCATCCGTCCATTCTAGACTGACGGTCTGCGTCCGGCGGTTGTTAGCTCGGAACTAGACTCAGGCACTCTGCTTCTTCCGCCTTTCCTCCATCCGAGCCAACATCTGTCCCTTCGCCTTGAGCCGTTGGTGCGAGTAGTGCTCCAGCATTCGGCGGGACAGGTGCCCGGTAACCGCTTCGATCACGTGTTCCGGCTCGCCTGCCTCGAGGAGATCTGTAACGACGGTGTGGCGCAAGTCGTGGAAGCGGAATCCAGGCAAGCCCGCTGCGTCCCGCAGCGCGTGCCAGGCAGTGTCCCACTTGCTCGCCGGCTTGGTCGGATCGAAGTTGTTGTGCTGACTCGCGCACCAGACGTAGTGGTCCGGGTCGGTGTGGCCCAGGGCGTCAGCGCGTTTCAACATCCGATCGACGGCTTCTCCCGCCGCCTGGTTCAACGGAATCGGCCTCTTGCTCGTCTCGTTCTTGCTACGGGTGACGTACAGCACCCCTTTGCCGGTCGCGCTCTCGAGGTCCCAGACCTTGTCGAGATCGATGTTCCGGCGCCGGACGTGCTTCACCTCCACCCCTCGCATGGAGGTGTTCGCCGCGAGGACGGCAGCGCAGTAGACGTGCTCCCATTCGGGGTTCTTCGCCGCGGTCTCGAACAGGCGTCGCTGTTCGTCCGCGCTGAGCGCACGTCCGATCGGAGCGCCGCCAGCTTCGGTGAGCATCTTGACGTCGCCTTCGAGCCGGCGCCACTGCTTGAAGCGCCTCAGCACCTGGCGTAGAGCGCCGACGTCCATGTTGATGGTCCGGTTGCTCGCCCCTTCAAGACGCCGCTTTGCCTGGAAGCCCTCGATGACCTTCCTGGTGATCGTGGTCAGCTTCACGTCGCCCAAGTGGCGCTTGATGACCTCCAGCCGCTCGCGATCGAACGCGATCGTCCGCTTCGAATTCGCGGTCGCTTCCTTGGCCTGGAGATAGTCCGTGATTGCCGCGAACAGCTTGACAGACGGATCGCGAGGGCCGAGTTCGCCCTCCATGGCCGCGCGGATCACTTCCTTCTCGAGCCGCGTTGCCTCCTGCCAGTTGGTTGTTGCAAGGCGAGAGCCGGGTGGACACAGAGGGCGACGCACTTGGCTGCCGTTTACCGAGAAGTACGTCCAGTACCGTCGCCCGCGTTTCCAGAGAGCCATGGCCTTCTCCAATCAAGGCGATGCCGCCTCACGCGACGTGTGCGTGGGCGCCTATCGCTGAGCGTGAGTGATTGGGCTAGGCGTGCCAGTGGCGTCTGACTGCGAGCTCCTGATCACACAGGCGTGCGGATCGGAGAGCGCGTGGGTCTCGACGAGAGCCTGCCGTTCGTACTCGTCTACGTCCTGAGGCCGGTAGCGGACCGCGCGGCCCATCTTCATGAACCGCGGACCGAGGCCTTTGAGACGCCAAGACCGAACCGTGAACCGCGACACGCCCAAGCGAGCGGCTACTTGGATATCGGTCAACGTGCGTTTCTGTGATGCCTCGGTGAACGACTCTTCTGATTCTACCGCGCTGCCGGCTTGAATGTGGGACATGATTTCCTCCGCGTCTGGCCCTGCTGGCTCGCCTCGCGCCGGGAATTGACGCGCTTCCTGGGCTGGCGTTGCGGCCTCTCGTTGACGGGACCCGGCACGCTCCTCCTGCCCGCTGACGCAGCGGGCAGGTAACTCGAGCTTCCGGCGCAAGCGTTGTTGACGAACCGGACGCCGCTCGAAGTGAGCGGCGCCCGGATGACGACTGGCTCTCGACTCGCAGACTACGCGTTCCGTTCCGCCACCTGCTCCTCATGGGCCGAGTAGGCCTCGAGCAGCAACTCGCGGATCCGGTCCTGCGCCGATGCGTCGACGATCGGCCGGAGCAGGGCGAAGCTCCGGCGCTCGCCCGCGACGCTGTACTGGCGCGCCGGGAACGTGACGTTCCGCCCACCGTTGTTGCGCCGCTCCCAGATGGCGAAGCCAATCAGCTTCAGACCATCGAGCGGGCCGGCGGTGAAGTGGAGTTCGGCATCCGCCAGCTTTCCGGGCGGGTTGCCTTTGTCGTTCGCGACGATCTTGACGACGATGCTCATAACCTCTCCTTTCCGTGGTTGCCGCTTCCCGAGCTTGCTGTTCTGCCTACATCACGGCCGTTCCGCCGTGCTCGCCGGCGCTGCCCGCCGCGTCGAGTGGGGCCTGCAGTCGCAGCCAGAGCCAGTGCTGGAGCCAGGTCGGGCTGACGAGCACCGGGTCGGCCGGGGCGAGCAGGTGGTGCTGCCCCCAGCACCGGGCCCGGTGCCAGGCGAGTTCGGCGGCGTCCACGAGGACGAGCCGCGCCTGTCCGCTTCCCTCTCCGTTGACGTGGTCGATTTCCGCCGTCACGAACCCTGCAAGGTCCGAGAGCGTGGCGGTGTAGAGCGTGACCGTCGACGGGCTGTCGAGCGCCGACGGCGCGGTGGTGACGAACGCGTAGTAGACGCGCGACTGGCGTCCGATGGTGATGCCGATGCTGGGCGTTCTCGAGAACTCGCGCATGGTGTTCCTCCTCTCGATCGGGTGAGTCGTGCGACCGTCGGCCGATCGCATTCCCTGGGCATCGCGTAATTGCCCTGACCGGGCACGAACGACGGCACCGTCAAGGCCGCCAGCCCCGCTGGTCGGGGTCGGAGCGAAGCGGAGAGCCTTGACGGGCCGGCGGCGTGCCCGACGATTGGCCACGCGATGCCCGAGGCGGGCACGGGCCAGGGGCCGCGGACGGCCCGACCAGGGCCGCCCACGCGGGGTGGTGGAACGAACGAATCGCGGCGTTGAAATGCGCACACAGACCTCCAGCCCCAAGGCCGCAGGCTCTGGAGCGTGCGGCAGGTGGTTCCGCGATCGCGTCGCGGAGGGTGCGGGTGGCCTGGGCCGTCCCGCGTGAGCGGTTGTCGGGGAAAAGGAGCCGCGGGGGGATGTGCCCGCGCGGCGAGAGCCAGGGTCAGTTGACCGTGGCGAGGAGGCGGCTGGCGGCGCGATCGATGGCGAACCGTCCGTCTTGCCAGGACGTGCGTTGACTGAGTCGCGTCAGTCCCTGCACGTAGCCCCAGATCGAACGGGGATTCGTCTCGTGGCGTTCAGCCAGGTCGTACGCCTCCGAGGCCTGCTTCTGCGAGAGATCGATCCGTCGCACAGCAGCCTCGATCACCGACTCCCGGTTCGCGCCCAACTCCTTCGAGGTGGCCCCGAGGAGCATCGAGCGGTCGCGGTCGGTGTCCGCGTCGAGGGCCGCGCGCACGCCTTCGAGCGAAGACGTCCATGCGTCCTGGATCGACGCGCCTACGTGGCGGCGCCGGAAGCCAGCCACGGCTTGGAATCCCCAGATGATGTGGTTCGCGCACACGGCGCGGAACAGGAACACATCCAGGGTGAGGGCGGCGGCACCCACGTCACTGTTCCGGAGGATGAACCCGCGGAACAGTCCGGCGTGGGCCAGGTCAGTCGGGTCATCGAGATCACGGTTGCCGTCCACGAGGAACAGGAACATGTCTCGATCACCCAGGTAGGCGCCGGACGGGACGCGTTCGGCACCATAGACGCCGTCCTTGTAGCCGAGCGGAAGCGACCAGGCGGGGTGCAGGGCCATGAGGTCGAGCACGCGCAAGGCCAGCTCGTCGTGGTGGACACGGGCGTAACGCGGTGATGTGACCGCGTGCACGGTCCACGGGTCGGCATGGTCCGCGAGGAGCAGATGCTCGTCGCGGCGTTGCCGCTGCAGCCCAAAGTTGATCGCGCTGGACGCGATCGGCGCGGGCAGCGTCCGGAGGTATTTCGGCGGCGCACCAGCGATCGTGGCGAGCTGCTCGAAACTCCAGTGGGTCAAGGCGGCGTCGCGCCCGGACGCGTCGTGCAACACGAGCGCGTGGTGGGCAACCGCCTCGGTCCGGAACGTCGGGGTTTCGATGGTGCGTTCCTCGAGACGGTTGCGCCGAGCGCAAGCCGCCGCGTGGAGCGCCGAGACGCTGTCGAACCGCTCATCGGCCGGGCGCGTGGCCCATTCGCGATGGGCGGTGTACGCGGTGACAGCGGACACACCACTCCCGTTCATAGGGTGTTCCTTTCGACATGGCCCTGAGGGCGATGGGTGGGAACGAGGCTCCACGTCGGGCGACGTGGAGGGGCGACCAGGATGGCCGCAGGACGATACAAGCTAATGTATGCACTTACTCGCCACTTGTCAAGTCCTCATTTGTTTTGATCCAATTATCGGCCTGTGGTTCGAGCGTTGTGATGCAAGCGAGTGCCTATTACCGGTTCGGCTAGCGCTTCCGTCGTCGTCGCGGCGCTTGTCCCCCCATTTCGCGTGCTGTCAGGCTCCCTCGGCGGGCGGGCTACCGGTTGCACTGTCGTGCCGTGAGGACGCGATTCGGCCGCGCGGCCGAAGATGCAGAACTCCTTGCTCTCTGCGGCGCTCGTACGGATCGCGGAAGGAAGCAAGACGAGCACTCGGATCATCCCCTGATTGACTCTGATTGAGCCTCGTACTCGCGTCTTAGTACGAACGGTCCGTGCGACACGGTTACCAGCACGCCAGACATGAGAAGAGGTGAGAGGTCAGGCCGTCCACGAATGCCAAGCCGATGACAACGCAACGTCACGGTGGCGTTTGGGACTCGTGCGCGGAACTCCTGCATCATCGCCCATTGGGCAGCATCGACTGAGGTCGTGTTCGAGTTCACGACCTCGAGGGCCCGAGGCGACACCTCCACCTCTACCCCAGCGACCGCCACGCGGTGGTGTTCGGCGAGCCGCTCCACGCCGTCTTTAGGATAGCGTGGCCAATCGCCGAGCGGCGCGAGGACGTGGTCGGTGATCGCCTCGATGGCTTCGCTCATCCGGAGCATCCCGGCAGCCAGGCGTTCGCGCTGGTCCGGCGTGCCGTGCTGCGCCATCCACTCCGCGACGAAGCGCTTCTTCTCCTCGTGCAGCGCGAGATGCACAGCGCGCTCGCGAAGGTTCTTCTCCTTCCTGGCTGCGAGGTCGGCGCGGAAGCGGCGAAGAGCCTCGGCGGGGACGTTTCGAGCCACGCCTACGTCGGTCGCGACGTCGAACAGCATGCGACCCTGACCGGTGGTGAGCGAGCAACGCATGGGCGACGGTGTCGGATGTACCAACGCTCGCTGCGACTTGTCGGCGAGAAAGGCCTCGGCGATCTGCGTTCGCCGCGCTTGCTCGGCCTCCTGGCGTTTGAGACGGGCGAGATTGCGCTCGGCCTTGTAGACGCGCTCGAGTTGGTGGTTGCGGGCCGCCTCGTGGATGAGTGCTTCCAGCGTGGGCGGTGCGTCGTACTTCGGGGCAATATCCTTCCGGACGACCCGCTGCTCCGTGTCCATCTCGAATCGCGGCCGGAGCTTCAGCTTGGCGGTGCCGCGTGCATCCACCTCGACCAAGTGGAGGCGGTTGGCCGGCACCTGCACCTTCAGTTGCTGCAACGCTCGGCCGTCACCACCGGCCAGGAGGCACGCTTTCCGGCCTGTCTCTGAGAGTTCGTAGACAGCCAACACGGTCAAGTGCCGGACGGCCTCTGGTGCCGGTTGGACCTCGTGGTCGGTCACCAGTTCCGGGCGGCGAACAGCAGCGCGAGTGGCGGTTTCCATAGCGTCCTTCCTGATGCCGGGGGAGCGCACACGGGTCCTCGACAAACCGAGCCCGAGGCAGCGGCCCTGGGGGCGACTGCCTCGGGAATCGAATCAGGCGTCAGGCCTCGACTTCGACGCGGCTGTACGCGTCGAGAATCAGGTCCCGCACGCCGTCCTGGGGCCCCGGGTCTCCGTTCATGGGACGCAGGAGCATGAAGCTGCGGCGTTCGCCATTGACGGAGTACTGCCGGGCGGGGAACGTCACGTTTCTCCCGCCATCGCGACGCTCCCAGACGGCGAAGCCGATGAGTTTGAGTCCGCTAAGCGGACCGGCACCGGCTTCGAAGATCAGCTCCGCGTCGGCGAGCTTCCCTGGGGGATTGCCCCGATCACTGCGGACGATCTTCACGGACACGACGTGGCACTTGTCCTTGGACATGGTGTCCTCCAAGACTGCCGAGGGCCTGAGGCCGACAGCAGCGGCTACGTTCGCTGGGGTCCTGGGACGCCAGCGAACCGGGTGAAGCGCATGGGCCGTGTGGCGCATGCGCGGCGACGACATCTTCTGCGCGGCGACGTCTACGGCCCGGCGTCTCGGAGCCCACCCATGGGCTCACGCCCGTAACGGCGCGCGTGCTGGATCTTCGCGAGCAGTTCCTGCGCCGGCCACGGCGGATCGCAGCGGGCATTCCAGTCGCTCAACGCGAGGAGGGCCTGATCGCCGTCGAGGTCGAATCCCCTCGCCACGCGGCAGCACACTCGAAACGTCCACACATCGCCGCTGTTTCCAGCGATCGCGCCGGGGATCCGGGCGACATACCGGCGGGCTCGTTCGACCGCCAGTCCCTCTCGCGCATGAACTTGTGTGCGAACGCGCGGGGGCGCCGACACGGCCGCCGAGGGCATCCGGTCGTGAGGGAACTCCATGGGTTCATAGATGGCGCTCGGTGCGCGGTACTCGACCGATACCGGTATGGCCGGCGTGTACTTGGGGTTCATGAATCCGGGCAGGCGCAGGGTCTGCGCCGCCGGTGTCGCGGCGGTATCGGTTTTGAGGTTCCGTGCGAGGTGCTTCTGGATCCGCTCCGCCTCGATGACCGAGCACGACCGGACACGCCAAAGCAGTTGGTAGCGGCCCGGCGAGGCCCGCACGACAAACGAGGGCGTCGGCAGCTGTTGCTCGATCACCGGGAGGATCCGAACTGCGTCGTGGTCGATATCGAGAAACAGGTGACGAATCGCCGCGACCGCGGCCGTCGTGCGCTCCCGGCGTCCCGGCGTGAGCGCATTCACGCTCACGTAGACATGGCACCGGTTGTTCATGACCCGAAGCCACCCGGACCACGGGGGCGAGACCACCGCCTGCGCGGGGGCGATGCGCTGGATGACACGACCGGTGTCGGTGGCCTTCATCACGACCGCAATCCAGTCGTCTTTCTCAAATGCCGTGCGCAAGAACTGCTCGGCGGTGGCCCAATCGGCGTGAGTCGTCATGCGACCCCCTGGCCGGCTTCGATCACACTGGCCGGCTCCAAGAGAAACCGATCGCTCTGGGGCTCGTAGCCACGCAGCGCCATGACCTCGGTGACTCGACGTCGGCCACCTTGGCGGGAGACGTGGACGACGAGCTGAATGGCCAGCGCGATCGCCTCGCGGATGCTCTGGTGAGGAAGGCCCACGTTGGCGACCAGCACGCAGTGGGCGAGTCGCGTCAGCGCCTGGTGCGCCGAGTTGGCGTGGATGGTGGTCAGGCTCCCAAGATGGCCCGTGTTGAGCGCCTGGAGCAGGTCGAACGCCTCGGCACCGCGCACCTCCCCGACCAGGATCCGGTCGGGTCGGTGTCGCAGGGTGGCTCGTAGCAAATCGGCGATGGTGACCGGAGGCAGTGGCGCCTCCTGTCCGAGGGGCGCTTGGGCCCGTCGTGCCTCGAGCCGAAGGAGATTCGATTTTGTGAGGTGAATCTCCGCCGTTTCCTCGATGACTACGATGCGGTCCTCATCCGGGATTTGACCGGCGAGCGCGTTGAGGAGCGTCGTCTTTCCCGTGCCGGTTCCCCCTGAGATTAGGATGTTCCGCTGGGACGCGACGGCGTGGGTCAGGAGTCGTGCCACGTCGGCGGAGAGCGTGCCGATGGCGACGAGATCGTCCAGTCGGTATCGCCGCGTGAATTTCCGGATGGTCAGCGCCGCGCCGGCGACCGCGCAGGGCGGGACGATGGCCGCCACCCGCGACCCGTCTTCCAACCGGGCGTCCAGCAGCGGTTGCACGTCGGAGACGTCGTCGCCGCACGCTCGCGCAATGTTCTTGATCGCGACGGTCAGATTCCGCGCGTCCAGCACCCGTTCAGGCACGGGCTCGACAATGCCGGCTCGCTCGACAAAGACGTGGCGCCCGCCATCGTTCACCATGACCTCGGTGACGTCCGGATCGACGAGCAGGTCGGCGATGGGGCGCAGGAACGGCAGGATGCGGTCGAGGCTGCTCACAAGGCCCCCTGTGCGACGTGGTCGAAGTAGCTGATGTTGACGTCCAGATAGTGCGGCTTCAGGTAGCAGTACTGCGGCGGCAGCGGGTTGAAGCCGTCGTACGGCAGGACGATGGCCTGGGCATTCTGGAGTTCTGTGAAGACGCGGGGCGCGAAGATGAACTCGTGGTGGGGTGCGTAACTCTTGCTGGCGCTCAGCGTTTGCTTCGCCGCAGCCGGGCGCCCGGTGAGCAGGGAGATGTGCGACCCCTGGCCCGCCTCCGAGAACGCATAGTGCGCCTTGAGGCGGTCTCGTCGACCGCAGAGCTCAGCGGCTGTCCGGGCCGTGAAGTCGTCGCTGGTCGCCAGGAAGATCTTCGTGCGAAAGCACTGGAGCAGCGTGCGCCAGCTCTCGTCTCCAGGAAGAGCGGAGCGCAGTGAGCTGATGCTCTGCGTGGCGACGATCGGGATGAGCCGCGCCTGACGGGAGAGCGCGAACGTGCGTTCGTCGCCCGTGGGGTCGGTTTCCCCCACCGTGGCGAACGCATGGTACTCGTCGCAGACGAACACCAGGTCGCGCCAGACACGGTCGGGTTCGGCGGCGATTCGCGAGATGCGTTGGAGCACCGCGCGTTGGAAGTCCAGCTTCAACATGACGCCCAACGCCCGGGCGAGTCCGGGGTTCATGCCGACCGGGAAGTTCAGCGCCAAGACCCGGCCACCTTCCAGGACCTCTTCCAGCGGAGGGAGCGGACGGGGTGCCCCGGGCTGCGGCGCGTCGAGATACGAGGATTGGGGCGGGCAGAACGTGCGGTGGATCGGCTGGTTGTCGTCGAATAGGGAGAGAAAGACGACGACGCCTTCCGTGATCGAAGAACGGAGACGCGCATCCAGACGGCTCCAGCCGTGCACGTACCAGCGTTCTACCGCCTCCAACTGATGCCGTCGGTCCGCCCACCCGCTGCCCTGCGCCCGCCGTACTTCGTACCGAATGCCGCGTTCCTCGAGAAAGCTCTCCAACTCCGCCTGATACGGGTGCGCCATGCATCCCGGAGCCTCGGTGAACCACTGCGGCAGTCGACGCTCACGGCAGCAGGCCCGGTAGTCGGCG
>Ga0209048_10003901_pt1 | contig 14370 bp, 15 predicted proteins | sample FrelakmetCRP12CR_FD_187146 | JGI IMG/M metagenome (GOLD analysis project Ga0209048, IMG submission 187146) | Freshwater lake sediment microbial communities from the University of Notre Dame, USA, for methane emissions studies - CRP12 CR (SPAdes)... | ecosystem: Environmental > Aquatic >... | reverse complement strand
CCCCGGGCGTCGTTGAGGACGAAGCCCGCCAGGTCGTGCTCGCCTGCCAGTCTGTGGACGTAGGGCCGGAATCCGACTCCCTGGACCGTCCCCTCCACGCGAGCGCGGGCGCGCCGCGGCATCGTGGCGGCGCGCGCCGGCGGCGCGTGGGCGCTCACGTCCTTCCCCCTGCACCGGGAACCAGCTCGACGAGCTCGCGCAGGGCGTGGTAGGCGCTGGCCTGGGCCTCCTGGATGCGCGGGATGTGCTCGGAGCGGGTGATCACGACGTGGTCGGCAAGCCCTTCGCAGGAGACACGCCCCCCGTCGTAGCCCACCAGGGCGATCGTCGACAGCCCCTGGGCACGCGCCTGGCCGAGGGCGGCGATAACGTTGGGCGAGTCACCCGACGCCGAGAGCGCGAGCAGAGCGTCGCCAGGCGCTCCATGGGCGATCACCTGGCGCGAGAAGATCGCCTCGACACCGATGTCGTTGGCGATCGCCGTCAGGATCCCGGCGTCCTCCGTCAGATCGATGGCCGGCCGAGGCTTGCCCGCTGCGCCGGGCGCAAGAAAGTCGGCGACGAGGTCCATGGCGTCCGTGGCGGAGCCGCCGTTGCCGATCGCGAGCAGCTTCCCCCCACGCTCGAAGCTCTCGCGCAGCGCCGTGGCCGCAGCCAGCAGCACCCCGCGATTACCAGCGAGCGTCTGGACCCTCAGGGCGTCGATCTCCCCGGCCTTCATGAGCGCCGAGCGGCGCACGTTCTCGACGAGCGGCTCCAACTCGTGCTCGCGCTCGGCCAGGAACGGGTACAAGAAGCTCGAGGCACCGGCATCGTGGACGTCGCGAGCGTCGCGGCCGGCGAGCAGACCCCGGTGGTCGAAGAAGACGTGCACCAGCTCCCAGAGCACGTGATAGAGGGTCTCGACCAGCTCCTGGCGGACCGACGCATCGTCGCCTGGCGGCTCGAACTCCCATTCCGCGCCAACCTGCGAGAAGGCGATGGTCAGACATCCGCGCCGGCGGGCGAGCGCGATCGCCCGAGCCGTCTCGGCTGCGTCCGCGTCCTCGGCGGCGAACGCGATCACGATGTCATCCGCGCGCGCGCTGAGAGCCAGCTGAGAGATCAGGTCGCCGCCCGCTCGCGTCAGGCTCCTCGCGGGCAGCGCGCGCTTGCCGACGATCACCGGATGGACGAACTCGACCGCGACATGGTGCGCGTCCGAGGCCGCCGCCGGCGAGGCTCCGAGCGCGATCAGCCGGCCGCCGCGCGCGAAGCGCTCGGCCATCCGATGACAGAGTCGCGCAAGCCTCTCGGCCTGCGGCCCGAAGAACCTGCCGCCGGCCTCGGTGCGGCGTGCGAGCAGCTCGTCGAGGTGCGCAGCCGCCGCGCCTTGGGTGGCCGTAGCGGTCAAAGGAGCGCCCTCTCGCCCGTGCGAGCGGCGAGGTCGGCCAGCCATTGGCGCCAGGCCTCGATGCCGTCGCCGGTGCGAGCGCTGACGAGCAGCCGCTGGGCGCCCGGGTTCACCTGGTCGAGGTTGTAGAGGAATCGGTCGAGGTCATAGTCCAGATGGGGCAGCAGGTCGATCTTGTTGACGAGCACCAGATCGCAGGTGCGGAACATGAGCGGGTACTTCAGCGGCTTGTCCTCCCCCTCGGTCACCGAGGAGACCATCACCCGCACGTCCTCGCCGACCTTGAACTCCGCCGGGCACACGAGGTTGCCCACGTTCTCGATCACCAGCAGGTCGATCTCCTGCAGGGGCAGGGCATCGAGCGCCGAGCGCACCATGTTCGCGTCCAGATGGCACTCGCCGCCGAAGCTCGGCTCGGTGTTCAGCTGGGTGACCGGCACGTGAAGAGCGGCCAGGCGCTCGGCGTCCATCGATCCCTGCACGTCTCCCTCGAGCACTCCCACCCGCGCGCCCGGCACGTCGCCCGCCACCCGCTCGAGAAGCGCCGTCTTGCCGGCGCCCGGCGCACTCATGAGGTTCACGACCGTGACGCCGGCACGGTCGAAGTCGGCACGGTTGGCCCGCGCGATCGTGTCGTTGGCGTCGAGCGCGTCCTCGACGATCCTCACTTTCGTGCGATGCATTCCGCCTCCTCTACCTCGATGGACTCGACCATGAACTCGTTACCGCTCGCCACCGCCACCTCCGCGCCACCGCAGGTCGGGCAGCGGAAGGCCGGGAGCTCGATCTCCCACGACTTCTCGCATGCGTCGCAGCGCAGGCTCACCTCGACGACCTGGAGCTCGAGGCGCGCGCCCTCGCAGACCGTGCCCCTCGCCACGAACGCGAAGTAGAACGCGAGCGTGCCGGGAACGACCTGGCGCAGCCGCCCGACCCGCAGGCTGACCACGATCACGCGGCGCTCGCCGGCGTGCTTGACGACCGTGTTGAGCACCGCGCCGCTGAGCGACAGCTCGTGCATCACGCTACCCCGCGGGTTCCATCAGCAGATCCGCGGCAGCGGGTCACCGACCAGCTGATCCATCACCCGCCGTCCGCCGAAGCTCGTCTGGACCAACACCATCCCGGGCGGCTCGGTCCGGACCTCGCCGACCTCCGCGGCCCGCTCGCACCCGGGCACCGACCGCAGCGCCGCGAGCGCGGCGTCCGCCGCCTCAGGCGCGACGAATGCGACCAGCTTGCCCTCGTTGGCGACGTACATCGGGTCGATCCCGAGGATCTCCGCGGCGCCGGCCACCGCCGGCTGCACGGGGATCGCTCCCTCCCGCACGAGCATCGCCACCGAGGAGGAGCGCGCCAGCTCGTTGAGCACCGAGGCCACGCCGCCGCGGGTGGCGTCGCGCAGGCATCGCAGCTCGGGGCCGACGGCATCGAGCAGCGCGTCGACCGCCGGCCACAGCGACGCCGTGTCGGACTCGATCGATGCGTCGAGCTCGAATTCGCCGCGCGCCAGCATGATCGCCATGCCGTGCTCGCCGATGCTGCCGGAGAGCAGGATGCGATCGCCGGGCGTCACCCCGGAGGGCGACAGGCGCGCGCGTGGATCGCGCCGGCCGAGACCAGTGGTGCATATGTACATCCCATCCGCGTGTCCACGCTCCACCACCTTCGTGTCGCCCGCGACGATCTCGACGCCGGCCGAGCGAGCGGCCAGCGAGATCGCGTCGACCTCACCGCGCAGCTGATCGGCCTGAAGCCCCTCCTCCAACACGAGCGACAGGCTGAGGGCGAGGGGTCGAGCGCCGGACACCGCAAGGTCGTTGACGGTGCCGTTCACAGCGAGCTCGCCGATCGAGCCTCCGGGGAAGCGCAGGGGCTTGACGACGTAGGAGTCGGTCGTGAGGGCCAGTGTCGCGCCATCCACCGCGACCTCGCCTGCGTCGGCCATCTGGCTGAGCGCGGTGCCGCCGAAGGCAGGGACGAACAATCCCTCGATCAAGCTCTGGGTCGCCTTGCCGCCGGCACCGTGCGCCATCGTGATGCGCTCGTCGCGGAACTTCGCGCGCTTGGCGCGCGCGGTCTCGATGACGCCGAGGATCTTCTCCTCGCGCCCGGAGACGATCGCCTGCTCGGTCATCAGACGACCTCCCGCTCGCGCGCGAAGCGCCCGAAGTTGTAATACGCGGCGCAGGCGCCCTCTGAGGAGACCATGCACGTTCCGATCGGCCGCTCGGGAGTGCAGGCCGTGCCGAACACCTTGCACTCCCACGGCTTGATCACCCCCTTGAGCACCTCGCCGCATTGGCACGCCTTCGGATCAGCGACGCGAGCGCCGGGCACGTCGAAGCGGCGCTCGGCGTCGAGGTCGGCATAGGCCTCCGCGAGCTTCAGCCCGCTGTGGGAGATGAAGCCGAGGCCCCGCCACTCGAAGTGCGGGCGCAGCTCGAATACCTCGGCCAGCGCCTCGAGCGCGCGAGGGTTGCCTTCGTAGGGCACCACGCGCTTGTACTGGTTCTCGAGTTCGCACCTGCCATCGGCGAGCTGGCGGAGGATCATCGAGATCGCCTGCAGGATGTCCAGCGGCTCGAAGCCCGCCACCACCAACGGCTTGCCGTAGTCGGCGGGGATGAACTCGAACGGCCGTGCCCCGACGACGGTCGCGACGTGGCCGGGACCGACGAACCCGTCGAGCCGCAGATCGGGGGACTCGAGCAGCGCTCGCAACGGGGGCACGATCGTGACATGGCTGCAGATGCAGGAGAAGTTCTTCACCCGCTCCGCCCGCGCTCGCTTGAGCGTCAGCGCCGTGGAGGGCGCGGTCGTCTCGAATCCGATCGCGCAGAAGACCACCTCTCTATCGGGGCTCTCCTTGGCGATGCGCAGGGCGTCCAGCGGCGAGTACACCATGCGAACGTCGGCGCCGGCGGCCTTCGCGTCGAGCAGGCTCCCGTTCGACCCCGGCACGCGCATCATGTCGCCGAAGCAGGTGAAGATCACCCCCGGGAGCTGGGCCAGCGCTATCCCGTCGTCGACGCGACCCATGGGAATCACGCACACCGGGCAGCCCGGCCCGTGCACGAGCTCCACGTTCGCCGGGAGCAGGTCATCCACGCCGAACTTGTAGATCGAGTGGGTGTGCCCGCCGCACACCTCCATCACCTTGTAGTGGCGACCGGGCTCGACCAGCGACAGGATCTCTGCGGCGACGGCGCGACCGAGCGCCGCGTCGCGGAACTCATCGACGAACCTCACGCCCCCACCTCGGCGGGAAGCATCGCGATCGCGACGCCCGCGTGCACCAGCACCCGCTCGCCTGCTGCGAGCGGCGCGACCAGCGCCGTCTCGATCTTGTGCGGCACGCCCGCGCCGTCTGTGCACAGCGCGAGCCCCGTGTGCTCGTCGACGCGCGCGACCCTCATCGGCGTTCCCTCATCAGAGCACGTGATGCAGTGCCCGTCCTCCCACGAGGCGCTCGGTGGCAGGGGGCTCACTCGATCACGCTGGCCTTCAGCTCCTCGAGCTCCTGCTCGTAATCGGTGCCGATTCGTTCGAGCAGCTCACGCGTCGCACGGGCCTCGTCTTCGTCCACCTGGGAGATCGCAAAGCCGACGTGGATAAGGACCCAGTCGCCAGGGCCGACGCCGCCACCGTCGCCGTCGAGCAGGCCGACGTTCACGGTGCGCCGCACGCCGGACACGTCCACCATGGCGAGCCGATGCTCGTTTTCCACCAGTTCCACGATCTGACCCGGGATGGCGAGGCACACGCTGCACACGCCCCTTCTATGGATTGGCCGCCCCGCCGCCTCAGCGCGACGGGCGCGACGTCTGCTTGTCAGCCGGCGCAGACCTTTCTATCACCGTGGACCACGCCGAGCGCGGGCAGGCCAGGCACGACGACCTGCGATCGAGGCGGCTCGCGGCCGGCAAGACGCCTCCGAGCGCTATCGCTCGACCAGGTGAGCGCCCATCGCGGGGCGCACCTCGTGCGTTCCGGCGGGCGGGCTGGCACCCGGCGCGAACAGGCCGAGCACACTGCCGCCGAAGCCGCCGCCAACGAGACGTGCGCCGCTGGCACCGGCCGTGACCAGCGCCTCGACGGCCGCCTCGACGGCCGCGGTGGACACCTCGTAGTTCTCGCGCAGGCTCCGGTGGGCGGCGTTGAGCAACTCGCCGATCGCCGGCAGGTCGTCCGCGCGCAGGGCCGCGACGGCCTGGAGCACCCGCTCGTTCTCCTGGAGCACGTGGCCGGCGCGGCGTCGCAGGGGCTCGGGCAGTCGCGCAACCGCCTCCGCACCGGCCTCGCGCAATGAAGGCACGTCCAGCAGCCGGCAGGCCTCTGCGCACTCGGCGCGTCGCTCGTTGTAGCCCGAGCTGGCGTGCACATGTCGCTCGCCGGAGTCCAACAGCACCAGTCGCCAGCCGCCGAGGCGGAGCGGCACCGGGTCGATCTGCAGCGTGCGGAAGTCGATGCACAGCGCGGCATCGGGTTCGCCGTAGAGCGAGGCGAGCTGGTCGAGCAGGCCCGTCTGCGCGCCGACCCAGTCGTGCTCCACGCGCGCGCACAGCCGGGCGAGGTCGGTTCGCCGCACGAGCTTGGCTTCGGCGGGCCGGGCACGCGATCCGAGCTCGACCAGGGCGAGACACAGCGCGACCTCGAGCGCAGCGGAGGAGGACAGGCCGGCGCCGGGCGGCAGCTCGCCGCTGATCTGGAGCGTCGCCCCGACGAGCGGGAATCCCGCACGGGCGAGCTCGGCCACGATCCCCCGCGCGAACGCGCGCCAGCCCGCTGCGCGAGCAGGCGCGCCCAGGGAGAACTCGTCCCGCTCGTCGAGATCGCGCGCATACACGCGCACGCGCTCGTCACCGGGGCGATCCTCGGGCAATCCCTGCGCGCGCACGGTGAGGCCTTCGGCGATGGCGAAGGGCAGCGCCAATCCCTGGTTGTAGTCGGTGTGCTCCCCGATCAGGTTGACTCGCCCGGGCGCGAACGCCTCGGTGCGCTCAGGCGGCACGGACGATCGCCTCGCGCAGCTTGGCGGCGGACTCCTCGGGCAGCGTGTCGGAGATGAACGTCCCGGCGCCCTGCTCGGAGCCGGCGAGATACTTGAGCTTCTCCGCGGTGCGCAGCGGCGGGTAGAACTCGACGTGCAGGTGCCCCCCTCCGGCCGGTGCCCGCCCGGCTGCTGTGCCGGGGCCGCCGGCGGTGGGCGCCTGGTGGACGACCATGACGTAGGGAAAGGACCTGTCGAACAGGGCGTCGTACCCGCGGGCGAGCGCCTGCAGCCCGGCGGCCAGCAGGCGCAGCTCCTCGGGCTCGCAATCGGCCAGGCTCGAGCGGTGCTCGCGCATGACCACATGCGCCTCGTAGGCCCACCGCGCGGCATACGGGACGTAGACGACCACGCAGTCGTTCTCATGGACGACCCGCCGCCCGTCCTCGAGCTCGCGGCCGAGCAGCGTACACGGTGCGCACCCGGCCAGGCGCTCGTCGGCTGCGAGCTCGAGCCCTGCCACAGGTGGCAGGAACGGGTAGCCGTAGATCTGGCCGTGCGGGTGGTGCAGGGTCACGCCGACCTCGACCCCGCGGTTCTCGAAGATGAGCACGTAGTCGATGTCCTCGCGCGCGCCGAGCTCCACATAGCGGTGGCGCCAGACCCACATCAGCGCCTCCGCACGCTCCGCTGCGAGCGTGGCGAACGAGGCGTCGTGGTCGTCGGTGTAGACGACGACCTCAGCGGCCCCCCGGGGCTCCGTGAAAGCGGGGAAGCGATTGTCGAAGACGGCGATCTCGAAGGCCGGCCGGAGGATCTCGGTCGGCTCCTTGCCCGGGAGGGTGGGGCACAGCGGGCAATGGTCGCGCGACGGAAGGAACGTGCGCTCCTGGCGGTGGATCGCGTAGACGACCTCCTCGCCCCGCAGCTCCTCGAAGCGCAGCTCGCTCACCGAGGACCCTCGGCGCGCGAGTAGACGATCAGCCGCCGGCCGTCGCCTTTGAGAAGGCGCGTGATCGCGACCGGCCCGCAGCGCTCGGAGGGCTGCACCTGCTCGTCCTGCTCGCCGCCGCGGCCGCTTTGCGGCCGGCGTGCCGGGGACGGCTCGATCGGTTTCCCGGCCATGCACCCGAGGGTATACGCCGCGGTGGCCGTGGCCGTTCTCCCTGTGTTCCCGCTCGCCCGGCGTCGGTAGTTCTCCGGGGAGTCTCTGCGGACTCTCCGCGTTTCTGGATGTTGACTATTGTTGCGATTCGCGAGAGGGTTGGACCGATGCTGCGTCGGCGATTCGCAGCCCGTTCAGAGCGAGGAGAGTCAAGTGTCAGACACGAGCCAGATCGACCAGGTTGTGGAGAGCCTCGACGGCACCGGTGGGCCGCTCGGCGAGAGAGGCGGGTTCGACCGACGGGCGTTTCTTAGACGAACCGCGGTGACAGGCGCGGCGGTCGGGGGGGTCAGCAGCCTGCTGGCCGCCTGTGGCTCGAGCGCCTCAAGCAGCAGCGGATCGGACGCGGTCTTCGGCTCGCACCCAGCGTACAAATTCGTGATCGTCAACCACGTGACCACGAACCCGTTCTTCGTCCCAACCCAATACGGCGCCGCCGACGCGTGCAAGCTGCTGGGCTGCAGCTACCAGTGGACGGGCTCTGAAAGCAGCAACGTCAACCAGATGGTCAACGCCATGAACAGCGCCATCTCGAGCGGCGCGAACGGGATCGCGGTCGCGCTGATCGACCTGCACGCCTTCAACGCACCGACCGAAGCGGCGCTCAAGGCCGGCATCCCGGTCGTGGCCTACAACGCAGACGCTCCCACCAACCCGCGCCTCTCCTACATCGGCCAGGACCTGAAACTGGCAGGCGAAAAGATGGGCGCGCGGATCGCCGCGGCGGTCGGCTCAGGGGACGTGGCGCTGTTCATCGCCACGCCGGGCTCCGCGAACCTCCAGCCGCGCATCGAAGGGGCGCAGGCGGCCATCCGGGCCTCAGGCAAGCCGATTACCGTCCACACGGTAGCCACCGGCGCTGCGGTGCCGGGGGAGCTCTCGACGATCGAAGCCTATTGGGTCGGCCACCCGAGCACGAAGGGAATGTACGCGGTCGACGGCGGCAGCACCGAAAGCCTCGCAAAAATCATGCAGAAGTTCGGCCTGCCGGCGAAAGGCGTGAAGGCCGGCGGCTTCGACCTGACCGAAAACACCCAGAAACTGCTCAAAGAAGGGTTCCTCGAATTCACGATCGACCAGCAGCCCTACCTGCAGGGATTCCTGCCGGTCCTGCAGCTGTTCCAGTGGCAGGTCTCCGGGTCATTGACCGGCCCTGCGGAAACCGACACGGGCCTGAAGTTCCTGAACAAAGAAACCGTCACCCCGTACGTCAACTCGAAGACCCGCTACGAGGGAACCTCCTCCGAAGCCAAGGTGGTCCCGATCCCGGCGGGCACGCCGGCATAAGCGATGACGCAGGTGGCGGAGGAGCCGGCATCGCCGCAGAGGCCGGCCACGCCAACAGGAGACCCGGCGCACGCGCGCCGGGTCTCCCTGCCGAACAGGCACGAGGTCCTCGAGCGCGTTCTCGGGCTGCGCGAGGGCAGCATCATCGTCGTCACGCTGCTCGCGGCGATCTACTTCTCGGTGAACACCAGCAGCTTCCTGACCGGCGCCAACTTCAAGACGCTGCTGCCGTACTTCGCGCCGTTCGCGATCATGGCGTCGGGCGTCGTGTTCGTGATGATCCTCGGGGAGATCGACCTCTCGATCGGCGCGGCATACCTGTTCGCCCCGTTCCTCTTCTTCAAGCTGTCGAAGGCCGGCCTGCCGCTCGTCCCGAGCGTGCTGATCGCGCTGCTCGCGTGCATGGCGGTGGGCATGATCAACGGCTTCTTCGTGGCGATCGTCGGTATCAGCTCGTTCGTCGCCACGCTCGGGATGCTGTTCGCCCTGGAGGGGCTCACGCTGATCATCTCCCACGGCCAGCCGGTGGCGACTCCGGGTGCCGCGGTCACGACCACCACCCACAACGTCACGCATGTCGTCAACGGCGTGCACGTGGTGCTGCCGGAAACGGTCAACCACATATCGACGTTCGCGAAAGTCTTCGGCGGGGGCATCTACTCCGAGCTGATCTGGGCGCTCGTGATCGTGATCGTGCTTCAGATCGTGCTGACGTTCACGCGCTGGGGCCTCTACACCGTCGCCGTCGGCTCGAACAAGCTGGGCGCGGGGGAGGCGGGGGTGCGCGTCCGTCTGGTCATGATTCGCAACTTCGTGCTGTGCTCCACCACCGCGGCGCTGGTGGGAATCCTCGAGGCGGTGCGCGCGTCCTCGGTCCAGCCGGACCCGGCCGGGGCGAACGAAATCCTCTTCCAGGCGATCGCGGCGGCGGTGATCGGCGGCACCGTGATGACCGGTGGATCCGGTACGGTCGTCGGGGCGTTGATCGGGGCCCTGTTCCTCGGCATCCTGCACGACGGCCTGGTGCTGCAGGGCGTCAACGCCAACTACCTGCTCTTCTATCTCGGCCTGGCGATCCTTCTTGCCATGACCGTCAACGTGTACGTGCAACGCGCGCGAAGAGGCACTCACAGTGGCTGATCCCGCCATCCCCGCGGAGACCATCGTCGGGCCGACCTCGGCCCCTGACGACGTGCTGCGCGTCGAACACATCGCCAAGCGCTTCGGGCCGGTGACGGCACTGCGAGACGTCAACCTGCATCTGCGCAAGGGAGAGGTGCTCGGCCTGCTAGGCGACAACGGCTCGGGCAAGTCGACGCTGATCAAGATCATATGCGGCTTTCAGAAGCAGGACGCCGGGAAGATGTTCCTGCACGGGAGGCCCTACGAGCCGAGGAGCGTCGACGACGCCCGCGCACAGGGCATCGACACCGTCTACCAGGACCTTGCGCTGATCGACGAACTCTCCGTCTACCACAACCTCGCGCTGCGCCGCGAGAAGGTGCATCATCCGATCCCGTTTCTCGCCAACCGGGAGATGAAGGCCGAGGCTCGCCGTGCTCTGGACGAGATCGGGATCAACATCCCCAGAATCGACGTCGCGGTGGCGCGCCTATCGGGCGGTCAGCGCCAGGCGATCGCCGTGGCCCGCACGGTGAACTCCGACGCCGACATCCTGCTGCTCGACGAGCCGCTCGCGGCGATGGGGGCCAAGGAGGGCTCCATGATCCTGGATCTGGTGGCGCGCCTGAAGGAAGAGGGGAGGGTCTCCATCCTCATGATCCTCCACAACTACGTCCACGTGCTTGAAGCGTGCGACCGCGTGAGCATGATCCAGGACGGGGCGATCGCGCTGGACAAGCCGACGGCCGAGACCTCGGTCGAGGAGCTGACGGAGATCGTCGTCAACGAGTACCGCCGCGCGCGGATGGCCGCGCACGAAGCCACGACGCAGGCCTGAACGGTCGCGGTCTGTGCCTCAGGCGGTGCTCGAAGGCGCCCAGAGGTCGATCCCGCTGTCGACGGCGTGGCGCTCGATCTCGGTCAGTTCGTCCTCGGAGAAGTCCATGCTGGACAGCGCCGCGACGTTCTGCTCGAGTTGAGCGACGCTGCTCGCACCGATCAGCGCGGAGCTCACGCGCGGGTCGCGCAGCGCCCACGCGATCGCCAGCTGGGCGAGCGACTGGCCCCGCCGTGCCGCGATCTCGTTCAGCGCGCGAACGCGCCCGAGGTTCTCCTCGCTCAGCAGGCGTTCCTCGAACGCCTCGCCGCGGCGCACGCGCGAGTCCTGAGGGACGCCGTCCAGGTAGCGGTCGGTGAGCAGGCCCTGGCCGAGTGGCGAGAAGACGATCGCGCCGACCCCATGGCGCTCCAGCACGTCGAGCAGTCCGCCCTCGATCCAGCGGTTCAGCAGCGAGTAGGACGGCTGGTGGATCAAGAGCGGCGTTCCCAGCCCGGTCAGGATCTCGATCGCCTGTTCGGTGCGCTCGGGTGAGTAGGAGCTGATCCCCACGTACAGCGCCTTTCCCTGGCGCACCGCGCTGTCGAGCGCCCCCATCGTCTCCTCCAGCGGGGCGTTCGGGTGGAAGCGGTGCGAGTAGAAGATGTCGACGTACTCGAGGCCCATCCGCGAGAGGCTCTGATCGAGGCTGGCCAGCAGGTACTTGCGCGAGCCGTACTCGCCGTACGGTCCGGGCCACTGGTCATACCCCGCCTTCGTCGAGATGATCAACTCGTCGCGGTATGGCCGGAGGTCCTCGCCGAAGATGCGACCGAAGTTCTTCTCGGCGGCGCCATAGGGTGGCCCGTAGTTGTTCGCGAGGTCAAAGTGCGTAATGCCGAGGTCGAAGGCGCGCCGCAGGATCGACCGGCTCCCGGCAAGCGGCCGGTCGTCGCCGAAGTTCTGCCACAGACCGAGCGAGATCGCCGGCAGCCGGATGCCGCTGGTGCCGACCGGGCGGTACGGAATCCGCTCATAGTGGGCCGCGTCGGGCACGTAGACCGGGTCGGCACGAGCGGGATCGAAGGGCACGGCGCGATTGTCGCACTGACGGCCGGTGCGCGGCGCGCGCCGGATTATGCGCGGGCCACCGACCCGCATGACTACTGGTTCTGAGCCCTGATGCTCCCCCAGGCCGCGCACAGGAGGTCGCACAGCAGGGCGTCGCGCTGCTCCTCGCTGCTCGCGTCGATATCGTCGACCACCCGGATCACGAGTTCGGCGGTTATCGAGTCAAGGGGTCGGTTGTCCGGTTCCATCACACGGCCTCCGCGCGGCATGGTTGGCCGACTTGTATAAAGGGCAGATCAAGCAGGTTCGACTGGTTCATGGCTCATCACACGAGACTTTCTGGGCGAAGAAGACACTGTTCGTGTGATTTGGAACCCGCAACCGCACCCCTCAGTTTCGCTGCTTCGCACAACGTCCACGTCCAAAGCGCGCGAAACGCGTTGGCCATTTTGGAGCACGGAAATCGCCGTCGCGCCTCGCGGGGTCAGCTCACGCGAGGTCGCCGCCGGTGGCAGACCGGGCATGCTCGGCCTGCCCGTCCTTCCCTTCCTTCCCTTCCTTCACGGCCTGCTCGTCCCGCTCGTCCCGCTCGTCCTGCACGGCCTGCCCGGCTTTCTGAGCGCGCTCGTCTTTAGCGGCCTGCGGGCCCTTAAGGGAGGCCCCCGCCGTGAGAGTGGCGCTCAGCTTTATGGCCCTCACCGCTCCCGTGGCGCCTGCCTGCAGCGAGAAGCCGAAGGTGAGCACGAAGATCCCGGGGATCAGCAGGGCGCTGGAGCCGAGCATCAGGATGCCCAGGCGCCCGAGGAGGTAGGGAGGTGTGCACACCGTGGCGCTCAGCGCACCGCCCAGCAACGACGCCGTCAGCTTGTCGCGCCTGGAGTAGGTCGTCCTCATCCCGATGAGCCTCGAAGGCACCGCGACGTAGCTGATCATCATCACGCCGATGACGATCCCCAGGCACAGCGCGAACCAGGGGCGCCCCCAGCGCGGAGCAACGGTCGTAGACACCGCGAGCAGAACTCCGACGGTGGCGCCCGAGGCCGCTATCGGGGCAATGCGAAGGCGCGCCCTTGCGAACGCGGGGCGGATCGCCGGTGGCCGCGATCCGGCGATCGCGAATGCGAAGACGGCATTCAGGAAGAAGCAGCCCACGGTGATCGCGATGATGCCCAGTCCGATCGGGACGAGAACCGGACCGCGCAGCGAATTGAAGGACTTGCCGTGCAGCACGTGGGCTTTCAGGTCGTACATCGCCAGCCAGATCCACACGGCCGGGAGGATCTGAACCAGCGTGAGCCGCCAGTTCGTCAACAGCATCCTGAGCCCCTCGAAGAGCATCGCGAACGCGCCGACCGCGAACGCGAGCGGAGCGAACAGGCGTCGCGATCGGCTCAGGCGCAGGATCGCCTCGATCTTGGCCTCGTCATCGTCCTGGATGGCACGCACGAGCGCCCCGATCCGCTGGGACGGTATGACGCGGCGGAGCCTTGTTCGCAGGGTCACCACACGCGAGCATCCCACAGCGGTGCTCACTCCACGATCGAGATGATGGCGAGACCCAGACTCGAACTGGGGACACCACGATTTTCAGTCGTGTGCTCTACCAACTGAGCTATCTCGCCCCGCTGGGCGATGCTAGCGACTCGGCGAGGCCGCGGCCTAGCTCCCGGCGCCTTGACGATCCCACGCCAGCAGGTAGGGCAGTGGATCGATCGGGTGCCCGGTGGGCGCCTGCCAGCCCCCCACCCACATCTCGAAGTGCAGGTGCGGAGCCGTCGCACTGCCGGTCTGGCCGGCCATGCACAGCACCTGCCCGGCGGCGACGGCCTGGCCGGTGCCCACCGCGAGGGACCCGGCCTGGCAGTGGGCGAACATGAAGTCGAAGCCGACGCCCGTGTACTCGGCCGCGTAGTAGCCGGCCCCGCCGGCCTGATAGCTCGCGGTGATGATGGTCCCCGCGAGCGGGGCCACCACGGGCGAGCCTTCGGCCGTCAGGACGTCCTGGCCCTGATGGATCCGGCCGGGCCCGCGCGGCGCCCCGAACCGATTTTCCGGGCCGCCGAAGTTGTGCGCGGCCGCTACCGGGAAGACCGCGCCGGCGGCGGCCAGCTGCCCCGGGCTCTGCACGCCCGCTTCCAGGGCGCCGTTCGGCGGTGGGACAGGCGCCGGGGAGGTCCTTGCGGGTGCCCTCACGGGCGCCGTGACCCGCAGGCTCGCCTGGCCGGAGCTGTGTGCTCTGCGAAGCAGCGTCGCGCCGAGGTGGTCGCGCGCGGCCAGGGTGACCTGGTAGCTGCCGGGCTTCAACGTCGCGCCGCGCGGCCAGCTCACCGTAACCACGCGGCCGGTGGGCATCCAGCCCAGCGCGACGGCGATGACCGGCCTGCGCGTGGACAGGTCGATCACGGTGACGCGGACCTGCACCGAGTGCACGCCGGCCTCGTCGATCCGCAGCGCCACCCGTGGTGGGCGGCCGGCCGAGGCGCTCGCCGGAACACTGAGTTCCTGCACGACCGGGCGCGGGG
>Ga0209048_10003900_pt1 | contig 14372 bp, 19 predicted proteins | sample FrelakmetCRP12CR_FD_187146 | JGI IMG/M metagenome (GOLD analysis project Ga0209048, IMG submission 187146) | Freshwater lake sediment microbial communities from the University of Notre Dame, USA, for methane emissions studies - CRP12 CR (SPAdes)... | ecosystem: Environmental > Aquatic >... | reverse complement strand
GCATCTCCTCCAGGTGCGGCAGGTCCCCGAAGGAGAATAGCAGATGCGCCTTTCTGAACTTTCGCCCAGCCCGGGGTCCAAGCACAAAAAGAAACGGGTAGGCCGCGGTCCCGGTTCGGGTTGGGGCAAAACTGCGGGTCGAGGCTTCAAAGGGCAGAACTCCCGCGCCGGGGGCGGTACCAGGCCAGGGTTTGAAGGCGGCCAGATGCCTCTGGTGCGGCGGATTCCCAAGCGGGGCTTCACCAATATATTCCGGCAAACCTGGACCATCGTCAATCTGCGGGACCTCAACCGGTTTCCGGCGGAGGCGGTGGTGGATAAAGACGCCTTAAGGACCGCGGGCCTGGTGAAAAACCAGGTAAAGCGGATCAAGCTTTTGGGCCAGGGGGAAGTGACCGTGCCCCTGGTGGTCAAGGTGCAGGCGGTGAGTTCCCAGGCCCGGAGCCGGATCGAAGCAGCCGGGGGGCGGGTGGAGGTCATCTAGGTGTCGGCATTCTCGAGCATCGCCAAGATCCCGGAGCTGAAGCGCCGCATCCTCTTCACCCTGTTGATGCTGGCGGTATATCGCCTGGGCTGCCAGATTCCCACCCCGGGGATCGATGCCGATGCCCTGATGAGGTTTTTTGCGGCCCAACGGGGGACTATTTTCGGGCTGTTCGACATGTTCTCGGGGGGCGCCCTGGAGCGCCTGAGCGTCTTTGCCCTGGGGATTATGCCCTACATCAGCGCCGCCATTATCATCGAGCTCCTCAAGGTGGTGATCCCGGGGCTGGAAAAGCTTTATAAAGAAGGTGAGGCGGGGCAAAAGAAGATTAAGCAGTACACCCGCTACGGCACCGTAGTCATCGCGGCCATCCAGGGGATCGGGATCGCGGCGGGCCTGGAGAGCATGACCGCCGGCAGCGGCAGCCTGCCGGTGGTGCTGCACCCGGGCTGGGCCTTCCGGCTGATGACCGTGCTGACGCTGACGTCGGGCACGGCGTTCATCATGTGGCTGGGAGAAATGATCACCGAGCGGGGCATCGGCAACGGCATCTCCCTCATCATCTTTGCCGGGATCGTGGCCCGGATGCCTTCGGCCATCATCAATAGCTTTGACTTGATGAAGACCGGGGAGATCATGCCCATTCTCATGGTCCTGCTGATGCTGGTGATGGTGGCGGTGGTGGGATTCATCGTGTTTGTGGAGCGGGGCCAGCGGCGGATTCAGGTACAATACGCCCGCCGGGTGGTGGGACGTCGCATGTACGGCGGCCAGAGCACCCATCTGCCCTTGAAGGTGAACACCGCCGGCGTGATTCCCCCCATCTTCGCGTCGTCGCTGTTGATGTTTCCGGCGACGGTGGCGAGTTTCTTCCACAATGAATGGGTAAAATGGGCGGCGGACGCCATGTCTCCGGGGGGCGGGTTTCACGATTTCATCTATGTAGGCCTCATCGTGTTTTTCTGCTATTTTTACACCGCGGTGACCTTCAACCCGGTGGACGTGGCGGATAACTTGAAAAAATGGGGCGGCTTCGTTCCGGGCCTCAGGCCGGGGAAGCCCACCGCGGAGTATATTGACCGCATTCTGACGCGGATTACGTTGGGGGGCGCCATTTACGTGTCGGCGGTGTGCGTCCTGCCCTCCATTATGATTCGGAAGTTCAATGTGCCTTTTTACTTCGGCGGCACAGCCCTGTTGATCGTGGTGGGGGTGGCCATGGACACCATGAGCCAGATCGAATCGCATTTGCTTACCCGTCACTACGAGGGTTTCATGAAGAAACGTATGAGCCGGGTACGGCGTTGACCTAAAGAGGGAGGAAGCTATGAATTTGATCCTGTTGGGCGGGCCAGGCGCGGGCAAAGGCACGCAAGCCAAGAAACTCATCGAGAAATTCCAGATCCCCCAGATCTCCACCGGCGATATCCTCCGGGCGGCGGTGAAGGAAGGGACGGAAATGGGCAAGAAGGCCCAGGAATGCATGAATGCCGGGAAACTGGTGCCGGATGAAGTGGTCATCGGCATCATCAAAGACCGGCTGGCGCAGCCGGATTGCAAAAAGGGGTTCATCCTGGACGGCTTCCCGCGGACGGTGCCCCAGGCCGAAGCCCTGGACAAGGTGCTGGTGGGATTAGGTTCCAAGATCGACCACGTGGTCAGCATCGACGTGGACGAAGAGGCGCTGGTGGTTCGGCTCACGGGTCGGCGCACTTGCAAGAATGCGGCCTGCGGCCAGATGTTCCACATCAAGTTCACGCCTGCCAAGAAGGAGGGGGTGTGCGACAAGTGTGGCGGCGAGCTCTACCAGCGGGACGACGACAACGAGACCACGGTGCGCTCCCGGTTAGCCACCTATAACCAGGCCACCGCGCCTCTCATCGGCTACTACGGCGCCAAGGCACTGGTGCGGCCCATCAAGGGCGTGGGGGGCATCGACGACATCTTTAAGCAGATCGTGGACATCGTTTCGGGAGCCGGCTGCAGCTGTGGCTGCAAGCATTAAAGCCGGTTAGCGGGTTTGGCGTTTTGGCGTGAGACCATTTCACGGCAAGGCGCCAAGGCGCCAAGACGCATATGATCCTGTTCAAATCCCTCCAGGAGATCGCCAAGATGGAGGTGGCCAACCGCATCGTGGCGGAGATCCTGGAGGGGGTGAAGGAAAAGGTCCAACCGGGGGTTGAAACCCGGGAACTGGACGAGCTGGCGGAGGAGATGTGCCGCCAGCATAAGGTGCAGCCGGCCTTTAAAGGCTATCGCGGCTACCCCCGGTGCATCTGCGTATCGGTGAACGAGGAGGTAGTCCACGGGATTCCCGGAGCGCGGCAGCTTCAGGCCGGGGACCTGGTGAGCCTGGATTTCGGGGTGAAGTACGACGGCTACTATGGGGATGCCGCCATCACCGTGCCGGTGGGGGAAGTGGAGCCCCGGGCCCGGGCCCTGATGGAGGCCACGGAGAAATCCCTGTACGCCGGCATCGCCATGGTCAAGGCGGGTAACCGCCTGTCGGATATCTCCCACGCGGTGCAGACCGCGGTGGAAGGCGCCGGGTTTGGGGTTATCCGGGATTTTGTGGGGCACGGCATCGGCCGGTCGCTCCACGAAGACCCGCAGATCCCCAATTTCGGCCCGCCGGGGAGGGGGACGATCTTGGAGGTGGGTATGACCTTGGCCATTGAGCCCATGACCTCCATGGGCTCCTGGCAGGTGCGGATTTTAAAAGATAACTGGACCGCGGTGACGCTAGATGGGTCTTACGCGGCGCATTTTGAACACAGCGTGGCGGTTACGGAGAACGGCGTCTTGATTATGAGCCGGCTCTAAATTATATTCCAATAACCATTTGAAATAACTATAAAGACACGGTAGATGCCTAAAGAAGACGCCATTGAAGTAGAAGGGACGGTGGTCGAGCCTCTGCCCAATGCCATGTTTCGGGTGGAACTGCCCAACGGGCATAAGGTACTGGCTCATATTTCCGGGAAGATGCGGATGCACTACATCAAGATACTCCCGGGAGATAAGGTTATTCTGGAATTGTCGCCCTATGATCTGAGTCGGGGGCGCATCGTCTACCGGGTGAGATAGGAACCTACTATGAAGGTCAGGGCCTCAGTGAAACGGATGTGCGCTAAATGCAAGATTATTCGCCGCAAGCGCGTGGTGCGGGTGATCTGTGAAAATCCCAAGCATAAGCAGCGTCAAGGCTAAAGGGGAGGAAAGGAATTGGCCAGAATCGCCGGGATCGATTTACCCCGAAACAAGAGAATCGAGATAGCCCTCACGTATATTTTCGGTATCGGGCACAGCACAGCGGGACGGGTGCTCCAGGAAGCGAAGGTGGACCCGAGCACCAAGACGTCGGAACTCACCGACACCGAACTTACGGGCATCCGCCAGGTGATTGACCATACCTGCAAGGTGGAAGGGGACCTGCGGCGGGAAATCTCCATGAACATAAAGCGCCTGATGGATCTGGGTTGCTACCGGGGCCTCAGGCACCGGAGGAGCCTCCCGGTCCGGGGCCAGCGGACCCATACGAACGCCCGGACCCGCAAAGGCCCGCGGCGGAGCGTCGTGGGTAAACGGAAGAAGGCTTAAGGAGAGGCGATGGCCAAAGTCCAGTCACGCACGAAGAAGAAAAAGGAAAAGAAAAATATCCCCACAGGGGTGGCTCATATCAAGGCCACGTTCAACAACACCCTGGTGACCATCACCGATCCGGCGGGCAATGTGGTGTCGTGGTCCTCGGCGGGGGTGCAGGGGTTCAAGGGTTCCCGGAAGGGGACGCCCTTTGCGGCGCAGCTGGCGGCGCAGGATGCGGCCCGCAAGGCCATGGACCACGGTATGCGCAATGTGGATGTGTTTGTCAAAGGGCCGGGGGCAGGGCGGGAGGCAGCCCTCAGGGCCTTACAGGCAGCCGGCCTGAGCGTCAACCTGATTCGGGATGTCAGCCCAATTCCCCACAACGGCTGCCGCCCCCCCAAACGTCGTCGGGTATAAATGGAGAGGTGATCGATAGTGGCTAGATATGTGGGACCAGATTGCCGGCTTTGCCGCCGGGAGGGGATGCAGCTCTATCTCAAGGGGGATCGCTGTTACACGGATAAATGCGCCGTCGAGCGGCGTCATTACCCGCCGGGACAGCATGGGCAGCGTCGGAGTAAGCTTTCCGACTACGGCGCCCAGCTCCGGGAGAAGCAAAAGGTGAAGCGGATTTACGGCGTGTTGGAGAAGCAATTCAGCAGTTATTTTGAGAAGGCCGAACGGCAGAAAGGGGTTACCGGAACAAACCTGTTGATTTTTCTGGAACGGCGTTTGGACAACATCGTTTACCGGTTGGGGTTTGCCAACTCTCGGACTCAGGCCCGGCAATTGGTGCGCCATAACTATATGAAGGTAAACGGCGTGAGGGTAAATCTTCCTTCCTTTCTGGTAAAGATGGGAGATGTTATTCAGGTGACGGAGAAGGGCCGCAACCTGGCGTTGATTCGGGACGCCATGGAGGCGGTGGCCCGGCGAGGCTGCCCCCCCTGGCTGGAGTTCAACAAGGAAGAGGCCCAGGGGCGGGTGAGCATGTTTCCGACGCGGGAAGATATCACCATGCCGATCCAGGAACATCTCATCGTGGAGCTTTATTCCAAATAGCATCATGATCCTTTATGTTCTCCAACTCTCTCCGGCGGCCGGACCTTGGTGCGGGAGAAAGAACTTTCTCAAGCCGGCAAAGACTGGCTGGAATTGCGGGACATAAAAGCCCTAGTAGTTTTCTGAGGAGCCATGATCCACAAAAATTGGACCGATATTATTAAGCCCAAACGGCTGGAAGTCGATGGTGAGACCCATAACCGTTTTTATGGCAAGTTTGCCTGCGAGCCCCTGGAACGCGGCTTCGGCACCACGATAGGGAACGCCCTGCGGCGGGTCTTACTTTCCTCCCTCAGGGGATCGGCCATCACTGCGGTCCGCATCAAGGATGTCTATCACGAATTTTCTGCCATCCCCGGGGTGTTGGAAGACGTCACCGAGATTCTGCTCAACCTGAAACAGGTGCGTTTGAAGGTACTTTCGGAAGGGCCCAAGATGATGCACCTGGAGGCCAAAGGCCCGGGGGAGCTCAAGGCCGGGGATATTCAAACGGATGGCATGGTGGACATCCTCAACCCCGAGCATCACATCGCCACGCTGGGGGCGGACGGCGAATTGATGTTAGAGATGACGGTCAAGACCGGCAAGGGGTTTGTGCCCGCCGAGGCCAATAAAGACGAGGATCAACCCATCGGCTATATTCCGCTGGACGCCAGCTTCGCGCCGGTGCGCAAGGTCAATTACGTGGTGACCCAGGCCCGGGTGGGTCAACGGACCGACTATGACAAGCTGACCCTGGAGATTTGGACCGACGGCAGCATCACCCCGGAAAACTCTATCGCCTACGCGGCCAAGATCCTCAAAGAACATTTGAGCATGTTCATCAACTTCGAAGAGGAGCCGGTGGGGCAGGAAGAGAAGTCCACGGATGAGCCGCCGACCTTTAACGAGAACCTGTATCGCAGTGTCAATGAACTGGAGCTGTCGGTGCGGGCCGCCAACTGTTTGAGGAACGCCACGATCCGCTATATCGGCGAGCTGGTCCAGAAGACCGAGCAGGAGATGCTCAAGACCAAGAATTTTGGGCGCAAATCCCTCAATGAGATCAAAGAGATCCTCATGGAGATGGGGCTGCACCTGGGGATGAAGCTGGAGAGCTTTGTGCCTCCCGATCAGATGTCGGAAAGGAAGGAAGAAGTCGCATGAGACACTTAAAGGCTGGTCGGCGTCTGGGCCGGACGACGGAGCATCGCCAGGCCATGCTCCGGAACTTGGTGACCGCGCTGTTGGAAAGAGAGCGGGTAGAAACGACCCGGGCTAAGGCCAAGGAGGCCCGCCAGTGGGCGGAGAAGGTCATTACCTTGGCCAAACGGGGGGATTTACACGCCCGGCGCCTGACCCTGGCGGTGGTGCGCTCCAAGAAGGTGGTGGCCAAACTCTTCAGCGAATTGCGGGAGCGGTACCAGGACCGCCCCGGGGGTTATACCCGGATCATCCCCCTGGGGATCAGGTTGGGCGATGGGGCCGCCATGTCCATTCTGGAGTTGGTGGACCGGCCCGAGACCCTCCCCAAGGCCAAGAAAAAGAAGGCCGCGGAAGGCTAAGCTATTTTCCGTCGCGGGGGGCAGGGGTCTTGTTGAAGGGCCCCGGTCCCCCCGGGATTTTCTCGGGGCCGGCCCCGGGGCGCGCCTAAGCCTGGATCACCGCCTGGGCCCAACCCGGGTTTTTTTTATGCTTCGTGGCCGGGGGCCTTCTCAGGGGACAGCCTGCCGGGTCCATGAATATAATGTCGTAACAGATGAATATTATTAGGAATCTATACATATCTTCGGCTTAGGGGAAAAAAAAGGGTTGACATGGACATTTCTCTATATTAAGGTGCACCAAATTGAATAGGTATTTCTACCTAATTTGGCCTAGGTAAAAATACGGAATCGTCCTCAGTAAAAATACCCAAACCAGAAAGGAATGCTCGGTATCGAAAACGGTTGAGCATTGCCGGCCAAGTGACCGGAGCTAAAAAACGGATTTTAGTTCCCTTCAGGATTGTCCCATAACAAAGGAGGTTCTGGATGGTGAATCGGATATTGTGGAGTGCGGCAATAACCCTGGCGTTAACCTTTTCACCCAACCTAGCTTTGTCAGTCCCTACCAAGAACGAGAACACGAAAGCTTCGAAGACCCCAGAGAAGGGCGCGAAGAAAAGCAAATCCGGTAAAAAATCGAGAACAAGTAGTTCGCGTTCGTCCCGGGAGCGCTCCCAGGAAGTGGTGGAGTCGTCCATGGTGCCCAGTAACCCCCGGATCGGGGTGACGGAGACGGCGCCGCTGATGAAGGTTACTCCCCAACGGGACGGACGATTTCTGCTGGAGCCTCTTACTCCCAAGAAGACCCTGAACACACCGCTGTCGCAGCCGCCCAAGAAAGAGGACAAGAGCGACCGCGTCTCTTCGAGTTCCCACCAATATAATTCCTTTGAACCCTGGAATTTTTCCGAGTTGATCCTGAGTCAGGCCAAGGCTTACCGGGATGCGCCTTACGCCCGGGGGGCTTCCCTGGCGACCGGCTCGGCCACGGATTGTTCCGGGTTTGTGCAGTTCATCTACCATGGGTTTAAAATCGACCTGCCCCGTTCCAGCGCCGAACAGGCCGAGGTGGGAAAGGTCGTGACCCGCCAAATGGATTTTTCCAAGCTGCTTCCTGGTGATCTGCTCTTCTTCCGCCGGGGAGGCCGGTACGTGGGACATGCCGGCATCTACCTGGGTGAGGGAAAGATGATCCACGCCTCCAACCACCGGTACGGGGTGACCGTCACCGACCTGCGGCAGCCATACTACGAAGGGACGTTCCAGGTGGCCAAACGGGTCTTTGAGGTGAAGTACCCCAATTAGCGTTGATTCTGGAAAGGGTTTTATGGTCAGGCGGCATCATGGCGCCGACCGTATCTGAGTGAACTGGCCCAGGCCGGTCAGCCAGCCCCACGGGTTGTGGGGGCGGGTAAAGACCGGGTTTCCTGGGCCAGAATCGTTTTTAAGGTCTGGGAGAGCAATCCCTTGATTTATCAGTTTATTTTGGATACAAATATGCAGGATCGGCAGAGGCTGGGGGCCATCCCCGGGGTGGCGGGACCGGCCAGCCGAGATCAAGATGCGGTTCGGGGGGAGGATGGGGGACTGCGCCTCACATGGGGTTTGGGAAGGACGCCTGAAAGAGCGCCACCCCATGCTTCGATATTTCACGGAGCGTTCTTTCGGGGTAGAAATAGAGTTTTTCGGGTTGAAATACAGCATTTCAACCGGGGACGGGGAGGTCATTCCCCCTTACAAGATCATGAACCGTACCCCCGGGGGGGTATTATTGCCCCGGGAATTTCAACAGCGGGGCATTGTCCTCAACGGGTTTTCTCCCACCGAACCTCCTTACGAAGGATGGTCCTTTGTGCCGGACGACTCCATCAAGGGGGCCGGGGGGGGTGAACTGGTGAGCCCCATTCTTTCGGGGGTTAAGGGGCTGGTCCAGATTTACCGGATTATAAATTTGCTCCGGGAGTTTCCAGAGATCCAGGTGAATGAAACCTGCGGGTTCCACGTCCACCACGGGGTTGACCCGGAGAAGTTCGGCAATCGTGAACTCTTCCAGTTGCTCAGGATTGTGGCGATATTTGAAAATCACATTTATCAGTTGCTGCCGGAAGAGCGGCGGGACGCCGACACCTGCAGGCCTTTGGAAATTGATCTCTATGAGTGGTTTCAGCGGAATGGGTCAAAGCGACAGGCGCCCCTGGTGAAAAACCTGTGGTATTCCCCGGAGAACCGGGATGACGCCAAGACGCCGCGGCACCGCAAACTCCACCCCACCCGCTACCACGGCCTCAATTTGCATTCCTACTGGTATCGGGGGACCATAGAATTTCGCTATTATCCTTCCGTGCTGGACCAGCCGGAAGAGCTGATGCAGTGGATTATCTTCACCCAGTTCCTGGTGGAGTGGGGCGCAGGGCGGCGGCCGGAACTGGAATACGTTACCAAGCCCAATAAGTGGTTAAATACGCTCTATAAAATCTATCTGGGGACCGGGATGATGGACCATATCCGGTTTCCCGCGGGACCGGAAGGAAAGAAGGTTGACCTATGAGCACCTCTGGAGTGCAAACCCACGATTTCTTGATGCGCCTGAAGAAGGCCGAGGAAAGCCTGCCGCCGTTGCTGCTGGAATTGGCGGCGGTGATGCAGCGGATGGTGGAGGAGATCGAGCGGCCCCAACTGGAAGACATTCAGGGCTTGCAGGTGGAATTGCGACGGTTGATCGGCGACCCGCAGCGCCTGCGGGATATCTGCGGCGCCGAGGGCCAGCGCTGCGGCGAATGCCCTTTTGGGGCGTACCTGCCTTCCGGGTTTCCCTATGCGTCGGAGCAACAGGCCCTGTGCCTGCCCTGGATCGTCATCGTTCATCCGCAGCCCACCGCTCCCCCCTCTGACCGTTCCGTTCAATAAAGTCAGACCCTGGGACTCTTATGCCGCGTTGCCGGCAAAGAGCTATTTTCTGCAGGCGCGGGATTTGCCTCCCCGGCGGTGAGGCCGCATGGCCTCGTGAAAGTTTAGCCTGCGCCGGCACCGGGGAGACGCCGGTGCCGGCGGTTTGATGGCCGGGGTCCCGGTTGAGGGAGGAGGAGGCCGGTCGGTGGGGAAGCTGCTGGCAAGGGCCGGACCTACCCCGGGAAAATGGTGCGACGGGTTCCCAGGAAGGCGTGGAGGTCCTGGAGCTTGGGGGCGGGGTCCGGAGGGAGATCCCACAAAACGATGAGCATGGCCCCCATGACGCCATCCCCCCAGGAGCAGCTACATTTAATGGTGGGGGGAAGTTTGGGCGGTCCCAGGATTTCCGTGAGACGGGCAATGAATTCCCGCCCCTGGGTGGAGGCCGGCACGTTCAAGGAGACCTGGTCCGAGTAGAGGGTGAGGGAGAATTCCACCTCGTTGTCGGCGTTAGCGTGATCGTCGCGACGGGCGCGTCCCTCCACCATGGCCACCTTGCAGCGCTGTTCCTGGTTATCCAGCTCGATGAGCCAATGGGGGGACACGGGTCTCCGCGGTACGGCCATGGTCATGATTCCTGTCAGTCCGGGGGCGACGTCCCGGCAGTCGGGCCTGATGAGCCCCTGAGCCGACCCAGGACCTCAAACCAGTTCTTTTAAGCGGGCGGCAAAGCCCGGGAGCTGCAAGGCCTCTTCCACCCTTCCTAACCCGAGAAGGGCGAAGCCTTTGCCCATCACGGCCTCTTCCAGGTCCGGGGCCACCTTCATGATCCGATTAAAAATCTCCAGGGCCTCGTCATAATGCTGGAGCTCCGTCAGGGTGGTGCCCTTATAGACCAGGGCCTCCATGTTAGCCGGGTCCAGCATCAAGGCCATGTTGTAGCATTCGAGGGCCTTTTCCGGGCGGCCGGCCTCGCTCAGCATGCGGGCCGCGTCCAGGTAAGGCTGGCGGGGGTCTTCCTCCACGCTCTTGCGGGTTTCGATATAGGCGTTGAGCACGTGGTCGCTGCCGTCGGAGAAGGCCGGCATGCCGTGTCCGGGGAGGAGGAAATCCACCGGGTAGGGCACCAGGCGGGCTAAAGAGGCCACCTGTTGGTCCATATTACCCAATTGCTTGTCCGAGTCCGACAGGATGTTTTCCGTGGGACTGCTGGGGAAGGCGGTATCGCCGGAAAAGAGGATGCGGTTATGGTGCTCGTAGAGACAGATGTCGCCCTTGGTATGGCCGGGAGTGGGAATGACCTCGAAAAGATAAGGCCCCACCGGGATGCGCTCGCCGCCCCGCAACATCACCACCTGGTCGAGGCGGCCGGATTTTTCCATGATCTGCATGAAGGGGACGTTGCGAAAATTGATATACGGCAGGGTGTCCATGTGGCTGTAGACCTTGGGTTTGGACCAGTCGAAGAGCTCGCCCATCCCCCCGACGTGATCGAAGTGGCAGTGGGTGATGAACAGGTGTTCCAGACGGGAGATATCGAACTCCTGGCTCAACTCGTGGAGCATGCCGTAATAGTTGCCGGCATCGATGAGGGCGCGACCCTCATCCAGGACATAGACATTGCAGCTCATGCCGGCTTCTTCCACCCACCAGATACCTTCAAGTCTTGGGTCGTATTCTCCCAGATGGATCATTGCTCCTCCTGATGCTTTTCTCTCTTACGCAAAGACGCAAAGACGCAAAGGTGCAAAGAAGACATGATGTCAACCGGCCAGGGATTGGCCCAAAATCTCCTCCAGGCGCTGGAGAACGGCCTGCCGGCGGTCGGCGGGGAAGCGCCATTCAACGAGCAGCAAGGCGCCTTCTTCCTCATCCTGGCGGCCGCCCACCTGAATCCGGGGGGGCTCCTCGGGCGGTCCCAGGTAAAGGAAGAGGTAGTCCAGGAGGCGCTCGCCGTCGAAGTCCCGACCCACTTCCAGGGAGAGATAATCGAGGCCCATCACGGCATAAAAAAAGAGTTCATCGTGATAAGGCCGCTCATAGGGCGGGTAGGCGTGGCCTTCCAGAATGAGACGGCGAGGGCGGGCTTCCCGCTTCAGGATGCGAAATTTCCAGTCTCCAGGCACATTTGCGGTCGTCAACATCAGTGGAATTGTACCCGGTTTGGGGACGGATGTCAAACCGGGCCGGGGGGAAAAGCGCGGTCCAACAATGGCGTTGGCGTGGTCGGTGATGCCTAAGGATTGAGCTTGCAACCATCTGAGAGTTTCCTGCCGCGGCGTAGGCAACCAGAAGGCGCCTCGTATTTCCAGAAACAAATCAGTCATCTGACCTTCTGCCGGCGGTTCTAAAATTTCCCTGAGGCCAAATCAAAAATCTTAGGTCAGGAGGACCTAAGTATATTATAATAGCCCTAGGGCTCACGCCCGAGGCGAGGCGTCGCCGCGGTTATCGCCGCGTATCCAGGCCGGGGATGAACGCCCGTTAATAAATTATTCTTGGGACTATCAGGGAAATTTTTCACTTCGGGGCGTCGAGCCGGGACAGGAATCATGAAGCGCTTTCTCATGGTCACTTTACTAGTATTAGGATTGATGAGCATCGCCGTATATGGGTTGCCGTGGCCGGGCCAGGAAAAACCGGAACAAGAGATAAAGCTGGCGGGGCATATCGAGGCAACCGAGACGGACCTGGCCTTTCAGGTTCCCGGCAGGATAGAGGCAATCTTTTTCCAAGAGGGCCAGGAAGTCAAAGCCGGCCAGATGGTGGCAAGGCTTGATGACCAGGTTTTCCGCCATGAGGTGGATGCGGCGGAAGGGAGGTCGGAAGCCGTAGACGCCGCGTCCAGGCCCAAGAAGCTCAAAGATGCCGAACTCCGGCAGGCGAGAGCGGCCTTGGAATTAGCCCGACTGCGATTGAGTTACGCAACCTTGACCTCCCCGGTGAGCGGCCTGGTCCTGGCGAGGTCAGCCAATCCGGGAGAATTGGCTGCAATGGGCACCACCATAATCACCCTGGGTGATTTGGAGAATGTCTGGTTTGAGGGGTATCTGCCGGAAAGGGATCTGGGGAGGGTGCGTTACGGCCAGAAGGCGGCCATCACCACCGATTGTTGTCCCGGGGAAAAATATGCCGGCACCATATCATACATTGCCTCGAAGGCCGAGTTTACCCCGAAGTCGGTGGAGACCTACCGAGAGCGGGTAACCATGGTCTATCGCCTCCGGATTACCTTGCCCAATCCCCAACGAGCTTTGAAAGTTGGCATGCCGGCCGAGGCAGTCATTTCCCTTGATAAGCAATAATCCTGAAATTTGCCTGCAAGCCACCGGGTTGACCAAGCGCTTCGGGCCACGGGTGGCGGTGGACCACCTTAACCTGGAGGTGTTCCGGGGAGAGGTCTTTGCCCTGTTGGGGCCGGACGGCGCCGGCAAGACCACCACCCTGCGGATGCTGGCCGGCATTTTGGAACAGGATGAAGGTCAGGCGCGGCTATGGGGATTCGATACCTTGCGGCAAACCAGGCAGCTAAGAGAGGTCCTGGGTTATCTGCCGCAAAGCTTTGGCCTCTATGATGACCTCAGCGTCGCCGAAAACATCAATTTTTATGCTGATCTCTGCCGGGTGGACCGGGCCCAACGCCGGCAACGGCTGCCGGAACTTTTGGCCTTCGCCAATCTGACGCCTTTTCAGGACCGTCTGGCCGCCAATCTTTCCGGGGGGATGCGCCAGAAATTGGGATTAATCTGCACCCTGGTAAAGCGGCCGCGTTTGCTCCTCCTGGATGAACCAACCTCTGGCATGGACCCGGTCTCGCGTCAGGAATTTTGGAATATCCTGCATGAACTCCTGAAAACCGATGTCAGCATTTTTCTGGCCACGGCCGATATGGATGAAGCGGAACGGGCTCATCGGGTGGGTTTGATGCATCAGGGCCGACTCTTGGTGGCCGAAAGCCCGCAGGCCCTTAAAGAGGCGTTTGCGGGAGAGCTGCTGGAGTTGCGGACTCCGGACCTGCGGGCGGCCCGGAAAATTCTCTGCGGCCAACCTTTTATCCGCCAGGCGCTATCCATGGGTGACCGGATGGTGCTCACCGTGGACCGGGCCGAGCAGGCGGCAGGCCTCATAGAACAGAGGCTGCGGCAGGCCGGGGTCACGGCCGTGCAGATTTGCGAGACCGAACCCGGACTGGAAGACATCTTTATACAGATCATGGGCAGACAAGAGGGGTGATGGATACTGACTTTGCCATCGAGGTCAAGAATCTCACCCGTGATTGCGGCACCTTTCGAGCCGTAGATAACCTCAGTTTTCAGGTGCGCTGGGGTGAGGTCTTCGGCTTTTTGGGGCCCAATGGGGCGGGGAAATCCACCACGATTCAGATGCTCACCGGATTGCTGCAACCCACCTCCGGTTCCGGCCAGGTGGCGGGACTGGACCTGACTCGTGAGGCAAAACAGATCAAGCGGCATATCGGTTATATGTCCCAACGCTTCTCGCTCTATGAAGACTTAACGGTTGAGGAGAACCTGTTATTTTTTGGCGGTATTTATGGGCTGACGCCCTTGAGAGCCAGGGAGCGAGCCCAAGAACTGTTGAGCCGGATGGATTTATCGGCAAGACGGCGGGACCTGACCCGCCACCTGGCCAAGGGTTTGCGGCAGCGGCTGGCCCTGGCTTCGGCCATCATCCATGAACCCTCCCTCCTTTTTTTGGATGAACCCACCAGCGGCGTAGATCCTGTGTCCCGGAGGAAATTCTGGGACTTGATCTATGACATGGCCGAGGCGGGGGTGACGACCCTGGTAAGTTCTCATTACCTTGAT
>Ga0209048_10003899_pt1 | contig 14373 bp, 11 predicted proteins | sample FrelakmetCRP12CR_FD_187146 | JGI IMG/M metagenome (GOLD analysis project Ga0209048, IMG submission 187146) | Freshwater lake sediment microbial communities from the University of Notre Dame, USA, for methane emissions studies - CRP12 CR (SPAdes)... | ecosystem: Environmental > Aquatic >... | reverse complement strand
GCGGTCGCGTGGACCTCGACGCGGGCGTCGCGGGGGACCTCGAGCTCGACGGTGCCAGAGACGTGGATCCCGAACCCGCGGGCCCCGATGCGGATGCCCAGGAAGCCGCCGCGCAACGCGCCCGCGGTGCGAACCGTGAAGCGCCCGGGCTCGGCGAAGGTCTCGACTCCGGACCCGTCCGCGGGTGCGACCACCCGGGCCTCGGTCCCGTCGATGCCGCGGATGCGGACGTCGTCGGTAATGTGCTTCATGCTTCGACCTGAATGCGGGTAAAAGGCCGATTCTACCGGAGGCGGCCGGGGTGAGGCTTGCGTCGCACCCCGGCCGCCCCCCGGCCGTGCGGATCAGCCCTGCGGCGGCTTGTGGACGCCGATGCGGTTACCCTCGGAGTCCTGGAAGAAGCCGATGGATCCGACCATCTCGCCCATGCTGGTGACCGGCATCAGCACCGCGCCGCCGGCGGCGACCGCGCGCTCGATCATGCCCTCGGGGTCGCCCTTGCCATCGAGGTAGATCGTGCAGCCGCCGAACCCCGGCTTCGCGGTCTCTCCGAGCACGAGGTCGCCACTCACCTCTCCGCTCATGGGGTCGCCGGGCAGCAGCGCGACGTCACCGTTGGCGCCGTCCATGAGCCCTATCTCGGCCTGCAGCACAGCGCCGTAGAACTTGCGCGCCCTCTCCATATCCGTGACTGGGATGTCCGCCCAGACGATCGTGTTAGCCATGACGCTCTCCTTCGTGGTGAGACTACTGACGAGAGGAGCATGCCCTCGGCGATACGACGCGACACCACGAGAAGCCGCCGCGGAGCCCGGACGGCGGCGGGCGCTGCCTCCGGGAGCCTGAGCCCGGCCGCGCACGGTCGCACTCGCTAGAGCGATACCGATATGATATTATCTCGGTATCGCAGACAAAGTGCGGTCGCGCATCGACCGCGCGAGCTGGAGCTCGCCGGCGTGGCCGTCCGACGGAGGTGGGAGTCATGAGGTCCGCACAGGCAAAGGTCTCGACACAGGAGCGCGAGCGCCGCGTGATGGTTGGCTGGGTGATGCTGCCCGTCACCATCGCTCTCTACATCGCGACGCCGGTCCTGCTCTACTTCGCAGTCGTCAACGGCACGACGGACGCCGCCGGTAAGGCGCAGCCGAACTGGTGGCTCTTCGCCGCCGGCGTCGGCGCAGTCCTCACGGCCGCCCTCCTCTCCCGCGGATTCTTCACTCTGCAGCCCAACGAAGCCCGCGTGCTGATCCTCTTCGGCGACTACCGGGGGACTGCGAAGAAGGGCGGTTTTTGCTGGGGCAACCCGTTCTACAGCAACGGGCCGGCGACGCAGTCCACCGGCCGGTCCATCTGGAACCAGGCCAAGAACAAGAGCGGCGACGATTCGAGCCAGACGCAGACCAAGAAGCTCAAGCGCTACAAGTTAAGCCTGCGCGCCCGCACCCTCAACGGCGAGAAGCTCAAGGTGAACGACAAACGCGGCAACCCAGTGGACATCGCCGCCGTCGTGGTGTGGCGCGTCGAAGACACGGCCAAGGCGGTGTTCGACGTCGACGACTTCGAGACGTACGTGTCCACGCAGAGCGAGACGGCCGTGCGGCACCTTGCCAGCGCCTATCCCTACGACTCCGGCGAGACCTTCGCCGACACCGACGACGAGGTCACGCTGCGCGGCAACGTGGACGAGGTCTCAGAGGCTCTGCGCGTGGAGCTCACCGAGCGGCTCGAGCAGGCGGGCGTCACCGTGGAGCAGGCCCGCCTCAGCCATCTCGCCTACGCCCCCGAGATCGCCCAGGCGATGCTCCGCCGGCAGCAGGCCGAAGCCGTCATCGCCGCGCGCCGCAAGATCGTCACCGGCGCGGTGAGCATGGTGGAGATGGCGCTGGAAGACTTCAGCAGAAACAAGATCGTGGAGTTCGACGAGGAGCGCAAGGCCGCCATGGTGAGCAACCTCATGGTCGTGCTGTGCGGCGAGAGCCAGGTCACGCCGGTGGTCAACACGGGCACCTTGTACACGTGAGGCCGGCGGCCAAGGGGCGCTGACCCATGGCGCCGCGCAAGAAGTTCCTGCTGCGCATCGACCCCGACGTGTGGGCCGCTGTCGAGAAATGGGCCGCGGACGAGCTGCGCAGCGTGAACGCGCAGGTCGAGTACCTGCTGCGCGAGGCGGTCAGAAAGCGCAAGGGCGGTCCGGCGGCTGACGCCGCCCGGCCGCCCTCAAAGCCGGACGACTGAGCCGCACGGCGCCGGGTCGTCGTGGGGGGCGTCGTCAGGCGCACCAATCCCAGCGGCGTGGGGGCGGCTGTGGCCATCGCGCCCCTTCTACCCCGCCTCATCGTCGTCAAGCACGTTCGTGCGCCGCTGGAGCGCGGCGAGGGCGTGCGCTTGGCTCGCCGTGGCGGGGTAGATCTGACGGTAGAGGCCGTAGAGCTCGTCGTAGAGCGCCGCCGACCCCGGGTCCGGTACGAGGCGATCAGCGACTGCCGCCCACGCCGTGACCAGCCCGGCGGCGCCCGCGGCGACGGCCGCCAACAGGGCGTCGCCGTAGGCGGCGCCCGCATGGCCGGCCAGGCGCACCTGCGGGAGCTGCGTCACGTCGCTGACGATCTGCGGCCAGAGGCGGCCGCGGGCGCCGCCGCCGCTGGCCCGAAGAGCGCCGATGCGGGCGCCGGCCTCGCGCATGATGTCGAGGTTGTGGCGCACCGCGAAGGCCGCGCCCTCGAGCAGCGCGCGCGTGACGTGGCCGCGCGTGTGCGAGGTCGTGAGGCCGAGCAGCAGGCCGCGCGCGTCGGGGTCGAAGAGCGGCGTGCGCTCGCCGTCGAAGTATGGCAGGGCGAGGAGGCCGCCGGCCCCGGGGCCGGCGCCGGCGGCCTCCTCGAACAGGGTCTCGTACGAGACGTCGCCGGCGATGCCCCGCACCCAGACGGCGAGCGCGCCCGCCGTCGCGAGGCCCGCCGCCAGGTTGCGCCGGCCGGGTGCGAACGCGGCCGTGCTCCACAATCGCGGGTCGGGAGCGGCCGCAGTCCCCACCTCGATCAGAAACATCGTCGTCCCGTAGACGAGCAGCGCCTCGCCCGGAGCGCGGAGCCCCGAGGCGGCGACCTCGGCCCACGAGTCGATCGTCCCGGAGGCGACCGGGATGCCCTGCGGCAGCCCGGTCACCGCCGCCGCCTGTGGGCTCACGACGCCGAGTGCCTCGTGCGCCCACGCCAGCCGCGGCAGCGGCAGACCGGGGGCGACCTGCGCCGCCCAGTCGTCCGCCCAGCGGTTCTCGCGCACGTCGTACAGCGGCCCGCACTGGCTGGCCGAGTGGTGGTCGAGCACGTACTCGCCGGTGAGACCGTGAACGAGCCAGGACCCGGCGGTGAAGAAGCGCCGCGTCGCCGCCCAAAGCGCCGGCTCGTGCCGCGCCAGCCACGCCAGCTTGGGGCCGGCCGACTGGCTGGTGAGCGGCGAGCCGCAGCGAGCCAAGACCTCGCCGGCACCGAAGAGATCCGTGAGCTCAGCGATCTCGGCCGAGGCGCGCGTGTCGATGCCGTACAGGATAGCCCGGCGCAGCGGCCGCCCCTCGGCGTCGGCGGCCACGACGCAGGGGCCGAGGCCGCTGACGCCCACCGCCGCCACCTCCCCGAGCCCAGCTTCAAGCAACTCGCGGCACACCGCGACGAAGCCGTCCCACCAGTCGCGCTCGGGGTCCTGCTCGGCCCAGCCCGGGCGCGGGTGCGCGATCTCGTGCGACCGTTCGGCTTCGGCCAGCACGCGGCCGCCGGGCCGCACAAGCACGCCTTTGGTGCTCGACGACCCGACGTCCACACCGAGGAAGAGCTCGCTCATGGCGAGGAGCTCCGTGCGCCCGCCGGCCGCCGCATCACCGCTTGGCGCCGCGCGAGGCCTGCGCTTTGCCGGCCTTTCCTTTCGCGGCCTTGGCCTTCTTTGCCTTGTCCGCCCTATCCTTGCCCACCTTCGCCTTGCCCACCTTCGTCGCCGGCACGGGGGCGGGCGCCGCGGGCTCCAGCTCGGCGGCCTTGATGCGGCCTTCGTGGATCGCCTCGATGAAACGGGCGTAGTCGCGCTCGGTCTGGTCGGCGTAGGCCTCCGAGAACCGCCGCATCGCGTCGGCGAGCGCAGCGCCCTTGCCAATGTAGCCGAGGACGAAGTGGGGGTCTCCGGCGCGGCTGTGCGCCAGGCCAAGCGTGTAGCCGCAGCGATAGGCGTAGCCGACGAGCGCGCTCCCGGTGAGCCGCGCCGGGTCGATGGACCCCTTCATGTCCTTAAGCTGACGCACGTAGAAGCTGCGCCCGTGAAGCTGCGTCCAGCCGAGGAAGGGATCGCTGATGCCCTGCATCAACCAGCTCCCCACCACGACACGCTCGCCGTAGGCCAACCGAGGCTTCTCGCCGAGCGCCGTCTTGACCGCAGAGAGCTCGGCCTCCTTGACCTGCAGCAGCAGTTGGTCACGCCTGCCGTCGCCCATGAGCAGCACGATGTAGTCGTAGGTGCCCACGCTGCCGACGCCGACCACCTTGTGGGCGACGTCGACCACGTGGTAGCCCCTCAGATAGGCACGGCGTTCCGGCGAAAGCGACTCGAGGTACAGGCGCAGGGACGCGGTGACTGCCGCGGCGGTACGGCGGCTGACGGCCGTGATCACCGGCGGGTCGAGGCGCAGCCGCGGGGCGCCGTCGACCACTTCCGTGTACTTGCCCACCGTCCACGCCTGCGTGCGCTTGACCGCCTTGGAGACCACCTGGTTCACGAGCGCCGTCATCTTGCCCGTCCAGACGATCCCGTCGGCCACCGGCGCCTCGGCGCGGATCATGCGATGGCGGCGCTCGAGCCAGCCCAGACCGGCCATCTCGTGCAGGGCCGCGACGTAGGCCCCCGCCGCGGTGCGCACCGCTTCCTCCGAGCGCCGCGCCTGACCGTTCTCGCGGGCCGCCAGCACGAAGCTGGTGGTCAGGCGCTTGAGGTCCCAGCACCACGGCCCCTGGCTGGTCTCGTCGAAGTCGTTGATGTCGAACACGGGGGTGCGCTCGGGCGAGGCGTAGATGCCGAAGTTGGACAGGTGTGCGTCGCCGCACATCTGCGCGTAGATCCCGGTGTGCGGATGCCTCCCCAGATCGGTTGCCATGAGCTGCGCGGCGCCGCGGTAGAACGTGAACGGCGAGACCGCCATGCGCGCGGTGCGAAGCGGGATCAGGCGCGCCTGACGCGACGCCGCGGCCGCCATCACCACGTCGACGGGATCGCGTTCCTCATCCACCGGCTCCCACACCCCGAGCGCCCGCCGGCTCACGCGAGTCCGGGCCGCAACGCCCGCGGCGCGCTGCTCGGTCTCCGGAGGCCAAGGCTTCTTGAAGTCGACCTTGTACGGGCCTTCCAGGAACACGCTGCTGACGGGCACCAGGGACCTCCGGGGACAGACGCGCCGGCCGGCGGCGCGGCGTTGCTCGACGATGTCGAACGTTCAGTACCCACGGAGCGGGGATGAGAAGCCTGCGGGGGCCCGAGCCATCGCCTTTTGACGTATCATATGGCTGAGGAGCGAGGAGGACGGATTGGAGCAGATCGCGCCGCAGATCTACCGCTGGACGGCGCCGCACCCGGAGTGGCGGTCCAGCGTCGAAGAGGTCGTGAGCTACGCGCTCGTCAGCGGCGAGGCGCTCGCCTTCGTCGACCCTTTGCTGCCGGCCGAGGACGACGCCCGGCGGGCGCCGCTGCTCGCCGACATCGACACGATGATCGGCGGGGCCCGGCGCCTGGAACTGCTCATCACCATCCCCTACCACACGCGCAGCGCCGAAACGTTCTATGAGCGCTACTCCCGCACCGTGCCGACGCTCATCTGGGGGCACGCCGGCGTCAAGAAGCGGCTCACGCGCCTGGCGCCGTTCGAGGTGATCCCGCAGAGCGCCACCGGCGAGGCGGCGGAGATCGCCGACGGCGCGGTCCTGGCCTACACCATCGGCAAGCCGCGGCGCAGCGAGTACCCGCTTTACTTCCCGGGTCTGCGCGCCGTCGTCTTCGGCGATGCCGTGGTCGGCGCGCAGGGCGGCCTGCGGTTCTGGAACCAGAGCTCGAGCACCGGGGCTGACTGGTACCGCGACGTCTTCGCGGCCACGCTTCGCCCTCTGGCCGCGCAGAACATCGAGTACGCGTTGACCACGCACGGGCTGGCAGTGCTCGCGGACGGGCGGCGAGCGCTCGAAGAGTGCCTCGCCGCACCGCCGGTCGACTTGTACTGACTTCGCCGCGACTCCCCTGCGCGTCGCTCGGCGCGGCCTCCGCCGATCGTCTGGGCGCGGCGGTACGCGGCCATGATGTGCCCAAGTCCCAGATCCAGCTGGGCGATGTCGGCGTGCGGCGGCGTCCCGCGCGCAAGAACGGGTCCCCGGCGCTATGGCGTCCCGTCTGCTGCTGGTAGGATCGACTTTCACCATAGCTTTCTGGCCGGGGGGATAGCCGACAACGGAGCGGGTGTCGACGTGATGTATCCGAGGGGCCTGACGAGTGCGCGCTTTGGGTTCACGCTGCTTGCAGCCTGCGCTCTCATCCTGATCGTCGGGGCGCCCCGTGCCGCCGCTGGGGACGGCGTCGGCACCGCCGTCGCGGGACCCACCCCCGCCACCGCCGTCGACCCCCCGCCGGGCGCGGTCTTCGGCCCCACCCTCGACGCCCCCAGGGCAGACCAGAGCGTCATTGAGACGCCCAGCACCTTCGCCGGCGAGAGCTTTCTGCACCTCGGTTTGCTCACGTTCAGGGCCTGGACGTTCGAGGCTCTCGACGTGCCCGCCGGCTCACGCCCCTTCGACTACCCCAAGGCGGGCTCGATGGACACCCCCATCACCGGCGGGGTCTCCATGAAGTACATCGACGGCGTACCTTACGACTTCGCCCTGCGCCAGGCCGAGTCGGGCTACCATGCGGTCAACTCCTACCGGCTCACCGGAGAGCCGTTCTTTCTGCTCAAGGCCGAGATCCAGGCCAAGTATTTCATCGCTCATCACGCGTCGGTGGGCGACGGCTGGTTCTACCCCAGCGGCTTCTACTACTACTTCGGCCAACCGTGCCCCGACGTTCTCGTGCCACCCTGGTACTCCGGCATCGCTCAAGGCGCCGCGGTGGGCTTTCTCGCGCGCCTCTACGAGGCCACCGGCAAGAAGGTCTACAAGGACGCTGCCGAACACACGCTGGAGAGCTTCCTCGTCCGGCAAGGGGCAGGGCACCCCTGGGTGAGCAGGATCGACAGCAGCGGCTATCTGCGTCTGGAGGAGTACCCCGGCACCGATTGGGAGTTCGTCTTCAACGGCCACATGGAGGCAGCCATGGGCCTCTGGGACTACTACCGGGTCACCCATGACGCACGCGCCCTCGCCCTCTACAAGGGCGCCCTCACCGCGGTGATCAAGTACGGCCCTCGCTTCCGCAGCAAAGGCTGGGTCAGCGCCTACTCGCTCGGCGCCCGCCGCCTGCTCGGCCACTATCACTACGTGGTCATGCGCCAGATGCTTCAGCTCCACACGATCAGCGGCGATGCGCGTTTCATCCATCTCGTGAATGACTTCGACGACGACTACCCGACGCAGCTGGTCTCGGGCGTCGTCAGGGTGCTTGTCGGCAACCACACTGTCTGTCGCTTCTCGGCTACCGGCGCGCTCCTGGCCTCACACACGATCCACCCTGACGCGGAGAAGCTCTACCGCGTCGATCGGCGCATACGCGTCTCCGGTCACAGCGGCATCTGGCTCCGTATCACCAGCGGCAGTCTCAAGGGGTACTTCTTGCGTGAGGCGATGGGCCATGTCTACGTTCGCGGCGCCGTCGATACCCTCATCTACGACCCGCCGGTGAAAGTGACGTTCAAGGCGGGCCAATGGACCGCTCGGCAGTTCGACGCCCAGGGCGCCGTGACCGCCACGCAGACGATAGACGTCCCCAGCGCACAGGCGGCCGCAGCGAGTCAGCGCGCACTCGTGAACGGGATCCCCCAGGTGCTGCTCGCGAGCGACCCGCTCGCGGACTATTGGGTGCCGGCGCGGGCCATCGTCCTTCCCTGAGCGGGAAGGCCCGCGCCGAGCCGAACGGCTGCGAGACCATCTTCCCCGGGCACAGACCGCGCCCCGCCGCCTGCTGCCGGTGCTACGCGTGCAGCGCCGGCTCGGGGGCCGGCGCGGGGGCCCCTTCGGCGCCGGACCGGTCGTCCACCGGCGAAGTCTCGAGCTTGCCGGAGTCGAGCCGGATGCGCCGCAAGGCGCGGCCCGCGACCCAGGTGTCGTGCGTCACGACGATCAGCGTCTGGCCACGCTCGCGCCACAGCTCCTCCAGGAGGCCGATGATGTCGTCGCGCGTGCGCTCATCGAGGTTGCCGCTGGGCTCGTCGGCGAAGATCACGCGCGGGGCCCGGACCAGCGCCCGCGCGATAGCCACCCTCTGTTGCTCGCCGCCGCTCAGCTCCGAGGGGATGTGCTTGGCGCGGTCGGCGAGCCCCACACCGTCGAGCGCCTCTTGGGCCCGGCCGCGTCGCTCCTTGGCGTTCACGTGCCAGGGCACCAGTGCTGTCTCGACGTTCTCCTGAGCGGTCAGCGTGGGGATGAGGTTGAAGGCCTGGAAGATGAAGCCGAACGAGTGGCTGCGAAGCTCCGTGAGGTCACTCTCACCGAGCTTCGCCAGATCGCGCCCTTCGAAGAGCAGGCTGCCGCTCGTGGGCCGGTCCATGGCCCCGAGCATCTGCAGGAGTGTGGTCTTGCCGGATCCGGTAGAGCCCTGGATCGCCAGGAACTCGCCGTCGGCGATCTTCAGGTCCACGCCGGCCAGGGCGTCGACGGTCTTGCGCCCCTGCGTGTAGCGCTTGGTGACGCCGGTCAGGTCGTAGAGCATGGAGTCCTCCTCCAAGGTGTGCGCTGCTGTCAAGGTCATGACGTCCTCCCTCTCAATGAGCGGTGTGCCTGCGGAGCCCCGCTCGCTGACCTCACTTCGTCGGTCAATCGAGCCGGCGCAGGGCGTCGGCGGGCCGCAGGCGCGAGGCGCGCCAGCCGCCGAGCGCGCCGGCCAGCACACCGCCCGCCAGAGCCAGCCCCACGGCCAGCAGCACGAGCTGGATGCTCACCGGTGCCGTGAGGTGCACGGCCACTGTCTGCGCGGTCTGGCCCAGCGCCGCCCGCATGCCGGGCGGCGGCGCGAACCCTCCGGGGCCGCCCGCCGTGGCGGTCTGGCCCACAGTCGCCTTGAGCACCGGCGAGAAGTGCGCGATCAGCTGCGCGCCCGCGACGCCGATCATGACGCCGATGATGCCGCCGAGCACGCCCTGCACCACCGACTCGCCCATCACCTGACCGACGACGCGGCGGCTCTTCCAGCCCAGCGCCTTGAGCGTGCCGAATTCGCGCACGCGCCGCGAAACGGCGGAGACGGTGAGCAGGCTGGCCACGGCGAACGCGGCGATGAGCGCGGCGATGGCGAGCCACTTGCCGAGGGTGTCGGCGAGCTGCGAGGCGCTCTTCAGCGAGCCGCTCACCTGATCGGCGAGGTCCTGGGCCGTGGTCACGGTGGCCTTGGGGAGCACGGCCCTGATCTCCTTCTTCACCGTGGCGATGTCGGTGGAGCTCGAGGCGCGCACGTAGATCTGGTTCACCTTACCGACGTTGTCACTCATCTTCTGCGCCAACGTGAGCGGGATGTACACGTTGGACCCCGAAGAGCTGCCGGCCGCCGAGGTGACGAGGCCGATCACCGTGTACTTCGCGCCGGAGATCTTGATGGTGTCGCCCAGGGCGTAGCTGTTCTGTTTGGCGTAGGCCTTGTCGAGCACGGCCACCTTGGACGTGGTCTCCGAGGACGTGAAGGTGCGGCCCGAGACCAGCTCCGTGGAGCTCAGGGGGCCGAGGCCCGTCTGGCCCACGTCGACTCCGGCCATCGAGTACGACGTGACCTTGATCGGCGCCTGTGACGCCGAGGGTGCGGGCTGCGAGCTGCTGCTGCCTCCGTCGCCGCTGAACGGCTGGGCGCCGCCCTGACCGAAGGCCTGGGCGAAGTTGCCCGACACGTGCACCGAGTTCAGCGTCAGCCCACCGACAGCCTGGGCGACGCCGTCGAGCGACTGGATGCTGGCGATCCTGATCGCCTTGAGCGACTGCTGACCGGGCGCGCTCCGCACGGCGTCCCGCGAGAAGGCCTTGCCCTGCTGGCTGTTGCTTCCCGGGTTGATGTTGAAGCGTGGCGGACCGGCCTGGTCGAGCTTCTGGGTCTGCGACACGGTGATGTCGGTGCCCACGCCGTACAGCGAGTGCAGCACGGCGTCCTGAGCGTCGCTGACCCCGCCCGCGTAGGCCGTGACGGCCACCACGAGGCCCGCGCCGACGGCCAGACCGAGAGCGGTGAGCAGCGCCTGCCGGTGGCGGCGGCGCAACTCCCGGTAAATGTAGGTGAAGAACATCGGCTCCTCCTCATGCGGCGACGCGCCGCGGTCGCGTGCAACCCCATCGTGTGCAGCCCCACTTCTAAACCGCGAACCTTGGAGGACTCTGAACTCTCTCTGAGGTGATGCTGAGAATCGGGCTTCACGGCGAAGCCACAGGAGGCATTCAGTGTTTTCTCAGGCTTCTCTCAGGAAACAAACCTATGATCGATCTGCAGCAGGGCCACAGCAGGGCCAACGGTCGCGCGGGGGGGTCTTTCGCATGATCACAGGAACGGAGACGACGGCCCGCATCCTCGTCGTCGACGACGAGCAGAGCATCACCGACCTCGTCGCCATGGCGCTGCGCTACGAGCACTTCGCCGTGCAGGTGGCGCACAGCGGTCGCGAGGCGCTCGACACCGTGGAGACCTTCTCCCCCGACCTCGTCGTCCTCGACATCATGATGCCGGGCATCGACGGCTTCGAGGTGGCGCGCCGCCTGCGGAACGGCAGCTGGAGCCTCCCGATGCTCTTCCTCACGGCGCGCGACGCGACCGAAGACAAGGTGCGCGGCCTCACCCTGGGCGGCGACGACTACATGACCAAGCCGTTCAGCGTCGAGGAGCTGGTGGCGCGCATCCGCGCGATCCTGCGTCGCGTGCAACCCAACGAGGCGGCGCTGGGGCGCCTGGTCGTCGCCGACCTCGTGCTCGACGAGGACACGCACGAGGTGCGGCGCGCCGATCAGGACATCGAGCTCACGGCCACGGAGTTCAAGCTCCTGCGCTACCTCATGCTCAACGCGCGCCGGGTGCTCTCCAAGGACCAGATCCTCGACCACGTGTGGAACTACGACTTCGGCGGCAACGCCAACATCGTCGAGACCTACGTGAGCTACCTGCGGCGCAAGATCGACTGTCTGGGCCCGCCGCTCATCCAGACGGTGCGCGGCGTGGGCTACACCATCCGCACGCCGCGGGATTGACCGTGAGCCTGCGCACCAGGCTGCTCCTGGCCCTGCTCGGCCTCGTCGCGGCAGGCCTGCTGGTCGCCGGCATCGTGACCTACTCCTCGCTGCGCTCGTTCTTGCTCACTCGCGTGGACCAGCAGCTCAGTGCGGCGATCGACCCGGTGATCGCGAAACTCGCCAGCCAAAGCCAGTTCCCCGGCACGCAGCAAGCGCCGGGCGGCCCTCAACCCAACCTGCCGCCCGGCACGTACGGCGCCATCCTCAACTTCTCCGGAGCCGTGCTCAGCAAGACGACATTCTCCTACGGGCTGTCCAACACCGCTGTGCCCAACCTGCCCTCGCCGCTCCCCAGCACTCCGGCCGACGACAGCGGGAACACCGTCTTCACGGCGAGATCCAGCAGCTCGTCGAGCACCGGGTTCCGCGTTCTCCTTCTGAGAAGTCCTTCACAGGGGCTCATTCTCGAGGTTGCTGTGCCGCTCACCGAGACGAGCCAGACGCTCAATCGCCTGCTCGGCATCGAGGTCTTCGTGTTCGCGCTCGTACTCGTCGGCCTCGGCGTCGCCGCCTGGCTCCTCATCAAGCGCGACCTGCGCCCGCTGGAGGCGATGGCCGACACCGCCGGTGAGATCGCCGCCGGCGACCTGACGCAGCGCGTCGAGCCGGCCGAGCCGCGCACGGAAGTGGGCCGGCTCGGCCTCAGCCTCAACGCGATGCTCGAGCAGATCGAGGTGGCCTTCGCGGAACGCGCCGCCACGGAAGAGAAGCTGCGGCGCTTCCTCGCCGACGCCTCGCACGAGCTGCGCACGCCGCTGACCAGCATCCGCGGCTACGCCGAGGTGTTCGAGCGCGGCGCCAAGGACGACCCCGAGGACCTCGCCACGGCGATGCGCCGCATCGAAGAGGAGAGCAAGCGCATGGGCGTGATGGTCGATGAGCTGCTGCTCCTGGCCCGGCTCGGCGAGGGCCGCGAGCCCGAGAGGGAGCCCGTCGATCTGGCGCGCGTCGTGGCCGACGCCGTCGGAGACGCGCGCGCCGCCGACCCCGCCCGCGACATCTCGCTGGACGCGCCGCCCGAGCTCGTCGTCACCGGCGACGAGAACCAGCTCCGCCAGGTGGTCGCCAACCTGCTCGGCAACGCCCGCATACACACGCCGTCCGACTGCCCGGTGCACGTGCGGCTGCTTGGCGAGGCGGTTGACGCCGGCGAGCCCGGCGCAGCCGTCCTCGAGGTGGCCGACGAAGGCCCGGGCCTCACGCCCGAGGTCGCGGCCAAGGTGTTCGAGCCCTTCTACCGGGCCGACAAGTCGCGGGCGCGGCAGTCCGGCGGCGCCGGGTTGGGCCTCGCCATCGTCGCCGCGATCGTCGAGGCGCACGGCGGCTCGGTGGCGCTGCGCACGCAGCCCGGCGAAGGCGCAACCTTCAGCGTGCGCCTGCCGCACTCTCCGTCACAGGCTTAGGAAACGCGCGACAGGCGCGGCGTCACGCCTGCGTCTCCTCGGCATCGGCATCTTCGAACGGCTCCACCGAAAGATGCGGCAGGCGCCGATCGACCGGGCCCGGCAGCCACCAGTTCGCTTTGCCGAAGAGGTGCATCAGGGCCGGCACGAGAAACGTACGCAGCACGAAAGCATCGAGGAGCACCGCGACGGCAAGCCCGATGCCGAACTCGGCGATCACCCGCTGGCCGCCGAAGACGAAAGCCACGAAGACGCTGATCATGATCGCCGCGGCGGCGGTGATCACGCGCCCCGTGGTCGCCTGGCCCATGATGACCGCATGACGGCTGTCGCGGGTGTGCACCCACTCCTCGTGCATGCGGCTCACGAGGAACACCTGGTAGTCCATCGAGAGCCCGAAGAGGACGGCGAGCATGATCACGGGCAAGAAGGCCTCGACCGGCCCGGCCCGGCCCAGCCCGAGAAGGTCCGAGCCCCAGCCCCACTGGAAGAAGGCAACGATGACACCGAACGCGGCGGCGGCGGCCAAGAGGTTCATGACGGCCGCCGTCGCCGGAATCAGCAGGCTACGGAAGGCGATGAGCAGCAGCAGGAAGCCGAGACCGACGATGACGCCGATGAACAGCGGGAGCTTGGACGTGATGATGGCAGCGAAGTCGTCGAAGATGGCCGTGGAGCCGCCGACCAGGACGTGCAGGCCGCTGCCCTTCTCGGCGGCCGGGATCACGGTGGTGCGCAGACGGGAGATGAGCTGGCTGGTGCGCACGTCCTGAGGAGCGGTCGTGGGGACGACCTGGACGACCGCCACTTTCGCCCCCGGCTGGGAGGGGAAGGGAACCACGGCGGCCACACCCGGCACGTGCTGCAGGCCCTGTGTCAGCGTGCCGAGCGCCGCAGTGTCGGCCGGCGAGCCGACCTGCGCCACGAGCAGCAGCGGGCCGTTGGAGCCCGCACCGAAGCCCTGGGCCAGCAGGTCGTAGGCCCGGCGCGTCGTCGTGGAGGCGGGGTCGTTGCCGGCGTCCGACAGGCCCAGGCGCAGCGCCAGGACCGGGCTGGCGAGGACGAGCATGACGAGCGCTGCGCTCACCGCGAGGATGACCGGTCGCCGGGAGACGAAGCCCGCCCAGCGCGCCCAGAAGCCCTGGCCGTAGCCTTCCTGCGGCCCGTCCTCGGCAAGCCGGCGGCGCTCGCGACGGCTGAGCAGGCGCGCGCCCGTGAAGCCCAGCAGCGCGGGAAGCAGCGTGAGGGCCGCGGCCATGGTGAGCACGACGGCGAGCACCGAGGCGTAGGCCAGACCGCTCAGAAAGCTCAGCCGAAGCACCAGCAGACCGAGCAGCGCGATGCTGACGGTCCCGCCGGCGAAGAGCACCGCGCGGCCGGCCGTGTTGAGCGCCCGTACCGCCGCGTCTTCCGGCGACATGCCGGCCTTGAGACCGTGGCGGTATCTCGTGACGATGAAGAGCGCGTAGTCGATGCCGACGCCCAGGCCGATGAGGGTGGCCAGGGTGGGAGCGATGACGGCCACGCTGAAGAGGTGTGAGAGCAGG
>Ga0209048_10003898_pt1 | contig 14376 bp, 11 predicted proteins | sample FrelakmetCRP12CR_FD_187146 | JGI IMG/M metagenome (GOLD analysis project Ga0209048, IMG submission 187146) | Freshwater lake sediment microbial communities from the University of Notre Dame, USA, for methane emissions studies - CRP12 CR (SPAdes)... | ecosystem: Environmental > Aquatic >... | reverse complement strand
GGCCTACCGACTCAGGACACTCCCCACCCCTGGCAGGATCGAGCAGCTGGCGACGGGGTGGCATCCGCACTGCAGCGTGGCCTGCTGGTACCTCTGGCGAAGCCTCGACACCCTCCTGTCAGCCTGAACGGTGTCCGAGCTCTCGCGGGCGCGTCGATGGCGCCTCACGGCGGCCCGGCGCCGACTTTCCCCTTGGGTCCGGCGGCGCATGGTGGTACCTTAGCGGCTCCTCGGGGGCACCGATGAGCTGCGTGGTGATTCATTACAACGAGATCGGGTTGAAGGGCAAGAACCAGCCGCTCTTTCTTCGGCGCCTGGAGGCCAATCTCCTCCGGGCGACGGCGGGGACGGGCGTCCGGCGCGTCGACGAGCGTTCGGGACGCGTGGTGCTGTCGCTCGCCCGGGATGCCGACTGGTCCCGCATTCGAGAGCGCGTGCGCTGCGTCTTCGGTGTGGCCAACTTTGCCCTGGCGGAGCGCACGGAGCTCGACCTCGCGGCTCTCAAGGCGGCGGTGGACCGCACGCTGGCGGGTCGCTCCTTCGGGTCCTTCCGGGTGACCACGCGCCGGGCGTACAAGCCGTTTCCCTTGAACTCGGAGGAGATCAATCGCGAGATCGGCGCCCACGTGGTGGCCGGGACGCAGGCCCGCGTGAACCTCGACCACCCCGACCTGACCATCCACGTCGAGGTGCTGCCCCGGGACATCTACTTTTCGTACGGTCGGGAGGCGGGCCCCGGGGGCCTGCCCGTCGGCGTGAGCGGGACCGTGGTGATCCTGCTGTCGGGCGGCATCGACTCGCCGGTGGCCGCCCACCGGCTGATGAAGCGGGGCTGTCGAGCGGTCTTCGTCCATTTTCACAGTGATCCGTTCCAGGACGCCACCTCGCGGGCCAAGGCGGCGGATCTGGTGCAATGCCTGACGCGGTTTCAATACCATTCGCGGCTCTACCTGGTCCCGTTCGGCGAGGTGCAGCGCGAGATCGTGGCCGGGGCGCCGGGTCCCCTGCGGGTGGTGCTGTATCGGCGGTTCATGGCCCGTATCGCGGCGGAGATCGCGCGGCGCGAGAACGCCAAGGCCCTGGTGACCGGGGAAAGCTTGGGGCAGGTCGCCTCCCAGACCCTGGAGAATCTGGCGGTGATCGAAGAAGCGGTCGAGATGCCGGTCCTGCGCCCGCTCATCGGCAGCGACAAGGAGGAGATCGTCCAGCAGGCCCGCGCGCTGGGCAGCTATCCGATCTCCATTCTTCCCGACCAGGACTGCTGCAGCCTGTTCGTCCCGCGCCACCCGGCGACGTTTTCCACCCTGGCGGAGATCCACCAGGCGGAATCCCGACTGGACGTGGCGAGGTTGGTGCGCGTGGCGGGAGAGCAGCTCGAGATCCGGGCCTTCGAGTTTCCCATGGTGGTCCGCGCAGCGCCGCCCGCGGCCACTGCCGTGGCTGCGGGCTGAGCGGTTTGTCGTTTCCCGTGTCGAAACACACGGGCGTCCGGACCCGCATGGAAGGAACAGTCGTGGAACAACTCAAGCAGGCATTAACCGTCGAGCTGGGGGACGCCCTCCGGCGCGCGGCAGCCGCGGAGGGTTGGCCAGCGGTGGCCACGCCCGAGGTGCAATGGGAGTATCCGCCCGAGAGCGCGTTCGGGGACCTGTCCACGCCGGTGAGCTTCGCGCTGGCCAAGCTGGTCCGTCGGACACCGCGGGATATCGCGGCGGCCGTTCAGCGGGCGATGGCGATCGACCCCGCGCTGGTGGAGAAGGTAGAGATCGCGGGCGCCGGCTACCTGAACATCTTCGTGGCGAAAGCCCGTTGGCAGGCGGTCATCCGAGCGGTCTTGGCGGCGGGCGAGGACTACGGCCGAGCGGAGCTGGGTCGGGGGCAGCGCGTGCAGGTGGAGTTCGTCAGCGCGAATCCCACCGGACCGCTGCATGTCGGGCACGGCCGCGGGGCGGCGCTGGGGGATGCCATCGCCAGTTTGCTGGGCGCGATCGGCTACCGGGTGGAACGCGAGTTCTACGTCAACGACGCAGGAACCCAGGTGCGCCTCCTGGGAGAATCGATCTGGGCGCGCCTCCAAGAGGCGGCCGGCCGGCCGGTCCCCTTCCCGGAGAACGGTTACCACGGGGACTATGTGCGGGATGTTGCCGCTCAGCTGGCCGCCGCCGATCCCGGGTTGAGCGCTTTGCCAGGCGATCGGGGCGTGGCGGCCTGCGCTGAGCGCGGGGCAGCCATCCTGCTGGAAGAGATCAAAACCGACCTGCGGCAGTTCGGGGTGGTCTTCGACGCCTGGTTCTCGGAGAAGCACCTGTTCGAGAGCGGGGAGGTGGCGTCCGCGCTTGCGGCGCTGCGCGCCGGCGGGTATCTCTACGAGGACGGCGCGGCCGTCGGGTTCCGTGCCAGCGATTTCGGCGACGAGAAGGACCGTATCCTGATTCGCAGCACAGGCGAGCCGACCTACTTCACGTCCGACATCGCGTATCACGCCAACAAGATTCGGCGCGGGTTTCAGAAGCTCATCAACATCTGGGGGGCCGATCATGGCGGGTACATCCCGCGCGTCAAGGCAGTCATCCGGGCACTCGGGCACGACCCCGAGATTCTCCAGGTCCTGCTGCTGCAGATGGTGCGCGTCCTGCGCGCAGGACAGCCGGTCCCCATGTCCAAGCGCTCCGGCCAGTTCGTCGAGCTGCGGGAAGTGATGAGCGAAGTCGGGAAGGATGCGGCGCGGTTTCTCTTCCTCACCCGGCGGTCGGAGTCGCAGCTCGATTTCGACATCGAGGTGGCGAAGAAGCAGAGCATGGACAATCCGGTGTTCTACGTGCAGTACGCTCACGCCCGGGGATGCAGCCTGGTGCGAAAGGCGGAAGAGGCAGGGCTCGCGGGTCCCTACGGGGAGGCGGACCTGTCGCTCCTGGCGCTGCCCGAGGAGGTGCAGATCATGAAGCACCTCGCCGCGTATCCCGAGACGGTGCAGAGCGCCGCGCTGGCGTGCGAGCCGCACCGGGTGACCGCCTATCTGCAGGCGCTGGCGGCTGCCTTCCACGGCTATTTCACGCGCTACAAGGACAGCGAGGAGCGCGTCATCTCGGAGGATCGCGACCTGAGTCGGGCGCGGCTGGCGATGGTCGTGGCCGTGCGGCAGGTGGCGGCCAATGGGCTGGGCCTGCTGGGCGTCGCGGCGCCGGCGCGAATGTAACCCAGAGCCGACCAGCAACCACGGACCATGGCCGTGATCCCTCCACTCGCGGATCTTGCCCCGGCCCGCGGCGGGTGCCGGCATCCCGGCGCACCTCGAAGGAGCATGCGGCATGGACGGAATCGCCGGCTGTTATAGCCCCGGAGACGCGAATCTGGTGCAGAAGATATTTCTGGCTACCGGGGCGGTGCAGCACCGGGGGAAGGCGTGCGCGGGGTTGGCTGTCGGGGGTGCGAAAGGGATCTACCTCCACAAAGGCATCGGTGGGATCGTGGACGTGGCGGACGACGACATCCTGCGCATCTTCCAGGATCTGGAACCCGTCGCCGCCATCGGCAACGTCGGGTACACCAAGAACAAGATCCCCGAGAAACGGAACGCCGAACCGATCCTGGTCGAACCGAAAGCGAGCTCGGCCTACACGGTGGTCCTCACGATGAACGGACGTATTCTCGAGGACGACGAGCTGCGGGCCGAGCTGGAAGACGCCTACACCTTCGATACCGTGAATGCGACCGAAGTCGTCGGGGCCTTGCTTCACCGCTGCATCGGGGAGGAAGGGGCAAGCTTCGCCGCGGGCCGGAAGCTGGTGGACATCCTGCACGGGTGCGGGACGTTTGCTCTCGCCGCCCTGGTGTATACCGGCAGGGAGACGGCGCTCATCACCCTGAACGACAGCCGGGCTTTCGAGCCGTTCTGTTTCGGCATGGTGGGCGGCGCATTCCTCGCCTCCTCCGAGAGCTGCTCTCACCGCCGGCTCGGCGGGTTCCCCGAGCGCGAGTACGCCGGGGCGGAAATGACCATCTGTTCGTCGCGGGGCGTGGAGACCCGACGGGTCCGAACGGAAACGGCGATGCCGGACGTCTTCCAGGCGGTGTATTTCGGCAACGCCGGCTCCCTCTACCGGGGGGAGGAGATCTTCCGGCTTCGCATGGGGCTGGGGCACGTGCTGGCCAAGCGGTATGGGGACACCGACGCCGATGTGGTCATTCCGAACCCGGAGTCCGGGCGCGGCGTCTCCCACGGCATCGCCGAAGGGCTCGGGAAGCCGCTGCTTCCAGGGCTTGCCAAACAGTCCCAGGCCATCCGTACCTTTCAAGAGGCGGGGCGGAGCAAGCGGATGCGGGAAGTCGCGGTCAAGTTCGCCGCCATGGATTCGGTCCTCGCCGGGCGCCGGATCATCATGGGAGACGATTCCATCGTGAAGGGGAGCGTGAGCGAGGGCGGCGCGGTCTGGAGCGTCTACAACGCCGGGGCGGCAACGCTGGAGTTCTGGGTCTCGTACGGCCCCATGTTCTTTCCCTCCTTCAAGGAGTGGCGCCGCGGCCGGGAGTGTCTGGACGAGTTGGCTGTGCAGCGGGCGTTTTGTGGCGACAACCCCTACGACAAGACGCCAGAGGAGGTCAACGCGAGAGTCGCGGCGCTGCTGGGCGTGGATCGGGTCTGCTACAACACACCCGAGAACGTGCGGGCGGTCATCGGTCCCGGCTGCTACCAGGCCCTCGACGCCTCCTATCCCATCTCAGAGCGCTGTTGGCCGGCGTGGCTCAAAGAGGAAGTGGAGCACTTCAGCCACTATCGCTGAAGCCAGAGGAGGTTGATTGGTGGAAGTCGAGAGGAACGCATTCCGGATCCGCGTACCGCCCCGGCGCGATTCCTCGTGAAATGAATACAATGACCAACTCCGGGTTGCGACTCCGGGTCGCGTGTGACAACATGTACTCCGGAATGTGCACCGAGGATGTTCGGGGTGGTCCGTTGCGCGTTCCAAGCGGAGCCGGCGGAAGATCGGTTGCGGAGCGAAGTTGATACCGAAGGTGTGGAACGTGAGCACACAGGCTACTCGAATCTATCGATTTGACGCAAGCGGGTGTAACGGTTGCGACATCGAGGTCCTCGGGATTTCAGCGCTGGTTCCGGTGGCTGAGTTGGGGATCGAGATCGCCGAGAGACCGGAGGACGCCAATCTGCTGCTCGTCACGGGTGGGGCAAATCTGAAGTCCAAACAAGAGCTGGAGAGCGCCTACCGCGCGATTCGGGAGCCGAGGACCGTGGTCGCGGTCGGCTCGTGCGCGGCCACGATGGGTATCTTCAAAGGCGGCTACTCGATGACCGGGCCGATCGATGCGATCATACCCGTCGATTGGTACATCATGGGATGCCCGCCGAGGCCGCAGGTGATCTTGGGCGCCCTGGCGGACACGTTGCAGTTGAAGGTTGAGGGGATCGAGGCACTCCTGCGCACCCCTCAAGGGTTTCGAGGCGATCCGCACGTCGACCAGGAGAAGTGCGTGGGGTGCGGTGCCTGCGCGCACGTGTGCCCTGCCGATGCCATTGAGATCGTCGGGAACGGGACCGAACGCCTGGTGCGATTCATGCGCAAGGACTGTATCTTCTGCGCGTCGTGCCAGGAGGTCTGCCCGAGTGAGGCCGTGGAGCTGCGTTTTGGAGATAAAGTGTGGTTTCAGGGGAAAGAGACCTCCACCTCGGAAGCGCGACTTCCGCTCAGAGCCTGTCTTCTGTGCGGCGCGCCCTACGTGCCGGACGCGCAGCTGAATTGGGCGCTGCGCAGAGTTGATGAGAAGCTCGAGGTGGGCGCCGCCGACCGCAGCCGATTGCAGCGCAGTCTCAACATCTGTATGCAGTGCAGACGGAAGAGCCTCAGTGAAGTCCGGGAAGCGAAACGCATCCTTGCCTCTCTGGCGACACGAATCTCGGCGTAGAGCGGCGCGGGGCTGAGGCAAGTCCGACGCGTTTTCGAGCGGATGAACAGGCAAGCGGTGCCGCTTGGGAGGTTGGATACGTGGCGCGGAGTCAGCCGGATACGGACGTGATTGTGTACGAGCCGCAGCTGTGCACCGGGTGCAGGTATTGCGAGGTGGCGTGCGCGGTGTGGCATTGCGGCCAGATCGACGTGACCAGGTCGAGAATTCGAATACTGTTTGACGAAGAGCGGACGGCGGAGCGCTATTCCGCCGTCAACTGCCAGCACTGCGATGACCCGATCTGCTGTGCCGTCTGCCCACCGGAGGCGCTGCAAAAGGACCAGAAAACGGGATGGGTGACGCAGAACTCCTCCAAGTGTGTGGGCTGCGAGATGTGCATCGTCGCGTGCCCGTTGTCCGTACCCATTTTCGATGCGGCGTTGAGGGTCGCGGTGAAATGCGACTTCTGCTTGGGCGCTCCGGAATGCGTCACACATTGCTCCTCCGGCGCCCTTCGAGTGTGCGCGCGGGACGAGGCGGCGCGGTTTAACGAGAGGTTGTACTTGAGCGTGAAGGAAGACCAATGACGTCAGAGGCGATTCGACGGCTCCTGGAACAGAGACTGACGAAAGCGCGTCTCGCATCCGGCGGCAAAGACCAGCGGCGGGTCTCCGTCGAGTTGGATGCGGGAGACATCGGGGAGGCCGTTCGTGCCTTGCCGCAAGACGGGAGATCGAGATTCGTTACGATCGTGGCGGTCGACAAGGGTCTCGACATCGAACTGCTGTACAGTTTTTCGCTGGACGGAGTGCTCGTCACGTTGCGCACGAGCGTTCAGAAGGAAACCAGCACCATTGACACGATTACTCCGATGGTGCCCGGAGCGGCGTTCATCGAGAAGGAAATATCGGAGTTGTTCGGTGTCGAGTTTGCGGGACATGTGCGGCGAGCGAATCTGGTTCTCCCGGATGACTGGCCGACCGGCAAGCGACCCATGCGAAAGCCGCTGGTCGGAGATGTCATTCCCCAGGCGAGGGCGAGCGTCGAGAACCTGTTGAGCGGCGGCACTTCGATCAGGGTAGGCCCTTCTTCGGCGGTAAAGAGGGAGAAGGCGGGCCTGTCGAAGGTGCCCCCCCTGGTTTCGACGAACGACGACCAGATGCAGGAGTTTAAGGACCTGCTGGCGCGAACCGGGTTCGATAAACGGGCCGGTTTCGACTGGAAAAAAGGCAAACTGCGGTACAAGTAGGAGCCGTGAGTCCGCGATGAACAAGCAGGCGTTCTTCCTCGGCTGTGTGATACCACTCCGGTTTCCGGGGATTGAGGTCGCCGCCAGACGGGTGTTCAGGCAGTTGGGGATAGACTGTGTCGATCTCGAGGGCTACTCCTGCTGCCCGGAGCCGGTTGTCCTCGGTCTGACCGACAGGGAGATGGCGCTGGCCATGTCCGCGCGGAACCTCGCCCTCGCGGAGAAGGCGGGTGCGGACCTGATCGTGCTGTGCAATGGCTGCTACGAAACGCTGGCCGAGGCGGACCACGTCCTTCGGCATGACGAACCGATGAAAGCTCGCGTTGCCGAACTTCTCGCGAGCATTGGGGCCCGGTACGAGGGGAAGATCAGGATCAAGCACTTCATCGAGTTCCTGCACGACGATGTGGGCCTTGAGAGGATTACCAAAGCGATCACGAGGCCGGTGGACGTTTCACTGGCGCTCCACTACGGGTGCCATCTCTTTCGGGAGACGACACACCCCGACACCTGGCGGAAACCGAGGATGATGAAGAGCCTGGTGGAGGCCATGGGGGCGCGGTGCGTCGACTACGGCCTGGAACAGCTGTGTTGCGGCTTTCCCATCTCCCAATTCGACAAGAATGCGGCACTCAAGGAAAGGCTCCTGCCGAAGCTGAAGGCGGTGAGTACCACGAACGCGGAGGCCCTGGCATTCTGCTGTCCTGCGTGCTTGAACCAGTTCGAAACGGGGCAAGGAGGGGTTGGCGACCTGGGCGTCGATGTCGCCAGGTATCCATGTGTGCATGTCCTGGAACTCCTGGCACTGTCGCTTGGGATGCCGGCGGCCGAACTGCGCCTCGATTTCCGTTCCGGATCTACCAAGGAATTCTTCGAGTGTTTCTGGGGATGAGCGACTCGGCCAACTCGCCGACATTCGTGGAAAATGTCTATGACTAAGACGATCACCATCGGTCCCTATCACCCGTACCTCCTGGAGCCGAGCGTGCTGGACCTTCAGGTCCAGGATGGGAAGGTCACGGATCTCACCATCACGGTCGGGTTCGTCAACCGCGCGGTTGAAGAGTTGATGGCAACGAAGACCTATCGGCAAGACGTATTCCTTGCCGAACGGATATGCGGAATCTGCAGTAACATCCACACGCTGGCGTTTTGCCAAGCGGCTGAAGAGATCATGGAGATTGACGTCCCTCCAAGGGCCACCCATATCCGGACGATCTTTGTTGAGCTGGAGCGCCTGCACAGCCATTACCTGTGCTTGGCCCTGTTGGCGCATGCCGTCCATGACGGCCCGCATTTCGGCAAGATCATGACGGGTAGGGAGGTGCTCGTAAGCCTGCTTGAGCGTATCAGCGGGAACAGGGTGCACTACAGCGTGAATGCGATCGGTGGCGTGAGGCGGGACCTCACAGAGGAGTTGGTGGCGGAGGTACGAGCGACCGTGCCGCGCCTCAGGGACCTCTCCGGTTTTGTTGTTGACGCCCTGGAGAGGAAGGGGGCGCTGGGTTCGAAGATTGTCGGATGCGGCACGGTGAGCGGCACGGAGGCCATTGCGCTGGGTGCCGTGGGGCCCACGCTCCGGGGGAGCGGTATCGACAGCGATGTGAGACGCGAAGACGGGTATGCGGCCTATGGCGCCGTGGATTTCGATGTCGTCGTGGAGCAAGACGGGGATGCCCGAGCCAGGTTCATGGTACGAGCCAGAGAAACGCGCGAAAGTATCCGTGTCGTGAGTCAACTGCTGGATACGCTAGCCGATGGGCCCATCATGGGTGAGTTAAAGGAACCGAATCTCAAGGAACGCCGGGAGGTCATCGGAAGAGTTGAAGCGCCGCGAGGCGAGCTGATCTATTTCATTCGGTCAAACGGCACGAACATGCCCGAACGTGTGAAGGTGCGAACCCCGACCTTTGCCAACCTGTGTTTCCTGACGCGGGCCCTCAAGGGGGAGCAAGCCGAACACGCGCGGGCGATCATTGAGAGCATCGACCCGTGTCTCTCCTGCACGGATAGGTAGCTTCCCGCCATCGGTTGACGCAGAAGCATCTCCCGAATTCCCTCACGAGTTTTCGAGAGGGCACCCCTCGCACCCCCCCTCTGTCTTGCGGAGGTGAACGTGCGCACGCATGCGTGGGGCGCCTTCCGCCTTCCTGGGCGGATGGATGTGAACGGACAGGCCCGCGGCAACTTCTGCGGCTTCCATGATGGCTTCCGAGACGGTCGGATGGGGGTGGATGGTCACCATGATGTCTTCCACGGTGGCGCCTAATTGAACGGCGAGCGTTCCCTCGGCGATCAGTTCCGACACATGCGGACCCACCATTCCCACCCCGAGGACTCGCCCGGAATCCGGATCGCTCATGATCTTCACCATGCCCTCGGTGCGACCCAGGGTTCGCGCGCGTCCCGACGCCAACAGGGGGAAGCGCGCCACGTTGACTGTCAGGCCCTGTTCGGCAGCTTCGCGCTCGGTCAATCCGGTCCACGCCAGCTCGGGGTCGGTGAACACCACGGCGGGAATGGCGGGGTTGTCGCACACTGACGAATGATAGTCGGCGATGACCTCCGCTGCCACCTTTCCTTCATGGCTCGCCTTGTGGGCCAACATCGGCCCCGGAGTCACATCGCCGATGGCGTAGATGCGCTCTTCCACGGTCCGTCCGCATGGGTTCACCGCGATGAACCCGCGCTTGTCGGGCCGGATGGCGGTTTGTTCCAATCCCAGCTTGTCGGTGTTGGGGCGACGCCCCACCGCCACGAGAATCTGGTCACACTCATGGGCCTGCTTCTGCCCCTGATACTCGACGGTGACGATGTACCCGCTGCCTCCCTTCTGGATGTCGACGACCTTGGACTCGGTCATGATCCGATGGAATCGCTTCTCGCAGCTTCTCACCACCACCTCCACCAAGTCGAGGTCGGCGCCGGGGAGCAGCCGCGGGAAGAACTCCACCACCGTCACCTGCGAGCCCAGTCCGGCATAGACCAGTCCCATCTCAAGCCCGATATAGCCGCCGCCGACGACCAAAAGCCGTGGCGGCACTTCCGGGATACGCAGCGCCTCCGCCGAAGACCACAACGGCAGGTGCTGGCCCGCCGGGAGCCGGTTGATATCGGACCCGGTGGCGATGATGCAGTGCCGAAAGGCGAGGGTGGTCGATTGGGCGCCCTCCACTGCCAGCGTACGATTGTCGGTAAAGCGGGCGCGACCGTGCAGCACCTCCACCCCGCGCCGCTTCAACAGGCCGTCCACCCCCTTGGTAAGGGAGTCCACGACGCTGTCGCTCCACCGGCGGAGTGCGTCGAGATCCATGGAGACATCGCTGAAGGTGAGCCCCATTTTCCGGGCGGCCCGGGCGGTTTCCGCCAGCTCCACAACGTTTATGAGGGCTTTGGACGGGATGCATCCTTCAATCAGGCACACACCGCCGAGCCGATCCCGCTCTTCGATGAGGACGACGTTCTTGCCGAGATCGGCGGCGCGGATGGCCGCTACGTATCCCCCTGGTCCGCCGCCGATGATCGCGACCTCTGTCTCCTTGCGCAGGTTGCCCATGACCATGTCACGAACCTCCAGTCCGAGGTGTGTCGGATAGGTGAAGCGTATTGGCTGGTGGGTCGGCGCCCACACACGGCCATCGGCGACCCTGCGGACGCTTCAGAGAAATTCGACGTTAGCCCAGTGGATCGGGGGTGTCAAGCGAAGAGCAGATCCCCCATCAACGCCTGAGCAAGCCTCTGAGGAAGCCGTTGACACCCCCAGACTCCTCTGATAGCCTCCCGATCAGAGGGGTGAAAGCGCGTGCGGCCGCCTATAGTTGCGGGTGACTGGGGTCGCGTGTACGGGGTTGCCAGTCTGCTACTGATATCTCTCCGTCCGCGGTTGGTCGTCGCTAAGCCCCCCTTTGGGGGGCTTCATGCTTCTCCTTCAGACGAGGTGGTGTCGGGGGGTGAGAGGGGACGCGGTTAGGCATATGAGTCGCGAACTAATCCAGATCGAAGCCACGCCGTCCGGATCCATCCCGCGCCGGCTGCCGCCATGGCTTCGGGCCAAGGCGGGGCACTGGGAGCGCGTGCACGACATGAAGGTCCTCTTGACCGGCTCCCGCCTCCACACGGTGTGCGAGGAGGCTCGGTGCCCGAACCAGGGGGAGTGTTGGACCCGCGGGACGGCCACCTTCATGCTACTGGGTGAGACCTGCACCCGGAGCTGCGGCTTCTGCGCGGTGGCGACAGGTCGCCCGGCTCCGCCGGATCCGGAGGAGCCCCGGCACGTCGGCGAAGCCAGCCGCCGGCTGGGCCTGACGTTCGTGGTGGTGACATCGGTGGCCCGCGACGATCTTCCGGATGGCGGGGCCGGTCATTTTGCGGCGACGGTGCGCGCCATCCGGGATGCCAGCCCGGGCACGGAGGTGGAAGTCCTGGTGCCGGACTTCAAGGGCGACCGCGACAGCATCCACACCGTGGTGGAGAGCCGGCCGACGGTCTTCAACCACAACCTGGAGACGGTGGAACGGCTGACCAGACGCGTCCGGATCCAGGCCAGGTATCAGCGGTCGCTGGCGGTGCTGCGGACCGCCAAAGAGGTGGGGCAGCCGGTCACCAAGACCGGGGTCATGCTGGGGTTGGGCGAGACGGAGCAGGAGGTCCTGACGCTGCTGCGCGACGCGCGAGCCGCGACGTGCGACATCCTGACGATCGGCCAGTACCTGCAGCCGACCAAGCAACACCTCCCGGTGGCGGAGTTCGTCCATCCGGATCGGTTCAAGGCCTTCGAGGAGGCGGCCTACGGTCTGGGGTTCACGTCGGTCTTCTCGGGTCCGCTGGTGCGGAGCTCGTATCACGCCGACCTGGTCGCGCGACGGCCGGAGGCGAGGTAGGGAGGCAATCCGGCGATTCGAACACCCGCGATCCACGATTCCCGAGTCGACAGATTGCCAAATCCACACGGAAACAGGGGGGGCGATGGAGGAGTTCAAGCGGATCAAGCGGCTGCCGCCGTATGTCTTCAGTATCGTCAACGAGCTCAAGGTCAAAGCGCGCGGCCGGGGGGAGGACATCATCGATTTCGGGATGGGGAATCCCGACATGGCCACCCCGGACCACATCGTGGACAAGCTCGTCGAGGCAGCCCGTAACCCTCGAAACCATCGCTACTCCGCCTCCCGGGGGATCACTAGGTTGCGGCACAGCATCTGCGAGTGGTACCGCCGACGGTACGCGGTCGAGCTCGATCCGGACACCGAGGCGATCGCCACGATCGGCGCCAAGGAAGGGCTCTCGCACCTGGCGCTGGCCATCGTGGATGCGGGCGATGTGGCCCTGGTGCCCAGCCCGACCTATCCCATCCATCCGTATTCCGTCATCATCGCGGGCGGCGACGTACGCCACGTCCGGCTCGGGCCGGGCGAGGATTTCTTCGCCAACCTGATGTCTGCCTTCCAGGAATGCTGGCCCCAACCAAAGCTGCTCATCCTCAGTTTCCCGCACAATCCCACCACGGCGGTGGTGGACCTTGAGTTCTTCAAGAGAATCGTCGCCTTCGCGCAGGATCACGACCTGATCGTGGTGCATGATTTTGCGTACTCCGACCTGGTTTTCGACGGATACCAGGCACCGAGCTTTCTCCAGGTCCCGGGAGCGAAGGACGTCGGTGTCGAGTTTTTCACGCTCTCGAAGAGTTACAACATGCCCGGCTGGCGGGTCGGGTTCGCCGTCGGGAACCGCCGGATCATCGCGGCGCTGACCCGGATCAAGAGTTATCTGGATTACGGGATGTTCCAGCCGATTCAGATCGCCTCGATCATCGCGCTGAATGGTCCGCAGGAGTGCGTCCAGGAAATCGTGGACACCTATCGGTCGCGGCGCGACGTGCTCTGCGATGGGCTCAGCCGGGTGGGCTGGAAGGTAGATCGGCCGCTCGCCACGATGTTCGTATGGGCTCGGATCCCGGACCAGTACCGGGCCATGGGGTCGCTGGAATTCAGCAAGTTCCTCCTGGACCGGGCCAGGGTGGCGGTGTCGCCGGGGATCGGGTTCGGGCAATACGGGGACGAGTACGTGCGGTTCGCCCTGGTGGAGAACGAACACCGGACCCGCCAGGCCACCCAGGGAATCAAGCGCGTCTTGTAGGCCCGGGAGCGTTTCGGGTTGCGCACGGTCTGGGTCTGATATTGGCCGCCCGCACGGCAAGGGGAGAGGGCCATGCCGGATAGATTCAAGGACGCCTGCGGCGTCTTCGGGATCCTGGGAAGCGCGGAAGCGCCCAACCTGACCTACCTCGGGCTGTACGCGCTCCAGCACCGCGGGCAGGAAAGCGCCGGCATCGTGGCGTCGGACGGGGAGACCCTCCATCCGGAGAAAGCCATGGGGTTGGTGGCCGACGTGTTCACCGAGGCGCGCCTCAAGCGGCTGAAGGGGTCGCTGGCGATCGGCCATGTGCGATACTCCACGACCGGGAGCTCGCAGCTCAAGAACGCCCAGCCGATCGTCGCGACGTGCCGCCACGGCATGGTCGCGCTGGCGCACAACGGGAACCTGGTCAACGCGCAGGTCGTACGGGCGGAGCTGGAGGCGCACGGGTCCATCTTCAGCTCCAGCACCGACAGCGAAGTCATCGTGCACCTGGTGGCCCGCTCCAAAAGCGACGACCTGGTCGAGGCGACGGCGGAGGCGCTGAGCCGGCTGTCCGGGGCCTATTCCCTGGTGCTCATGAACGAACGGGAGCTGCTCGGGATTCGCGACCCGCGCGGGGTTCGACCGCTCTCCCTCGGCCGGCTCGGGGACGCATGGGTCCTGGCGTCGGAGTCGTGCGCCTTCGATCTCATCGAGGCGACGTTCGTGCGCGATCTGGAGCCGGGCGAGTTCCTGCACATCACGCCGAACGGGATGAAGTCCTACTACCCGCTGCCGTCTGCGCTGCCGGCGCAGTGCATCTTCGAGTACATCTACTTCGCTCGCCCGGATAGCATCCTCTTCGGCCAGGGCGTGGCCAGCGTGCGCAAGGCGCTCGGGCGGCAACTCGCCGAGGAGGCGCCCGCGGAGGCGGATCTGGTGATCCCGGTGCCGGATTCCGGCGTGCCGGCGGCCCTGGGGTTCGCCGAACGGTCGGGCCTGCCGTTCGATCACGGGCTGATCCGGAACCATTACGTGGGCCGGACGTTCATCGAGCCCAAGCAGAACATCCGGCACTTCGGCGTCAAGATCAAGCTGAATCCCGTGCGAGA
>Ga0209048_10003897_pt1 | contig 14376 bp, 6 predicted proteins | sample FrelakmetCRP12CR_FD_187146 | JGI IMG/M metagenome (GOLD analysis project Ga0209048, IMG submission 187146) | Freshwater lake sediment microbial communities from the University of Notre Dame, USA, for methane emissions studies - CRP12 CR (SPAdes)... | ecosystem: Environmental > Aquatic >... | reverse complement strand
ATGCACTGCTGCACTGCACGTCGGTCAACATCCTCCCGCCGCACCGGGATTACCCCATATAGCTTGGGGAACCACCCAACTACTGGATAGTTGTAGACTTCAATTTTCGCCAGAGGCACAATATTACGCGGTACCACATGTAAGACCACAATTGAGTCAATAAAGGCAATATGGTTAATCATCAGGATGGCCGGACCCTGGGCAGGGATATTTTCGAGGCCTTCGACAACTCCTAATTTCGCCAACGTGGTAAAACCAATCCATTTGAGCAGAAAGCGTAATCCACGGCGGCGGCGCTCCAACCTGGCATGGTTATAACTCATACCGGCTGAGCGTTTGGATATCGCTCCTTCAATAGCCATAATGTTGCTCCATTAAATTTACATATACTCCATGATACTCTACCGGTAATAGCGCCGCGATGTGGATCATGATTAAGTCTGCATTACGCTGGCGCGCCAATCGCCGCTCTTCGCCTTTACCCTGAACCGGGGGTAGGTGCACCGGTCGACCAATGCGTATCTCGAGGGTCGTGCGTTGGCCGTGTAGGGCGCGCTGCATAAAATCATCTGATGTGCCCACGATGCCGACCGGCACGACTTGTACGCCGGCTTGATCGATGGCATACGCAACCCCCGGCAATGCCCGCCGCATGCCTGGTGAATGAGAACGGCCCCCCTCGGGAGCAATCGCCAGCGGCCGGCCGGATTTTAATGCTGCCAGCATTGTATTAATGAGCTGGCGGTCATACTCGCCTCGGTGAACCGGGATACCGCCATACAGGCGCGCCAGAGTCGATTGCCCTGGCCTTGACCAGATATCCACGGCACCCACTGCTTCAGGCGCTACCGGCCAAAAAGCCAATAGGAACGGTGGCTCATAGAGCGAGACGTGGTTCATAGCGATCAAATAAGCCCCATCCTTGGGAACGTTCTCCCGTCCAGTGATGCGCACGCGGGCGAGTAGATGAAACAAGCCCCGAAAAAGTGGGCGCATGACTGCACGAAACAGGCGAACACCAAATGGGACCTTATAAGGCTCAGCCATACTCAAGTCTCTATTGGCCCTCGCTGGACCAACGCTAACACCTCCTCCAATACTTGCCGGGCATCCAGCCCATCCGAATTCAAGATCACAGCATCCTCGGCCGGACGCAGGGGCGCCACCTGGCGGCTCGAATCAATCCGGTCACGCTTACGTATTTCCCGCTGGATAACTTCAAGGCTGACCTGCTCGCCGCGCTGGCGGACTTCTTCGTAACGCCGCCGCGCCCGCTCTTCCATTGAGGCATCCAGATAGATCTTCAGGGCAGCGTCAGGCATCACCACTGTGCCAATATCTCGCCCAACCATCACAATCCCGCCCCGCGAGCCTATGCGGTGTTGCTGAATTGTCAATGCCCGTCGCACGCCTGGGTACGCCGATACAACGGAAACGTTTGCTTCTACCTCCGGGAGGCGAATTTCCCAGGTCACATCCTGCCCATCGATCAACACATCGGATGTTCGCCCATCCGCCTTTGAAGGCAGGCGAACGTCAATATCAGCTGATTCAGCCAGGTTCCTGAGCGCCAGTTCGTCGTCTAGCGCCACACCTCGTTTCAAAGCGGCCCAGGTCACAGCCCGGTACATAACCCCGGTATCTAAAAACAAATAATTCAACGCCTCAGCCAGCAACATCCCCAAGGTAGTTTTTCCCGAAGCCGCCGGGCCGTCAATGGCGATCGTTTTGGGCAGCGTCATTCCTAAGGGTTCCCAGGTGCTGCATTAGCCGGTATAGCGGCTCCACCTGGGAACAGATCGCTGCGCGCCCACAGGATAATCTGTTGGTCCTGGGTTGGTCCTTCACGGAAGGTAAGCCAGGGGATGAATGCCGTCGGAAGCGCGCCCGTCCAGCCTGGGAAAGTCCACCAGGCAAAATCCTGCCCACGATAAGATGTCGATAACGCCGGCGGTTGTTGGTCCTGACGAGTGATAATCACAGAAGGCAACTCACTGACCGGCGGCTCCGATACAAAGCGTGCGTTGGGGAAGTCGCGCAGCGCCCAGCGAAGCGAGGGAGTATTAACTGAGGCGACCACATCAATATTCTGGCGGAAACCGGTCTTCCATTCAGACAGATCGCCTATTGTTCGCATGAAGATATCGGTTTCATTTACGGCGGGTGGCAGGCTCCATATCTCTTGCGGTTGAGAAGGGCGTACCTGCGTGGCGCCGAATAGAACGCTCAGCCCATAGACACCCAATGCAGCGGCGACCCCCCAAACCAACCCCTGGCGGCTCACTTCCCAGGACCAGCCCAACGCAACCAGCACAGAAGCCAGCACCACTAATGCCAGGATGCCTACCAGCACGCCGATACGAACTGTATTGCCGCTCGTACCCGGCAGACTGCGTCCTAAACTACTGAGGGTAAGCCAGAATAAAGTCAAAATGAGGAAAATAATCGCCGCCTGACCCAATGACGCCAGGTTAATCTGGCCTTTGGGCAGGAAGCTGGCCAGTCCAAGAGCTGCTAAAGACCATACAGGCACCAATACCCAAACCAGATCGACCATCTGGCGAGCCGGATATATCAGCCCAAAGAGCAGGGCAAAAACAGCCCACAAGAATAAAAATGTCACTCTAAAACGGGGAGAGACCTCTGCATCCCTTTCAATTTCCCACCGCCCCTGGTCCCTCCAACCGCGTATAGCCCCCACCACGGCGAAGATCACCGCCAGAGGCTGGTAGAATACCAGCGCCGCCAGCAAGCGCCCAGCCGGGATACCCGAGGGATTGACCCAGCCAGAGATAAATGCGGGCAGCGTTCCGATCCAGGCTCCCAGGCCTTGCGGAGCGTACATAAAAAAGGTGCTGATGAGCAGGATCGCCACACCCCCGGCGATCAAGGCTGCGCGCCAGGGATGAACCTGGGGGGAAATTTCGCTAGACGGCATTTCTTCATCAGTAGTAGCGGGTTGCCAGCCAAAGGCGCGCCCGATAAGGAGCGCTATGCCCCATGACAGTGCCAATCCGAGAACTCCCAGCAAGATCGATGGACCCCCGAGGAGAGCCAAGGCGCCGCAAACCCCAGCTAAAATGGGCTGGCGGATCCGCCAGGCGCCTAACGCCAACAAAACGAAAGTCAACGCCAGCATTGAACCGCTCGCCTGCCGGGAAACCGCTGCCAGGCCGGGGTCTAATGCCAAACCGAACGCCAGGACCAGTGCGGCGGGTTTCCCCAGCTCGCGGCGGAAGAAGATCGGCACCAGCACCAGCAGACTGCCCGCCAGGGCTGGCCACAGGCGCGCTAACCCGTTCCCAGCGCCGAATAAGGCAAAAGTAGCGCCGGTCAGGATGATATAACCTGGCTGCGGCCCCCAGGCGAAACTGGCTTTGAGCGGGCCAGAATGGGCCAGTTGCAATGCCTGTAACGCCCAGTTCGCTTCTGCATCCGGCAGGGCCATAGCTCCCAGGTTTACAAAGCGGATTGCCAGCGCCAGGAGAAAAGCCACCAGGTAAAGCGCATGTTCAAAATTGATTTTACGAATATCCATATCCTCAGTTACCTGGCACTTGATAGATCGTCATGTTGCCCTGTTGGAAGACCGGGGTTAGTGTCGCGTTAAAATTGCGCAAGACACGCGGCAGGCTGCATGCGCGACTGGCGTCACTGCACAAATGCTGGATATAGTCGAGTTCGGTCTGCCCAACGATAACATATTTTACATCCCATTTGTGCAGCAATTCTAGCATCTGGGCGCCATCCGAGCCAGAAAAGATAGCCTGTATATCCGGTTCACGCTTCCCAGGCTCGATATAATTGCCGCGCCACTGGCTCTCGTGACCGCCCCAGCCCAAGACTGTTGGGAAACCGCTAAAGGCGCTGATCCGACCTTCATATACATAGGAACGGAACGAATCACCTGGCGCCTCCAGGATGATTGGAACCCCGGCAGAGCTTCCTGCCTGGGAAGCAAGGCCTTGCGTCTGCAGCCAATGGATAGCGGCCCAATCATCAGGGCTGTTGCGAGCCAGGTTATTCGTCCCATCCATGTTGGGCGGCTGGGTAAAGCCATCTACACGATTGTAACCTGCCATCAGCGGGTACACCAGCCCGGCCGCTACCAATAAAATGGTCACGCCGGCAAAGACTCCACGCCCCAGCGCGCCCACAAACTGCCGCTCCTGGTTCATCATCCACCACACGCCATACGTGCTGGCAATACCTAACATCATCCAGCCTTGATAGTAGAGCTTGAAGACGGTGTTCATGCGTGACATGAAAGTATCGCGCAAGAAGAAGAATTCTACACTAAATGTCAGGGCAATCCCGACAAAGATCAAAAGGTAGCAAAACAGATCGCCGGCAAAGAAGAAATTGGCCTGCATTTCGGGGTCGTCCTGGCCATGGTCGCGAACCGGCCATGCAACGTTGACAACCGCCAGGGCCAGCAAGATAGACAGCAGGATAAACAACCATGGATTGGCCAGTCGCGAATTGAGCATGGCTTTAAAAGCCTGTGACAGCCCTAAACCACCTGTCACGGCCTGCGCGACCGGGTTGCTCAAGCCACGCTGTAACAGTTGTTGTCCCAGGCTACTGAGGGCAGCCGCCGCTAAGACTAAACCAAAAACAAGGATGCAGACGAGCACGATCCATAACCAGGTGCGCGCCAGCGCATAAACCAGGCCTGAACGTTCACCCAAACGGGCTTGCTTGACCAGGGAAGCAGCCAGGAAGAAAGTCGTAATAAAGATAAATGCGCCAAACATCACCAGGTATTGAGGCAGGCGAGTGGGCGGGAATACATAAGGCAATATGCCACCAGCTTGCGAGCTGAAGCCGAGATAAAACAAGAAATAAAACAGCACCGCCGCCACCAGCAGGCCAGCCCCCAACACAAGGACCCGGCGAACCAGCTCCCGGTCGAGGCGTTTTCCACCGGCAAGCTCCCCTATTGCAAATGCCAGTACAACCAGCCCAATGTAGATAGGCATATCCCAGGTGTTCAAGAAACCCAACGCACCCAGGCACAGGGCATAGAAAAGGAACATCGCCCAGTTTCCATCCAACACAGCCCCCGGGTTCCACCAGGCCCTCGGGAGGACACTTTCCGGCCTGGAGCGGGCCACCGTCATCTGCCGGCACAGCAAGTTCAAGGCCAGGGCCATGCACAGCAGCACAAATGGCAACGCCAACACATGCGGATGGTTATCACCCAGCAAGAAGCTGAAAGAAGGAAATTCGCTGATCGGACTGAGAGTTGGTTTATTAAGAAGGTCGCGGTCCTGGAGGACGCGCGAAGCATGCCACCAGATTTGCCACCAACCTCCTTGTGGGTACCAGGAGCCAGTGACCGGGTTATCCGTCAGGCCAGGGATATCAATCCATTTCCAGAAGCTTTGCGGCAGGACGCCTTTCGAGTAAAGCGATTCCAACAGCCCTTCCAGGTTGCCCATCACAACCACCAGCAATGAGCCCAACAGGCCGTACAGGATGGGTTGGTTTCTCGAGGCGCGGCCGGAAGTTGCCGACCGGACTTTAAGGCTGCCAGCGACCAGGTTGTACACGACTCCGAACACGCCCACCGCCGTCAAAGCAAACAAAACCGCGTCGTACAGATCAAATGCTACCCCGGCCGGCGCACCCGACAGGCGGGTCATCAGAGCCATCATCACATAGCCAAAGTAGTAATATGAGATGGCAAAGCCCGATAGCCAGACGTCCAGAGGTGGGAAGTGAGGGCTGTTCAGGATGCCGTTGAGGAAGGCCATCTCCATAAACTTCTCGCCGCCGGCGCTCATAATCTTATCTGGAGCATAAGCGCGCACAATCACCCAGGCCAAAAACGCCAGGGCGAACAGGATTTCCACCGTTAGAACCAGACCTTTGTGCTGGCGTAGAAAATCCGGCAAGGAATGACGGGTTAGTCCCATCTCGCCATCGCGGCCTCTGAAGAACAGCCAGGCTGAGACGCCCGCCAACAACAAGAAGGCGAACAGGATGCCTCCCAGGTCGTTTCGTAACATGCCTGTGGACGCCCCCAACCACAGGATATAGCTGGCCAGAAGCAACCCCAACGACCTGGCAAAGGTGAATCCCCTGTCAGGCAGCCAGCGCAAGAAACGATAGGCGATCGGTACTGCCAACCAGCCCAGGATTTCCAGGATTAACCAAAATAGAAATGCATAAATCAATTCATGACCTCATAAATCACCGTATCCCCATCCCGGTAGACTTCTTTCCAAAGCACACCATTGGCGGCTGAGAATTTATCCAATCCCGGGCCGGGATATTGGTTTCGTTCCAATTGCCCTACGATGATATACCGTGCATCATATTTCTGCAAGAAGGATTTAGCTTCTGCCAGGTCGGTGGTGTTATAGAAGTCATCAATTTCCTGAATGCGATTGCTGACCCAGCTAGCCGGCAGGCTGGCGCGCTGCTGTTGCTGGTGCCATTCCCAACCCACCACGTCTGGCAGGCCGGTGTAAATACTAAAACGCGCCCCCCAACGGTACAAATCTCTAAGATTGGCTTCGACGATAACCGGTGATCCCTGTACGTTCTCCTGCATCCAGCGGATGGCGCGTGCATCCTGGCTCAAATCCATATCGCCTTTCCAGTCGTAATGGGCGTAGTCCATATAAGCCATACCATCCAGGGTGTGGGGAGCATTCGGAACCATGCGGTCTTTGATCTTGGCCAGACCCCCCATAAGTGGGTAGAGCGCCGCGCCAAACAACAGGACTGCCAGCGCCATCTTCCAGGCTGCTCGCCAGTTCGGGGACCATTCCAATAGAGCATGCAGCAGCCAGCCCAGGGCCGCTGCGGCGCTGACCGCAAATAGCGTCCAGGCTTGCAAGTAGAACTTAAACACCGTGTTCATGCGCCCGACATCACCGACCAGCACGACCACCTCTACAAACAGGGTCAGGAACAGACCAGTGCCCACCAGGAACAACACAAAGCGCTTAGAATCCGGCTGGTTCGGCCGCAGGATTAAGACCCCTACCCAGGCGGCCAGGGGCAGCGCCAGCCAGGCAATGCTCACCTTCATGAATAGCAAGAGCACGACAACTGCCGCCAGAAGCCCCACCAACCCCCAAATCAGTCCCCTATATGGCTGCAGCTTGCGCAGGGACGAAAGCGGGGTATCGGCCATCCATTGGCGCGACTCCCAGGCCAGCCAGGAAACGATAATAAACAGGAATACTCCCCAATGGGTCAAATAAGCGTCGATGGGCGTGGTTGGACCTTTCCACTGGCTCACAGCCCCGTATGCCTGGCTATACCATTGAGTGAAAGGCCGGTAGAACAGGTAAGACAAACCAACCAGCACGACCACACCGGCCAATGCAGCCAACAGCTTGAGGCTGGCTTTCGGCATATCGTAGAGGAAGGTCAACCCGCGCAGCCGGCGCGGTGAAACATCGAAATAGCGAAACAGCGAATACGACACTGAAACGACCCCCAGAGCCAGGTAAGTATAAAAATCCCAGGTATTGGTCGGCCGTAGGGCGCCGATTGCCAGCCCTCCTAAAGCAATCCCGGCCGCTGCGCCCCATAGATTTTTCCAATGCCCACGTCCTAACAGCACTGCCAGTGAAAAGGTCAGCGCCAGCAAAGCGATGGGCATTGCAAACAGGTGGGCATGCGGGTCGGCATACAGCACCGTAAAGAAGGGGAATTCGGTAATCGGTTCTACATCACCCTGGGGTGGGATGACCCGGCTGGGGTTCCAATACCAGTCCCCTATGCCATACGGCAGTGAAGCCCCCGAAAGCACCTTGGCGAAGCCGCGCACCATCCACACTGAGCGGGTAAGTGGGCCTGCGCTTTCAATGACCCCGTTGGGAGCTGCCAGCATCTCATAGCCCTCGACGATCATCCGTACCGTACCCAGGTTGCCCAGCACGACCATCAATAACGCCGCGGCCAAACCAACCCAGAAGGCGTAAGAGCGGCGCTTGGTGATGGTTGATTGGTGATCAGTGATAGGAGGCTCTTGCAAGCCAGTTCCTATTCCCTTATCGCTGATCACTGATCCCTGATAACCAATCTCTCCTCCCTGATCACCAGCCACTTTTCGCTGATCACCGGTCACCAGTCCCCTGTCACTTATCTCCAGTTCCCGTCCTTCCAGCCAGCGGCTGTAAATATTCCACGATACTGAAAAGGCGCCCATTGCAATCAGGCTAAAAACGGTAGGAAGGATCAAGTTATAAGCCACAGCCGGGACAATTCCCAGCCACTTTACCAGGACCCCTACCAGCACGAAGCCATAATAGTAGTAGTTGAGATACCCCCCCGCATACCAGGGGTCGTAGGGAGGGAATGAAGTGCTTTTCAGGACTGCGTTGAAATAGGCAAAGTCCATTGGCTTCTCGCCGCCTTTGGCAGGGTGCCACAAGTCGGGGTTGCCCAGGCGAATGAGGAGATCGAAGATGAAGAAGGCCAGGAACAGCCCTTCGATCATCAGGAAGTATTTCCCGCGTTTACGTAGCTCGTCCCGCAGGTCACCACGCTGGTGGTAAGCCAGGAAAGCCCCCACCAGGGCTATCAAGGCTAAGGCGATGCTAATCGTGAGGCGAGTGAATGGGATGCGGTAAGAACCCGCCAGCCAGATCAGGTAAGATAGGATCAACAGGCCTGCTGTACGCGCCAAAGGATAGCCTTTGTCGGGTAAGCCTGGGAACGCCAGGCGCAGGAAGGGGTATATCATTAAACCCAACAGGAACACGCTTAGATACCAGACCACCACACTGACCACCTGAGAGCTATTCTGGAGAGACAACCGGTTGAATAGCTCCGACCAGGTGCCGCCAGCGCGCTGTTCTGCCAGGCGCTCGCTGGGTAGGGTAAGGTCAGCCGGATGGGATGCGGCGCGCATGGGCGGCACACGGATAACGTGCGAAAAATCTACCGCGCCCAATATATCCGCCACTTTTTGAGGATCATAAGCGTCCGTCTTCTTGAAGATCAACACTTTGGGGTGGTCATAGACGGTGAAGGCTTCTTCGGCGAACTGGTCGTTAATATCCAGCGGACCCAGCTTCGGGTCAGACTGGAAGATTTTCACCAGTTCAAATCCCAGGTTGCCCTGGAACGTCCCAGGCTTGGCCTCGGCATAGCAAGAATAGATATCCTTTTCTGGCGGGCAGCCGATCAGGTTGCGATAATAGACCGTAGTCATCGGGAAGCGCTCTGGGATGCGCGGCAGGCTGCCCCACTGGCGGCTGGAGGGGATGACAATGTAGTCTGACTGGTCCATAATACGCTCAAAACGGGCCGGTTTATCCGGGGTATCGTCCCAATACATGTTGAAATTGAGGTCAAGGGGATAAATACCGCCGAAGGGGTCATAGCCATCCATGCGCAGCGGCAAGCCATCATCCCATTCGCCTTCATTGGCAATGCCCCCACCAGCCAGAGAAATTGCACCACCCCCGCTGTCCAGGTTGATGGCAATTGCATAGCTCTCCCCCTTGACAAGCTCGACTGGCTGATCCAGGGTAAAAGTAAGCCCCTGCCCGGATGAGCCGCTGGAGGAGGAAAGATCCGCGGTCAGTGTGGCAGTCGCCACAGGCGCAACCTCACCGGGCTTTAATACAGCCAGGGTGAGATGTTTGGTTCCGGGCGCCGCCTGCAAGTCAATCGGATTAGATAGGCTGACCTGTGTCAGGGTTCCGTTGGCAATCGGAGAGAAAGATGCCTGGTAGGGTTGGCCAGCCTGGATGAAACAGGTCTGCGGAGTGGGTAAGGTTTCGTTGACCTGCTGTCCATCCGACTGGATGTGCAGGGTCACAGGACCACACAGGTTCGCCGCCTGCTGGTCCGCAGGCACCATGAAGGTCATGAAATAGTTTTGTTTCGCCACCACCGGCAAAGGCTGGTCAAGGGGCAGAGTAGCCGGTTGAGCGGCCGCTCCATTTTCTGTAGACGGAGGCAACTTTACGCCGGCTGCCGCCAGTGGTTCCTGTCCATTGGGCTGGTTAGATATGATGATGCTCAGATCCACCGGCTGGGTCGACCCGGGAAGGGTCGCCACGTGAGGCAGGTAGACTTCGGTCAAATCACCGCTGGTTTTGGGGGTAAACGGAATGCTGTAAGGGACGCCAGGTTGGACGGTTGACTTATAAGGAAAAGGCAACGGCTGGCTAACCTCGCCGTTCGTCGTCTGGATGTGCAGGTTGATTGGACCGGGGATATTCTGCATAATCCAGCGGGAGGCGTCGACGCGCGTGATAGGGCGGGAATAGATCTGGGTAAAAGCAAAAGCGTAAACGAATGTAGCTACTAAGACGAAACCACCAATACCGACGGCCAGGACCTTACCCCAATTAATAGAAGATGCGCCTCTACCGATCCCACTTTCATCATTTATCCTTTTCCTATCGGCCCTCACCTTTACGGTGTCCCACAGTTGGATAACCGCCCAAGCGGCAAAAATAACCAGCATCGGGTAGATAGGCAGCTGGTAGCGCATGGTGGGGTTCAAAGCTAATGACTGCCAGCCAAAATACATAGCCGTCCAACCCCAGATCAGAGCATGGCGCTGCCATTCACCCTTGAGCATGCGCCAACCGGCCCACAGGAACCCGGCACAGGCCAGGATGCCCAATGGCAGCCCCAGGCCCCACAATACCAGGTTCTTGCCGGAAAAGGTAATTGAGCGCCGCGCCCATTGCATAGCTGGCGGGAAGTCCACATCACCGCTGCTTTGCGCTCGCAGCTCGCGCATGTTAGCCAGCCATTGAGGGTCGGGTTTCAACCCAAAGAAACCTGGTCCGCTGAAGGTATAAGGCTGAGCCACGCGGAAAACCAGCAGGCTGACCACCGCCGCCATCGCCAGGTACACGATAGCCTTTTCAGCCCAAGACCTGCGTTCTTCCTTTGGAAGCTGGATGATCCGCAGAACCATGGCAGCCGGCAGAGCCAGCGCCATCGGCCCGGCATTGAGCTTGGAAGCAACAGCCGCACCCAGGGCTATGCCAAAACCGAGGCTATAGAGAAATAGCGGGTTCTTAAAGAACGCGAAGCGGGGAGCAGGAAGTGGAGTAGTTGAAAGACCAGTGGAAGGGAGCGGCTCCAGGGTGGAGGGGGTAAGATCGACAGTTGAGAATACTGGCGCGACGACCGGCTTTTTAAATGCGGATGGATCGACCAGGACTCGTACGGCGAAATAAAATGCCAGGAACGAGAACAGGTTGATAAAAGTGTCCATGGTAAAGAAGTGCGACTGTTGGATCTGCAAAACAGTCGCGGCTGAGAAGGCTGCTGCCAGTACCCCCACGCGCTTGTCGTATAACTCCTTCCCTACCAGGTATACCAGGAAGACGACCAGCAGGTCAGCCAGGGCTGAAAGCACCCGGCCTACCTGGGTCATCTCGTTAAAACCGGAATGCCCGAAGATCGCCTGCACGGCATAGCGGGTGACGAACATCGGGAGTGTGCCGTATACATAAAAGCCATGACCGCGGTTGACCGGGTTCAGGCTGGAATTGGCTGTGTCGAAATATTGAGAAAGACTATCAACAGGGCTGATGTCTGTGCCTACCCACACCAGGAAACGCTCGTCGGGGTGCAGGTACTGGTACTCCCCCCAAAACAGGCCGTTGGATCGCAAATAGGCTCCGACCACCAGTATCAGAATCAACAGCAGGTCTAAAATCCAGGTACGACGGCGTGTTTGCTTGGGCGGCGAAATTACAGTATCAATGCTCATAATAGGTATAAACCAGATCGTCAGGCATCAATCCATTCACGATGCAGATTGTGCGATTTATTTCTCAACCGGCACAAAATAGATCAAAAAATCTTTCGATTCTATACCGGAAGTATATTTTTCAACCCAACCTTGGGGGTAAAGCTGCTTCAAAGCAGCGATCGCCTGTGTATCCTCCAGGTTTACAATAAACAATTTTGCACCTGGATCAGCCTGGGTAGTCCCTAGCTGGTCTACAAACATGGCGTAATCTTTGGTAGGATAACCGGCGTTCATACCCACCAGGCGCGTATCTACCCAATAAGGATAGCCCATCACCCAGGCGCTATTTGGCGAGCCGATCGTATCCGCAAACTTACGGATCACCTGGCCCATCTCGGATGAATTCCAGGCAGATTGCTTATATTCTGTGTCATACTGGTTAAAAACCAGGTCATAATTTTGTAGCAGCGCCCAGCCAAACAGCAAAACTACCATGCCAGTCGCCAGGCGCGGCCCCCACCGGGCGCTAAAACCATTGTGGAGTGCATTATACAGTCCATTCAAGGCAACTCCAACAATCACAAAGACCGTCACCAGAGCTCCACCGGTGCGGCTGAGGACCGGGTTTTCAGATGGAAACGCCAACGAAAGGATCGACGGCAACATCAGCATGGGGACCGATAGAATCAAGAACAAATCCAGCCAGTGGCGCTGCCGCAGGTAACGCACGAAAAGAAAAATGTAACCCAGGTAGAAGAGCGCCGCTGAAACTACATCTAAGGCCGGGCGATGGGGGATCGAGACTGTCCACACCTCACCATTATCCCAGCCGATGCTAATCATGGCGTTCCACAGGTTATGTAAGAAAATCTGCCAGGCAGGCCCCGGCAGCGGCCGCTCGATAGTGCCAACCCGTGTAAAGGCCCGAAAGGCAAACAGGTCCGGATTCTGTTGGGCGTATCTCAACAACGGTAAGAAGAACACTAGCGCCACCAGCGCCAATATCGCCAGGCGCATGATCGTCACGCGGCGCACACCCTTCGATTGGCGATGCAACAGATACAGGCCCACGGCTGCCACCACCACAAACGGTAAGATGCGGATAGGTGTGTACCCGTGCAGGCCAATTCCCAGGAAAACGCCCGAGAGTATAAAATCATTGCGGCTGGAACGACGCAAGCCGCGGATAAGATAGTAAAGCGTTGGCGCAACGAACAACGGGTAAAGGGTGAAGCGCAAGGCAAGCCGGGTAATCACATCCGGCCAATACCCGATGGCCGCAAATGCCACAGCAAAGAGACCGATCTGGCGGTTGCCAACCTCCTTTCCGAGCAAATAGATATAGGGCAAGGTTATCAGGCTGCAAAGCATGGTGCCGATTTTCAGGCTCATAAAAGAAACGCCAGTGCCAAGCAATGAAGCCACAGCCGCTGTCAGGTAAAATTGAAAGGCCTCCCGACCCGTATTGCGTGGGAAGAAAATGCGATATGTGCCGTTAAGTACATCCGACACATCCAACAACTTTTCCGCGTGGTCGCTATTCATCTCTGCCGGTACCTGGCTCAACCGGTATCCGTGGAAGAACACCGCCAGGCCGGCCACCGCCACCAACAGCAGCGCCCAACGCGTAACCTTGATATTCCAATGCGGGCGCGCAAGGAAAGCGCGCAGGCGCGCCAGGACCGGAGTAGTCCTTGGGGTATCCAACCAGAAAGCCCGCAGCAGGAGCACCACTGCAATGTACCAGAGCACCAGGTTGACAGCGTTGAATAACCCACCCCCAAACGCGAGATAAGCCAAAAGAATAAAGGGTATGCTCAAGAGCAAGGCTGTACGATGGACGGTGAGGGGATCAGGTAGGCGTTCATCCTCCGGGATGGGCGCTGCCACCCACTCTTTGCTCCAGAACGCCCAAACCATAGCGACAAAGGACAGGATATAGAGCGCCACACCGAGCTGCCAGGTGCGGTCGGGCGGCTCAAAAGAACGCTGCGCCACCAGCGCTAAGACGATCGCTGCCAGAGAGCGCCATGGCACAGGCGCAGGTGGGCGAAGGGGTTCAGGCGGCGGTTTAACCTCCTGCTCTGGAGCTGGCGCAGCCAGTGCTTCTGACGGCTGTTCCAATGGCACAACCTGATCAGGCGCTGCCGGGATTTCTGGCGACTGGACAGCAACAGGTAGTTCCACCCGAGGATATTTCCAGGGCATCAGCTTAGATTTTATATAATCGAGGACACTTGGCTCTTCCATCTTTGCTTATGCTCAATTTCAGAAAGATTTATCACCACAGAGATCGCGGAGAACGCACAGTTTGTTTATTGAAATCCAGGATAACCTTCTAGCTTTCTCTCCAGGCATACAGGTATCCCAAATAATTATGGACGGGGTTAACAAAAGATTGCACCTGGAAACCGTGGACGCTAAGATAACGCTCCAGGTCAACGTGCGTGAACTCAGTTACGTTATCGTGGTACTCCATCACCATGCGCTGGATCAGCCCGAGCACCTCATCGGAAGCGTTGAACAGCACCGGGTATTCGGCTCCTTCACAGTCCATCTTCAGTAAATCAACCTGGTCCAGCCCCAGGCGACTAAATACCTCTGCCAGCGAAACACTCGGCACCAATTCTTTCCCGTTCTGAGGTGAGCCGCCTTTCACCTGGTGACTGATAAATTGGCCT
>Ga0209048_10003896_pt1 | contig 14380 bp, 17 predicted proteins | sample FrelakmetCRP12CR_FD_187146 | JGI IMG/M metagenome (GOLD analysis project Ga0209048, IMG submission 187146) | Freshwater lake sediment microbial communities from the University of Notre Dame, USA, for methane emissions studies - CRP12 CR (SPAdes)... | ecosystem: Environmental > Aquatic >... | reverse complement strand
TATGGAGCAGGGGAGTAAAGACCGCTACTTCCAGTTACATGAAGAAGAAAAGTCCAAGCTCGTGCCTGAGGGCATCGAAGGCCGGGTTCCGTACAAGGGGACCCTCGCAGCGAGCGTACACCAGCTCATCGGCGGGGTAAAGGCGGGCATGGGTTACAGCGGGTGCGAGGACCTTAAGGCCCTGAAGACCCGCGCTCAGTTCATCAAGATCACGAGCGCGGGCCTGCGCGAGTCGCATGTGCATGACGTGGTGATCACCAAGGAAGCGCCGAACTACAGGATGGATTAGCGAATTCGGAATGCGGAATGCAGATTTCGGAATAAAAGCTGCGCCGAGGAAACGCGAGGAGAAAGCAAAGGCTTCCTCCGTTCACGACCATGAAGGTTTCGTTCCCTGCAGTCAGGACATGACCATCTGCGGCGACTGCGAGGACAATCGGGCCAAGAAAAAATGTCCGAGACTAAAGGAGTGGAAGGCGAAGAAGGCCTCGAACGATCGGATGGATTAGACGCAGCAGCAATGTCTGGGAAGTCGGACAACCAAAAACTGAATACAGAGGCGCGAAGCGTGAAAGGGTCCGGGAACCTTGAAAACTTCGCGCCTTTTGTGTTTTTGTGGTACGATAGATACTAACATGCCGATAATTTCAAACAAGGCAAAAGGACAAAAAAGCAACACTCTGCACGCAACGTGCAACCGGGGACGCATATGAACTCTATGCAGCTTAAGCCTGATGACCGTGTATTAGTTACCGGAGCGACCGGATTCATCGGGAGAAAACTGGTTATTGAATTGCTGAAAAAGCAGGTTAAGCTGCGGCTGCTTGTCCGGGACCGTGCCAAAGCAGCCGCGCTTTTCCCTGCACCATCTGAAGTCCAACTTGTTCGCGCTGATGTGCTCAAGAATGAAGGCCTGCGCGAAGCCCTGCAGGGGATTCACACTGCGTACTACCTCGTGCACTCACTGGGCGGCAGGACCGTGTTTCAGGACAAGGAATTCGCCCGGAAAGACGCGAAAGCCGCCGAACAGTTTACCACCACGGCAGGGGCCGAAGGCGTGAAGCGGATCATCTATCTTGGCGGTCTCGGAGAGGAGGGCCCCGGCATGTCGGCACATCTTCAAAGCAGGGCCGAGGTGGGGAAGATTCTCTCCTCCGGAAACCCTTTGCTCACGCTGCTCCGCTCTGCGGTCATCATCGGCGCGCGCGGAGCATCCTTTGAGATGCTTCGTTACCTGGTGGAACGGCTTCCTTTCATGCTCTGCCCGAAATGGATCAACAGCAGAATCCAGCCCATTGCACTGCAGGATACGATCGAGTACCTCACCGGTTGTCTGCTGAATCCGGAGACCGCAGGAAAGACCTTTGATATCGGCGGTCAGGAAATCTTCACCTATAGGGAAATGATGCAGGAATATGCAGCAGCACGGGGCATTGCCAGGAGAGTGATCATCACGGTCCCTTTGCTCACGCCGCTTCTCTCCGCATACTGGGTCGACCTCGTCACTCCCGTGCCCTCCGGGATCGCACATCCTCTGATCGAGGGGCTTAAGAATGATGTTGTGTGCAGGGACAATGAGATCGATAAGTATGTTCCTATTAAAAAAACTTCGTTCCGGGCTGCCGTGCAATCGGCGATCGCTGAAGAAACGTCCGGGCCGGGAATTACGGGTTTTTAAATGGTCATAGACGAATCCATCGTTATTCATGCCTCCCTTGCCGCGGTATGGGAGACGTTCACGGATATTTCGCACTGGAAGGAATGGAATAGCGTGCTTGCCGATTGTTCGGATGCCGACAGTTCCTCTCTTTCACTTACAAATCAGTGCACCTGGCGGATTCGGCTATTTGCTTTCCCGATTTATTTTGAACCGGTCATCGAAACAATTGTTCCGTGTGAGCTGATAGTTTGGCGCGCAAGGAAATTCGGCATTGCTGCGCGGCATGAATTTATTTTTAAAAATGAGGGCGACAATGTCCGTTTTCAGAGCCGGGAAACATTTGCCACCTGGCCGCCTCTTCGTTTTATTGTGGTTGTTTTTTGCGCAAAGCTTACAGCAATCACGCGCGCATTTTTGAACGACGTAAAAAAGGCTGTGGAATGCTCGCACCACGGAGCCGTGCCACAGAATAAGGATCACTCATGAAAGAAAGAATCAAACTCGGCATCAGTTCCTGCCTGCTCGGGAACAATGTCCGCTATGACGGCGGGCATAAGCTGGACCATTATTTACGAAATACACTCGGGCAGTTTGTGGAATGGGTAGTGGTCTGCCCCGAGGTTGAATGCGGTCTTCCCGTGCCACGGGAAGCCATGCGCTTGGTGGACGATCCTGTTGCTCCTCGCCTGGTTACGATGAACAGCGGCATTGACCACACGGACCGCATGGCGGCATGGGCGAAAAAGAAGCTGGGCGAGCTGGAAAAGCAGGAACTGAGCGGGTTTATTTTTAAGAGTCGTTCACCCAGTTCAGGCATGCAGGGCGTGAAGGTCTATTCAAAGAACGGCGTGCCCATTCGCAAAGGTGAGGGCATCTTTGCAAAGGCATTCACGGGTCGTTTTCCTTCGCTCCCGGTGGAGGACGAAGGTAGGCTGCAGGACCCCGGCATTCGGGAAAACTTTATCGAGCGAGTGTTTGTGTATCAGCGATGGCGTGAGCTTATTGCCGCGCGTGGAACGCTGGGTAAACTGGTGGCATTTCATGCTGAACATAAACTCATGCTGATGGCTCATAGCCCCAAACATCTGCGCGAACTTGGGGCGCTTGTTTCGCAGGGCAAGCACTATCAACGATCAATGCTATTAGAGAACTATTTCCGGGTCATGATGGACGGGTTGCGGCTCATGGCGACCGTGAAGAAACACACGAATGTGTTGCAGCACATGGCTGGGTATTTTAAGAATCGTCTTTCCTCCGATGAAAAGCAGGAATTGCTTGATGTGATCAGCCAGTATCACAAAGGCCTTGTTCCGCTCATTGTGCCTGTTACGCTCGTCAAGCACTACGTCAGAAAATACGATGAGCCCTATTTAGCAAGGCAGTACTACCTGAATCCCCACCCGCTCGAACTTATGCTCAGAAATCACGTATGATACCATTACGTCGCTTTCCAGACAGAGACTTTTTGGAATTTGCTCACGTGAAGGCAAACGGTTATTTCCACACGGATAAGCGCTGTTTTGGGCGATTGAATGAACTCAGATAGGCCAGGATGCTTCTTGGCAAGAACTTCTGCAAGCTCGCTACCCGAAGTGTTCTTCTTCACGGTCTTTGCAATACCCAGTATGGTTATGGCTTCTGCTCCCAGGTAGTCTTTCACGCGATTGGAGCGTGTGTCAATCAGTAAGGATATCTTTTTATTTTTCAGAATATTATTATACTTTGTTGAAGACTTTGGCGTGGCGAAGAGCAGGCCTTGCTCGTCAGGAGTAAGGGCAAAGGCGACCAGGGAGGTATAGGGCGTAGTCCCCGAAGCAGTGGCAAGCACAGCATGCCATTGCGTTTTGTTCAGGATGGCCAATCGTTTCAGCACCGGGATAGAACCTTTGCTGATTTTGTTGGGAATTGTTTTCTTTGCGCCTGCCATTGTTCCCTCCTCGGAAGAGATTTGCAGAATTTTTCTCCCTATTCCAACACAAGTTACTCACCTATGTTCTCGTGATCGTTATGGTCGGAATGCGGCATATGCCTTTGTTCTCCTGTGCCTGTCCGGTTCTTTTTTCCGATGTTCACGATCATGGCCCGGACCGTCGCGATATATCCTTTTACATCAAACTTCGAGGCGCAGCCGTTGTAGCTCATGAAACGCAGCTTGCCGAAGATCTTCCGCTCTCCCCACGCCCGGTCATGCAGGCCGCCGATGCACCAGGCAATGCCTGCATAGCCGTTCGGGTCCCTTCCATCGAGTTCGTATTTATCGTTGAGCTGGATCGCGATGCGCATGGCGTGCTCAGGCGTTCGTGTCCATTCGAGGATCTTCTTGGCCCAGTACATCCGGAGATAACCATGCATTTTGCCCCGGAATACCATCTCTTGTTGCGCTGCGTTCCAGAGCTCGTCATGGGTACGGCCTTCCTCCAGGTTCTTTTTTGTATAGACGTATTCCCGGGCGTCCCTGCGGTGCCTGGCCAGGGACTTTTTCGCCCAATCAGGGAAACAGTCAGTTGAATCGTAGTCAGGTCGATAAAAGCAGAAGTTGTCCGAAAGTTCCCGCCGGATGATCACTTCTTCCAGAAATGCCTCTTTTGCATGCTCAGACGCATGGGCGCGGAGCACTTCGAGAGCGACTCGCTGTGCTGAAAGTTGTCCGAAGTGGAGATAGGGCGAGAGGTTTGACTGGCCCCTCTGGTTCGGATCGTTCCGCGCTTTGTCGTAGTCCTGCAGATGCTTTCTGGAAAAACTCGATAATGCCTTCCGCGCTGCCTGTTCTCCTGGTTGCAGCCAGGAGACTTCGTGCACGGAATGGTCTGCGCGCAGACCTCTTCTTACGGCCTGCCAGTTCACGGTCTGGACCTTGCCCGGCCATGCGTGCGTCTGTTTTGAGAGCGCAGGGGTAGGGACGAGGTAGTCCGGTAGCAGCTTCAGGAGCTTGGGCCGCAGCGTGTAGGCGCTATACTCCTGCTTTGGCGATGCAACCCAGCAGGGCACGATATTGTGGGCATCCACCTCGTAAAAAGGGATAACAATCTTCTTCGCCACCTTAGCTTTCCAGGTACGCTTGATTCTGAGGGGATCGAAGTCCGTGACGAGCGCACTGGCTTTGTGCTTCTGTATGAAGCCGGGGATCTCCGTTGCCGGATCGCCCGTGAGCAGGAAGAACGGGATCCGGAACTGCTTGAGGCTGCGCGCCGTTTCTTCTAGACCCTTCAGCATAAATCCATACTGCCTCGCGGTAGCGTTCAGAAAGGACGGCGCGAGGCAGAAGACCACAGCAAGCGGCGTACCTGCTGTGCGGGCGAGGTCTTGCGCATACAAGAGCGCCCAGTTGTCCCGTGTGCGCTGGTCTCTGCTCATCCAGTAGATCATTGGGCCAGATCCCTTGGCCCCTGGCTTCAGGACCCGGATGCGCGCTTTGTCCACACGGTACTGCATTCGATTCTCCGATCTTGATAACATGGCATGTTGATTTTGGATGTTGTTTCTGTTTGTCTGATTTTTTCAGACGACTACTGTTTCCCTCTTTACATATTCTGTCGCTGTGAATCGCCAAAGTCTTCGGATATTTTATAGCATAAAGATCCGGGTTATACAACGTGCACCTGAGCTGGTATAATGATAGCAGAACTTCACATTCCGGCCCGGAGGTCCATAATGAAAAATGTTGTCCTTGCCTGCACCTTGTTCCTATTGCTGACATCCTGCGCTTCCAACGGACCCATTATTGCCCCGCCCGAGGTCGTGCCGCAGGTGGACCTGGTGCGCTACACCGGCAGGTGGTACGAGATCGCGAGCTTTCCGCAGCGGTTCCAGAGAGGATGCACCGATTCGCGCGCCGAATACCGCCTCCGGGACGACGGGAAGATCGAGGTGCTTAACAGCTGCTTCCGAAACGGGAAGGTGGACACGGTGAAGGGCAAGGCCTGGGTGGAGGACAAGAGCACGAACGCGAAGCTCAAGGTCTCTTTCTTCTGGCCCTTCCGGGGCGACTACTGGATCATCGAGCTGGGGAAGGATTACGAGTACGCCGTGGTCTCGGCGCCGAGCAGAAAGTACCTCTGGATTCTATCCCGGGAAAAGCAGATGAATGCCGCTCTCTATGACAGGATCGTCGCGAATCTGAAGGATCGGGGATTCGATACAACCAGACTGCAAAAAACCATCCAGGGGGGCCTACAGTGAGATCACCTGTCTTGTTAACGGCACCGCGCCGGGATTCCCGCGATACCTTCACTCTCTGAGGTGACCCTGTTGCTGTACGCTTTTCACGGCGGGTGCTGCCGTACCTGGATTTGAATCTGAAACGGTAGAAGTCGTCTTCATGAACGGGAAAGGACATATTTCACACCATGAGCATGATCATCGACAGCGCTGAAGCAGGACTTCTTCCCGACGCGGTCATCCGCGCCGGCATTCGGGCGCTCAACCGGAGGCGTCTGGGCGAAGAGCACCGGGGCGGTATCGAGGCGCTTCGCGAGCATCAGCGCTCCTTCGTCAGGATGCTGCGACAAAGCCCCATCGCCGTCCTGACGGAAGCAGCGAATGAGCAGCACTACGAAGTGCCGCCGGAATTCTTTCAGCTCGTACTGGGAGCAAACCGCAAGTACAGTTGCTGTTACTATGCATCGGGAACGGAGAGCCTGGACGAGGCCGAGGAGAATATGCTTGCGCTCACCTGCGCGCGGGCCCAGCTTTCCGACGGCATGGACATCCTCGAACTCGGCTGCGGCTGGGGCTCCCTGACCGTATGGATGGCTGAGCATTATGCGAATGTGAAGATCACCGCGGTCTCGAACTCCGCTCCCCAGCGGGAATTTATCACGGTTCTGTGCCGTGACAGGGGCATCGGGAACGTGGAGGCGGTCACCGCGGACATGAACCAATTTGATACAGAGAAGCGCTTCGACCGCGTGGTCTCCGTCGAGATGTTCGAGCACATGCGGAACTACGAGCTGCTGCTCCGCAGGGTCGCGTCATGGCTGAAGCCCGACGGCAGGCTCTTCGTTCACATCTTCTGCCACCGCGAGTACGCCTATGTGTTCGAGGCCGAGGGAGAGGACGACTGGATGGGGAGGAATTTCTTCAGCGGCGGCATCATGCCCTCGGATGACCTGCTGCTCTACTTTCAGGATAACGTGCTGATCGAGGACCACTGGCGCGTGGACGGTACGCACTACGAGCGAACCGCGAACCACTGGCTTGAGAACATGGATGCGCGGAAGGAAAAGGTCCTGCCGGTCCTGGAACGAACCTACGGCAAGAAGAATGCCGGCTTATGGTTCCAGCGGTGGAGGATCTTCTTCATGGCCTGCGCCGAACTGTGGGGATTCCGGGATGGCAGCGAATGGTGGGTGGCGCACTATCTCTTCCGGAAGCGTTGATCCGGGAACCGCACTTCTTCTCAAGGAGAGATTGCACTGTTCAAGGTCCGGCAGGAAGCACGCCGCCGTCATCATGCCTGTCCCTCCCCACGGTACCTCCTCAATGCTGGTGATGTACTCGTACTCGTGCTCGTGTAATTTGACCATCTTGGATAAATGAGGCTTAATTGTTTGAAAAGCGGTCATGGATTAGCTTCGCCATGCGATAGAGCAGCGGCAGGGCGACGGCCCAGGCCGCGCCGATGACAATCAGCGATGTGACCGGTGGTAAGGCGGTCATGGCACCCAGTTTTGCGCCGCTGTAGTAAGCCAGGGGACCGCCTATGGCGCCGAAGATTGCGGCGAACACATATCGTCCACGGAGCCAGCCCATAGAAAGATTCAGCGTCATGGCAAGGTTGACCCAGAGCATGGTCATCCACAACGAGCTGAACGGTGGGGCGAAAACATACGGGATTGGCGAGAATGCGCCCAAGGCGACCAGGATCGAGTCGATCATGAACCCCATGACCGCGGCGACGACAGCGAGCATCAGCTCCGGCAGCCAGTGGGGCGACAGGGCAAGGTGCAGAGCGAGAGCGGCTGGGACCGCGACGACGCCGAGCCACGGCATTTCGTGCGCCGCGCCGAGCACTGCGGCGAACCAGGAGATCTGAAAAAAAATGAAATTGACAATTTTGCGCACGGATTCCTCTTGGTGGCCGTGCTATTCCGGCCAGCGCTGCGGGACCTTTTGCAGTCTGGATGTGTCGTAGCCCAATGCAGCCAGATCAGCGACGATCCTTGTGTACTCTTCCTCGGGGATAGCAGGGGTTCGGGCCATAATCCAGACATAGTCCCGTTTGTTGCGGCCGATGACGGTCAGGGTATAGTTTTCATTCAGATAGGTGATCAGATATTCAGCCTTGATTGGCCAGATGAACCGCATCCCCCACACGGCGTTGCTGGTCGTATCGAGTATGAATCCCCGGGGAGTGTATTTCTTGAGCGGCCCGTTAAAGTCGTCTTTGCGGAACGTGAAGGTCGTGGCGATCGTGCCGTCTTCATCGAGCCGGTAGGATTCAACAGCGTTATGCGCTCCCTTCTCGATTGAGGTCGGGATGTTGGCGATCACGTACCAGTCGCCCATGAATCGCTTTATATCGACCGATTCAACGGTCTTGAGCGGCGGCAGTTTCGCCCCACAGCCTGACAAAAGAACTGAGATCAAGATCACAACAGAGGCCGCCACCGCACCGTTCCCCGCACCCTGCAAGTCGCGAGTCTTCATAGGTCTCCCCCCCCCCGTACATTCTTTGTGGCATGATAGTTCGGATTCGGCAGGATCATTACCTTGCCGCTCGCCCATAACCCCGGCACTGAAGTCATCGGGTGACAGGCGCCTCCCCGCTCCCGATAAGCGGGAGGATCTTTTCGACGGCAAAGTACACAAGGTGTTTTGGTCCCTTTTGCACATCGATCTCCGGATCCAGACACCTGCGGGTCATACTTGCGACCAGTTCCGGATTTGCATCTTCCCGAGACTTCTTCAAAAAGAGTCTCAGCCCCTTGTACCCCGGGCTTTTTTCTATAAAGAGGTAGGCGGCAAATGGGTTCGACTGAAGGTTTTCGTGCGTCAAATGTTCCCGCATAATGAATGCCACAGTCCCGTCGTCCATCACATGGGGCCTTGAATAAATCGCTGCATCTACCCGCAACGCCGCATCAGCGGTGGACAATACCCCGATTCCTGATGTGGTCTCGAAATACTCTTTGAGTGTCATGGTCATGTTCTTATCTCCTTTTTATATTGGTTGTATTTTTCTTATCTTGCGTTTTCTTTTTCCGGGTTCTTTTACTAAGCGTTTGTACTCGCGGAACCTGTGTACTGACCAGCAGCTGAGCCTGCAGTATGAAGCTGCGGCAGGATCGGGTCATGGCGGCAACCCGGTTTGGTAAAGATCATCTGTGCATCGCCCAGGTACCGTTCCATGAACCCTGCCTCGCAGTAGCAGAGATAGTACTCCCACATTCTGATGAAGCTCTCGGGATACCCGAGCCTGCGCACGTCCTCGATGCGCGAAAAGAATTGTTCCCGCCAGGTACGGAGCGTCCGTGCATAGTGCGGGGTTATGTCTTCCAAATGGAAAAGCTTCATATCCGTGGCTTTTGCTATTGCATGGGTGATGGCGGTGATCGAGGGAATAAAGCTTCCCGGAAAGATGTAGCGCTTAATGAAGTCCGCAGAACGGATATGCGCGTCATACACCTGGTCTTTGATCGTAATCGCTTGGAGCGCCATCATGCCGTTGTACTTCAAGCAGTCACTGCATGCTTTGAAGTAGGTGTCGATAAAGTGATGTCCGACTGCCTCGATCATCTCAATGGACACAAGCTTGTCGTACTGTTCTGTAAGGTCCCGGTAGTCCTTAAACAACAGTTCTATCCTGGCTGTAAGGCCTGCCTGCTGAATGCGCTGCTTCGCAAAATCGAACTGCTGCTGCGAGATGGTGGTGGTTGTGACCCTGCAGCCGTACTGCTTTACAGCATGCAAGGCAAAGCCGCCCCAGCCGGTCCCGATCTCAAGCACATGGTCCTGCGGCCCGAGGTTGAGCTTGCGACAGATGCGGTCGTATTTGGCGATTGCCGCCTGCTCGAGCGTCATATCGTCGCGTTCGAAGATATTGCAGGAGTAGGTCATGGTCGGGTCAAGCCAGAGGGAATAGAAGTCGTTTCCCAGATCATAGTGCGCGGTGATGTTTTTGCGGCTTCCCTCCTTCGTGTTTTTCCGAAGAGTATGCAACAGCCAGTGGAGCGGGGCCGTGATCCTGGCGAGCCCGCCTTCCATGTTCTGGAGCACGTCTTGGTTCAACAGGATGATCCGAATGAGCGCAGTGAGGTCGTTCGTTGACCACGCGCCTGCCATATACGATTCGCCTGCCCCGATGCTGCCGCCGAAGGCAACATCCGTGTAAAAGGATGGATCATGCACGGTGATGGTCGCACGCGGTATGGTACACGTTGGGTCTCCGAAAAAAGCGGATTCGCCCTGCTCGATGAGCGTGAGATGGCCGCACTCGATTTTCGCCAAACGGGAAATAAGTGCTGATCTCGCCATGCGTTCGAATAGGCCGATCAGTCTAGACGGTGCGATTCGAAGCCCTGGCCGCGTATTCGAAGGAATGATGCTTTCTGCCATGTCCAACAACCTCCTGTGTATTCTTTGTAAGTGTCCCTCAGTGGAATGTTTCTTCGTGCTGCGCATGCCGAGGCGTTACGGCAGCGCTTTCTTCGGCGGGTGGTCATAAAACGGCACGCGTTTGACCCAGAGCTTCAGCGCCTGCCAATAGATTCCCACAATCACTTTTACTGTCATGAGCGGATACTGCACAAGGACTCGCGCAAGGCTTGTTGAAGTAATCTCGCGACGTTCGAGTGCCAAGTCCGCGCGGAACAATTCTTTTCCCTTGTCGTAATCGATCATGTGCACCTGCAGGGCCTCTTGCGGCTCAGTGAAGGTCCAGTCGTACTGCATGTCCATGTCGATGAAAGGCGAAACATGGAATGCCTTCGGGAACCTGAATTGTTTCAACTCCTGCGTTCCTTGATTCTGTGCTTCATCCAGTACGTAACAATAGACCTCGCCCCAGGGGGTGTTATGGATCTCGACGATAATGGTCTCTACGCGGGTATCTGCCTGATCATAGCAGTAGTAAAAGGTCGCTGGATTAAAATTGTGGCCAAAGTAACGGAGGTGTGTCAGCATGCGCACCGGACCAATCGGTCGCTTGTTCGTCCTCTCTTCCACGAGATTCCGTACTGCAGTGTCGAGCGGAATTGCGGGGTCCCCGAAGTGGTCGCTTCGCCTGAGGTATGCGATGGTGAAGCGATCAACAGACCAGAACCATCGATTGCGAAACACAATATCGAGTTCCGCCAGATCGAGGTAGACAAAAAAGATCGAGTAGCGGAAACTGTTTTTAGCCGGGCTGAACCGTTGGTGGCCGATCCATCCTTCGTACAAACAACTCCGCATATCAGAGTCCCTTCCCGAAATAGGTGCATGCAGCAAGGGCGCTGTTCACGCCGTCTTCATGGAACCCGTAGCCCCAGTACGCGCCGCAATAGTGCGTGCGGTTTTTGCCGCTGATTTCGTGGTGCCGTTTCTGGTTTTTTGGGGCTTCCCGTAAATAGATCGGATGATGATAGAGATATTTTCCGATGACCTTGTCTTTCGCAATGCCGGATTCTCGGTTGAGCGTGACGCAGAATTCCACGGGCGTGTTGATGCTTTGGAGGATATTCATATCATAGGTCAGGATCGCACGGCCCGTCTCTTCTTGCGGGATCAGGTAGTTCCAGCTTGACCAGATCGCGCTTCGCTGCGGCAGAATGCGCGTGTCCGTATGCAGGATCGCAAGGTTCTCCTGATAAGGGATTGCGCCCAGAATCGCTTGTTCTGCTGGAGACGGATCGCTCAAGAGGGAAAGAGCCTGGTCGCTGTGGCAGGCGAGCACCACATGATCGAACTTTTCCGGCTTACCATGCTGCGGAAGCACCTCCACATGGTCTGCATGGCGCGTGATCCTCTGTATCCGTGCGTTCAAACGGATCTTATCAGCGTAAGGTGCCGTGAGTTTTTTGATATAGCTTCGCGAACCTCCTTTGATGACTTTCCATTCGAGCGGATGCTCTCGTTCCAGGAAGCCATGGTTCTTGAAGAACGTAACAAAGGTCTGGAGTGGAAAATGTTCCAGATCCCGGGGATCAGCAGACCAGAGCGAAGAGCCGAGAGGAATAAGGAAATTTTCCAGAAAGCTTTGGGAGTATCCGCGCTCACGCAGGAAGGGTCCGACTTCCGCGTTGCCCGGGTCCTCCGCAAGCAGCTGGTCGTACTCGCTTCGGAACCGGAGAATGCCCTGGATCATGCAGTAGAAGGAGGGGGAGAGCAGGTTCTTCCGCTGGATGAAGAATGTATTCAGCGTATGCGGACTGTATTCGAGCCCGGTCTTCTCGCTTTTGACGCTGAAGGTCATGGTCGAGGGCTGGTACTCCACGCCGAGTTTTTTGATGAGCATCAAGAAATTCGGATAGGTCGTCTCGTTGAACACAATGAATCCCGAATCCACGGCATACTGCTTGTCCTGTACGGTCACGTCATGGGTATGCGTGTGGCCGCCTACGTAATCATTCGCCTCGAACACGGTGATCTCGTGGTCCTGATACAGCAAATAGGCCGCGGTCATGCCTGAGATGCCGCTGCCGATGATCGCGATTTTCATGTCACTTCCTCGTTGTTACGCCGATGAGATCGTCCCGCATTGATTCGCTGATGGGTTTTGCGCCGAGCCAGATGGCGAAATAGGCCGCCGCGAAATCGGCCCCCTCAATGGTGCCGAGCGGTTTATTGTTCAGGCTGAGCGTCGTGCCCTTTCCCGGTGCATAGGTGAGGGCGTAGCGGTCGCCTTCCTTCACGTCCTGGTAGAGCTTGTTGATTTGTTCGATCCTCGACCGGATCCGGGCCAGCTCCTGCGGCGGAACATTCTTCTCCAGGTAGAGCTCTGCCGACTCGCCGAACTCCCGGCCCTTGATGGAAACATGGTAGGAAAGCTCGAGCCGCTTCGGTCGGTCTTGCAGCACGTCCTTCCCGGGTACGTCGGCGGGAAGATAGAGCGCTGCATCATAGACCGTCACGAACTTCATCCAGACAAGTCGGCCTGTGCCGCGCAGCGGGACCGTCTGATTGTTGATCAAAACCGATGGTGCAAACAACGGATCGGTACCAGCATGCAGCTGGTTAGCGCCTGCGCTAAGCACGAGCAGCAGACACATCGTTAGCATGCCGCGCCAGCTTCGCTTAGGAAATGCAGTCATCGAAGCCCCCTGAACGAATGAAGTTGTATCCTCTATCGAAAGATATTCGCTTCGTTACTTTAGCCATCGATCCAGCAAGGCAGCTGCCAACGTGCCGAGCGCATTCAGCACGCCGCCCCAACAGATATCGATCAAGGAGAGCCGAAGCGGCCAGTCTTTGACCAGTGAATAGTTGGTCATATCATACACGGTGTAGACCACGATGCCGTAGAGAGCGCCCCAGAAGAGCGATGAGACGACCAGGTTGTCCGGAGAGACCCGCGGGAGCACGAACAGCACAATTCCGGCGGGTATGGCGATATAGACCACGAGCGCGGCCCAGATAACAGGCTGGAGGTCTGTGCCGGACATGCGCAGAAAAGAACCAAGCTCCTTCTTATACAGGTTCGATGCAAAGGTGCCGAGCCAGAGATAGTCCAGGGCAAAGAGCAGGGGTGGAAGGAAACAAAAGACCTTGAGTGAATGCAGCATGGTAAAACCTCCTTATCGTTTAGGTGGCAGCGGAAAGAACGCGCTGGTGGTGCGCTTGTATTCCTCGAACTCCGCGTTGCCTTCGTATTTTTTTTCAAGCAGGGGGATGCCCGAGACCATCAGGATCAGGAAGGTGATCGTAAGCGGCCCGATGATCGTGATCCAGCCTCCCGGCACAGAGAGGGCGATGAGATACACTCCCCACCAGAGCAGCACCTCTCCGAAATAATTCGGGTGGCGAGTGTACTGCCAGAGGCCGGTGCGCATGATCTTTCCCTTGTTTGCAGGGTCTTTTTTTGCCTGCGAGAGCTGATAGTCCCCGATCGCTTCAAAGAGAAAGCCTGTGACCCAGACCAGCACACCGAGCAGGTCCAGCAGATTCAAGGAACTGGTCTCCGCGATAATAATGCGCGTTACGGGGATAGCAATGAGGATCATGAGAAAGCCTTGGAGCATGAAGATCTGGAAGAAGCTTCGCACTACAGCGAATGCGCCCCATTCTTCCCGCCATTTTTTGTAACGCGGGTCCTCGGGTTTGCCACGATTTCTGAAACCGATATGCGCAGCCAGCCGGGCGCCCCAGAGGAGCACCAGGGAGCCTGCGAGGAGGGACCGGGGTGTGACGTTGCATTGAACAACGAGAGCAGTGACTGTCGCGACGATGAAGCCGATGCCCCAGGCAATATCCGCCAGGTCATTTCTTTTTAAGCGGAGTCCGATGAAGAACCAGAGGGTCATGTAGAGGGATATGACCATGGCCTGGATGAGGAGATAGTTCAGCATAGGAACCCTTAGCGTTTCGGTTTACGTGATGAATGAAATTATATTATATCATATCCTGCATGGAGGGGGCCAAATGCTCTTTGCTGTCATTGCTTTTCATCCGGATTGACAGTATAATAATGAATATCAAAAATGCTCGGTGGAAAGGAACTCATGTTAGAGCGTCTCCAGAAAATTATCTCAGCCGCAGGCATCACTTCCCGTCGTGCGGCCGAGGAGCTCATCCGCGAAGGAA
>Ga0209048_10003895_pt1 | contig 14382 bp, 11 predicted proteins | sample FrelakmetCRP12CR_FD_187146 | JGI IMG/M metagenome (GOLD analysis project Ga0209048, IMG submission 187146) | Freshwater lake sediment microbial communities from the University of Notre Dame, USA, for methane emissions studies - CRP12 CR (SPAdes)... | ecosystem: Environmental > Aquatic >... | reverse complement strand
ATTGCTCTCCTGGCGGCGTTTTACGGCACCCTGTTCCTCAGCACGGCGGGGATAATCATGCTATTCACCGCGGCAAGAAGTTTTGGCCCGAAAGTGAACCGGATTTTAATAGGGGTCTCCGCCCTGGCGCTGGCCTGTTTTGGAATTTATCAATTATGGCTGGGAGCGAGCCGATAGCGGTGCGGTCAATGATAACTTTCCGGAGCGACCGGATTTTCGGCTTCTTGACAATATGAGAATAACTTTGTACAGTTATTAAGAGATACTGAGCCTGCTTCCCTGCATTCGGCGCTGCAGGCCGTCCCCGGGGGGGACATGAGCGAAGAGTCCTCCTTGCAATGCAAATGAAAGAAATATCTAAAACGGAGGGATAGGGTGCGCTTCATTTGCCTGAAAATCCACCGATTCCACTGCCGGATCCTGTTTCCCGCAAAGCCACACTTGAGCATTAAGATCAATATTATCTCGGGCTTCGGTATTTGATGTTATATGGAATCAGGCATTGGGTTCATTAGCTGAATTAAATTCTCCGGACGTCATCTGCGGACATCCGGGGGGGGTATAAGGACCGCTTTTATGTTGCGGATTGTATTGATGTTTGAGTTTGTATTTTATCTGGGTGCATTTTCTCAGAAGCTGGAATTTGTCAGGGAGAGGATCGAGATACACGCCGGCGACAGTCTCTGCAGTCTGAACGGGAGGTACTATTTTAAAAACAACGAGTCCTACGCGATGGAGAGGACGCTTTTCTATCCCTTCGCGGTCAATGACGGATTGCCTTTTCCCGACAGCGTTTTTGTCAGAGATCTGGAGAGCGGCGCACTTGTGCCATTCATGCGATCGGGTGACGGCGTCATATTCGCGATTAATATCCCGCCCCAGGCAGAAAAAGGATATGATGTTGTCTACTGTCAGAGAACGCCCCAATTTACAATCGAGTATCTCCTCACGACCACGCAGAAGTGGGGAAAACCCCTGGAGAGGGGGGAGTATGTGGTTCATCTGCCTGTTTCGCATAAACTTAAATATATCTCGATGAACTATGACACGAGTGAAGAGCATGACGGAGAGATTGTATATATGATATGCCGGGATAATTTCATGCCCGAGGAAAACTTAATCGTACAATGGGAAAGGGAGATAAAATGAAAAGGCTTTTCATCATCTTAATACCGCTTTTCATCGGTGTAAACAGCATGCTGGCCAACCCGATCATACTGTTTTATTTCAGCGAGGTGCTGATAGACACCCCGGGCTGGAAAATCGAACTTCATCTGAATCACGTCGTCGGCTCGGGGACACTGGACGGGTGGTACCTCAAAACCAACAGCAGCACGGCTTATTTTAAAACCGGGATTGTTCTGGACACGAATTACCTGGTGATCACGCAGGATAGTTTGACGGGACCGCTGATTTTTAATAGAAGCGGGGACAATTTGGAGTTGCACACTAACCAGGGGGTCGTCGATCAAATTAGCTTCGGAGATTCAGGGAGTGTCGTGATCTCTGCACCCAGGCCGGGTGAATCTATCTGCTTCCGTGAATACAGGGATGAATTTCAGAGATGGATCTATTATCTGGACAACACGCCGACAATAGGATGGGCGAATGATACTCTGAATGCAATGGGCAATATCGGCGGTGTGGTTACCGACACGGCCGGTAGTCCGCTGAAAAACGCCAAGGTTGTGTATGGTTACACATACCAGATGGGTTTCAGGGTGGATATATACGTGCTTACAGATTCGGCGGGGCGTTTTATTATTCACGCATACGCCCTGTTGATAGGTTTGACCGTGAGCAAGGATGGTTATAAGACAATAAGTGAGGGAGGGCAGATTTGGCCAGACAGCACGGCTGATGTTGCGATCGTTCTGCAGCAGGTGGTGGGTGTAAATTTTGATTATACGACAGATCTTTTCTCCTCCTTTAAACTTGCTGGCAATTACCCCAATCCGTTCAATCCCTCCACATATATAAAGTTTTCCCTGCCGGAAGTGGATTTCGCGGTTTTGAGGGTTTATGATTTGTTAGGAAGGGATATTGCAACCCTTTTAAATGAAAAAATGGCGGCCGGAGAACACGTTATTCAATGGAACGGCGGCACTTACCCTGCCGGCATCTATTTTTACCGCCTGGAGGCCTCTAGCATCGCCACTCCCGGCAAGACCTACGTGCAGACCAGTAAGATGGTGTTGATCCGATAGTGCCAAGATGAGCGGTTTCTTAATTATACGGGTGCGGAAGGAGGGCGCTTCCCTCCTAAGTCCCGAAGGGGGCAGAACTCTGTAGCCACATAGCAAGGAGTTGGTATAGGGTTGAAAGCAGCACCATGACTAAAAGAAGTCAAAACGCAATGCAATGACATGCTCAAGGTAATCGTATTTGCTGTCGTCTCGGCCGGAATCGTGTTTGTGTCGCGGGCATCCCTCGGCAAACGGCACTCTCACGGATCCTGGCGTTTCTTTGCTTTCGAGTCCTTCCTGCTTCTGACATTGCTTAACATAGAGGTTTGGTTCAGGGATCCCTTCTCTGTCCACCAAATCATATCCTGGGTGCTGCTGCTTTTCTCACTCATCCTTGCCGTGCACGGATTCTATGTACTTCTCACGGCAGGCAAACCGAAAGGCGAAGTTGAGAATACAACTGTGCTCGTAACTGAAGGTGCATACAAGTACATTCGTCATCCTCTCTATTGTACATTGCTATTGGGCGCGGGCGGAGTGTTCTTTAAGAATCCTTCTCTTTTTGCAGCTTCTTTGGTATTGGCGACCTCTATCTTCGTGGTTGCCACTGCCAAGACCGAGGAATCGGAGAATCTGAAGAAGTTCGGCGCAAACTACGCAGTGTATATGAAGACAACCAAGATGTTCATACCATTCTTGCTTTGAGAGGCCAACGGCGCCGCGGGCATAGGCCTCATTAGGCGTCGCTGCGTTGCGGTAAGTTAGACATTCAGAGAGTTAAGCGGCCGCCCGGCAGCAGAATATCCCGTAACTCGATCTATCAGCAAGAGATGAGACCGAGAAAATCAGGAAACTGTACCGCTCTTACCCGAGTTTATTCCACAACTGCAGTCCGAACTGCTTGACTTTAAGAGTCCAGCTATTCTGTCTCGGCTTATGCAGTCTGCAGGTCGGGAATGTATAAGTGATTTTTAGCAAATGGCGATAAATGCAATAATAATTTATACGTAATCGGATAAAACAGCGCCGGAGCTGACGAGGTACACCGCTCTTGGGGGGGGCAGATGTAAGACTATTTGCATTTGTATAGAATTAATTCTATATTGATCGAAATAATATGGAGGTTCAAATGACGGAAATTGAAAATGTAAATGACCTTCTGACGCTGTTCAAGGCTCTGGCCGATAAGAACCGCCTCAAAATCGTGGGACTTCTGGCTCAGAGGCCCCACGCGGTCGAAGAGCTCTCAGCCACGCTAAAGATAGGCGCTTCTACCGTGTCTCATCATTTATCCGTCCTGGGAAAGGCAGGGCTTGTCCTGGGAAAGGCTGAAGGATACTACAGCATCTATTCACTTCAGCTGGCACCCCTTGAAGCGACGGCGAAACGTCTCTTAAAGCGTGAGGATTTAAAAAGCCTGGCCACTACGGAAACGGACGATGAATTTGAGCGAAAGGTTTTTGCAACCTTCACGACCAGCGACGGCAGGATCAAAGCGTTTCCGGTCCAGGAAAAGAAATTTCTTGTCCTGCTGCGGTATGTTTTGCGGGAGTTCCAGCCGGGCGTGAAATACAGCGAGAAGCGCGTTAACGAGATCCTTTCCGGATTCAGCGCGGACACCGCCAGGCTGCGGCGTGCCTTCGTGGACTACCGGTTCATGGCCAGGGAGGGCGGCGGCGGAAAGTACTGGCGGATCGATCATGAAGGTAAACCCTAGCCGATTGCCCCACCCTGTCGGGCGCCCTGAGCGTCAGTGAAACGCGTTTGATGCCAGAAGTCTCCGGCGCTTGAATTCCCGGGTAGATGGAATGGTCAGTCTGCCAAGGCGGCATGGGCATTGATATTTTTGATTTTCACGGAAAACTCGTTAACTTCTTTCCTCAAAATGTCTAACTAACCGGAGATATGCCCCGCATGATCGGGAAAGTGGTATCGCACTATAAGATTATCGAGAAGCTGGGGGAGGGGGGCATGGGCGTGGTATATAAGGCCGAAGATACGACGCTCAGGAGGACGGTCGCGTTGAAATTCCTGCCCCAGAGAATTAAGGAAGATCCCGCCGAGCGCGAGCGTTTCCTGCGCGAAGCGCAGGCTGCTTCCGCCCTGAATCACAACAATGTGTGCACGGTTTACGATATAGCCGAGCAGGATAGCCGGCAGTTCATCGTCATGGAGTTTGTGGACGGTGTCGCCCTTCGCCAGAAGATCACATCCGGGCCGCTCTCCAGAGAGGACCTGCTCAGCTATGCCACCCAGATAGCAGAAGCGCTACGTGAGGCACACGCCAAAGGGATCGTGCACCGGGATGTGAAACCAGAAAACATCATGGTGACCCGGGAAAACCGGATTAAGGTCATGGATTTCGGCCTTGCCAAGCTGAAAGGTGCGCTTAAGCTTACCAAAACCTCAAGTACCGTGGGAACCGTCGCCTATATGTCTCCCGAACAGATCCAGGGGGGTGAAGTTGACTCTCGCTCAGACATCTTCTCTTTCGGTGTCGTTCTCTTTGAAATGTTTTACGGGAAACTGCCCTTCAGGGGAGAACATGAAGCGGCGATGATATATTCAATAATGCACGAAGCACCTCAGCCGATGGAACCGCAAACCGCGGGGCTTTCGGGAATAAGCTCCATTGTGATGAGGATGCTGGAAAAAGCCCCCGAAAATCGTTATCAGGGGATGGAGGAAGTGCTCGCCGCCGTTAAAACCTACCTGCAAAAAGGTGAATCCGGCGCGCAGAGAAGGCGGGATGTTTCCTGGAAAACCTTTTCACGTCCGGGGAGGATATGGCTATTCGGCGCCCTGTTCCTTTTAATATTGTCGGCTGCGTTCTTTGTACACCGCTATTTTATTGCGCATGGGGATACGCAGAAATTCTTCAGCGTCCGGACGGTGGGACTGCGGGGGAGCTCGGCCGAGCCTTTGATATCCCCCGACGGAAGGTATATCGCCTTCGTCTCAAAAAGGAATGAGGCCGAAAATGTGTTCGTCATGGGGATTTCGGAAGGCCGTCCCAAGCAGATGACAGAAAACATGCCGGATGTCACGTTGCTCGGATGGTCCCCTGAGGGGAGCCGGATTATATTTGCGAAGGACAGTGCGCTCTGCGAAGTATCTCTCCTGGGAGGGAGCCCTCAGAAAATCGGCAACTATTCCCCTCACATCTGGCCGAGCCCAGACGGATCATGTACAGCCTCTATTTCAAGGGAGTTCGAAGGCCGGGTGGTCGTCAAGGATCGTGGAAACCAAACGGAGAAGGTTGTTTTTGATATATCCAAGGACTTGAAATTGAAGATGGAATACCCTTTTTCCCCGGGATATGTTGCATGGTCTCCCGGGGGGGATAAGATCGCAATACTCGCATCCAAGGCGCTATTGTTCACATCATCAAATGTGATCCGCTCACCGTTTTGGATCGCTTCTGTTTCCCTTAAAAGCAACGAGGTCAAGGTGCTGATCGATCCGGCCATGAGCGGTAAATTATCCGTAGTGGATTTTGGGGAGGAACTGTTTTGGGGCACGGACGATTTTATTTATTTCAGCGTGGACCGAAGTAACACACGCACAATCTGGCGGATCCGCTCGGACGGAGGGGATCCGGCCCAGGTGACCACTGGAGTCGAGGAAACATATAATCCGAACCTTTCACGCGAAGGGAATATCTTTGCGTATACCTCCAGACAAAAGAGTTCAAATCTCTGGTTCTGGGAGACCCGATCGGGCAATGTATCGCAGCTGACCTTCGAGAAATTTGCGACGGATCCGGCTTATTCTCCCGTATCTCAAAGGCTCGCATATGTGTCGTACGTTTCAACACAGCGGCAGTCCGAGCTTGTTTCTGTCGATCCAAAAACCGGATCGGGCGATGTGCTTTTTAAGAACCAGGGGTACCTTCATAATCCCTCCTGGTCAAATGACGAAAAATACCTGGTCTGCGGGCTTGAAAACCCGGATACATCCTTGGCAGGCCATAAGTCAAATGCCTTTGAGCTGATGGTGATTGAAAGGGACGGGAACTCTGTCTCTCTCCCGATCGGGGGTCAGTCGCAGGCGTGGGGGCGCTCCGGCAAGCTTTACTTTGTTGAAAACACGCAAGCATCGGTAATCGGTACTGATCTCCACGGGCGCATGTTTCTCTACGGCAGTTTGGCGGATATAGACGGGCAAAGTTTTGAAAACAACCTGAGGAAACCCTCCGAGCTCGGGAAGTACGTAAAACGCCTCTGTCCGCCGGAACTCAAGGAGCAGGATTTCGATCTCCAGCCTCAGGAACGCCTGGCTGTCATTTCCGGATTGTACGACAATAATAACGGTTTGGGCATGCTGGATCTCCAAACGGGAAGAAACCGGCAACTCGTGCAGCAGGGGATGTATGCGCGCTTCACATCCGACGGAAACAGGATCACATACGCCAGGAAGGATGCCCAAACAGGATTGTGGGATCTATGGGAGGTCGGTCTTGACGGCAGGGAGGAGCACCGATTGCTGGCCGTGGGCTCCAGGGATGCCTTTAGACACTGCTGGAAACCGGACGGTTCGGGCATCGCCTTCAACAAGGTCGAGGAGCAAACTGATATCGCCTTAATTGAGAACTTCAAAGCATATTTGAAATCGAAAGGGCAGTAATAAAGCGGCGACCTATATAGGACATGAGGTGGATGGATATCAATGAACTGAAAAAAATAAACCGAGACACAGTGCGTTCGTACGCCTTGATTGCACTGAAATATCATGAGCTTTACAAGGACGAAATGTCAAAAAAGGAGTATGACCGCCGGATGCTGGATGAATTCGCATCGGGTTTTCCGCCAGAAGCATTGATATGCGATGCCGGCTGCGGACCCTCCTGCCAGATAGGGAGGTACCTTTTTGAAAAAGGATTCGGGGTCATCGGGATAGACATCTCTCCGGAGTGTGTTGAGATAGCAAGGCGCTATAATCCCTCCATGACAATAATGGAGATGGACATGTCGGAGATGGCTTTTGCGGACGGATCGCTGCAGGGCATTTTTTCCTACTACTCGATTGTTCATACGCCCAAGGAACTCGTGCCGCGGATATTTTCGGAGTTCCGCCGCGTGATCAAAGTGGGGGGGAAGCTTCTGGTTGTCGCAAAAGATGGGGAAACCGAAGGGTACACGGATGAAATACTGGGCACGAGGGCCGAGATCTATTTTTCAAACTATTCGGAAGAAGAAGTAAAAAAGTACTTTGCAGATTCGGGTTTCCGGATTCTAAAGAGCGACAGGCGGGAGCCGTACGATTTCGAAATCAGCGCTAAAAGGGTTTACGTACTCGGCGAAAAATAAAAAGCCGGGAATAAGATCCGGCCTTTTTTATTGAGAGGGTGATATATTTGAGGGGCGTCACGCTCCTAGCCGTTGGTAGCTTTCGATTCTGCCATCGCTAACAGTCAGCCGTTTCTGGAAATCATATGTTTTTCAAGGCCTGGCTTTAAGATCCTAAGATCCTGGTTTTACGGCGTTCGTGCTTTGCGGGAATTATTTCCTTCCATTTCATTGTTAATATAGATACAACAAAGCATGAAAGATCAACTATGAAATGGACTGCAGGAATGATTGTCATCTGTATTGCATCGCTGGTGATATTTTTCGCCACCAGGCAGGCCCCATCACAGCACCGGATTACCAAATTTCAAGGAGAGAATAGGTCAATGACAACAGCGGTTTTGGACACTGCCACATTCGGTGCGGGGTGTTTTTGGTGTGTTGAGGCGATATTTCAAAACTTGAAAGGTGTGCAGTCGGTTGTTTCGGGCTATGCGGGCGGCAGCAAAAAGAATCCCACTTATGAAGAGGTTTGTAGCGGTAATACCGGCCACGCGGAGGCTACCCAGGTTACATATGATCCCGGGAAAATCACGTACGCTGAATTGCTGGAAGTATTCTGGCAGGTTCACGATCCCACCACCCCCAACAGGCAGGGGAACGATGTGGGCACCCAGTACCGGTCGGTTATCTTTTATCATAATGAGGAACAGAGGAAAAATTCGGAGCATTACAGGAAAGAGCTTGATTCCGCGGGTGCGTTCGACGCGCCGATCGTCACCGAGATTGTTCCTTACACGAGTTTTTACAGGGCGGAAGATTATCATCAGAACTATTTCAACGAGCATAGTGATCAGCCTTATTGCTCCCTCGTCATAAGGCCGAAGTTGGACAAATTCAAGAAGGCTTTCAAGGACAAATTAAAAAGCACTAATAACATCAACGATTAAAAAGGCAAAAAAATGATTTTGCTTTTTAGTGCTGAAAAACGCTCCTGTTTTCATTGATATCCGGATGATATACTGTTAAGACAGCCGGTAGATGACGTCCCCAATATGGAATCCCGGAGGGCAAAAGATGTTCAGGATCCTTCCGGTATCTGCCTGCCGGATCCTGCTGTCGGATCTTACACTGTTGGAATAGCCGCGCAAATTCCTTACATTCGGGAAGAAATCCTGCGAGTAGACAACATGCCCCGGACGTATATAGCACATCTAGATCTGGACTGCTTCTTTGTTTCGGTCGAGCGTATAAATGACCCCTCGCTGCGGGGCAAAGCCGTGGTGGTAGGGGGGAGCGCCACCGGGCGGGGAGTTGTAGCATCCGCTTCCTACGAGGCCAGGAAATATGGTGTCAGGTCGGCGATGCCCACGGGCCAGGCACTGAGGCTTTGTCCCAATCTGATCGTAGTGGGGGGTCATCACGGTGAATATTCTGCCTACTCACAGAGGCTGTACGAACGGATGCTAAAGGTCGCCCCGGTCGTGGAGCGCGCTTCGATCGACGAGATGTACCTTGACTTTACCGGTTGTGAATCTCTCTACGGCAATGACCTGCCCGCCTACATGAAAGAAGTCCAGAAATTGATAAAAACCGATTTTAGTCTTCCCTGCACCATCGCGATGGCGTCGAACAAGCTGGTCGCAAAAATAGCCACCGATACCGTGAAGCCTGAAGGGTGTATTTATGTACCCCACGGCACAGAAGAACAATTTCTCTCGCCCCTCTCAATAAGCGCCATCCCCGGCGTGGGTAAAAAGACGGCAGATTTTCTAAACCGAAAAGGTTTTCATAAAATTTCGGATCTTCAGGCTGTTCCCTTAAAGGATATGGTGGATATGCTTGGTGCACACGGTGGGTGGATTCATCAGGCTTCACACGGGCGGGGATCTTCTACGGTTGGAGCAGAACATACCAGAAAGAGCATCAGCAGGGAGGAAACATTCCCCGAGGACATCTCCCGCACAGAAGAATTGGAAAAAATTCTCTTTGCACTCGTAGAAAGTGTTTGTTCCACACTGCGATCGCACCAGTTTAAATCACGCACCGTGACTCTAAAACTCCGGACGTCGGGTTTTGAAACATTTACGCGCAGGCAAACCATCGAACCGACCAATTATGACCCCACTATATTTTGCAGCGCCAAGGAGCTTCTGGGCAAAATTCACGACGGCAGAAAGCCGATCAGGCTAATCGGAGTAGGATTGTCGAACTTCACAAGTGAAGCCCAGGCTGAGCTGGATCTGTTTCCCAAATCGGACAAGCATGAAAAGGTAATGCAGGCAATCGACAGGCTAAGAGAAAAATACGGGGATGAATCCATTAAAATCGGTACGGTGTAAACGCGCTCAATCTGAGGATGAATACCGGATTGGTGTTTTATGCCGGTATCTGAGCGGATAAATTCTGCTGTTTACGCTTCTATATCCCGGCCTTCTTCAGTTTCCAGATCATAAAAGGACTTGTGTCCGGTTCATATTTTGAGCAGGTATAGTCCCCGTACAGCTCCAGGACCTCAAATCCTGTCAGGTCAGCCAGCCGTTCGAACTCGTACTCTGCGAAAAGGTAGAATTTGACATCCAGGCTTCTCTTCTCAATCAGAGTATCGCGGCAGTCATATAGGTCATAAAACTGCTCACCGCATGCAAGCCGGGTTGAGGCATCGTAGTTCGTGATCGATTTTACGGTCAGATAACCGCCTGCCCTTGTAGCGAATTTCCCGATAAGCACGGGCGTGCCATCCAGAGACTTGGCGCGTATTTTCGGATTGTGAAGCGTACAGATGAATTTTCCTGATTCGGCGAGATGGGTGTGTATTCGCCTGAGGGTTTGTTCTTGCTTAGGTCTTTCTATTATTTCCGAGAATGAATGAAAAGGGATGAATATCAGATCATAGCGATCTGGCAAGGATAAATCTGCCATGTCCATGCGTATCAGCCGGCAAGGCATGCGCATTTTCATTAGCTTCGTCCGCAGTACGGCCAGCATTTCTTCAGAATAGTCTAAACAAGTAAGATCAATTCCAGATTTTAGGAGCGGGATAGAAATGCGGCCTGTTCCCGAGGTAAGCTCCAGAACCTTTCCCCCCGTCTGCATGGCTTCCTCCAGGAAAAAAGGGATGTCATGTCCGACCGTAACATAGTCATCATATAGGTCGGCAACCATATTATAGTCTATCGGCAGAGGCATCCGGTCCCAAGTGGCTTGACTCAATATATCGATTTATAAACCGAATTCAAATAGTAATGGAAAGAAAATAGTAGGTCAGTTTGAAAAATTTCTCTTGAAATGGTCCGGAAATATGCTTTCTTTATTATCTAATTTTAAACAAAATTAGTTCCTGCTTTTCGTGCTGCCAAGAGAACGGGAGGGCTTGCAGCTTCATTCATGATGGAACTTGCTACACGTATAATAACACGGCTTTGACTTTCGACAGATGCTTTTAGTGGTTACACAGCAGCAGCAGATCAAGTATTTGGCGATGATACCGACTATGGACAGATTCACAATTAATATTCAGGAAAACCTAAAGCGGAAAAACGTTATATTTCTACCAATGTTATTCGCGTGACGAAGGAGGTGCTTCTCGGTGAACCGATCCCGAAGAACATTTCTACAAGTTATGTTGAGAGGCCGAACCTAACAAAGAAAATGCAGATAAGACGCCTTACAAGACGGACCAATGTATTCAGTAAGAAGCTTGAATACTTATAGGCAGCAATCGCATTGCACTTATTCCACTACAATTTCATGAGAATCCATCAAGCGCTGAGAGTAACGCCAGCAATGGAGGCGGGGATTCCTAAGCACCTTTGGACGTGGATGGAATTCTTCGGAGGAGGAGGAATTGACAAAATTGCCGCATGAAGGGTTGACAATACGTCATAATTGTCGTATATTAATTATGATCTATTTGAAATTGAATAATTCATTTAGTAGATTTAAAATATGGAATTGACCGTCCGACCCCCCAGAATTCGATTCTCTTTTGACCCACAGAAAGGCCTTATCATCTTGGAATACCTGTTAAAGTCTGTGGGTGGGATGTATAATTACATGGCACTTCTTAAGTTGGCATTCTTTGCAGACCGTTACCACGTACGCACGTATGCACGTCCAGTTTCGGGTGATACGTATTTTGCAATGAAACTCGGTGCTGTCCCCTCAAATCTTAGTGACATCATTGATGTCCAAGACTTCATATCACAGAGCATACAGAAGGTTGATCAATACACGATGGGGTTAAAAACGGATGAGATCAATATGGACGTTCTTTCAAAATCAGATATTGAAGCACTTAAATTCTCGATAGTGCATTTTTCAGGCATTGGTAAAAGCAAACCGTATGCGATAGCAGAACTTACACACGCTTATCCGGAGTGGGATAAGTACCGAACTCGGTTCGCTAATAATCCCTATGGACGTGAAGATATGTTGTACGAAGATTTCATCGTTAATGCCAATCCTGATCACCCAGAATTTTTAAGATTTCACTTCAAAGACCCTTTCCCAATCTTATCTCCACAAGAACAAGATGACCTGCGCGAAGAGATGATTGAAAGAACAATCCTCTTCGCATGAGCCTCAGTCCCGGTGATGTATTTTTAGTAACCAATCCTCTGTCTGGTGGCGATTCCTCCCATTTCTATTTGACCCACTACCGGAAAGAAGGGTGTTTGTACTTATAAACGGAGTCCAAAGGCGAGGATTCACGTATTTATACATTTAGTCCGCGCACTTTTCTGGAATTCAATGCTGGGAATATCCATCTGCGGCATATGTATAAAATAAATTCCGGCGGGTGCTGATTGGGAGGTTCACTGCCAATCTTTATGGATGATGCAAACAAATTCAAGTAGTTTATTGTTTTTCAACATTTTGCAGGGAAAGATGTCAGCTGGAATTTTTTCGTATGATTTAAACCTTCATATAAAGGCCCAGGGTTCCCCTTTTCCGGCATTTTTTAAGTGACCCGATTAGCATTTTGATTTTATTGGATTTCTTTTGTAAACTTGTGTTATCACGAGTTAATCCTGCTTCCCAGCCCGGGCTTCCGGGGGTCTGAAGATCACACGCTACCGGGGTAGCTCATTCTTTATCGCGGCTGGAGACGGAGGGTCGAGCCTGGTTGCGGGGTCTTACTTAAGATTTAATCATACGGCGGCTTCCTTTCACGCCGCCGCTTAATGGGAGATAATGCGTATGATGAAATCGAACATTTTAACTCAGCTCATATGCCTACCTTTGTTTTATATTTTCCTGCTGGCAGGAAGCGTTGCGCAGCAAATCTCAGGCTGGGACGTTGTTGTTTTGAAAAACGGGGTATCCTGTGCCGGCAGTATCATTGAAGACGTTCCTGGCCGGCACCTGAGGATACAAACCGGCAGCGGATCAACCTACACCTTTACTTACGGCGAGATTCAAAAAGTTCAGAGAGGCCAGATGAGAGCACCAGGCAAGCCCGTGCAGGACAGGATTGCCGATTCCCCTGTTCCCAGGAGTTACGTTGACAATGATTTTATTGCCAAAGAAAAAAAACAGAAAGCTGGCGGTGTATCCCTTATGGTCGGTCAGTTCAGGTCGGGTGCGACGGATTTCGAAAAGTATTATGGGAATGCATCGGGGATTGCGTATAATTTCAGGGCCAGGGCTAACTTCTCCCAAAATTTTGCCCTGTCTGCAGATTTCATCTTTTTTTTAAAAACGCTCCAGAATCAGAGTGAGGAAGTCAAGTGGCAGGAATGGATATTCGGTCTCGGCGGTCTATATTATTTGACGACCACAGATTGGTTCAGCCCGTTTATAGGTGTGAGCGTCATTGCGGCCGAGCTCCATGATGACACCTCGGTAAAGTATAACTCGATATTATATTGGGATCCCTTAACACAAAGATCCAGGATAGTTACGATCTCCGAGCCCGACCGGCCGAGATCCAGGGTAGGATATAGTTTTTGCGCCGGTGCAGATATCGGAAGCAATTCACCCGTCTATATTTCTTTCCAGGGCCAGTACGTCTCTGTTTCGGCGGAATCACGTGGCCTCTCTGCGGGGGGAAGCGTCATTGATGTCGGAGGAATCTTTCTGGGGGCAGGATTGGGTGTCCGCTGGTAGCCGGATTGAAATTGTGAGATACGCAGGTCTGCTTGTTGTGCCGGGTTTAAAGGACTGTTCGGTTTGGTGTTGATTCGGATATCGGCACGGCATGAACTCTCTCACCGGTAAAAAAGGGAGATCAAAATAAATACTGCTTATTTGGCCCCATAGAAGCCTGCCGGCCGTTTGTTGCGGTATATTGCATGTCAAAACAATTTCATTAATTTATCGTATAATGTTTAAGTATTTCACATGTTTAACGCAATTTCGAAGATAATCATGAAAATAAAACTTCCTCTGCTTCTCATCACCATCTTTCTCCTCCAAATAACTTATTCAGGATCCCTCAACGCGGCTCAAGCAGGCCAGACTCAGGCGGGAACAGGTCTTATCGAGAAATACATTACGGCATTTAACACCGGCGAGGAGGCAATGCGTGTGTTTCTGGGTGAAAATATTTCGAAAGCTTCGCTGGAAAAGAGATCTGTTGATATGAGGCTTTCAGTTTACCGCCAGATGCAGGGCGACATGGGCGATATTACACTTAACACTATCCAGGAGAGCACGGGTAATATGATAGCAGCCCTGATGCATACGAAGAAGGACTCATGGTTCCTTTTTACATTTGAGCTGGAGGGGACTCCGCCCGACAAGATAGTCTCTATCCGAGTTGAGGACAGCGAGCAGCCTGAATCGGGGGATGAAAAAAAAGTCGGAGAATTGCAGGCGCTGCAATCCGTGGCAAAACTCATTGACGAACAGTCGAAGGAAGATGCTTTCTCCGGTACTGTCCTGATTGCCAAAGCCGGGAAGCC
>Ga0209048_10003894_pt1 | contig 14382 bp, 10 predicted proteins | sample FrelakmetCRP12CR_FD_187146 | JGI IMG/M metagenome (GOLD analysis project Ga0209048, IMG submission 187146) | Freshwater lake sediment microbial communities from the University of Notre Dame, USA, for methane emissions studies - CRP12 CR (SPAdes)... | ecosystem: Environmental > Aquatic >... | reverse complement strand
CGGGACCTGCCGACGCGCGCCGGTCGGCCCGGCCGCGCCAGCCGTTATCAGGTCGGAGTTCCCGTCTTCGACTTCCGCCGGCGGCCCCTACCTGTCGCGCCGAGCCGCGAGGGCGAAGGCGAGGAAGTAGTTGTCGAGCAGCTCGAGTGCTAGATCGCCGATAGCTCGGAGTTGGAGCACGGTAAGCCGACCTGTGCGCAACGCGGCTAGCCTGTGGAACCCACCTCGTCCGGGTGCGCGACGGCGACGACGACCATTCCGTCGATGTCAATGAAGTCGCCCGGGTTGCAGGTGTACAGGGGCAGGTCGTTCGCGATGGCGATCGCGGCGATCATCGCGTCGTAGGCGCGGGCGGACGTCTTGCGTCCCGCCCTCCGGAGCGATGCTGCGACCTGGCCAAAGGCGCGGGCGGCATCGGCGTCGAACGGCAAGGGATCGAAGTCCGCCTCGGCCTGTTGGAGATGCGCGAGTCGGGCCGCGCGTTCGGTGTCGGTCGTGGCGACAAGCGGACCGACCGACAGCTCCGCGAGCGTGATCGCGGAGATGAGCGGGGCGCCGGGCAATGCGCCCGGGTCGCGAAGTCGAGGCAGCAGGATGACCGTGCTCGTGTCGAGCAGGGCGGTAGCGTGCGTGGTCACAGTCGAGGATCGATGACGGCGTCGGTGTCACCGCCAAGCCGCTCGGCGTCAAGGCTCGGGAGACGCCGCCATCTGCGCAGCAGGACGGCCGCCGACAGTGGCGTGGACCGATACGGTCTGAGCTCCGCAACGGGCCGGCCGTCACGGGTGACCGTCAAGTGCTCGCCGGCCGCCACGCGGTCAACGAGGTCCCCGCCCCGATTGCGCAACTCTCTGATCGTCACCTCAGCCATGTACCAACTGTATCACGCGTGAGACACGATTGGGTCACTGCCGAGCTGCCGCCGAGCGGCAACGGCGAGGTCGTGATCACGAATCACCAGGTAGGGCGGCTTCACGGCAGGCCGGTCAGCGTCCGCCGGGTCGCCGCCCGGGTCGTCGTCCCGGGCTACCAATGACCTTCCGTGACGCCCATCGCCCCGAACGACTTCACGCAGCCCCACCGGTCAATAGGTGGGAGTTCACCCACGAACTGACCAGGCACCGGCATGAGACAGGCGCGACCGCGCCTTGGCAGTGGGCTCTGCTCCACGAGGCGAGTCGGGGACCACCCGCCAGCCGTGCTGCGGGGTCGGTACACGACCTCTGAGCGCTTCAACTGCACCTTACGAGGGTTGCCTCGGGGCGTACGCTCCGCGCATGTCCCGGCTCCGCCGAGAGGCACGTCCGATCTCAAGCCGACGAGGTGACCCATGCCGGAGGTGCCCGAAGACCTGGGCCTGTCGAGTTCAGGACTGGAGCGCGCTCGCGCGCACGTTGAAGGCTGCGTCGAGCGAGGCGAGATCGCCGGTGCAGTGACGCTGGTTGCGCGACACGACCAGGCGGCCCAGCTGGCCTGCGTTGGCATGCGCGACATCGAGGCCGGCCTGCCGATGACGCCGGACACCATCTTCCGGATGGCGTCGATGACCAAGCCGATCACCAGCGTCGGTGCGCTGATGCTCGTCGAGGCCGGCAAGCTGCGACTCGACGACCCTATCTCGCGCTACATCCCGGAATTCGCCGACGCAAGGGTCTTCGCCGGTGTCGAAGACGGACGCGTCAGGCTGGCGCCGCTCGACCGGCCGATCACGGTCCGGCACCTGCTGACGCACACGTCGGGCTTGTTCGGGGAGGCGCCACACCCGACCCTCGAGCAGGCCTACGACAATCTTGGTGATTTCCGTTACGCACTGCCGGAGCTGATGCGCCGGCTCGCCGAACAGCCGCTCGTGCACCAGCCGGGAGCGGGCTGGCGGTATGGCTGGTCCCATCACGTCGTTGGTCGAGTCATCGAGGTCGTGAGCGAACTGCCGCTAGACGAGTACCTCGCCTCGGCGATCTTCGCCCCGCTCGGGATGGTCGACACCGGCTTCTATGTACCGCCTGACAAGGTGGATCGGCTGGCGGCCGTCTACGAATCGGTGGCCGGCGTCCTGCACCGGATCGACAACGCGGATACGCACGAGATCACGGAGCGTGTCCCGCTTCTGTCGGGCGGCGGCGGCTGCGCTTCGACGGTGCTCGACTACTCGCGCTTCACTCGCATGTTGCTGCGGCATGGCGACCTGGATGGCGTTCGCCTGCTCAAGCCCGATACGGTGGCGCAGATGACCCGCAATCATCTGGCTGCGCCGCTCATTCCTCTTGAGATCGGCGGCGACGTATCGGAAGGTGAAGGCTACGGTCTCGGCGTCGGTGTCATCGTCGAAGGATCTGTGGCGAGCCTGGCAGGGTCCAAAGGCACATACAACTGGGGCGGCAGTTGGAACACCGACTTCTGGATCGATCCTGTCACGGAACTCAGCGGCATCTTCATGGTGCAGCTCGAGCCTCGCCCTTCTCTCAGGAGCCCCGGTCGGGAGTATTGGTCGCTCGTCTGTCAGGCACTGATCGACTGACCACCTCCGCCGTCCGCCGAGGACCGATGAGCGGGCTACCATTGACCTCCCGTGACGACCCTTGCCCCGAACGACTTCACGCACCTCCACGTCCACTCCGAGTTCTCGCTCCTCGACGGGCTCGGCCGGATCGGCGACCTCGTGGACGAGGCGGAGCGGCTCGGCTTCGATTCCCTTGCCCTCACGGATCACGGCGCGCTGTACGGCGCGGTCGCCTTCTACCAGGCCGCTCGCGCGAAGGGGATCAAGCCGATCATCGGCGTGGAGACATACGTCGCCCGGCGCTCCATGCGGGACAAGGAGGGAAAGGCCGACGCCCAGCCCTTCCACCTGGTCCTCCTCGCGAAGGATCTGGTGGGCTACCGGAACCTGTGCCGGCTCGTGACCGACGCCCACCTGGACGGGTACTACTACAAGCCGCGCATCGACCGTGAGCACCTGGCGAAGTACAGCGAGGGGCTGATCGGGATGTCCGCCTGCCTGGGCGGGGAGATCCCGAAGGCGCTCGAGATCGACGATTGGGAGTCCGCTCGACGGCTCGCCGGCGAGTATGGCGAGATCCTGGGCGAGGGCAACTTCTTCCTGGAGCTCCAGGACCACGGGATCCCGCTCCAGCGTCGCCTCAACGAGCAGCTGCTCCGGCTTGCCCCGGAGGTTGGCCTGCCGCTCGCGGTCACGAACGACCTCCACTACGTCCACCGCGCCCAATCGGAGGCCCACGACGTCCTCCTGTGCGTGGGGACCGGCAGCAACATTGACACGCCGGGGCGGCTGCGCTTCGAGACGGACGCGTTCTACCTCAAGTCGACGGCGGAGATGGCGGCGCTCTTCCCGGACCAGCCCGACGCCATCCGGGCCACCCGCCGGATCGCGGAGATGGTGGACCTCCAGCTGCCGCTGGGCCAGCTCCGGATCCCGCACTTCCCGGTGCCGGACGGCGAAACGCCCGAGAGCTGGCTCCGCAAGGAGTGCGAGGCCGGGCTGGCCCGGCGCTACGGGACTGTCACGCCGGAGCTGCAGACACGCCTGGACTACGAGCTCGGGATCATCGTCTCCATGGGATACGCCGGCTACTTCCTCATCGTGGCCGACTTCGTCCGGTTCGCCCGCGAGCAGCGCATCCAGACCACCTGCCGGGGGAGCGCGCCGGGCTCGATCGTGACGTACACCCTGGGGATCACGCCCCTGGACCCGATCCACTATGAGCTCCCGTTCGAGCGATTCCTCAACCCCGACCGGGTGACGATGCCGGACATCGATGTCGACTTCGAGGACGGACGCCGCGAGGAGGTGATCAACTATGTCACCCAGAAATACGGCGCCGACCATGTCGCCCAGATCATCACGTTCGGCACGATGCTGGCCCGGGCGGCCATCCGGGACGTGGGGCGCGTCCTTGGGCACGGGTATGGGGACGTGGACCGGATCGCGAAGGCGGTCCCGAACCAGCTCGGCATCCGCCTCGACGAGGCGCTCGCGCTGAGCCCACAGCTCCACGAGATGTACGCGGCGGAGCCGCCGGTCCGCCGGATCATCGACTTCGCGAAGCAGCTGGAGGGCGTCGCCCGCAACGCGTCGACCCACGCGGCCGGCGTCGTGATCAGCCGCGAGCCGCTGACGGAGCTGATGCCGCTCCAGAAGGCAACCAACTCGGACGCCACGATGACCCAGTGCGAGATGCACGGGGTGGAAGCCCTGGGTCTCCTCAAGTTCGACTTCCTGGGCCTCTCCAACCTCACGATCCTGCGCCAGGCGGTGGACCTGGTCCGCGCGCACCGCGGCGTGGAGATCGACCTGGACCGGATCCCGCTGGACGACGCGAGGACCTTCGAGCTGCTCGCATCCGGCGAGACGACCGGTGTCTTCCAGCTGGAGTCGGCGGGGATGCGGCGCTACATCCGCGAGCTGCAGCCCACGTCGGTCTATGACCTGGCGGCGATGGTCGCGCTCTACCGGCCCGGCCCGATGGACAACATCCCGCACTACATCGCCCGCAAGCACGGGCGCGAGGCGGTCACCTACCTCCATCCGCTGCTGGAGCCCTACCTGGCCCGGACGTACGGGGTTTTCGTCTACCAGGAGGACATCATGGCCGCGGCGGTGTCCCTTGCCGGATTCACCGGGCCGGAGGCGGACACGCTGGGCTACGCGATCCGGAAGAAGAAGTCCGCGGTGCTCCACTCACTCAAGGATAAGTTCGTCACGCAGGCCGCCGAGCGGGGCGTCCGGCCCGAGACGATCGACGCGGTCTTCAGGGCGTTCGAGCCCTTCGAGCGCTATGGCTTCAACAAGGCGCATGCCACCTGCTACGGCCTCGTGGCGTACCAGACGGCCTACCTCAAGGCGAACTACACCGTCGAATACATGACGAGCGTCCTGACCGCCTTCCGCGACAACGCGGAGAAGGTCGCCGCCGCGGTTGCCGAGTGCCGACGCCTGGGGATCTCCGTCCTGGCGCCGGACGTTCACGCCAGCCACCTGGAGTTCACCGTGGAGGGCCCGTCCATCCGGTTCGGGCTGCTTGCCGTCAAGAATGTCGGGCAGGGCGCGATCGAGTCGATCATCGCCGCCCGGGAGGCGGGCGGCGCGTTCCGATCGTTTGCCGATTTCTGCGACCGGATTGACCTGCGGCTGACGAACAAGCGGGTCCTGGAATCGCTCGCGAAGGTCGGCGCTCTCAGCGCGTTCGGCCACCCGGGCCGCCTGCTCGACGCGCTCGACGACACGCTGGCCACGGCCCAGGCCGACCAGCGCGAGCGGGCCTCCGGCCAGATCAGCTTCTTCGACCTCGCGGCAGACCCCGGCCCGCTCGAGGCGCCGTTGCCGGCGGCGCCGGAGGTCCCCACCCGCGAGCGGCTTCGCTGGGAGAAGGAGCTCCTGGGGCTCTACCTCTCGGACCATCCGCTGGGCGAGGTGGCGGAGCGGATCGGCCACTTCGTCACCGCGTACTCCGGCGACATGAAGGACGAATCGCTCGACGGGCAGCGCGTCGTGGTGGGCGGCGTGGTCACCGGGAGCCGGACCGTCGTCACGAAGGCGAAGGCGACCATGGCCGTCGTCACGCTGGAGGATCTGCAGGGCGCGATCGAAGTCGTCGTCTTCCCAAGGCTCCACGAGCAGACCACCGGGACGTGGAATGAGGGCGTGATCCTCCTGGTTGCCGGCCGGATCGACCACCGCGGCGAGGAGGTTTCGCTGCTGGCGGATGCGGCCTGGGAGTGGGATGCCGCCGCGGCGCGCGGCGAGGAGGCGTTCACGGCGGAGGTCGCGGCCGGCGAGCGTGCGTCGCGCGGCCGCGGCCGGGGCGGCGGCGCTCGCGGGACTGGCGCGAACGGGAACGGCCTGGGCAACGGAAACGGGTACGCAAACGGGGACGGCCACGGCCCGGAACCGAACCGCGGCGCCGGCGCCGCGGCGGTCGTGGGGCACGCGGCAGGTGGCGATCCGGCCGACGCTGATGCGGCCGGTGCGCGGGCGGACGACGCGCCAGGTGCGATGCCGCCGGAGCCGCTTCCCGGGTCGTCCGAGCCGGCGGACCTGGAGGCCGCGGCGCCGGACTTCGAGGCGCCGCTGCTCCCCGAGGAGGCTCGCTCGCGCGCGGTCGCATCCGCCGCGGAGCCAACCGTGCCGGTGGAGGCCGGGCCGGCCGGCCGCCTCCACATCCGATTTGGGGCCGGGATCGCGCCCGAGGTCCTGCAGACGGCCATGGCCACCGTCCGCGATCTCCTGCGATCACGGCCCGGCGGAACCCGGGTCACCGTGCACCTCCCGCAGGGCCACGGCCGGGCCGCCCTGCCGATGGAGCTGCGCTCGGGCGTCGCCTACGACGCGGAGCTCGTCTCTGACGTGGGCCGCCGGCTGCGCCCCGAGATCTGTACGCTCGAGCTCCTGCTCCAGGACGACGCGGTGGGCGTCCCGGCCTGACGCGGCACCGGGCCGCGGGGTTGGCTCGACGCGGCGCCGTCCAGGGCCGGGGGCGCAACCTGCGGACCGGGTCAGTCCCGGACGACGTCGGCAGCGCGCGCCGCCCGAAGCGCCTGGACCACGGACAAGCGGTCGGCGAACTCGCTCCGAAGCCCCGCCACGGCCGGGGCGTCAATGTCGAGCTCGCTCGCGATCTCGTTGAGCGTCGCGCTCTCCGCGGACGAGATCGAGGCATCCGCGGCCGCTGCCAGGAAGCAGGCCCGGAGGAGCCGGAGACGCTGCTCCGGCTCGGAGATCCGCTTGAACTCGCGGGTGACCAGGTAGTCCTCCGTGGATCCGAACAGGCGGGCCTGCTGCTTCGCGGCCTCGACGACAAGGACCGCCTCGGCCTCGCCGATCCCGCTCTCCTCCACGAGCGTGCGCTCCATGAACGCGGTCTCGTCGGGGCTCATCACGAGGTCGGCGTTCGCCACGCGGGCCAGCACGTACGAGGCGGCGGCGAGGTAGCGGGCCCGCTCCGGGGGAAGTGCTTCCAGCTGGGAGACAATCCGGCGGACCGTTGCCGTGTCGGCGGTCGGGGCCCCGGTCGACCCCGGCGCGGAGGTTCCCGGAGCCGTCGCGGCAGCGGCGGCGTCGCGCGCCGCGTTGGGCACCGGGTCCGGGCCCGGGTCGGGCTCCGGCGCGCCTCCAAACAGGCGGCGGAAGATGCTCATGGGATCTCCTCAGGGAACTGGCCGGAACAGCCGCACGTGGCCGTCGCGAGCGGGAAGCGTACACCGGCCCGGCGAGCGGACGGCGCGGGGGGTCGCAGACCGACGGCGGGCGTTCGCTGCAGTCGTCGAGCGGATCGGCCCGGCCCAGCCGGCACGTCGGCCCGGCCCAGCCGGACATGAATACGCCTCTACGGCCCTGGGGGGAAGGGCAGCAGAGGCGTTGTCAGAAGCATTGCCCGTCGCAGGCGTCTTCGCAGAGGGCCGATAGTCCCGCGGTTAGGGGGCCATCCGGCAGGCTCTTTCTGCGGACGCCGGGCCGGGACGGTGCCCCGGTGGTCCCGCGACGCCTACTCGTTCAGGGGGATGAAGAGCGTTCGAAGGTCCGTCTCCTTCGGCCCGTAGATGAGCAGGATCGCAGTCCGGTCCCCCACGGCCTGGATGGCGAGGTTGCCAATGAGCGCGGGGTTGTCACAGGTCGGGAAGCTTGCGTCGTCCTTCGCGTACGCGTGGATCGACCCGGAGTACGAGCCAGGGTCGAGCTGGTACGTCCCGGCGCTTCCGGGCCCGGCCCCGGTGAGGGAGTTGGCGTCGTCACCGATGGTCTTCGTGCAGCCCTTCCCGGTGCCGAGGAACCACGTCGAGCTGTCGGGCGCTGCCAGGACCTGTTCCACGCCGTACGTGTCGACAACCAGCAGCGCCTTCCCGGGGGCCGGCGTCGCCTGGCCGAACGTGCCACCGCTCGCCTTCTGGAAGAAGACCTGGATCCCCCCGAACCTGCGCCCCGAGTCCTGGGTGTTGCTGCCGGTCGTCACGATGAACGTGATGACCTCACCGCCCTTGAGCGTCTCGTCCTGGGAGATCAGCTCGCTGCCGTTCCCCGTGGTGCCCGCCCAGTAGGCGGAGAGGGACATGTCGCCGGCATCGTCGAAGACGGTCGGGTCGAAGAACTCGCTGACGGTCCCATACGGGACTGTCAGCAGCGGCTTGTCACCTTCGGACGCCCACGGAGCGGCGTAGATGTCGATCGGGCCGGGGTCCCCGTTCAGCGGGGCATATGCGTTGACGATCCGGACCTTCGCACCGCTTGGCCGGTGGCCCGCTGGCTGCCCGACGCTAGCCGCCGGGGCGTCCGTCGTCACGCTCGGCTCCGCCCCGCCGGGAGCGCCGGCGCTGGGCACCGCACCGGCCGGTCCCGATCCCCCGGACGAGCAGCCGACGACGAGCACGCAGGTCGCGATCAGCGTGAAGGTGCGACGCATAGCGGAAAGCCCCCCTCGATCGAACTACTCCTGGGTGCGTGAGCGCTTGCCCGGCGGGACGCCTGCCCCGTCTCACGCGGCCGGAGGCCGAGACGGTACCACTTTGCGGCGACCACCTCGATCCGCGCGGGCGAAATGGGCTGCCTCTTCGACGGTATGTGCGGCCCGCGCGGGCGACCTTACGGCCCGACGTGGAAGACGAGGGTCACGCCGTCCCCGTTGATGGTCGCGGTGTCTCCGTCGAACGTGCCGGTGTGCGTCCGCTCGCCCGGCGGGCACGAGCGTCAACGGGTCGAAGGGCCCGGAAGGGCGGCTGAGCGACCGTGTCGCGTTCAAAGCGTGGTACCGGAGCCGGGACTTGAACCCGGATGAGGTTGCCCTCAACGGTGTTTGAGACCGTCGCGTCTGCCTTTCCGCCACTCCGGCGCGACCGACATCGTAACGCGCCACGGGCGGCGCGATCCTCGGTGCGAGCGGTCAGGCGTGGGCGCGGCGGCGCAGCAGCCGATTGACGGCCAAGAGCCCGATGGCGGACGCGAGCAGGACCAGCGAGAGCGCCAACGGCAGGCTGCGGTCCGACCCTCCCGGCTCGGACACGGGCGTCAACGCCGCGTTGCGTTGAGCTTGGGATGCCTCCGGAGGCACCGCCTTCGATGCCGCGTCGGGCGCGCCCGCGTCGGCCGCGCCCGCGTCGGCCGCGAAGCCGGAGGGTCCCGGGGTCGCGGCTGCGGCAGGGCCCGTCACCGCGCGCGTCGTGGCAAGCCCCGTGGGTCCCGGGAGAGCAACCCCAGCCGGGCTCGGCGCCGGAAGCGCGACCATTGCCGGGCTGGGCGCCGGAAGCTCGACCATTGCCGGGCTGGGAGCCGGGACGGCCACCCCGGCTGGCCGCGGAGTGGAACCGGAGGTGCCCGGTGCCGAAGTGGCGCCCGGCTCAACCGTCGCGGCAGCGTCGGCCCCGGTCCCCGCCGCTGTGCTCGCCGCGGCGCTGGGCTCGGGATTCCCCTCAGCTCCACCGCCTGTGGCTCCGGCTGCGCCGGGCGCCGTGAGCGGCGCGCTCATCGTCGATGGCGCGGCGGCGGACTGCCCGAAAAGCCCGGGCGTCGTGCTCAGGAGGAGCCCGGCGATCCCCAGCGCTGCGAGGCCCCCGGCGAGTGGGCGAACCGTCGATTGCGGCGCACCGAGCCACCCGACGAAGAGCCTCCAGGCCGAGGGCCGGAGGCGCGCGGCATCCGCGTCCGTCAGGCGGTAGTCCCGGGTTCGGGGCGCTGCCGGAAGCGCGGCAGTTGCGGCGCGGAGGACCCCGAGGTCCGCCAGGAGGGCTGCGCACCCGGGGCAGGTGTCCACGAGGGTCGCCGCATGTTCCGCCTCGACGCCGGCCAGGTCACCCGCGTCGAGCGCGGCGATGACCGCGGCGTGCTCGACGGCCGCGGCGGCCGGGGTGTGGTCGGGAACGCGGCTCATGGTTTGGTGACGTCCTCAGCTGCGGAAGAGTTCCATCCGGTCGGCGAGCAGCGCACGCAGCGCCAGCCGGCCGCGGTGGATCCGGGACTTCACGGTGCCCAGGCTGACGCCGGTCATCGCCGCGATCTCGGAGTAGTCGTAGCCCTCCACGTCGTACAGGACGATGGCGGTCCGCTGGTCCGCAGCAATCGCTCCCATGGCCGCGACGAGGACACGTTGCCGCTCGCCGGTGGTGGCGATTGTCTCCGGGTCGCTGTCGCTCCCGGCCGGGGGCTGCCAGCTCTCGTCGTCGAGCTCGGGGTAGGGGGACACAGGGCGGCGCTTCCTGGCGCGCTGGAGATCCATCGCGGCGTTGATGGCGATGCGTGTCAGCCAGCCGCGAAACGACGGGCCGTGGTAGGAGCGAAGGTTCCGGTACGCGGAGAAGAATGCTTCCTGGACCGCGTCGCTCGCCTGGTCGGGGTCGGGGACCATCCGCGTCACCAGGGAGTGGCAGAGGTCCTGGTACGCCTCCACGAGCTGGTTGAACGCAGCGAGGTCCCCGCCGAGCGCGCGCTCGACCAGGAGATGATCCCGCCGGGCCGTTGCGTCGTCCGGGCTGGCCGCCCGGGTGACGACCTCGGGCGAGCGCGGGCGAGGATCGTCCAACTGAGCGCGGCTCCTTCCGGCGCGGACGCCCGGAAACGTGGGGGCGGCGAGGCGGCGCGAGTCTAGCACGGGACAGGCGACGCTCGACCGGCGCGTCGGGTTCCGCACGCACGGAGCAGGCCGTTCGGACGATGGTCGGCGGCGTCGTCCCGCGCCGGCGTGTCAGCGCCTGGCCGGGATCGTGAAGCGGACCGTGGTTCCCCGGCCCGCGCCGGCGCTGGACGCGGCGATCGAGCCGCCGTGGGCCGTGACGAGCTCGCGCGCGATGGAGAGCCCGAGCCCGCTGCCCGTGGAGTCCGCCGCGCGCTGAAACCGGTCGAATATCCGCTCCGCGTCCCCGGGCGCAAGGCCCGCGCCGGAGTCCGTGACCGCGAACTCGACCGTCGCCGGGTCCGGGGCCGTAGCCCCGACGACGATGTCGCCGCCGGGCGGCGTGTAGCGGAGGGCGTTCGCGATGAGGTTCCGAAGCACCTCCGCGAGCCGGTCCGGGTCGGCAAGGAGAACCGGAAGTCCATCCACGGGGAGCGTTCGCAGGCGGACGCCGGCCGCCTCCGCGGACCCGGTCAACGCGGCAACGGCGTCGTCAACGAGCGTGGCCGGCTCGACGTCTTCGAGATGCAGCTGGAGCGCACCGGCCTCGGCGAGCGCCACGGTGCGCAGATCATCGATCAGCCGGTCCAGCAGCAGCGTCTCGTCGCGGAGTGCGGCCAAGTGCGCGTCGTCGCGCGGGCGGAGCCCGTCGAGCATCCCCTCCAGGCCGCCGCGGACAACCGTCAGGGGGGTCCGCAGCTCGTGGCTGACGTCGGCGAGCAGTGCGCGGCGGCGCTGTTCCGTGACGGCGAGACGTTCCGCGAGCGTGTTGATCGCCCGGGCCGCCTCGCGCAGCTCTCGCGGCCCGCGCTCCGCGACGCGGACGTCGTAGTCGCCCTCGGCAAGCCGGTCCGCGGCCCGCAGGAGGTCGTCCACGGGGATCGAGACGCGCCTGGCACCGCGCCCGAGCACGACGAGGAGGAGCGAGCCGACGAGCAGCGCGAGAAGCACCTGGCCGGGGGCCGCGGGCCACGACCCGGGGATTCCGGCAAGGCCAAGCACGCCCGCGAGGGTCCAGGTTGCGACGGTCGCGACGCCGACGATGAAGACGACGACAGCGGCGACGAAACACCCGACGCGCCCGCCGGCGTGGCCACGCCGGCGCGAGCCACCGCGGCGCCAGCCCGGGCCGTCGCGCCAGGCCCGGGCGCCGCGACGGGGCGGCCACGGCTCGCCCTCGGGCCACCAGGTGGGGCGGTCCCGAAACGCGCGCCGGCCGGGCGGTGGGTTCCGACGTGGGATGGCGGCCGGTGGGCCGCCCGGCATCCCTGCGCCCGTCTCCGAGGTGGCCGGCGTCTCGGGATCAGGCATCGGCAAACCGATAGCCGACGCCGTGGACGGTGAGGAGGTAGCGCGGATGCGCCGGGTCGGACTCGAGCTTTCGGCGCAGGTTCTTCACGTGGCCGTCGATCGCGCGTTCGTATGCCTCGAAGGCGATGCCGTGGATGGCGTCCAGGAGCTGGGAGCGGGTGAAGACGCGGCCGGGCTGGCGTGCGAGCGTCGCGAGGAGCGCAAACTCGGTCGGCGTCAGGTCCACAGGCCGTCCGTCGATCGAGACCCGCAGGCGCGCCGGGTCGATCTCGACATCGAGGACCCGGATCGGCGCGTCGGCGAGCGTCATCGCGATCTCAGTCCGGCGAAGGATCGCCCGCACGCGCGCCACGAGCTCGCGCGGGCTGAACGGCTTCGTGACGTAATCGTCCGCGCCGAGCTCCAGGCCGAGGATCCTGTCAGCCTCGTCGGTTCGCGCCGTGAGCATGAGGATCGGCACGTCCGAATCCCGGCGCAGTGCACGTGCCACGTCCAGGCCATCGAGGCCGGGCAGGCCAAGGTCCAGCACGACCAGGTCCGGACGGCGGGAGCGGGCCAGCGCCAGGGCGCTGCGACCCTCGCCGGCAACAAGCACGGCGAAGCCGGCGTGCTCGAGGTATTCGCGGGCGAGCGTCGCGATCTTCGGCTCGTCATCGACGACGAGGATGGTCTTCATCAGTGGCTCCGGGTCGGACAGGCCGCGCGGACAGGACCGCGGCCGGGGGAGTTGGCCGACCGGGAAGCGGCCGGCCGGGGCGGAGCATACGCCCCGCCCCGTTGGCCGGGGACCCGGTCAGCCCGCGATGGGGGTGCCCGGTGCGGAAGGCGTGCCGTCTGCGGGCGGCGCTGCATGTGCAACGGCGTCGCGCTCGTGGAGGTGCCGATGCATCTCCGCCAGGAACGCCTCGCGGTCCCCCCAGGGACCCCGCGGACCGCTCGCGCCGGGGCCGCCGGCCGGGCCGTCAGACCACGTGCCCCAACCGTGGCGGCCGCCACGGGCCCACGGGCCGCGCCCACGCCCGAAGGCGCCGAACGTGATGCCGATCACGAGCCGGGCGAGGAAGAAGAGGAAGAAGAGGCCGAACAGGATCCCCAGGATCCCGAATCCCCAGGATCCCCCGCCGACGACGACGACCGAGCCGGCAGACGCGGCAGTGGCCGCTCCCTGGTTCACGCCGGCCTGGTAGGCAAGCGCCGCGATGCCGGCGCCGAGGGCGAGGATGAGGGCTCCGCCGAGGAGCCCGAAGCGGGTGCGCATGATGAGGTGCTCCGTGTACCTTGGGCCGGTCCCTGGAACGTGACCGGTCGACGCAGGTGACGATGCGCCGGAGATGTGTGCCGGATGTGCGCGCCGCGTGCGGCTCGTGTGGGATTTGCGGCCCGCAGGGTAGCCAGCCCTGCGGTGGCCGACCGTCGGCGAGTCGGTCCGGCCGGTCCCGGACCGGTACACTCGCCGGAGGCGCCCCGCGTCGCCGCGGGCGCACCCCGCGGGCGCGCCGCCGGGAGGATGCCCTCGCTCATGGAACGCCTGATGCTGCTCGACGGCAATGGGCTCATCTACCGCGGCTACTTCGCGCTCATCAACGTCCCGCTCTCGACGTCGAAGGGCGAGCTGGTGAACGCGGTCTTCGGCTTCTCGAATATCGTCCTCCGCGGGTTCCAGGACGTCCGGCCGGACTACGTCGCGATTGCCTTCGACCTGCCGGGCCCGACGTTCCGCCACGAGCAGTACGCCGACTACAAGGCGACCCGGCGGCCGATGCCGGACGACCTGCGCGCCCAGTTTCCGAAGGTGCGCGAGGTGGTGGCCGCGCTCCGGCTGCCGGTCTACGAGATGGCCGGCTACGAAGCGGACGACGTCATCGGGACGCTCACCCGGGAGGCCGAAGGGCGCGAGCTGGAGACCACGATCGTCACCGGCGACCTGGACATGCTCCAGCTCGTGACCGACCGGACGCGGCTGATGACCACCCGGATGGGCGTGGATGCAACCGTCCTCTACGATCCGGCAAGGATCCAGGAGCGCTACGGCCTGGCGGCGGGCCAGATGATCGACTTCAAGGCCCTCAAGGGCGACTCCACGGACAACATTCCGGGCGTGCCGGGGGTGGGGGACAAGACCGCGGCGAAGCTCATCAGCCAGTTCGGCGACCTGGACGCGCTCTATACGCGCCTTGAAGAGGTCACGCCGGAGAAGCTTCGCGAGAAGCTCCGCGAGCACCACGACCGGGTCCTCGCCAGCCGGCAGCTCGTCACGATCCACCGGGACCTGCCGGTGGCGCTGGACCTCGACGCCGCCCGCTTCGGTGATTACGACCGCGACGAGGTTGTGCGCCTCTTCCGGGAGTACGAGTTCCGGACGCTTATCGATCGGCTACCGCCGCTGCGCGGCGCAGCCGCCGCCCGGGCGGGAGCGGCCGATATCGTGGCCCGCGCGGCCTCCGGCGAGCCCGCGTCC
>Ga0209048_10003893_pt1 | contig 14383 bp, 15 predicted proteins | sample FrelakmetCRP12CR_FD_187146 | JGI IMG/M metagenome (GOLD analysis project Ga0209048, IMG submission 187146) | Freshwater lake sediment microbial communities from the University of Notre Dame, USA, for methane emissions studies - CRP12 CR (SPAdes)... | ecosystem: Environmental > Aquatic >... | reverse complement strand
AACCCAGAGTGGCGGCAACATGACCGTGGGGTCGGGTGCGAATCACCTCGAAGTCTGGGGCAGCGCGAGGCGCAGAATCACGGGGCGCGATGTTATGGCCGCGCAGCACAGCGCGCAGGGCCTCGACGCGCTCGGGCGGCCACGCGGAGAGGTTGGCGAGGGTGCGTTTCTTGACGCGGTTATCTTGGCGAAAGCTTTCGCGCAGGAGGATCGCCGGGGGCGAGGTGCGGTTCGGGATGATCGCCACATACATGGGCACTCAATAGCATATCCTACAATCCCCTACAAGCTATTATCATCGATTACATGGGTACGTTAATGCGACCAATCGGCCGCCGCCAAGGCCAATAACTCTTCTTGTTTCACGGGGTTGCCGGCGACCGGCCGTTGAGTTTCAGCCGGAACTTCGGTCTAAAGTTCTGGCTCGGCGTCATGGTGGTCACTGACATCAGCTTGGTGGGCTGGCTCGTCTCGGGTGCAGTTCAGCACCGACCTACAAAGTTGCCGCCGCCGTAGTGGCGGTTGCGGTGATCACGGTCTCAGGCATCATCGTTCACCGTCGGATCGAGCAACGGATCGACGCGCTGGAGGATATGTAGAAATGGAAGTCCTTGCGACCATTGTTCTTCTTGCTGTCGCGTTTGCCTTCGCATTCATGGCGCTGGACGCGGCCCATCATAGGCAGTGATCCCCGTTGCCGAGCCATGCCGAACAAGCCGCTGGGCCGCCGGCGGGCGGTAGCTGGCTCACGATGTCGAACACTTCGCTTGCCGGCCGCGGCTCAGCGCCGCGACGTTAGCGTGATCGAGAGGCTGATGACAGACTTGCAAGCCGAGTATGTCGCTGCAGCCTGGAGCGACATCGAGGCGATTCGGCACCTGTATTCTCGGTTCGCCAGGAAACGGCCTGTCATGCTGCTTGAGCTGCAAACTCGCCGCATCTACGCGTACCCCTTCCATGGATACAAGGCTGATCTGTCTCCCCGATCCCAGGCGCTGCTTGAGAATCAGTACGCAGAGGCGGCGCAGACCGGGGAGATGGTGGTATTCGTGCGCGACGAGGATCGGCGCAAACTGGTTTCGTTCAACCTGCCCGTGCATGACGTAGACGGCTCGGGGCCGAACAAGGGTGTTTGGCGCGACCGCGGCCCTGAGCCCGTTCGGAAGAAACTCGCAGGGTCCCGTCGTGGCCGCGGCGGGTGAGCGTCGGCGTTCGGCGGCACCGGAGCGGGCGTGAACGAGAGAGGATCACGTGGCAAAGTTGGGGACGACGCAGCGGCCAACGATCCCTCGCGTGCAGTCGATGGAGCGCGCAGACGAGGGCCTGGCGATCGCTGAACGCGACGGCTGGAAGGTAATCGTCGGCGTTGAGCCGGAGAACGCGGCAGACCTCGAGACGCTCATGCACGGAGGAGTCGCCCCGATACGTCGAGCGCAGACGGTCGGTCGCAACGATCCGTGCCCGTGCGGTAGCCGGCGCAAGTTCAAGAGATGCTGCGGACAGTGATGCCGTGTTGCATGCCGAACAAGCCGCTGGAACCGACGGCGGGGGATGAGTTGGTCGTGTGTCGCGCCTCGCGCAGATGGCTGATCGCATATGGCATATGCTCCGAGCAATCAGTTATATGCCATATGCGCCGGTGTAGTGAACGAACACCGACGCGCGCACGTGCAGAATGAAGTTCGGAATCATCCCGCCGTACGGCATGTCTCCGCTCGAGTCCGGAGACTTTGCCGTCGCCTTTGCCCAGATGGCCGAGCGCTACGGCTTCGAATCGATCTGGGTGGTGGAACATGTCGTCATGGCGGTGGACTACGTGTCCGTCTACCCCTACGACCCCAGCGGGCGCTCGCCATTCACTGCAGACGTGCCGCAGCCCGACCCGCTGATCTGGCTCAGTTACATTGCCGCGGCCACCCAGCGGATTCGCTTGGCGACCGGCATCCTCAATGTGCCGCAGCGCAACCCCCTGATCCTGGCGAAGGAGGTCGCCAGTCTCGATCGTCTTTCTGGCGGGCGGCTCGAGTTGGGCATCGGCATTGGCTGGGTCCGTGAGGAGGCGGCGGCTGTCGGCACCTCCTTTGACAACCGCGGCCGCAGGACGGATGAATACGTCGAGGTCATGCGTACCCTGTGGCGTGAGCCGGTTGCGAGCTTCAAGGGGGAGTTCGTGAATTTCGAGCGCCTCGTATCACAGCCGAAGCCCTTGCAGACCGGCGGCGTGCCCATCGTGGTGGGCGGCCACAGCAAGGCCGCGGCTCGGCGCGCGGGGCGTCTGGGGAATGGTTTCTACCCGTTGGGCGTATCAATGGAGAAGCTCGCTGCACTGCGGCACACCATGGCCGAGTCGGCGCGCCAGCACGGGCGCGACCCAGGGAGCATCGAGATCACCTGCCTGGGTCGCCCTGATCTGCAGTCCGCCGAGCTCTACGCCAGCCTCGGTGTGCATCGAATGGTGATCGCGGCGAAGGATCGCGATCTACACGCACTCGACGGCGCGCTCGGCCGGTTCGCCGATGACGTTATGGGGAGGGTCTCAGCAAATGAGTGATGCCCAAGCGGCCGACAACAAGGAGATTGCGCGCCAGTTCTTTGCGGCGCTGAACCGAGCCGACAGCGCGGCCATCGCAACACTGTACGCTGACGATGCGGTGCTGTGGACCGCGGGCACCTTGCCCTTCTCCGGAAGGTTTACCAAGGCGCAGGCGATTCAGGGAATGGACGGCATCCTGTCGCTGTTTCCGGACGGCTTGACCTTCACCATCAAGGCGATGACTGCCGAAGGTGAACGCGTAGCGATCGAAGCCGAGTCCCACGGGCGCCACGTCAGCGGCAAGACCTATCACAATCAATACCACTTCCTGATGATCATCAGAAAAGGCAAGGTCGCCGAGTTCAAGGAGTACATGGACACCATGCACGCCAACGAGGTGCTGGTAGGAGCAGGCTGAGCCAGTACACCCGACCCGATGACCGACTGGAGTTGGATAGTATTCGTTGCGGGCGGCGGCCTTTATTTCGGTTACCTCATGGGCCAACTCGGCCAACTCGGCAAACTCAGCAAACTCAGCGAGATCACCGACATCCACAAAACGCTCGACGCCATCCGCAAAACGCTCACCGACATCCATGAAACGCTCGCCGACATTCACGACGACACCGGGCGCCTCACTAATCGCCCCCGATCGCAATGCAGACCATGACTGAATCAGGCAGACACCACCGCGCCGACCGGCAATCGTACCGGGACGATGAACCACTCGTTGCCGAAGGGCTCCACGCGTCCCTAGCGGCATCAATAGCCGAGGGAGGCCAGCTTCTCCGCGGTCAGGCGGACGTATGTGCGGGCGACCGTGTCGCGCACGAAGAGCGGATCGCTCACCCGCTTGAGGTCGTAACCGTCCCGCTGGAGATCGACCTTGCGCAGCTTGAACGTTGATGTCAGGTCCGCTTGCGTGACCAGACGCACGAACACCGGGGCCGCGTAGTCCGGCAGGTGCTGCTCCGTGAACGCATAGAAGGCGCGCCCATCAAATGCGTCGGGCCGTCGCAGCACCAGGGCGGCCATGCCCGCGCGTCCCTCCGTGTTCGGTACCTGCACACCGTAGACGTTGGCGATCTCGATGCCAGGAAAACCGCCGAGGACCTCGGCCACCTCTTGGGTGGACACGTTCTCGCTTTTCCACCGATAGGTGTCGCCGATGCGATCAACAAAATAATAGTAGTCGTCCTCGTCGTGATACAGGAGATCGCCGGAGCGATACCATCTGTCACCTTTCTGAAAGACGTCGCGCAGGATCTTCTTCTCCCCCTCCTCAGGTGAGGTGTAACCCTCGAATCTACCCGCGCCCGAATCCGGAAGGTCCGGGATCATGCCAATGAACTCGCCCACCTCCCCGGGCCCGCACTCGATGCAGAAACCGTTCTCATCGCGGGGATAGGTATCGGTCTCGACGTCGTAGCGGATGAGGCGACCGTTGTGCCGTTCTTTGAACGGTATCCGCCCGCACGCCCCGATGCGATTGTCCAGGTTCGTCAAGCTCGTGTTCGCCTCGGTCGAACTCCAGCCTTCAAGGATGCGTTCGACGCCGAAACGTCGCTGAAACTCTCTCCATACGCTTGCTCCCAGACCCGCGCCCATCATGACGCGCACCTTGTGGTTGCGATCGTTTTCCGTCGGCGGCTGGTTCAGCAAGTAGCGGCAAATCTCGCCGACGTACTGAAAGCCCGTGACGCCGTAGCGGCGCGCATCGTCCCAGAAGCGGCTGGCACTGAACTTCCGCCGCAGCGCGATGGCGGCTCCCTGCGCCAGCGCGCACGACACGACGACCATGCCGGCGGCGCCGTGATAGAGCGGCAGCACACAGGCCAGCACATCGTCGGGCCCATAGCCGGCGATCGCTGACATCCCGTCGCCGACGCCGAGGTAGCGCATATGGCTGAGGCGCGCGGCCTTCGGCAGTCCGGTCGTCCCCGACGTGAACATGTAAAAGAGATCGTCACCTGCCACCAGCCTCTGGCGAACTGCGGCGTCGGGGTTGTCGGCCGGCATGCGCACCAGGAGATCGGCCAGGTTTACCGCGTTCCGCGGGAGCACCGCTCCACCCTGTGTGCCGGAAGGATCCGCCGATACGTAGATCGTGTGGACTCGATCGAGGTTGTCGCCCAAACCACTCAAGCTGTCGGCACACTCGCCACCGACGATCAGGTGCGTTGCCCGCGTCGTCTCCAGCGCGTGGCGCAGCGGCTGCCCACGAACGGTGGTGCCGAGCAGCGCGACGGTGACGCCGAGTTTCGCGAGGCCGATCCAGGTGATGATGAACTCCGGGCGGTTCTCCATCATCAGCGCCACCACGTCGCCGGTCACCAGTCCGGCCTGCATCCCGGCGTGGGCCACGCGGTTCGCCTGCGCATTGACATCCCCGTAGCTGAGCCGGCGATCATCGAAGAAGAGGAGCGGGCGCTCCGGGTGTGCTGCCGCTTTTTCCTCGATACGATCGCCCACCGTGTAGCGCTGCTTCGGTGTATGCCGAAGGATGGCAACGGAAAGCTGGTCGAGCCTGGCTTGACTCACTTCGCGTGGGGGCACTGTCATCTCGCGCCTCAATTGCGCGCCAATTCTTTGATGGCCGAGCGGAACGCCTCGACGGTGCACTCGATGTCTTCGCTGGTATGCGCCAGAGACACGAAGAATTTCTCGTGCGCTTTGACGACCCCCCGTTCCAAGAGCAAGTCGGTCAGGCGCGCGTGCATGGCCGCGTTGCTGGTCAGGGTGGAGCGGAAATCGGTGATCTCGTGCTCCGTGAACCACACCTCAAAGGCAGGCGGCTCACCCGTCACCTTGGCAGGGATCCCGGCTTCATCGAGCAGCCGCTGCAACGCATCCTTCAACCGCCGGCCGGTGTCGAACAGCTTGTCGTAGACCCCTGGGGCACGCAGCTCGTTCAGTGTGGCCAAGGCGGCGACCGCCGACAGCGGATTCCCACTGTAGGTCCCGGTGAGCGCAACGTAGTCGCCGCTCAACTGTCGGGCCGGGTCCACCGCTGACATGATGTATTCTCGGCCGCAGAGCACGCTGAGCGGATGGCCACTCGACAGCGTCTTGCCGAGCGCACACAGATCCGGAACCACGCCGTAGTATTCCTGCGCGCCGCCGTACGCGAGGCGGAAGCCAGTGACGATTTCGTCAAAAATCAGCGGAATATCGTAGTGCGTGGCCGCCTGGCGCAGCGCAGCAAGGAACCCGGGCTGCGGCGGAATCGTGCGCTGCATCGGCTCGACAATGATCCCCGCCAGGTCGTCGTGGTACTTCTCGATGATCGCCGTGGTGGTGTCGATGTCGTTGAATGGAGCGGACAATACAGTGCCGGCCACGGCGCGGGGAATGCCCACGGAGTTCGGCACTGACGAGGGATAGTCCTGCAGCGCGCGCGTCCATTGGTTGCTCATCAACGCGTAGTCGCTCATGCCGTGGAATGCGCCTTCGAATTTCAGAATCGTATCGCGCCGGCGATACGCTCTGGCCAGACGCATGGCAAAGAGCGTGGCTTCCGAACCGGTGCTGTGGAAGCAGACCTTTTCGGCGCACGGCACCGCTCGCACGATCGCCTCGGCCAGCAAGATGGCCGGCTCGTTGATCATGAGATAGGTGCTGCCGCGCTCCAGGTAATCGCGCACGGCGGCGACCACCGACGGATGGGCGTGCCCGAGCAACAGTGGGCCCGATCCCAACAGGTAGTCGATGTAGGCGTTACCGCTGACGTCCCAAATTCTTGCCCCGCGTCCCTCCTTGATGACCATCGCATACTCGGGAGACGTGGTGGCGTTGCGGACGCCTCCGGGCAGATACTTCCCGGCCAGGTCCAGGAGCGCACTCTCGCGCGCGCTGCGGGGCTTACGCGCCGCCATCCGATTGGCCAAGTCGCTCGATTCCGCGCGCCCGTGCTCAGGCGGAGCGTTCGCGCCCGACGCGAAAATGGTCGAGGTACGATGCAAAGCGTTCGGCGATGCGATCCTCGGTCAGGCCGAAGTCCTCCGCTCGGTAGTGATGCTCACCATGCTTGCCCTGCGGATTGTCCGCCTGCCAGGCGCGCATTCTTTGCTCGGCTTGTTCGCTGATCTCGATGCCAAAATGGCTAGAGATCCGCCGCGCCGCGCCGATCGGATCGGCGAGGATGTCGCGAAAGTACAAGTCGAGGAACTGCGAGGCATTGTGCTCGCGGCGCACCGCCATGCCGTCATGCAGGCGACGCGCCCACAGGTCCAGCAGCCATTGCGCAACCGCCCGGCGGTCCACGTCATGCTCGTAGATCGCACGCCAGCCGGCGACGAGACTGCAGATCGACGGTATCACCTGGCTCGGGTCACGGTGCGTCTGCACGATGCAGGCGTCGGGGTAGATCTTGAAGAGCGCCCGCAGGTTGCCCATGTGGACGGGATACTTCAACAACCAGCGGCGCTCGGGCTGCGGCGAGCCGATGAGCCGCAGCAGGTCGCGATGCCGTCCGTAGGCGTCGAGCATGTCGTGCTGCTTGTACCAGTCGGAGTACGACGGGATGGTGGCGTTGCAATCGAAGGTGTCATCGGTGAAGGTCTGCTGCAAGAGGTGACGGCATTCCTCGGGGCCATCGGCGGTCATCAGGTGCATCGCCTTCAGCGAGGGATCCATCTCATACATCGCCTGCAACTCCTGCACCGACTGCTGAAAGCGCGGATCGCTCTCCCATGCGCTGCGTGGCGGGCGGGGCGAAGGGGCAGCCGCGAGCCAGTACTCCAGCACCTGGTTGGCCGGGTTCTGCCCGAGCAGATGATGCAGAGCGGTGGTCCCGGTGCGCGGCAAGCCGAGGATGAAGACCGGCCGGCGGATCTCGATCTTGAGGATGCCGGGGTCGTCCGTCCAGAACTTCTGCGTTACCAGGCGATTCTTGAGGATTCCCACCAGCTGTTGCTCGACCATTGTTCGCCCGGCGTCCGTCAGCCGTGACTCGCGGTCGTACGCCTCCAGCAGGACCCGCAACCCTCGCCGGTACGAGGGGTCGCCGAAATCGTCGAGTCCGGTCGCCGCGCGCGCCGCCTCGTGCAGAGAATCCTCGGACGCGACAAAGCCTGCCTGCTTCATGATGCCCTCCGGTCCGGCATCACAGGCGCTCGATGATCGCAGCCGTGCCGAGAGCCGACCCGCAACACATCGAGATGAAGGCCGTACCTTTGCCGGTGCGTTCGAGCTCGTGCAAAGCCGTGACGATGAGTCGGCAGCCCGTGGCGCCCACCGGATGTCCGAGTGCGATGGCCCCGCCGTTGACGTTGAGCTTGGCGATATCGGGCTCGAACACCTTGAGCCAGGAGAGCACCACCGCGGCGAAGGCTTCATTGATCTCGTACAGGTCAATGTCCTTCAGTGTCATGCCGGACTTCTTGAGCATGTGATTGGTTGCATCGATCGGACCGTCCAGGAGGTAGTACGGATCGGCTCCGACCACTGTGGCGTAGCGCAGGCGGGCACGCGGTTTGAGGCCGAGGGCCTTTGCCTTGTCGGCCGACATCCAGAGGATGGCCGCGGCGGCATCGGAGATCTGCGAGGAGTTGCCCGCCGTGTGCACGCCGCCCTCGCGCATGGGCGGGAGCGCGCCGAGTCCCTCGATGGTGCTGGCGCGGATGCCTTCATCAGCGTCGACACGCCGCGTCTTTCCCGTCGGTTGCCCGTCGTCGCCGAGCACCGGCGCCTCGATCGGCAAGATCTCTTTCTTGAAGCGCCCCTCGTCACGCGCGCGGATCGCGTTGTTCTGCGAGCGCAGCGCGAGTTGGTCGCATTCCTCGCGAGTAATGCCGCGCCGTTTGACGATGCGCTCGACCATGAGGAACTGGTCGGGAATCGAGTCCCACGGCCAATTGGGGCTTTCGAAGTATCCCGGCCCGTTGATCACGTTGGCCCCAAGTCCGACGTGGCTCATGACCTCGACGCCGCACGCAATTCCGATGTCCAAGTGGCCGGCGGTAACCAAGGCCGATACCAGATGGTTGGCCTGCTGGCCCGAGCCACACTGGGCGTCGACGGTGGTGCCGGCAACCTCATAGTCCTTGCCACGGCTCAGCCACGCATGGCGGATGATGTTGTTCGACTGCTCGCCGGCCTGGGTCACGCAGCCACCGATGATTTGTTCGACCTCACGTGGAGCGATACCGGCCTTTTCGACCACGCCTTCCTGCACCTTGGCGAGCAGCTGTGCCGGGTGAAACGTGCTCAGCGCACCTTTGTTTGGTTTGCCCCGCCCAATGGGCGTCCGTAACGCTTCGACGATGACCGCCTCTCCCATGTGATCACTCCTTCGAGAACCTTTACAACGGCGGCAGGGAAGAGAAATGGAAAACCGGAAACTCGAAACCGGAGACTGGAAACTGGTTAATTGGCCGGTTTTGCATTTCCGGTCTTCGGTGTCCTGTTTTCCATTGCTTCCCTTGTTGGTTCCGGCGCCGCCAGGTCAGTGCATTTTGCCGAGAATCATCCCGCTGGTGGGTACGCCCACGCCACCCGTGACCAGCACGTGGTCGTTCTTCTTCGGCTGATTGGTGGAGGTGCCGCGGATGAGGCGGACGCCCTCGTTCACGCCATTCATTCCGTGGATGTACGCCTCGCTGAGCTGACCGCCGTGCGTGTTGGTCGGCAGGCGCCCGCCCACCTCCAGGTTGCCATGCTTGACGAAGTCTTTCGCCTCGCCGCGTTTGCAGAAGCCGAAGGACTCCAGCTGCCACAGCACGATGGACGTGAACGCATCGTAGATGATGGCGGCATCGACGTCGTTGGGGCCCAGGCCCGACTGCTGGTAGACCTGCTTGGCCACGAGGTCCATCTCCGGCAGACAGGCAATATTGGGCCGGTAGAAGCTGGTCATCGATTCCTGATCCGCACCGGCCGCCTGCGCGGCGCCACGGATCAGTGCCGCCGGCTGCTTGAGATCTCTGGCGCGCTGCGGCGACGTAATCACGCAGGCGGTGCCACCGTCGGTCTCCTGGCAGCAGTCGTAGAGGTGCAGCGGCGCCGCAATATAACGGGAGCTCTGGTGCTCCTCGATGGTCAGCGGCTGCTGGTAGTAGAACGCGTCGGGGTTGTTCACGGCATGTTTGCGTGTCGACACCGCGACCTCGGCGAGATCCAGGCTCGTGCAGCCGTACTCGTGCATGTACCGCTGCGTGAACATCGCGACCCAACTCGTCGGCGTCATCAGCCCGAAGGGCATGTACCAGCTCCAGTGAATGAGATCGGCGGTGACGATCCCCTCGCCCACACCCGAGCTGTAGCGCGCGCCGGAACGCCCATTGAGGGCGCGATAGCACACCACCACCTGCGCGGTACCGGTAGCCACCGCCATCGCCGCCTGCTGGACCACACCGACAGCCGCGCCGCCACCGTGCGGGATGCGGTTGAAAAAAGTGAGGTCGCCAATCCCGACCGCGCGCGCGACCTCGATCTCGTCAGTGGCATCGAGCGTGAAGGTCGTCATGCCGTCGACGTCGCCCGGTTTGAGCCCGGCGTCGTCGAGGGCTGCCTTCACCGCTTCGCTCGCCAGCTGCAGCTCCGACCGCCCCGAGTTCTTGGAAAACTCGGTCTGGCCGATACCTACGATGGCCGCCTCGTCCTTGAGAGTCGTCGGCATGTTTACACTCCTGCCGGCAGGGCAAGTTTCACGGTTCCGGTGACGTGGTCGCCCCAGGAGTTCGTTCCCACGACGGCAACTTCCACGAGGCCGCCGCGCTCGTCCTTGGCCTTCACCGTTCCCGTCATCTTCATGGTATCACCCGGAAGATTTGGGGCTCCGAGCTTGATGGCAATGCCTTTGAGGATCACGTCCGGCCCCGCCCAGTCGGTAATGTAGCGGCCGACGAGGCCGTTCGTGGTCAGGATGTTCATGAACACGTCCTGCATGCCGCCGGCTTGGGCCGCCGCCTTGTCGTGATGCAGCGTCGTGAAATCGCGCGAGGCCAGTGCACCGGCCACGATGAGCGTGGTGCTGATGTCAATCGCCAGCTCCGGCAGCTTCATTCCGACAGCGACATCCTTGAACTGAATGGTCTTGGTGTTCATGCCAGCTCCTGCGGTCCGCTGCGCGCCATGTCCTGGCCCAGCTGCACGAGATGCGGTGTCGCCCCTCCGAGGCTGAGCTCCAGCGCTTTGGACCAGACGAAATAGCGGTGCAGTGGATAATCGACATCGACACCGATCCCGCCGTGCAAGTGCTGCGCGGCATTGGCGATGCGGCAACCGCCCTCGGCGGCCCAGAACTTCGCGACGGCCGTGTCGCGTGTCGCCGGCATGCCGTGGGCCAGTTTCCATATCGCCCTCCAGGTGACCCAGCGCATCGCGGTGAGATCGATGAAGCAGTCGGCTGATCGATGTTGAACGGCTTGAAAGGAGCCAATAGGCACGCCGAACTGCTCGCGTTCGCGCACGTAGTTGCTGGTAATCTCAAGGGCCTTTTCAGACACGCCGAGCTGTGTCGCACAGACAGCTACCAGCGCGCGTTCGTAGATCCAGCTCGCCCTTTGTCCTCCTGAGCGAGCGTCGCCTCCGAGCAGGTCGCGCGCGGTGACGCGGACGCCTGACAGTGTCACCGTGTACAAGCGTTCGCCATTCGAAATCCGGTGGCTCGTGAGCTCGATGCCGGCGGCATGCGGGTCCACCAGAAAGAGCCCGCTGCCGTCGGGTGTCGTCGCGGGCACCAGGATGCGCTCGGCCAGGTGCACGGCGGGAACGAAGTGTTTCTGCCCCTCCAGCACCCAGCCGTTGCGGTCGGGGCGCGCGGTGGTTGCGGGCTTTCCGGGATCGGCCGATGCCGCGTCGACGAGGGCGCCGGTGAGCATGGTCGTGCCGGCGGCCATCGGCACAAGCCACTCGCGCTGCTGTTGGTCCGTGCCGAACTCCGCGATAGGCAGCCCCGCGAGCACTACGGTCGGCAGCACCGGGAGCGGTGCCACGACGCGGCCGACCTCGTGCAGCAGCACGCACGCCTCCGAGATTCCGAATCCCATGCCGCCCAAGCGTTCCGGAACAGCGATGCCCAGGAGACCCGCTTCGGCGAGCGTCGACCAGAGAGCGCGATCGCACCAGTTCGGATCGGTCTGGACCATCTTGAGCCGATCCGCCGTGACCTCCTTGTCCAGGATCCCGCGTGCCAGGTCCCGGATCATGATCTGGTTTTCGGTGAAGTTGAAGTCCATCGGCGCGCCCTTACTTCGCCGGCCGGAACAGCGGCAGTTTCATTTCGGCGTCGACGTTTTCGATGCTCAGCACCACCGGCATCCCGATCCGAACGTCGTCCGGGTCACAGCCGACCACGTTGGAAACGATGCGCGTGCCTTCCACCAACTCGATCACGGCGCAGGCGAGCGGGTAGTCGAAGCCGGGGAACTTCGGATAGTGCACAATCGTGAAACTGTAGACGGTCCCGCGTCCCTTGGCGGCGACGGCCGACCATTTCACCGACTGGCATTTCCCGCACATCGGCCGCGGCGGATGGCGCAGGGTGCCGCAGCCGCTGCATTGCTGAATCAGCAGCTCGCCGCGCTTGATGCCTTCCCACCACCAGGCGTTGTCGTGTCCCAGCGGCGGGCGCATACGGGTGGGTTTGGCCGCGACCGCCCCGCCCTCGGCGGGCTGCGCTTGCGCCTGCTGATGCGGCTTGAACTTGAGCACGCGAAAGGTCATCGCCGCGACCTCTTCGCCACGCTGATCGCGGAAGACGTCACGGGTGTTGATGAAGTAGCCGATTCCCAGCGCCGTGGCCTTCTCCGGCGAGATCGACTCGATCACGGTGGTGGTCGTGATCCGGTCTCCGGGCCGGAGATATCGCGTGTAGCTCTGCTCACAGTTGGTGGCGACGACGGACGTGTAGCCTTGGTCGGTCAGCAACTGATGCAGCTCGACTTGCTTGTTTTTCTGCATCGTGGCCGGGTTCGCCATCTCGATCCCGGGCAGGGTCCAGGCTTGCAGCATGGTCGGCGGCGCCACTATGCCTTTGTGTACCGAACGCGGCGCCGCCTCGGGATCCGTGTAGACTGGATTGCGGTCGCCCAGGGCCTCGCACCAGTGGCGGATCATGGACTCGTTGACGGGCTCGGGCGCCACCTGCGGCGGGCCGATTTCCATACCAACGTATGCCGCCAACTTCTTCTCGAGTTCCTCTTTGGAGATCATCCCACCCTCTTTTCACCCTCTTTCGCCGGCCGCCTTCATAGCAGCCCGTCTAACTTGGCAGCCCCGAGCGACCCATCGGGGAGCGGGCCATAGAAATGACGCCGGCCGCAGGCCCTAGCGCCGTTGCGCGCGTGGCAGACCCAACCCGGCCATGGCGATGATGTCGCGCTGCACCTCGTTGACACCGCCACCAAAGGTGAGCGTGGTCGCCCCGCGATACGCCTGCTCCAGCAGGCCGCCGAACAACGCACCGGGTTCGCCCGTCTTTACCAGCCCCGCGGCGTCGACAATCTCGAGCAGCAACCGGTAGCACTCGACGAAGAGCTCGGTGCCCATCACCTTGACGGCCGAGGCTTCGGCCATGTCGGGAATCCCGGCCGTGATCGACCAGGCCGAGCGCCAGTTCAGGACCTTGAGCGCCTCGAGCTTGGCGAACACGCGCGCCAGATTGAGCTGCACCCACGCCTGGTCCACCATTCGCCGGCCGTCCGGAGCCGGCGCCCGCGCGGTCCATGCCCAGACCTCATCGAGGAGCCGGTCGGCGAGGCCCGGCGCCGCCAGCGTGATGCGTTCGTGGTTGAGCTGCGACGTGAGCAGGCGCCAGCCGGCGTTCTCGGGACCGACCCGGTTGGTGACCGGCACGCGCACGTTGTCGTAGTAGGTCGCATTGGTGCGCTCCCCGCCCAACGTATAGATGGGCGTCAGCGAAAACCCGGGGGCGTCCGTGGGCACGAGAATAATGGAGATTCCCTTGTGCTTGGGCGCGTCGGGATCGGTGCGCGCCGCGAGCCAAATGTACTCGGCGTCCTGGGCGTGTGTGGTGAAGATCTTCTGCCCGTTGATGACGTACTCGTCACCCTGGCGCACGGCGCTGGTCCGGAGCGACGCCAGGTCGGTGCCGGCCGACGGCTCGGTATAACCGACGCCGAAGAAGAGCTGACCCTTCACAATCTTGGGAAGCAGCTCGGTCTTCTGCTGGTCGGAGCCGAACTGCATGATGGTCGGGCCGATGGTGTTGATCGCGATGACCGGCAGCGGAGCGCGCGCCCGGTACGTCTCGTCCCAGAAAATGAACTGTTCGAGCGCGGTGCGGCCCTGGCCCCCATGTTCCTTGGGCCAGCCGATGCCCAACCATCCGTCGGCGCCCATCCGCCCGACGACGTGACGGAAGACGGGACCGCCGCACTCGTGCCATTCCGCGTCGAGCGCCGCGCGCAGATCGGGCGTAAACAGGCGTCGGTAGTAGTCACGGATTTCCTTGCGAAGCGCCTGCTGCTCGGGGGTGAAGTCGAGGTACATGATCTGCCTTATCCACTATTTTGGGGAGCGGACAGCGGTCGGAGCCTGTCCGCCCTGGACATAAACATACGTTTGTTTGAGCGCCGTTGTGCAGCAATCACACTGGAATTGCAAGGCGGTTCGGCGCGCGGAATCCCATCGCGGTCATATGCGAGTGTGGGCAAGCTGAGGCTGGACGGAGTCACGGACATTTGTTAGCGGGATTATCATGCGACGAACCGACCCGGTGCGGTTCGCTTGCAGGTGGTTTCTTCCTTGATCTTGACGGGGGACGATTCGTGGAGGTGATTCCTGATGACTAGCCTGAATTTCCACGGAACACCATTCGCCTAACGGGGGCGAGGGGAATCGGCGCTGTAGCCGGTGCGACTTAACTGGTTCGCCCATAGCACGTTA
>Ga0209048_10003892_pt1 | contig 14388 bp, 12 predicted proteins | sample FrelakmetCRP12CR_FD_187146 | JGI IMG/M metagenome (GOLD analysis project Ga0209048, IMG submission 187146) | Freshwater lake sediment microbial communities from the University of Notre Dame, USA, for methane emissions studies - CRP12 CR (SPAdes)... | ecosystem: Environmental > Aquatic >... | reverse complement strand
CGCCAGGGGTCCCGTCGTGGGGGTCCCGTCGTGGGGTCCCGTCGTGGGGTCCCGTCGTGGGGGTCCCGTCGTGGGGTCCCGTCGTGGGGTCCCCGGGCAGGTCGAGCCGAAGGGCGGTGGCCGGGCGGCCCGGCCCGGCCCGTGGCCGATCACCCCCGCCGGTGCTCAGGGCTGGTGTCGGTAGGTGAACGGGACCGCCGGGAAGCTCTTCGCGATCGAGTCATCCAGCCCGGCTGGCTGCTTGTCGATGCCGAAGGCGGCCCGGAGCTGGGCCGTGACGAAGTGGTCGATGACGGTGAAGCCCTGGCGGACGTCGAGGCGCCCGGGCCCGCACCCGTCGGTGGCCAGCTTGACCAGGTTCGGCGGCACCGTGATGCCGAGGCTGGTGGCGATGGCGGTCAGGCCCCCCTGGCCGGACCCGATCAGGCAGACGTCGGCGAAGGCCAGGTGGCCGGCGTTGGCCACGACCACGAGCCGCTTGGGCGCCGGCGCGCTCGAGTAGGTGGATTCGACCCCTGTCTCGGCCACGACGCCGTCCTCCGCCCCGGCCACGTAGAGGGACGGCTTGTCGGGCAGGCTGACCGCGGGGCTGTTGGGGCCCATGACGGCCCCGGCGGCCAGCGGGATGTAGGTGGCCACGTCGGGCTGGCTACCGAACTGGATGGCGGCGAAGCCTCCGGCCGAGTGGCCGACGACGGCGAGCCTGCCGGATCGGACCCGCCCGTGGAGCGGTCCCCCGGCGCTGGCCGATTCCGAGTGCAGCAGGTCGGCGGTCTCGCGCAGGACCTGGACGTCCGTCCGTGGGTTGGCCGGCTTCTGCCCGAACACCGATGCCAGGCCCCGTTCCAGGTGGTCCGGCGCCGCGACCACGAAGCCCCACGAGGCCAGGTGGGTCGTGAGCAGGGTCGACTGGTCGCGGAACCCGGCGTAGCCGTGGCTGAACAGCACGAGCGGGAACGGGCCCCGGCCGCTCGCCGTGACGTCGCGGTAGGCGTCGGTGGTGAACGGGGCCGTCCCGGGTGGGACCTTGGCCTGGAAGGCCGTGGGCAGCCAGTCCCTGACGTCGTAGGTGGCCTTCGACCGGCCGGCCTCGGCACCCGGATCGGCCGGGTACCAGACCTCGACCTGGCGGTCGCTCAGCTGGAGGGTCGTGACGCCGACGGTGTAGGGCCCGGGCCTGCTGAACGGGCTCGAGGCGTCGCCGCCCGCGGGTGTCGACCCCGCCGGTGTCGAGCCCGCCAGGTGGGCGCTGGTGCTCCCGCCGCTCGAGCAGGCCGCGACGAGCAGGATCGCCGCCGCGCCCGCCGCGAGCCAGCGGCCGGCCCGACGCGTCGGACCCGCCGGACCAACCGGTCCCGCCGTCGAGGACTGCCGGCCCGTCCTCATGCGACGAAGTACTTGGCTTGCGGGTGGTGGCAGATGAGCGCCGAGGTGGTCTGCTCCGGGTGGAACTGGAAGCCGGTGTCCTCGCCGACCTCGATGCCGATGCGGCCGGCGTCGAGCAGCTCGGCGACCTGGAGGTTGTCCTCGAGGTCGGGGCAGGCGGGGTAGCCCCACGAGTAGCGCCCGCCCCGGTAGGCCTGGCGGCGGAGGACGTCCACCAGCACTCCGTCGTCGGCCCCGATCCCGAGCTCACGGCGGATCCGGGCGTGCCACAGCTCGGCCAGCGCCTCGGTCATCTCGACGCCGAGCCCGTGGAGGAACAGGTAGTCGGTGTAGCGGTCGGCTGCCTTGAGCTCGGCGGCCGCTTCGGTCACCCGCGGGCCCATGGTGACGATGTGGAAGGCCGCGTAGTCGACCTCGGGCCCCTCGACCGGGCGGAAGAAGTCGGCGATGCACAGCCACGGCTCGGTCTGCTGGCGCGGGTAGCGGAACCGCATCCGCTCGGCCGACCGTTCCGCATCCCGCCAGATCACGAGGTCGTCGCCGTCCGCGTTGGCGGGGAAGTAGCCGTAGACGACCTGCGGGACGAGCACACCGGCCGTCCGGGCGGCGTCGAGCTGGGCGCGCAGGACCGCCCGGACCCGCTCGCGGAACTCCTCGTCGGCCTCCCCCGTCCCGGGGCGGAAGCCCCACTGCGTGCGGTACAGCGCCGTCTCGTTGAGGTACCCCGCGATCTCGTCGATCGACACGCCGCGCACGACCTGGGAGCCGAGGAACGGCGGCCGGGGGATGGCGACGTCGGCGCGGACGGCGGGCGAGTGGCGGGGGAGGGAGCCGGGCTCCGCGACCGTCTTGGCGGCGCGCCGCGGGAGGTTGCGGCCGCCGAGGGCCCGCCCCCACTCGGGGTCGTCCTCGCCGGAGGCCCTCAGCTCGGCCAGCCGGTCCATGACCCGCAGACCCTCGAAGGCGTCCTTGCCGTAGAAGAGCCGGCCCTCGTAGGCCTGGCGGAGGTCCCGCTCCACGTAGGTGCGGGTCAGCGCCGCCCCCCCGAGGATCACCGGGTAGCCCGACAGGCCGAGCTCGTTGAGCTCGATGAGGTTGTCGCGCATGATCAGGGTGCTCTTGACCAGGAGCCCGCTCATGCCGATGGCGTCGGCGCCCACCCGGTCGGCGGCCTCCACCATGTCCGACAGCGCGACCTTGATGCCGAGGTTGTGGACCTCGTAGCCGTTGTTGGTGAGGATGATGTCGACGAGGTTCTTGCCGATGTCGTGCACATCGCCTTTGACCGTAGCGAGGACGAGGCGGCCCTTGGAGGTCGCCCCGGCGACCCTGGGCATGTGGGGCTCGAGGGTGGCCACCGCCGCCTTCATGGTCTCCGCCGACTGCAGGACGAAGGGGAGCTGCATCTCTCCCGACGCGAAGAGCTCGCCCACCGTCTTCATCCCGGCGAGGAGCACGTCGTTGACGATGGTGAGGGCCTCCCAGCCCGCTTGGAGCGCCTCCTCGAGGTCGGCGTCGAGGCCGTTGCGGTCCCCGTCGACGATGCGGTGCTCGAGGCGGCGCTCGACCGGCCAGCCGCTCCGGTCCTCCCGCTCGGCGCCACTCACCGCCGCGCCCTCGAACGCCCCCAGCAGCGCCTGCAGCGGGTCGTAGCCGGCGTCCGGGTCGCGACGGTCGTAGATGAGGTCCAGGCAGATGCGGCGGTGCGCGGGATCGATCTTGGCGACCGGCAGGATGCGGGCGGCATGGACGATGGCGGCGTCGAGCCCGGCCTGCTGGCACTCGTGGAGGAACACCGAGTTGAGGACCTGCCGGGCTGCGGGGTTCAGGCCGAAGCTGACGTTGGACAGCCCGAGGATCGTCCGCACCCCGGGGAGGGTGTGCTTGATGAGGCGGATGCCCTCGATGGTCTCGATCCCGTCGCGCCGGCTCTCCTCCATCCCGGTCGAGAGGGGCAGGGCCAGCGGGTCGAAGAGCAGGTCCGACGGGTCGATGCCGTAGCGGTCGACGGCGAGGTCGCGGATCGCGGTCGCAGCCCGCAGCTTCCACGCTGCCGTGCGGGCCTGGCCCTCGGTGTCGATGCAGGTGCACACCACGGCGGCGCCGTACTCGCGGGCGAGCGCGAGGAACCGGTCCAGCCTGGTGCCCGGCTCGTCGCCCTCCTCGAGGTTGACCGAGTTGAGGATCGGCTTGCCGGCCAGCCGTTGCAGGCCGGCCTCGATGACGGGAGGCTCGGTCGAGTCGAGCATGACCGGGAGGGTGGTGGCGGTGTTGAAGCGGACGGCCAGCTCGCTCATGTCGGCCACGCCGTCGGCGCCGGTGTAGTCGACGCACAGATCGAGGACGTGGGCGCCCTCCTTCACCTGGTCGCGGCCCATGGCCACGCACGCGTCCCACTCGCCCGCGAGCATCGCCTCCCGGAACTTCTTGGACCCGTTGGCGTTGGTGCGCTCCCCGACCGCCAGGAAGGAGGGCGACTGGTCGTAGGGCACGTGGTGGTAGATCGACGCGCAGCCCGGCTCGGGGCGTCCCTCGCGGGCGGCGGGCGTGAGCCCCTCGACCGCGGCGACCACCGCCGCGAGGTGCTCCGGTGTCGTCCCGCAGCATCCCCCCACGATCGAGACGCCGAGCTCGGTCACGAATCGGCGGTGGTACGAGGCCAGCTCCTCGGGGGTGAGGTCGTAGTGCATCCGACCGTCGAGGACCGAGGGCAACCCGGCGTTGGGGAGGCAGGACACGGGGATGGGGGCGTGGTGGCAGAGGTGGCGCAGATGCTCGCCCATCTCGCGGGGCCCGGTGGCGCAGTTGAGGCCGATGACGTCGGGCCGCAGGGCGCCGACCGTCGTCAGCGCGGCGCCGATCTCGGTGCCCATGAGCATGGTGCCGGTCTGCTCGATGGTGACCTGCACCTGCAACGGCACGTCCCTGCCGGCGGCGGCCATGGCCCGCCGGCACCCGATCATGGCGGCCTTCACCTGCAGCAGGTCCTGGGACGTCTCGATCACCAGCACGTCCACGCCACCCTCGAGCAGGCCGAGCGCCGCCGTCTCGTAGCCGTCGCGCATCTCGGGAAACCCGAGCTGGCCCAGCGAGACGAGCTTCGTGCCGGGACCCAGCGAGCCGGCCACCCAGCGGGGCCGTCCGTCGGCCGCGTAGTCGTCCGCCACCCGCCGGGCGATCCGGGCCGAGGCCCGGGCCAGCTCGTGGGCCCGCTCGGCGATCCCGTACTCGGCCAGCACCCACGGCAGGTCCCCGAAGCTGTCGGTCTCCACCACGTCGACGCCGACGTCGAAGAACGACGCGTGGAGGTCGGCGACCACGTCGGGCCGGGTGGCGACGAGCAGCTCGTTGCAGCCCTCCGAGGCCGGGCCACCGAAGTCGTCCGCGTTCAGACCGCGCAGTTGCAGGTTCGTCCCCGTCGCGCCGTCGTAGACGACGACGCGTTCGCGGGCGGCCTCGAGGTAGCCGGGCATCCCCCAAGGATAGGGCCCGGGTGGCGTCCAGCCGGAGTTGGCTCCCCGGCGCCGCCGGTAGGGTTTGCGCCATGCAGCTCTACACCCGCAAGGGCGATGACGGCACCACGGGCCTGCTCTACGGCGGGCGGGTGCGCAAGGACGCCCCGAGCGTGGAGGCGAACGGCGCCGCGGACGAGGCCCAGGCCGCGATCGGCCTGGCCCGGGCCGAGGTCGAGCGCGGGTCGGAGGTCGACGTCCTCCTCGTCGGTGTGGAACGTGACCTGTGGGTGCTCATGGCCGAGCTCGCCACCTCCGCCGAGAACCGCCACAAGCTCGTCCCCGGGACGTCGCTGGTGACGCCGGACATGGTCGGAGCCCTCGAGGCCGTGGTCGACGGCCTCGGGGGCCGCTTCAAGCTCCCCGCCGAGTTCGTGATCCCCGGGCAGGACCGGCTGTCGGCGCTCCTCGACGTGGCGCGCACCGTCGTGCGCCGCGCCGAGCGGCTCGCCCTGGCCGCCGCCGGCCCCGGCTCCCAGGTCGTCCCCTATCTCAACCGGCTGTCCACCCTGCTGTGGGTCATGGCCCGCTGGCAGGAGCGCGGCGATGCGCTCCGGTCCCGGGCGGTCGGCGTCGGGCTGTCTGCCGGGCCGGAGGCGTAGTGGCGGCCAGGCGACGCGGGGTCGCCGGGGTGGTGGCTGCGGGCGGTGGCCTCCCGGACGTGCGGATCTCGTCGTTCGTACCCGACGGCATCGACGTCCTGGCCGTGCCCGTGTGGTCCGGGCGGGTGCTGCCCGAGTCCAGCCCCGTCGAGCTCGACCTCGCCTACCTCGAGGGGCGCGACTTCGAGGGTCGTCCGGGTGAGACCCAGGCCCTCCTCGCGGACGACGGCACCGCGGTCATCGCCGTCGGCGTGGGCGAGCCGTCCCGGCTGACCGTCGAGGGGCTGCGACGGGCCGGCGCCGCGGCCACCCGGGCGGCGGCCCGGGCTGCGGTGATGGCGACCACGCTGCTGGACGCGGCGCCCGACGGGGTCGACGCCGCCGAGGCTGCCCGGGCGGTCACCGAGGGCGTGCTGCTCGCCTCCTACGGGTTCACCACCTACAAGAGCGCCCCGCCGCCGTCGCGGCTGACCGAGCTCGTCGTCGTCTCCGCCGATCCAGCGGCGGGCGGCGGTGCGGCGGAGGGCGTGGCCGTCGCGCGCGCCGTGTGCCTGGCGCGCGACCTCGTGAACGAACCCGCCGGGAGCCTGACGCCGGCCCGTCTGGCCGATGTCGCGTCGGCCCAGGCCCGTCGCGCCGGGCTCGGCTGCCGGGTGCTCGACGAGGCGGGGGCCCGGGCTGGCGGTCTCGGAGGTCTGCTGGGCGTCGCCCAGGGCTCACGGCAGCCGCCGCGGCTCATCGAGCTGCTCTACGAGCCCCCCGGTGCTGGGCGTGACACGCCGACGCTGGCGCTGGTCGGCAAGGGGATCACGTTCGACTCGGGCGGGCTGTCGCTCAAGACCGCGCAGGGCATGACCACCATGAAGACGGACATGTCCGGGGCGGCCGCCGTGGTGGCCTCCATGACCGCCATCGCCGCCCTCGGCGCGCCCGTGCGGGTCCTCGGGCTGTGCCCCGCCACCGAGAACCTCCCGAGCGGCACGGCGATCAAGCCCGGGGACGTGCTGCGGATCCGCAACGGGCGGACCGTGGAGGTGCTCAACACCGACGCCGAGGGGCGGCTGGTCCTGGCCGACGCGCTGTCGCTGGCGGCCGAGGCCGGCGTCGACGCCATCGTCGACATCGCCACCCTGACCGGCGCGGTCAGCGTCGCGTTGGGGAGGAGCATCGCCGGGCTCATGGGGAGCGACCCGGCCTGGGTCGACGAGGTCCGGGCCGCCGCCGACCGGGCCGGCGAGTCGGTGTGGCCCCTGCCCCTGCCCGACGAGTACCGCTCCGAGCTCGACTCCGACGTCGCCGACATCAAGAACGTCGGCGGGACGGGGGGCGCCGGCACGATCACCGCCGGGCTGTTCCTCCGCGAGTTCACGGGCGGGCTGGCGTGGGCACACCTCGACATCGCCGGCACGGCACGGTCGGAGGGGGCCGAGGGCTACCTCACCCGGGGTGGGACGGGGTGGGGCGTGCGCACGCTGGTGGAGTTGGCCCGCCGGGGGGTCGTGCCCCGTCGCGCCGGGGCCGTCAGGTCGGCCCACTGGGCCGGGCGCACCCCGGTCGCCCGCCTCGCCATCCGTGACGGCGAGAGCCCGCGATCCCGCCCGGCGAGGGCGTCGGGCCGGCCCGGGCGCTAGGCGGATCGGGGCATGGCCGGCGTGGCCAGCGTCGCCGCGGTGGCGCTCGCTGCGGTGTTCGGCTGGGCGGCGCTGGCGAAGTCGGTCCGGTACCGGCCCACCGTCTCGGCGTTCAGGGACCTTGGCCTCCCCGCCCCCCGGCCGCTGGCCCTGGCCGCGCCGGCCAGCGAGCTCCTGATCGCTGGCGCGCTGCTGAGCCGACCGGACATCGGCGGGCTGCTCGCGCTCGCCACCCTTGCCGTGTTCACGGCCGTGGTGGTGCGGGCGGTTGCCCGGGGAGCCACGACCGGGTGCGGCTGCTTCGGGTCCCGGCGCGACCTGCCGGTGTCCGGCGCCGACGTCGTGCGCAACGGGCTCCTGGCCGCCCTGGCCGTCCTCGCCACGGGGACACGTCGGCTCGTGCGGCCCGGTCCCGGGGCACTCGCGGCGATGGTCGTCGTCGTGGTGGCCGGTGTGGCGCTGCAGGCGATGGCCCGCCGGCGGCTGGGCCGGCCGACACCCGTGCCGCCGCCCGGCCGCGGGCGGGCCTGACCGCCCCGTCGACGCCCTGATGGCGCGGAGCTGACGACCACTCAACAACAGCCTGACTGTTGTGTCTCAGATCCACGGTGGGCTAAGAACCACCCATGTCTCCTGTGTCGGCTCGGACACGGCGACTCGTGGTGGCGGGGGAGGGCTTCCTCTGGATGTCGTCCCTCGCTGCTGCGTGGTGCGCCCCCGGGAGCCCCCGGGAGTCCGCGGGCCGGCCAAGGGGGACCCTCGACGGATCCTGCCGCTCGCCGAGCGGGTCCGCGCCGCGGAGGCCGTGAACGCCGCCGCGGCCCGCTGTGGCGCCACGCCCAGCCGTCTCCCACGCGCGGTCCGGCGTGATCAGTTGCTCGACGCCACGGCAGCCCTGATCCTCGAGCACGGCCTCGACGCCGTGACCATGGAGGCGGTCGCCGACCGCGTCGGCGTCAGCAAGACACTCGGCTACGCCTACTTCACCGACCGCATCGAGCTGCTGACCGCGCTGTGGGACCGCGAGTCCTCCGTCGTCGACCAACGGCTCCGGGTCGCACTGGACGGTCAAGCCTCCTTCGAACAGGGTCTGCGCTGTCTGGCCGAGGCCGCCTGCGACGTCGCCCTGGAGCGCGGCCGGCTGATAGGTGTCCTGATGGCCGCCCCGATCGACGCCCGGCTGACGGTGCGGACCACTGGCCGTGCGCGGGCCGAAGCGCGGCGCATCGCCAAGATGATCACGGCCCAGTACCACCTCGCGGACGACGTCGCCGAGGTGGAGTCGGCTCTCGTCCTCGCCGCGTGCCAGCGAAGCCTGGGCTATGTGGTGGAGCACCCCGAATCGAGGGCCGTGGCGATCGACACGCTCGTCCGCGCAACGATTGGCGGGCTCCGTGCGCTCGCCGGCTGCGACGCCGCGCACCCCGACGCCCTCGGGCGCTCGGACCGCTGAGCCGTCGCTGATCGCCGGGTCGGTCGGACCGCCCAGGGGGTCCCCGATCCTCGGGTGCAGGTTCAGAGGCGAACGACTCGGTGGAAGCTGCGTCGCACCGCCTCGATGACCGGCACGGGGGCGCCGATCCGTGCCGCGAGGGCCATCGCCTGGTCGAGATCCTTGCTGGCGAGCTGGTTCGTGTGCTCGAGCACGGCGCGGAGCGCGTCGGGTCCGCCGTCAGGCAGCGGCTCCGGACCGCCCAGCGAGAACGGGGCCAGCGCCTGGTTGAGCACGCCCGTCTCCTCGATCGTGTGCCGAAGCAGCGCGAGGTCGACGCCGGATCGACGGGCCAGCTCCATCGCCTCGTGGACCGCGGCCATCATCACGTAACCGGTCGAGTTGCGGGCCAGCTTGAGGGCCATGCCCGCACCGAGGGGCCCGGCGTGGAGGACCTCCTTCGAGAAGCTGAGGAGGATGGGACGCGCCCGTTCCACGGCGTCCGCCGGCCCGCCCACCATGGTGAGGAGCGTGCCTGCAGCCGCGCCGTCCTCGCCACCGCTGATGCCGGCGTCGATCACGACGATCCCGAGCGCCGTCGCCTTCTCGGCCAGGTCGTGGATCGTCTGGAGCGTCACGGTGGTGTGGATGCTCACGATCGCACCGGGGTCGAGCGTCTGCAGCACGCCGTCGGGGCCGGTGAGGACCGCGGTGACCTGCGCATCGTCGAACACCACGATGTTGACGAACGCCGCACCCTGCGCGGCCTGCGCCGGGGAGCCCGCGGGGGTCGCTCCGGCGGCGACGCGCGGGGCAACCGCCGACTCGGCGATGTCGTAGGCCCGGACGTCGTGCCCCGCGGCGATGACGTGGTCCGCGATGGGGCCACCCATGCGCCCGAGCCCGATCACCGCCACGCGTGCGCCGCTCACCCGGCACCCCGGCGGTGGGTGGCGATCGCCGTCTCGCTGGTGCGGTAGAGGTCGCCGCTGCACGAATACCCGACGTAGGGGATGAGCTGGATGACGACCTCGCGGACCTGCTCGATGGTCAGCTCGCCGCGTTCGAGCGTTCGCTGGAACTGGATGCCGAGCGTGTCGAAGCGGTGCTGCGCCGCGAGCACACCCATCACCAGCAGGCGTCGAGCGTCGATCGGCAAGGCCGGTCGGGCCCACACCTCGGCGAAGAGGTGGCTCATCATCAAGTCGAAGAAGTCGGCCTGGCCGGGCTCGATGGTGAACGCGTCCTCGCCGTAGACCGCTCGGTAGACGTCAAGCCCGCGAGCGCGTCGTTCGGGATCAACGTTGGGGTCGGTCACTCGACCTCCTCGGGGGCGACGCCCAGCGATCCGGCGCCGGTGGTGCACCGGCGACGGGCGTGAACGGCGGACCAGCTCCGCCGCCGTCGGCAGCGGCCGACTCTACATGACAACTGGTGTCATGACGACTACGGTCGTGGGATCGACGCAGTCACCGAATCCGCGCCCGCAACCGGCGATCGGCGGGCCGAGTTGGCCCGGGCGGCCTATGAGTTGATCGCCGAGCGGGGGATCGACGGTCTCTCGTTGCGTGCGCTCGCCCGGCGGCTCGGCGCCACGACCGGCCTCGTGTCGCATCATTTCCTCGACCGGGCCGAGCTCGTGGAGGCCGCCCTGGACCACGCCGCGGCGGTGATCGTCGCCCGGGTGCTCGCGGCCGGGCCGGAGGCCGGCCCGCTCCAGATCCTGTCGGTCGTTCTGCCCACCGACGACGCGACCATCGAGAACTGGCGCTTCGCGCTCAGCGTGCGGACCGCGGCGATGTTCGACGAGTCGCTCCGGCGGTTCCCGGAGGCCATCGACGGCAACTGGGAGCGCAGTCTCCCCGCCAGGCTGGCCGGCTACGTCGACGGTGATCCCCTCGAAGCCACCCGTCATCTGGTCGCGCTCGTCGACGGCATCGCCCTGCACGCGGTGCTCGACCCCGACGGCTGGCCCGCCGTGCGCCAGCTCGACCACCTCCGACGGGGGTTCGACGCGCTGGCGAGGGAGGGGACACCGTGACGTACAGCTTCTCAGGCACCGTGGCCGTCGTGACCGGTTCTGGCGGTGGCATCGGCGAGGCCTATGCCCGCGCCCTCCACGCCGAGGGGGCGAAGGTCGTGATCGCCGAGGTGAACGACGAGGCAGGTGGGCGGGTGGCCGATGAGCTCGGCGACGGTGCGCTGTCCGTCAAGACCGATGTCGGCGACCCGGCGAGCACCGACGCCATGGCCCGTGCCGCCATGGAGGCGTTCGGTCGCATCGACCACCTGGTGAACAACGCGGCGATATTCGGCGACATGGAGCTCGCCGGGCTCACCAACGTGGACTACGCCTACCTCGACCGGTTCATGAAGGTGAATCTCATGGGAGCCCTGCACTGCACCCGATCGGTGATGGACCACATGGCCGCCGGTGGGGGCGGGTCGATCGTCAACCAGTCGTCGACCGCGGCGTGGATGGGCATCAGCGGCTTCTACGGACTGGCCAAGGCGTCGCTCAACTTCCTCACCGCGGCCCTGGCCCACGAGCTCGCGCCGCGCAACATCCGCATCAACGCGATCGCTCCCGGCCCCACCGACACCGCGGCCATGAACAAGCAGGTGCCCAAGGCGTTCCAGGATCCACTGGTTCGGAGCCTGGCGATCAAGCGGCTCGGCACCCCCGACGACCTGGTCGGGCCGGTGCTGTTCATGCTGTCGGACGACGCCCGGTGGATGACCGGCCACGTCATGGCCGTCGACGGCGGTCAGGTCACCCGGATCTGACCCGCCGATTCGGCCGCGCCGCCCGCGCTGAAGGTGATCGGGAGGTGGGTCCAGCCGGTGACGTTGGAGCTGTGGAACCGGGTCTTGGCGCCGTGGTCGACCTCGTAGTCGGGGATCCGCCGGTGGATCTGCTCGAGGGCGACCTTGCCCTCCATGCGGGCCAGGGCGGCACCGAGGCAGAAGTGGGCGCCGTAGCCGAAGGCGAGGTGGCGCTCGGATCGCCGTGAGATGTCGAACTCCTCCGCGGTGGGCCCGAACTCGCGGGGGTCGTGGTTGGCGGCCCCGATCAGGAGCAGCACCGAGTCGCCCTCGCGCATCTGTCGTCCGTGGCGTTGGATGTCGCGGGTCAGCGTCCGGTGCATGTACTGGGTCGAGTTGTGGAACCGCATGACCTCCTCGACGGCCGCGGGGATCAGGTTGGGGTCGCCGACGAGGGCGTCGCGCTGGTCGGGGTGGCGGGACAGCAGCTCGACCGCGTTGGCCACCATCTTGGTGGTGGTCTCGTGGCCAGCGATCACGAACAGCACGCAGAAGCCGAGCAGCTCCTGGTCCGTGAGGGCCCGGCCGTCGACCTCGAGGTCGACGAGGTCCGAGATGAGGCCGCTGCCCCCTCCGGCCTTGCGCCGGGGGAGATCCTCGATGAAGTAGGAGAGGAGGCCGAACATCCCCTCGGCGGCCTCCCTGGGGATCCCCATGGAGCCGTCCTCGCGGATCAGGATCCGGTCGGCGTGTCGCCGGAGCGGGCCTCGGTCGGCCTCGGGGATACCGAGCACGGCGCTGATGACGTCCATCGGGAACGGGCTGGTGACGTCCACGACGAGATCGCACGCGCCCTGTTGGATCACGGCGTCGAGGTGGCGGTCGACGATCCGGCGGATCTCCTCCTCCATCTCGGCCACCCGGCGGCCGGTGAACACCCGTGAGACGAGCTTGCGGAGCACGGTGTGCTCCGGTGGGTCGAGCTCGATCATCTGCTGGAACTCGCCGAGGCTCTCGCCGACGGGGCGGCGATCCTCCAGGGCGATACCGCCCGCCGAGGAGAACGTCTCGAAGTCCCGGAACCCCTCGAGAACGTCGTCGAAGCGGCTCAACACCCAGAAGCGGAGCTCGGGGTTCCAGTACGCGGGCACCTCGTCGCGGAGGCGGCGGTAGGTCTCGTAGGGGTCGTCGTGGACGGCGAACGCGTACGGGTTGTACGCGAGCTCCCGCGAGTCGGTCGCCATGGCGGGAGCGTACATCACAACAGATGTCATGACTCCATGCATGGCAGACTTGTGGATCCTGATCGACGAGGCACGACGGAGCGGGAGCTCGGTCACGGGGGTCAACGGCGTGAGTGCATCGAACGAACGTGCGCGGGATCTGCGGATCGCGATCATCGGCGCGGGCCCCGGGGGCATCTGCATGGCGATCCGGCTGAAGCGGGCCGGCTTCGAGGACTTCGTCCTGCTCGAGAAGACCGGCGGGGTCGGCGGCACCTGGTACCTCAACCGGTATCCCGGCTGTGCGTGCGACGTGCCGTCGCACCTCTACTCGTTCTCGTTCGAGCTCAAGCGCGACTGGTCGCGGCCCTACGCGCCCCAGCCGGAGATCCTGGCCTACATGCGGCACTGCGCCGAGCAGCACGGCGTGCTCCCGCACTGCCGCTTCGACAACGGTGTCCGGCGCGCCGCGTGGGACGAAGCCCGGGCGAGCTGGACGCTCGAGCTCGAATCGGGCGACACCGTCGAGTCCGATGTGGTCGTCAGCGCCGTCGGCATGTTCAACGGCCTGTCCTGGCCCGACATCGAGGGACTCGACGCGTTCGGGGGCACCCTGTTCCACTCCGCCCGCTGGAACTGGGACCACGACCTCTCGGGCGAGAGGGTCGGGGTGATCGGCAGCGCGGCCAGCGCCGTGCAGTTCGTGCCGGAGATCGCCAAGGAGGCGGGGCAGGTCCACCTGTTCCAGCGCACCGCCAACTGGGTGTTGCCGAAGCTGGACGACCCCTACACCGAGGAGGAGCTGGAGCGCTTCCGCACGGATCCGAACGCGGCCCTCGCCCTGCGTCAGGAGCTCCACCGGCACATGGACGAAGGCATGACGTTCTCGGATCCGGACGTGCTCGCCGAACGGGAGGCCGCCGGGCTGGCCGCGATCGACGTCGTCGAAGACCCCGAGGTGCGCGAGGAGCTGCGGCCCCGACACCCGTTCGGCTGCAAGCGGCCGCTGTTCTCGAACCACTACTACCCGGCGTTCAACCGGCCGAACCTGGAGCTCGTGACCGACCCGATCGAGCGCATCACCGGCAACGCCGTGATCACCGCCGACGGCAGGAAGCGCCGCGTCGACACGCTGATCCTGGCCACCGGGTTCTCGACCACGAAGTACCTGTCGGCGATCGACGTCGTCGGGCGCAACGGACTGCGCATCGACGACGCGTGGAACGACGGCGCGTGTGCCTACCTCGGCATCACCACCGCAGGCTTCCCGAATCTGTTCATGCTCTACGGGCCGAACACCAACAACGGCTCGATCCTGACCATGATCGAGTACCAGGTCGACCATGTCATGGCGCACATCCAGCGCCTCGCGAACGACGGCGTGGCGTGGATCGACGTGAGGCCCGAGGCGATGGCCCGGTACAACGACGAGGTCCAACGCGCCATCGAAGGCATCAGGGTGTGGCAGGCGGACTGCAACGGCTACTACCGGTCCGCCGGCGGCCGCGTCGTCACCCAGTGGCCGTTCTCGATGAGTGAGTTCCGCGAGCGCACCGCGGCCCCCGATCCTGACGCGTTCGAGGTCGCGCTCCGGTAGCAGCTGCGCACGCCCGCACTGGTCGGCCGGTTGGACCGCCGTCGCCGCCGAGCCCCGGAGTCCGGACGCCGACCACCACATATACACCTACTGCAACGCGGACACCTTTGCCAGTTCCGCCCTGGGAGAGCGTCCAGTTGCACGCCACCAACCCGCATACCGTCACGCTCGCGGCGGGCAAACCCCAGCTGATCGAATTTTTTGCTTTCTGGAGCGGTCCCAGCCTGGCGATGGCGCCC
>Ga0209048_10003891_pt1 | contig 14391 bp, 13 predicted proteins | sample FrelakmetCRP12CR_FD_187146 | JGI IMG/M metagenome (GOLD analysis project Ga0209048, IMG submission 187146) | Freshwater lake sediment microbial communities from the University of Notre Dame, USA, for methane emissions studies - CRP12 CR (SPAdes)... | ecosystem: Environmental > Aquatic >... | reverse complement strand
ACCTGACCCCAGGAAAGCCGCCACCACACGCGCTCACCACGACGGCCACCCCAGACCTGACCAGTTACGCTCCTTCGTACAACCGTCACGCGAACAGCAGCAGCGACTCGGGCGAGACTCCGTGCCGCCTTCGAAGCAACTGCCGACGATCGATGCTCGCCTCGAGCGGATCGAAGCGGCCCTGAGCGCACGCGATTAGCAGAGGACCCGCCCTTCGCGCCCGGCAAGAGCGGCGCAACACTCGTCGGGAGTACGGTGGAGCCGGGATTGTGCCATGGTGATCAGGAGTGTTCCCTGCGGTTGGTTGAGAGTGCGTGGGCCGGCCTCGATCCCGAGTCTTGGGCGGTTCGCCCGCCTGAGGGTGGCGGCGCACCTCGATCTGGCCGACGACTTGCCGGTCGCCGAAGCGGCTCTCCGTGTCTCCCACGCTCGAGCCCGTTCTGCCCGATGTGGGCTATCACGATCATGGTCTCGCTCACCATTCCGACGGAGCCCCCGCGGTCGAGAGTCGCTTCGTCATCGGATGCCACGCGACTCTCAACTCCATCGGCACCACGGCTTCGCCCCGGTGCGTCCAGCCCCAGGGTGGCGGTCATCGCTTGCGGAGCGCTCACGGTTCGTCTGCGGCGGATTGCCGACGACCGCGATCTCGCCGTCGATATCTACCCGCTGCGGCCCGGGTTGCGCAACCGGCCGAGGCTCATTGCCCCCGAAATCGAAGTGCTGCTCGATCGGCTGTCCAGGGAATACGAGCGTGCGGCAGTGGCGTACGCCGACTGCGGCACGCGTGGGGAACTGGATGCACTGCTGACTCAGCGCGGGATCGAGAGGCTGACGGAGCGACGTGTTCGCCTCGGCGGTCGTCCGCGAAGACCTCGAAGCCGAGCCCGGGACATACCTCCTCACGGACTTCCTCGTCCGGAGCTTCGAGCTGGTCGGCGTGAGGGGGCTGGGCCTTGATCGCCACCCCGATCTGCGGGACGATTACTTCCGGCATTACACGCGCGTCCTGTGGCTTGCCCAACGACCCACGGCGGCTCTCGCCCTCCGCGCTGGGGAAACCGCCGACTACCTGGGGCTGCGACTCGAGATCAGCGAAACAGGTGAGAGCGGGCTCGCAGAGCAGCTCGAGCGTCTGCTTCATCCGACGGAGGGCACTCCGAAGCCCGCAGCTCGTCCTGCCGATTCCAGAGCAAGGCCGATACCTCGCGCCGATCCGGCGCCCGAGCGCCGGGCGGCGGGGTCGCCGGCCGTCTTCGCCGGGTACGACGACCTGGCCGGCAGCGCTCTCCTGCGGCGGTCGCATCGTCTCACAGGGGCGCAGGCCGGCAGCCGTTCGCCGCCTGGTGTTTCCGTGCTGCGTCTCGCCCCCGGGGCCGGCGAGGGCCCGAACAGCGGAGGCGGATCCGAGGGCGCTCGGCGCCGGCATCCCCTCAATCGGAGTGACGCGCCTCCCAGGCCCGCAGGAACCCTGCCTTTCCTCGACGCACGAGCTCGGCCGGGTCGAGCTTGAGCAGAGAATCCGGGTACGTCTCGGTCGAGAAGATCTCCAGCTCGTACCAGCCGTCGAACCCCCCGGCCTCGAGCGCTCCGAACATGGCGGGGAGGTCCATGATCCCCTCTCCGGGCAGCGCGCGGTCGTCCCACCCGCGGGTCGGGTCGCGCCAGTCGTTGACGTGCACGGCGGGGAACCGGTGGGCGTGCTCGCGGATGTGATCGAGGACGTCCGGCGTGTCCCAGAGGTGCCAGGTATCGAAGAGGATCCCCATCGGCGCGCCGACCTCGTCGAGCAGGCCCACGGCGTCGGGCAGGTTGTCGACGATCGTGAAGTCGTCCCGGGCCGAGGCGTGAATCGGCTCCAGCGCGACACGGACGCCGACCTCCTCGGCGGTTCGAGCGACCTCGCGAAGCCCTTCGACGACGATCTTCCGCGCATCCCGCGGGTCGCGTTCGCCGACCGGCCCGGTGAGGCAGAGGACGACCTCCGGGTCGAAGGCCGCGAAGCGCCTGACCGACGCGCAGAGCGACGCGATCCGCTCCTCGGGATCGTCCGGTCCCGGAAACGGCGGCAGGGGAAGCACGGAGAGGCCGGCTGGAAGGCAGATGGTCGCCTTCAGCCCGGACTCCCGTAGCTTCGCGAGCGACTCCTCGTCCTGTCCCTCGGGCAGCTTCGCCTCGGCCAGCCCGATTCCGCCGGAGCCCCCGGCTGCGTAGGCGGCGAGGTCTTCATCGAACGAGAGCGGCATCGTGCTGAACTCGGAGACGGCGAAGAGTGGTTGCGTCATGTCTGTTCGTTCCTCTCGGCGGAGTGGCTTGGGGTGGGATGGGTGAGTGGCTCGTCGTCGGGGAGGTTGTCCCGGGCGAGCCCCTCCTGTCGAGCGGATGACTCCACACGTGCGTCCCTGCGGGTCAATGCCAGGGGCCCGTCACCGTCGCCGCGAGCACCGTGCCCTTCGTTGGCCCGAACATCGACGTCTCCTTCGCAGTTCCGTGGGGATGAGCGCGCGGAGCAGGTCCGGAGCCCTTCCTGCTCCGGGGAGGAGGGGTTACGGGACAGACACGGCGAAGAGCGGGTCGCCGGCTGCAGAGAGCAGGCTGCCGCCGGATTCGTCGAAGAGGTGCAGTCGGCTGCCGTCCAACTGGAGCTGCACGGTCCCCCCTTCGACCAGTTCGAGCCTCGGGTCGACGAGCGCCTTGACGAGGCGCCCTCCCACGTCGAGGTCGACCACCGTCTCCCCACCGAGGGGCTCGGTGACGTAGACGCTGGCGGGGATCCCGGGCTCGGCGGTCACGTGCACGTCCTCGGGCCGCACGCCGAGCTGGCAGGCTGCGCCGTCTGCCAGGAGGCCCTGCAGCGATGCAGCGTCGGCGACGGTCGTGGAGAACAGGTCGTGACGCAGCTCGAGCGAAGCGCCGGCCCAGTGTGCCCTGACGGGGACGAAGTTCATCGGCGGTGAGCCGACGACGATCGCGACGAAACGGTTGGCGGGACGGTTGTAGATGTTCTCGGGAACGTCGATCTGCTGGAGGGCGCCTTCGCGGAGCACTGCGATGCGATCGGACATGCTCATCGCTTCGACCTGGTCGTGGGTCACGTAGACGACCGTGCGGCCGAGTTCGCGCTGGAGCCGCTTCAGCTCGGCGCGCATCTCGAGCCGGAGGAGGGCGTCGAGTGCCGACAGCGGTTCGTCAAGAAGGAGCGCCCGAGGGTCGCGGACGATCGCGCGCCCGAGCGCGACGCGCTGCCGCTCGCCACCGGACAGCTTCCCCGGCTTTCGCTTGAGCAGCCGCTCGATGTGCAGGGTGCCCGCCACCTCGTTGACGCGCCGGTCGATCTCCTGCTTTGCGACCTTCGCCTGCTTGAGCGGGAAGGCGAGGTTGTCGTAGACCGACTTGTCCGGGTAGAGAGCCAGGTTCTGGAACATGATCGCGATATCGCGGTCGCCGGGGTAGACGTCCGTGATCCGCTCGCCGTCGACGTAGACGTCCCCCTCTTCGGGTCGCTCGAGGCCGACGATCGTCCGCAACAGGGTCGTCTTGCCGGCGCCCGGGTGCCCGAGCACGGCGAAGAACTCGCCGTCGTTGATCTCGACCGTCACTCCGGAGAGCGCGGTGACCGCCCCGAAGCGCTTCGTGACGTTCTCGAGCCGGATGCTCGCCATCAGATCGCCATGTCCGTCTCGTCGTCGAAGCGGAGGACGCGGCCGGGGTCGCAGGCGATGCCGACGGCGTCGCCGACGTGAGGTCGGCGGCCGGGGGCGCTGACGACGCGCACCGGCTGGTCGTCGGCATCGAGATGAACGACGTCCTTCGCTCCGAGCGGCTCGACGAGACCGACGGTCGCGCGGAGGTGCGCCCGCGGGTCGTCGGGCGGCACAAGCTCGAGTGCCTCCGGCCTGATCCCGAGCGTGACACCGTTGGTCAGCCCTTCCGCGGCGAGACTTGGCGCGAGCGCCGCAGGCAAGAAGTTCATCTGCGTCGAGCCGACGAACCCCGCGACGAAACGGTTGGCGGGGCGGTTGTAGATCTCGTCGGGCGACCCGTACTGCTGGAGCTCGCCCAGGTTCATGACGGCGATCCGGTCGGCCATGCTCATGGCCTCGACCTGGTCGTGCGTGACGTAGACCATCGTCTGCCCCATCTCGTGCTGGATCCGCTTCAACTCCGTTCGCATGTAGGCGCGGAAGGCAGCGTCGAGGTTCGAGAACGGCTCGTCGAGAAGGAAGATCGCCGGCTTCACGATCATGCTGCGCCCGAGCGCCACCTTCTGCATGTCGTTGACGGAGAGACGGCCCGCCTTGCGGTCGAGGCTGCCGGACAGCCCCACGATCTCGGCGATCCGCTGCACCTCGGCGTGCCGGTCGGCCTTGGATCTGCCCTCCTTCCGCACTTTGAGACCGAAGGCGATGTTGTTGTACACCGTCATGTGCGTGAAGATCGCGTAGTTCTGGAAGACGAAGCCGACGTTGCGCCTGCCGGGGGGCACGCGCGTGATGGGCTCGTCGTCGAAGAAGATCTCGCCGCTCGTCTGCTGCTCGAGCCCCGAGATCATGTTCATCGTCGTCGTCTTGCCGCAACCCGAGGGCCCGAGCAGCGCCACGAACGATCCGTGGGGGACGTCGAGGTCGAGCTCCTTCACGGCGACCACCCCGCCGGGGAACTCCTTCGTCAGGGAGTCGATGCGGATCTTCGCCATCGCTACTGCTTGATCGCGCCGAAGGTGAGGCCCCGCACGAGATAGCGCTGGATGGCCAGGCCGAAGACGGCGGGTGGGATGATCAGGATGAGGCCGAGCGCAGCCTGAGGGCCGTACTCCTGACCGGCGCCCGCTGACTGCAGGCCGTTCAGGAAGACGGGAGCAGTCTCGGTGTTGGAGCCGCTCAAGACGAGCGCCAGCAGGAAGTCGCTCCAGTTGAGGATGAAGACGAAGAGCGCGGTCGCGGCGAGGCCACCCCGCACCTGCGGCAGGACGGCCTTGAAGAACGCGCCCCACTGGCTGCACCCGTCGACGATGGCGGCCTCGCTGATCTCGCGCGGCACCTCCTGGAAGAAGCTCCGCATGAGCCACACGACGAAGGGGAACGTGACCGCACCGTAGATCAGGATCAGCCCCCAGAACGTGTCCACGAGATGCAGGTAGGAGTACATGATCAGGAGCGGGATCACGATCGCGATCGGCGGGAACATTCGCAGCTGCAGGATCTGGAAGGGCAGGAACGATCCCCCGGCACGGTAGCGGGCGATGCCGTAGGCGGCGAAGACGCCCACGAGCATCGCGAGGATCGTCCCACCGGTCGCAGCAACGACGCTGTGCAGGATCGAACTGGTCGCATCCGTCGGGGCGGCCGTGAAGAAGCCCGTGTTCTTCGCAGTGCCGAAGATCTGGCGAAAGTTGTCGAGCGTCCACTGGGACGGCTTCCAGTAGACGTGGCCGACGGGAGACCACTCGTCCTGGGGCTTGAAGGCCATCGTCAGGATCCAGTAGAGGGGGAAGAGGAACAGCACCCCGAGCGTAAGGATGACAAGGGCCTTCCCGAGGAAGGTCAGCCACGGCCGGCCCTCGGTCATCGCGACAGTGCCTCCGCGTCGAGGGCCTGCTCGATCGGGATCTCGGCGTCCTTGGGCTCTGCGGTGGCAAGCTCCTCGATCGTTTCCTGCGAGGCGGCCTCGATCGGCCGAATCGCGCGCATCGCGAGGATGCTGACCATGATCAGGACGAGGATCGCGACAGCGCTCGCGTACCCCCAGCGAGCGTCGATGAAGGTGGTGCGGTAGAGGTAGATCGACATCGTCGACGAGGCGTCGCCCGGCCCTCCCTGTGTCAGCAGCCACGCCGAGTCGAACAGCTTCAGCGTCTCCATCGCCCGGATGATGACGGCGATCAGGATGATCGGCTTCATCATCGGCAACACGAGGTAGCGGAGCTGATGGAACCAGCTCGCGCCGAGGATCCGGGCCGCGTTCATCTGGTCGTCCGGGAGCGCCACGAGCCCGCTGAGCAGGATCAGGAACATCAGCGGCGTCCACTGCCAGATGTCGACGACGGTGACCGAGTAGAGGGCAATCGACGGGTTCGTGAGCCAGCCGACGTGGATCGGCCCCGTCAGGTTGAGAATGTCGTCGAGCAGAAACGTGAGGGCGGCGTTCACCGGGCCGTCGGTCTGGAACAGCATGTAGAAGATGAAGCCCGCCACGGCCGGGACGACCATCATCGGCAGCAGGAAGACGACGGTCAGGAGGCTCCGGCCGCGGAACTGCTTGAGCAGCAGCAACGCCAACCCGAACCCGATCAGGAACTCGAACCCGACCGCGAGCACGGTGACGACGACGGTGCGCCAGATCGCGGCCCAGAAGGGGCTGCCCGACAGGGCCTCCCAGTAGTTGCCAAACCACAGCCAGAACTTGTAGGCGTCGTACCAGGGCTCACCGGAATCCGGCGTCCAGCCCGTGAACGAGATGTAGATCGCGACCACGGCCGGGAACGCGATCACGAAGAGCAGCAGCAGTTGCCCCGGGGTGATCACGGCCTGACCGACCGCAGCCTCCGAGCGGCCCATACGGGCCAGCAGACCCCGTGAGGGGGTCTGCCGGCCCTGATCCTGCTGAGGACGAGACGTCAGACCGTCGGCCAACCGTTGAGGCCTGCCTGAATCGCCTTCATCTGCTTGGCGCGACCGATGCGGTCGGTGATCTTCTCCCATGCCGCCGCGGTGCTCGCCATCGCCTGCTCCGGCGTGATCTGCTTCGTGAGCGCCTTCTGCAGGTTGGTGTCGAGCGCCAGCGTGTACTCGCGTGCTCCACGCATCGCGAGGATCGTCGGCGCCGTGTGGGGGATGATCGTCTTCAGCTTGTCGGCCGCGTACGGCTTGTAGCTCGCCCGCACGAGCGGGTCGTTCAGGGCGCTGCTGCGGTTCGGGTCCATGTAGCCGCCGGGGTTCCCCGTCAGCCAGTCGAAGATCTGCCGCGAGCTCAGCCACTGCAACACGAGGTAGGCCGGCTCGTGCATCGACTTGTCGGCGAAGTTGTTCACCACGAACTGGTTGTTGAAGTAGATGATCGAGCGGCGGATGAGCTTCCCGTTGACGACACGGCCGGGGGCCACCTCGGTGCGGATGTACTTCCCGAAGCCCTTGTCGAGCGCGGGGTTGCCCGGGATGAACTTCGTCGCGTTCGAGAACATCGTGGCCATCGCAGCACCGCCTGCACCCATGAGTGCGTACTGCTCCGGCCAGCTCTTCGAGAGCGTGTCCGGGTACGTCCAGGCCATCGAGGCCACGTGCTCCTTGGTCGCCTGGATGCCGGCGGGGCTGTGGATGAGGGGCTTCGCGTTCGCGTCGAAGTAGTGCTGGTTCGGGTTGCCGCTGCTGACGTAGCGCATCATCCAGTTCGAGTAGCCCCAGCTCGGGTTCTTCAGGTCGATCGAGCCGTACAGGTTCTGGCTCGGGCGCGTGAAGAACGCGGCGACGTCCGCGTGGTGAGCCCAGGTCGTCGGGAACGCGAGTTCGTACCCGTACTTCGCCATGAAGTTCTTCTGGTTCGTCGGGTCCTCGAACAGATCCTGGCGGTACGTCCAGACCTGGTAGTCGCCGTCCATCGAGACCGCGTAGTAGCTGCCGGCGTACATGTTCATCATCTCGGTCTGCGTGTGGCCTCCGGCGTAGTCCTGATCCCAGTCGGGCCTGTACTTCGCGACGAAGGAGTCGAGCTTGCGGGCGAGGCCCGCCTCCGCGTAATCGCCGTTGTCCTCGATTGCCGACACGAGGATGTGGTTCGAGCCGTCGCGCGTCGCGATCGTCTCGAGGTTCTTCGTGATCTGATCGGTCGGGGCGATGGCCGTGAGGTGAAGCTTGACGTTTGCCTCCCTGAGGAGGACGTCGGTGACGGCCGGCGCGCCCTTGGGGAAAGGCTGGCTCAACTGGCCCGTGGCGCCGTTCCACATCCGCATCTTGATGTCGAGGCGCTTCTTGCCGTTGTTCGTGTACTTCCTCAGGCCGGCGATCGCGCGGCCGGGAGCCGTGTCTGGCCCGTACTGGTACAGCGATGCGCCCGGGAAGCCGGTCGGGCCTCCTGCCATGCCCTCGCTCAGAGCCCGCTTGCCGAGATGCCGGTTGTACGCCTTGTTCGACCAGGCGCTCGCGGCGGCAGAGCCCTCGCCGAGCACGAGCGCCGCACCGGCGACGCCGGCGCCTGCGACGAACCGCCTGCGGCTGAAGCCGCCGCTGCCGGCGTCTTCGCGCACGGGCTCGGTGTGCGGGTCGAGCCTGTCGTTGTCCTCCATCGAAGCCTCCCTCGTCGGAGACGAATCGGAACGGTTTGATTACAGTTCCGAACTGTCAGTCGCACGACCCTACAGAAAGGTCGCCTGATTGTCCAGAGCAACTCCGCCTCGAGCATTCCGACACGGAGCCCTCTTCCCTTAGACGTCCTCTCAGTCTCCTGAGTTAGCGCGCGAGCCCGAGGGGAAGCAGGTAACCGGCTCCGGCTGCGAGGAGCGACTGCGGCGGCGGCGCGCGTTGACGGAGACGCACGGCAGTGCTAGCGTCAGCGGTCTTCTGTTCCGAACAGTGATGGGATCGCGCTGGCTCCAGAGTCCTCACAACGCGTCAACCTACCGTCGATGATCGCAGGCAAGTTGCGCTCGCAGATCGCGGAGGGAACGCTGCAGCCGGGGGATCAGCTCCCCGGGCATCGCGACCTCGCTGCCAACTTCGGCGTCAGCCTCGGCTCGGCGCGCGAGGCGATCAGCATGCTGATCGGCGACGGCCTGATCGAGACACGCGCCGGCCGGGGCACGTTCGTCGCCGAGGCCAGCCAGCTCCCGGCCGGCGTCGCCGCCCCTGTCACGCGCGAGGAGATGGAGGAGCTGATCGAGGCCCGCGAGCTGCTCGGCCTCAGCATCGTGGCGATGGCGGCCGAGCGGGCGTCCTCGGAGCAGGTGGCGCGGCTGCGGGAGGCCGTCGGGCGGATGCAGGCCGTCGTCTCCGACGCGGACGCGTACCCGGAGGCGGACGTCGAGTTCCAGCTGGCCGTCGCCGAAGCCGCCGGAAACCGCTTCCTGCTCAAAGCCCTGCAGGACATCCGCTCGCTGATGCGCCGCGACCTGGAGCTCTCGGCCGGTGCGGGAATCCGCCGCTTCGGCAGCCTCCACTTCAGCGTCGACGCGCACCGCTCACTCGTCGACGCGATCGAGGCCGGCGAGCCCGACGAGGCCCGCGCGGTCTACCTCGAGATCATGAGCCGCCACCACGAGTTCGTGATCGGCCTCTACGCGATGGGTGCGGCGCCCGTGAGGGCGAAAGCCGGATGACGAGAGAGGGGAGCAAGCGATGGAGGTAGCGCCCGGCATCCACCGGATCGAAAGCGTGCTGGGGCCTCGTCCGTTCTCCCAGTACCTCCTGCGGGACGAGCGCTCGCTGCTCGTCGACACGGGCGTGAAGGAGACCCCGGCCGAGGTGATCCTGCCGTTTCTCGACGGGCTCGAGCCGGACTTCGTCCTCAACTCGCACGCGGACGTCGACCATTTCGGCGGGAACGCCGCGGTCCGCGAGGCGGCGCCGGACGCCCTCTTCCTGGCGCACGGGCTCGACGTGCCCTGGATCGAGAGCTCCGACGCGATCATGCGCGAGCGGTACGGGTGGTACGAGGAGTACGGCCTCGCGTACGAACCGGACGTGTTCGCCTGGCTGCGCGCAGCGATGGGCCCCGACACGCCCGTCGACATCCACGTGCGCGGCGGTGAGCGCATCCGGCTCGGGCCGCGCCTCACCGTCGAGATCATCAACCTACCGGGCCACACTCCAGGTCACGTCGGCCTGTGGGAGGGCTCGTCGCGCACCGCGATCGTGATCGACGCGGTCATGGCCCGGGGCCTGCTCGACATGGAGGGCAACGTGATCCACCCTCCCCCCTACTTCGACGTCGCCGCCTACCTCGGCACGGCGCGGGCGCTGCAGGCCCTCCGGCCAGCCCGCCTCCTGACGGCCCACTACGACGTGCTCGAGGGCGCGGACGTCGACCGCTTTCTCGCCGAGACTGTCGCGTTCGTCGAGGAGGCCGGTGCGGTCGCCGAGCAGGCCCTTGCCGAGGCAGGCGAGCTGACGCTGCCGGAGTTGCTTGCGATCGGTGACGCCCGGCTCGGCCCCTTCACGTCGATGGCCAACGAGCTCGCGGGCTCGCTCAGGGCTCATCTCCGCGAGCTCGTGCAGCAGGGACGCGCCGCGGAGGACCGTCCCCGCCTACGCTGGACAACTCCAAACGACAAGGGAGGCACGTGATGGAGCTCGGCATCATCAGCTCGATCTGGTTCGACACGCCCGTCGGCCGGCTCGAGGGCATCCAGAAGGCCAAGGAGATCGGGTTCGACACCTACGACATCTTCGAGGACCCCCTCGACATCACGGACGCCGAGCGCGGCCAGATCAAGGCCGCCTGCGAGGAGGCCGGGCTACCGATCCGCTCTGTCGTCTGCGTCGCCTTCGGCATCGTCGACTTCAACCCCGCCGTCCGCCGCTTCACGCTCGACCGCATCAAGGCGTACGTTGACCAGGGGGCGTTCTTCGGCGCGCGGAACGTGCTGCTCGTCGTGGGCGAGTACTTCTGGGACGGCGAGGTGTTCCCGCGCCCCGCGATCTGGGACCTGGCGAAGGAGATGGTCAAGGAGGCGGGGGCGTACGCGCACTCCAAGGGCCTCGAGGTCGTGCTCGAGCTCGAGCCCTTCAGCGAGGCGCTGCTGAAGGACGTGCACGAGCTCGTCCGCTTCGTGAAGGAGATCGACCACCCCGCCGTGCGCGCGAACGCCGACATCTCGCACCTCCACCTCTCCAACTGCACGTTCGACGAGGTGGCGGAGATGACGGGCCTGATCGGCCACATCCACCTCTCCGACTGCGACGGCAAGGTGCACGGCGACATGCCGGCGGGCATGGGCGTGACGCCGATCAAGGAGTACCTGGCCGCGATCCGGGACACGGGCTACGACGGCACCGTCTCGATCGAGCTCGAGTACGCGCCGAACCCGGACGAGATCGTCGCGTGGGCCCAGAAGGCGTACGACGGCACGGCCGCGATCATGGCCGATCTCGGCGTGCGCGGCTGAGGGGCGACGATGACCGAGATCGATCTGCACACCGGCCCGGAGCTGCCGCCGAAGACCGACTACGGGATCGGCTGCATCGGAGCGGGCTTCATCATGAAGGACATCCACCTCGTCGCCTACGCGGAGGCGGGGTTCAACGTCCTCGCTCTCGCCTCGCGCACGCCGGCGAACGCGAAAGCCGCCGCCGCCGAACGGGGCGTGGGGACCGTGTACGACACCTGGCAGGAGCTCCTCGACGACGAGCGCCTCGAGATCGTCGACATCGCGTTCCCGCCCGACCAGCAACTCGGGATCATCCGCGAGGCTGTCAAGCGACCGCACATCAAGGGGATCCTGGCCCAGAAGCCCGTCGCGTTCACGCTCGACGAGGCAGTCGAGATGGTGCGGCTGTGCGACGAGGCGGGCGTCAAGCTGGGCGTCAACCACAACATGCGCTACGACCAGTCGATGCGGGCCCTCAAGTCGCTCCTCGACGCGGGCGAGCTCGGCCGGCCGGTCGTGGCGGAGATCGTCATGAACGCACGGCCGCACTGGCAGGAGTTCCTCAAGCAGTACGGCCGCATCGCGCTGCTGAACATGTCGATTCACCACCTGGACGCGTTCCGCTTCCAGTTCGGCGACCCCGAGCGGGTCTTCGTGTCGGTGCGCGACGATCCGAGCCTCGACTTCCCACACAAGGACGGCAGCGCCTTCTACATCCTCGAGTACGCCGACGGGCTCCGGGCCATCGGACTAGACAACTGCTACACGTGGGCCGACCACAACATCCAGTGGCGCGTCGAGGGTACCGAGGGCATCGCGAAGGGGACGATCGGCTGGCCCGACTATCCCGCCGGGAGCCCGTCGACGATCACCTGGACGACCCGTGCGCTGGACGGCCGCTGGGAGAGCCCGGCCTGGGACGAGATGTGGTTCCCGCAGGCGTTCAAGGGCACCATGGGGCAGCTCATGCGGGCCATCCAGGAGGACGCCGAGCCGGCGATCTCGGGCCGGACGACGATCGGCACGATGGTGCTCGTCGAGGCCGCCTACCGGTCGGCCGACGAGGGCCGGGCGGTGTCCCTGAGCGAGATCGGGCCGGCCGAGGCAGGTCGGTGAGCGGCGGGCCGTTCGCGCTCGACGGCCGTGTCGCGATCGTAACCGGCGCCGGCGGCGGCCTGGGCGAGGGCATCTGCGCCTCGCTCGCCGCCGCCGGCGCAGCCGTCGCCTGCGTCGACCGCAATCTCGAGACCGCACAAGCCCGGGCGGACGAGGTGCAGGCAGCCGGAGGCACGGCGGTCGCCGTAGCCGCCGAAGTCTCCGACGCCGCCTCCGTCGCCACGATGATCGACGCGGTCGCAGCCGGCCTCGGCCAGATCGACATCCTCGTCAACAACGCCGCCATCTACCCTCGGCGGGCCTGGACGGAGATCACGGAAGAGGAGTGGGACAGCGTGCTCGCCGTCAACCTCAAGGGCTACTTCCTCTGCGCCCGGGCCGCCTTCGACCACCTGCGCGCGGGCGATCACGGGCGCATCGTCAACGTCGCCTCGATCACCGCGTTCATCGGCATGACCCACCTGCTCGACTACGTCTCGTCGAAAGGCGCCGTGATCTCGTTCACCCGGGCGCTCGCCCGTGAGATCGGCCCCGACGGCGTCACCGTGAACGCCATCTCCCCCGGGGCCTTCCCGACCGACGCGGAGAAGATCCACCCGAACCCCGAGGAGTACAACCAGTGGATCCTCGACCAGCAGAGCCTGAAGCGACGCGGGGCGCCCGACGACATGGGCAACCTCGTCGTCTTCCTCGCGAGCGACGCCGCCTCGTTTCTCACCGGCCAGGTGATCGAGATCGACGGCGGCTGGTTCATGCACTGAGCTGCCCGCTGGCCGCTACGGGACGGGCGAGGAGTCTCGTGCCGCGTGCACCATCGCCCTGACGTTGTCGAGCGGCGTGATGCGCGGGACGACACAGCCCGAGCCGAGGACGTAGCGTCCCCCACGCCCGGCCTCCAGGCACGCCTCCGACGCTGCACGAACCTGCTCGGGGGTCCCTTGGAGCAGCACCGTCACCGGGTCCACGTTGCCGATCACGGAGGCGCGCTCGCCGACGATGCGCCGCGCGAACGCGAGGTCCACTTTGTGGTCGACCTCGATGATGTCCGCCCCCGTCTCGGCATAGAGGTGGAGGACCTTGCTCGAGTCGCCGCAGATGTGCAGGAGCGTCTTGGCGCCGTACTCCTGCCACGCCTGCAGCACCTTGCGCTCGTACGGGAACGCCCACTCCTCGTAGTCGGCGGGCGAGATCACATCACACGAGGCGAGCGAGTCCCCGCAGTGCAGAAGGTCGGCGCCTGCGTCGACGCACGCCTTGCCGAACGCGATCAGGGCGTCGGCGGCGAGGTCGAGGGCGCGGTGAATCGCCTCCGGCTCGCTCTCCGGCATCCCTGCCTTGGCCATGCCGATCTCGATCAGGAACTCCTGCGTCCCGATGAAGTACGACGCGAGCGCGAACGGCCCCGTCCCAGGGGTGCGGATCGCCACCTCGTCGCCCACCGCCTTGCGCACGAGGCGCGTCGCCTCGAGCATCACCGGCATCCGGCCGTCGGTGAGCGGGTCCGGTACCTCCAGGTCGTCGACGTCCGCGATCTGCTCGAGCGGTGGCTTCAAGAGGTGAGGCGTCTCGTCGGCGGGCAGCTCTGCTACGCAGCCGAAGCCCTCGGCGATGTAGTAGTTGTCACACCCGACGAAGATGATGTCCTGACCGAGGAGCTCGTAGAGGGCCAGCTGACCGCGAGCCATCACCTCCGGGTCGCTGCAGAACTCGCCGATCGGCGCGTCGATCACGGTTGCGCCGAGGTCCATCATCATGGGGCCCACCGGCACACGGTCGGTCGGTCGGCCCTCGAGCGTTCGCAGGACGAGGTCGCGGGAGTTCAGCGCCGGCCTTCCTGCTCGAAGCCGAGGGCGCGCGAGGCCCGCGCGGCTCCCCGCACGACGAGCCTCGCGGTCGCCGCCTCGTCACCGAGGATCGACGGCCGCAGGCCACCGACAGACAGGGCCGCGACCACCTTCCCCGTGTGATCGCGGACGGGCGCACCGACCGAGGCGATCCCGAGCCGGATGTCGCCGTCGCTGACCGCATACCCCTGCGCCACCACCGTGCGCAGCTCGCGCTCCACCGCCGTGCGCGTCGCGGGAGTGCGCTCGGTGAGGCGCTCGAGCGTGGCGCGTGCGAAGTAGCCGCGGCGGAACCCGACCGCCTCGTGCGCGAGCAGCGCACGGCTTGCGGCGCCGAGATGGAGCGGCAGCGTC
>Ga0209048_10003890_pt1 | contig 14392 bp, 9 predicted proteins | sample FrelakmetCRP12CR_FD_187146 | JGI IMG/M metagenome (GOLD analysis project Ga0209048, IMG submission 187146) | Freshwater lake sediment microbial communities from the University of Notre Dame, USA, for methane emissions studies - CRP12 CR (SPAdes)... | ecosystem: Environmental > Aquatic >... | reverse complement strand
GTCGGCAACAAAAAAATATCATGCGTGCGGTACATCTCTTCCATTTCAGCTCCAGTCAGATTTGCGTCAACTAGCGTTATTTGCGAAATTGATTCCATTTTCTTTATATCTGAATCCCGCAAAATATGTTTGGCTGTAATGATGGTTAGGGTTACATCCGGATATTTTTTGGTTATTCGTTCAAACGCATTGATCAGTTCAACCCCGCCCTTCATATAAAAGAGACCTCCAAAAAGCAAGCGCAGCGGCTCCCCTGCTTTTTTTACCGTCGTAAGGTCCGAGGAAGTATAAATTGCCGGATAACAATAAGTTGATTTGCTTTGGATGATTTTTTTTGTCGCTTCGGAATAATTTGCTGAATTAAGAAAACTTGTTTGCGCGGTTTGGCTCATGAAGATCAATTTTTTCAGATTTCTGCGGCGGATGAAAAAAGCAAATAATAATTTGGCCAGCGGATGCCGAGCAATCTTGCGATCATAGGCATAAAGCGCCAAACCATTTTCAATATAGATGCAATACGGATTATTGGTAATAAGCAGATACCCGTAGGAAAAAAGCAGATCACCGTCCGAAATAAATTTTATTCTGACGTTCAAAATTCCAAGGACCCGCCTAATCCTATTGATCAAACCATCCTTTCTTCTTTCCATTTCCTGTTCAAATGAGGGCAGATTTTTGTAGGTTTGACTGTCCTGGATCGGCGGGTAAAGATTTATGAATTCAAAATTCTGCAAGAATTGTCCAAATTGTTTTACCGGTTTACGCAGATTTTTTTGGAAAAGAATGACTCGATATTTCATTTTTTTAATAATAACGACTGATAATTAAATCCCAAGTGCCTTGCAAGAGCACATAGGCTGTAACTCCAAAAATAACGATGTTGTAAATATTTTTGTTGATTTTATTCTTTACGCGGCTACTGCCCAAAATAAAAAGTAAGGGGAAGAGTAATGGCAACAAGTAGCGAGGTTGTACTCCGGCTATATCCAGGCTTCTGACCGGCGTGAACGAGACGTACAGACCGGTGCAAATTAAAGCGATGGTCGCCAGATAGACCACAATGACCGGCAATCTGATTTTCCAGACAGCTGTTTTTTTGTCGTATTCGTTTTTGTCCGTAAAGGTAACAATGGCTAAAATAGCCAAGACCAGGGCAAATAAGTATTCTTTGAATCCACCCAGATAAGCCAGAAAAATTGTGAAACCGCCAGCATTTTTCGGATTGATGTATCCAAGCGTGAAACTGGATAATATCCTGGCATAAGCCACCGGCTCAGACAATATAAATTTTACCTGCTGCGCTGAATTGATGGCGCTGCCCCCGCGTTGGCCTCCATTTTGCGGGCCCTTGATGAAAAACGGCAAAAAAGTATCCCCGGCAATGAACAGCAAAGTCAGCACGAGTGCTAATAAATATTTTTTGTATTGTTTTGGAGATCCAAACTTGTCCTTTGGCAGCAGGAAGAGCAATAGTAAGAGCGGAAAATATATCTCCTTCGCGCCCAGCCCCAAAATGAAAGCGCCGATCATGATCACTATATCCCGCACTGCAATTTTTTTGTCTGGCTGCTGCAGTTCACTAAATAAATAAGCCAGCCCCAACATCGCAAAAGCAGTAAGCCAGGAATCATGGTTGTAATTAGAAGCCAAAAAAATCGAGGTTGGCAAAAGAGCGATGACGGACATGATCATTTTCCCGCTTTTCAGTTTGCGGATAGCGAAAAAAACTATTAAGGCGAAGAAAAACAGATTCATCCAGCGGCCAAAAATAAAGACATCGTGATACGGCAGACGCGCTACTGCACCCAATATCAGCGCGACAATCGAAGGGATATACGCCAGCTGTGTATAAATTGGCTTGCCGTTGCCCGATTTTGTCAGTGGTTTTTTGTATTTGCTATCTACGTAAGCATTATTCTGTTTTTGCTCCTGGATGGAATACGAAAAGGGAGTCGTGTTGGGACGGGAATACATACCTGGAACCACGCCGGAAGCCAGTTTTTCCGCGTGCTTGTAGTGAATCTGTTCGTCCCAGGAGACATAATAAGCCGGTTCGGAAAAGGAAAGCAATGTTCCACAGACCAAAGCCACGGCCAAAAAACCAAACTCGGGGTGCTCTCCAATTTTCTTACGCAAGACATAAAAAAGCGATATTAACGCACCGATGGCTAATATGAGCGTGAAGCGATATTGATTCACGTGTCGGCCAAAGCCAAAATATTCGATTAAAAAGCTGACTAAAACAAGCAACGTTGTCGTTACTGCTATTTTTAGAATAGGCCTTCTGTTCAAAACAATGCTTTTATAAAATTTTGAACCTAAATCTTTTAAAAATTTCATGCCTTGATTTTTTTAGTGTAACAACTTTAATGCTTCATAATTTGTCACAACGGCTATGTTATTATCTTTTAAATAAGAAATGACCTGACGCAATAGATCGGAGCTGGCGCTTTGACTGATACTGGTCGCGTCTTGATTTTCATCGATCCGGTGAAAAGTTAGGATCAGCCATTGTTTGTTTTTAACCGCGTCGTCGATCGCCGTCTGAATAATGGAGAAATTGGTGTCCGGCTTAACATCCAGTGATTTTAAATTATATTTATCCGTACTGGCATCGTTAGCCCCGGCAGTTGTTGTTCGGCCTCCAGCAAAGCCTGCTTCCTCGACGATCTTTTCCAATCCGGCAGTCATTCTGCCATAAGGATACGCAAAATTATCAACAGACTTTATTCCTAAACCTAAAAGATCGATCCGAGAACCAAAAACTTCTTTTATTTGGTGCCCTTCTGATTTTGTTGTGAGATCCGGATGGGTTTGGGTGTGAGCTCCAATCTCATGGCCTTTTGCGTACAGATCGAGAATTTGATCATTGGTCATGTGCTCATTGTCGCGCAGTTGGGTAATAATATAAAAAGTTGCCTTGACCCCGGCCCGATCCAGAATCGGCCCCGCCTTTTGATATGCGGATTCCCAACCGTCATCGAAATTAATTGAAACCATTCCGTTGTCGGGATTTGGTTTTTGCGGATCCTTTGGATTTATCTCAGAATTTTGAGCCGGCTGGACCTTATTTAGGTCGGGCTTGATAAACCCAAAATAGACCACTATCGCGACAAATGCAACTACTAATGAAATTGAATATTTATTCATATTTGTGGCTTGATTATACGCTAGATTAAATATTTTTTCCACTTTTTCCTCATATATGCCTGCTCTTTTTGAAATTGGTTGTATCTTTTCCGCTTGAAAACTTTTGTAAAAATGGAAACATCGGATTTTCGGCTGGCTGATTCGTAATGGAAAAGCTTGGCTTCCGGAGTCCATATTATTTCAAATCCCCTTTCTCTCAATTTCAAACAATAATCGACATCATTGTACGCGATTGGTAAATTTTTCTCGTCAAACCCGCCTAGCTCCAAAAATAAATCTTTTCTTGTCATCAGACACGCGCCTGTCACAGCATCGACTTGTCTGACAATATTATTTTTACCTAAATCTTCTTCCTTCAGCCCTAAAAATTGGTGTATAGCAATATTTTTTCCGACTTTCACGCCGGCATGCTGGATAGTCCCATTTGGATACAGTAATTCTGCTCCAACTGCGGCGACTTTCGGATTATCAAATTGCTTCAGCATCTCTTCCAACCATTTTTCACTTATAACCTCAGTATCATTATTTAGAAAAAGCAAAAATTCCCCAATCGTCTGTTTTGCCGCAAAATTATTAATAGCGGAAAAATTGAAAGGCTTGCTATATTCTAAGATTTTTATTTTTTTATTACTCCTTGAGCTTTTTAGGTATTCTGAAGTTTCACTTTCTTTGCTTTTATTATCAACCAAAATTATCTCATAATTTTGGTAGGAAGTTTTCCGTAAAATGCTAACCAAACATTTTTGGAGTAATCCAATCTTGTCACAGAACGGGATTATGATGGAAATTTTTATTAGAGTGATACTTTTATTCCCTGCCATTCATTTAGCAAGTTATGTCTTATTTGTTATTCTAAAACCCTTGTATTATACATCTTAGAAAATATATAAGCTAGAACTATATTGCAAAGGGTTCATACTTGAATTCTACAGAGTGTTTTCCTGGAGTTAAAAAAATACCTCTAAAATTATAATCTGTTTTTATTATTTCATTTGGTTTTCCGTCTACATATGCTCGCCATCCATTTTGAAAAGAGTCTGTAAAAATAAGGAAAGATTGTTTTATAGCATTTGTTTCGATTAAAACATCATCACTTTCATATTTTATAAAGTTTACATGATTAGCGCTAGACGTCCCGTCGTTTTCATTTAATTCTTTACAGGCCATATCGCTACCCTCAATTTCTGCAGTATTTTTAAAATCAAGTTGGTGATTTTTTATATCATTTAAAATTTCAGAAGGTTCTTTATCTAAGCATTTTTCAACTAGAAAAGCTCTATTTATAAAATCAGTATTTTTATAAACATCATAGCCTTGTTTTGATGAAAATATTTTTTTCAAGCTTGGATCGTTAACATCTTCATTTTCTTTTGTGACAACATACTTAACGTTAAGTATGTCTAAAATTTCCGGATATATTCCCTCGATGATGAGTGCGTTTGGTTTAATAATTTTATCCGATCCAGCTGTAATAAAATTAAGATACTGGCGGGGATATAAAGAATCATAGCCACCAATTGTTTGCAATCCATATTTAATATAGATGGCTTCATCACCCTTCGTGAATGTTGTAGATATCCGATATAATCCAGTATCCTTTTTAATAAAATTAATGTAGGAAATTTTATTTGGATAAATATTGCTTTTGCCCAAGAACGGATTATAGCTATATGAAAAATAAAAAAGATTAATTGTATTCAAAGCTATCAATGTTAATGATATTAAATATTTATATTTCGAATTTGTCCCGAGGGCAAATAACGTGAAAAAGAAAGAAATGGTTATTAGGATTAATGGAGTTGCAATATTGCTTCTTAGAAAATTATAGTATGTATTAATTTGAGTAGCGTCAATAAATAGTTTCGGGGAAAATATTATGATGATAAAAAATACAAAGATGAATAAAGCATACAAGCAAAAGAACAGCTTTAATTTTTTTGTCAGGCCACTGCAATGGTAAAATATGCCATCTAACGATATTGAGGATAAGATGATTAAGAAAAAGCTAACTAAATATCCAATTCTCAGGGGAATTAATTTTTGGAGCGGCGTAAATAGATTGTAGGGGATCGCGTATAATGGACTTCCTGAAATAAAGAGAATTGATATCACGAATGAAATACCGAAAAAAATTATGCGCCTATTTTTCAAATATAGTAGAGAAAATGGTAAGAAAAATAAAGTAATTATTCCGGAATATAAGGCCAATTCATTGTAATTGACCATCCCCCAGTAATTATTAGATACGGGGTTGCCAAATAGATTTGGCATTAATAAGGTCAAAAAATGCTGCAAAGGATAATATAGTGCTAATTTATAATTTGCAATGCTTTCCCTATATCCATCATTACTAATTTTCAATGAAGGAAATATCTGGATAAAGCCGAGCAATAAAGCTAAAAAGGGGGGGGAAACAATATTAAAAATTTTTTTACCAAATTTTAAATTTGAAAAAAAATTCTCATATAGAGCAAATAAAAATGCAGTTGCAAATACATAGAGGAAAATTTGAAGATGACCTGCGAGAGAAGAAAATGCTAAGGCTGTTCCAGCAAAAAAAGAATTTTTAAAAGAGTTCTTTTTTGTAGCTCTCAATATAAAAAACATCGCTAGGGGTAAATATATGAAGGTGCTATCCATAGTTCCCCATTCGAACCATACAGCAAAAGGTCCGGAAAAAATAAATGCAAGTGATCCAAAATAAGAAGGGAGTTTATTTAAATTTAATTCTCTCAAAAAGAAATACATGAATATTCCACCCAAAAATAATTGGGAAAATACAATAAGAGAAAAGCTATTGGCATCACTAAAAAATAAGGCTAGAAGATTAAAGGGATAAAAAAAGCCCGGCTGAACGTTTGCAATAAATGTTTCTCCCGCAAAAAGATATGGATTCCAAAAATTAATGTGAAAAGTTCTTAAGCTTTCAAAGACAAGTAATTTAAATGGATAAATTTGAAGTATGACATCTGATATTAGGGGATTTACAATGGGTATATTATTTTTGATTGGCAGAAGCCAACTCAAAATATCGGTAGGCATTGGCACTTGGCCAAGAAAAAAAAATTTCCAAAAAAATATTATGCTTAAAAAAAGGAAAATTATGATTGGCGCTACAATATCATTGTTGCAATATGAGTCAATACGCCGCATCCCATATTTAACAGGCGAGTATTTAATTTTCAATAACTGCTCGATCTTTTTAAAAAATAGTTGCATTCTTTATTGTGAATAAAAAAACTTTAGATTGAATTTTTTTATTAAAATTCTATTTTAACGAATTATCACACATAATTTTTTCTCGTAGGTCTCGAATTCTTTTTTCACAGAGCTGATACAATTCGTCTTTAAGTATAATTTTTTTCTTATCCTCATTTAAAGTTGAAAGAGTGTGATCACCATCAAGGCTATACATATAATCACCGATGTATTTTTTAAATTTCAGGGAGTCCCAGTCAGTGTTTTCTTTAGTTATTATCTGCATAGTTAGATAATAATCCTCCATATATTTCATATCTTCGTAATATTTAATTTTCGCAAGATTTATTTTGCTAACATCAATCATAAAACCGTGCAGGGGTGAATGATTATCATTTATGAAGTCTTTATAGCTAACACCCCACTCAAAATTCCTTTTCCTATCAATTATTTGTAAATTTTTCCTATTAAATTCTGCAATAAAAACATTGCCAAAGGATACGGTTTTATTGGTAGTTTTTATACGGCTTATGAGCCACTTATATGCAAACGGAAATACTATGTCGTCATAGTCAAGAAAGGTTGCAAATCTTGTCTTCACAGATTTTAAAGATTCATTCATCATCCTTGATCGTAAATCAGCGTTGCCATCTTTTGAACGAAATATTCTTACTATTGGCCTAAAATCACTATGCCATGCATATTGTGCTAATAATTCATCTAGCTTACTTAATTGATCATTAGAAAGATCTTGTGCGGCTATTAATGGTTGCACGATACAACCCGATTGCGAAAAAAGTGACAAAAATGCATTTTTTAGTAACCTGAAATCTGCATTTTTGTGAAAACGAATGATAGCAGTTACACGGGGAGGATTTTCGTGCTTTTCTAGATCAGTTATTTCGGGTGTGCAAATTGCATTAATGGAAATTTTATAATTTTTGTAAATTTTAGTTTGATTTGGAAACAATTTAATAGGAAATGCATCATTATTGTTTATCGCACAATTTTCTGTCCTTTCTATATTATGCGCGTTTGGTGAGTAAAAACTATTTGCACAAATAACTGAACCGTTGTTTTCTATCCCTGTTTTTAATAATTGCTCAATCATGTCACTTACAAAAAAGCTTACCGCTCCGAAGAATAGCACATATCCAAAATCTTTCTTTTCCTCATTTATCCTTAGATTATTTTTAGCCACCTTTAAATAATTGGCAATATCATCATCAATAATTAAAACGTTACATAAATCAAAAATTGTAGAGTTGGCTATACAATAAATAAATTTATCTCTTATTTCAACGTTATTTTTTAATATCACAAGCACCTCCTGAGAAAATGTTATTTTGATATTTATATTTTCAGGAATTTCAACATTAATAAGTTGGGAACAATCATAATCAACATCACTAAGTGCTCTTCCTATAGAATTTAAATAAGCATACCCAAATTTAGTATCTGGTTCAAGATGTGCTCCCTCAGCCCATTCATTCCAGGCGTTAACAATAATAAATCTCTCGTTTTCTCGAAGTCTGATTTTAGACCAATTAATTAAATATTTTAACCAGCTCTGAAATTTTCCCGGAGTACTTTCATAAAGCAATGAAGCGTTCTCGCCATAACGCGCCGTATTATCCCAATTAGGCACAATGGATCTAAAATATACAAAAGGATTGTTTTCCTCCTTGCTTATATAATAATCAGCAACGCTATCATATTGCAAAACGCTCCCGTTCATTACACTATATTGAACAAGCTCATTCTTAGTTTCCGAAACATTTCCATCTGTCCAGTCATGAAGAACTCTCTCTACAGCAGCGTCCATGTTATAATTCGATGGATTTGTGACCCCCCTTGTTAAAGTCGCAACCAAATATGGTCTCGGAAGACCATTCTTTATACATTCATTTGCCCAGATCTCTTTATAAATTTTAAAATTAGGAAATGATGCTGACCTATATATAAATAGAACTGGTCTGCCGCTGATTTTTATATATCTCTCATCCTTAAAAAAAGGGATGAGATATTTAATAAATTTAGCTGCATCTTCCTTGGAATAATCTTGACCCAAAAGTATCTCCTTTTCGTTTCCATCCCATTTTTTCGTCCAATTCTCGTTTGCCCAACAAAAACAAAAAGGCATTTCAATATCTTTATTTTCTAAGAGCATTTGTGCCGGCTTCTCCAAAATAAGTTTCCCTGTAAACCAGTAGTGATAGAAAATTTGTCCGAAAATTCCAGCCTTTTTCATCATGTCTGCCTGTTTTTTTAATATTATCGGGGAGTCTAATAAATAATAACCGATGTCTTCATGTGGGACATGTTGCTGATAATGACCATAAAAAAGCGGATTTGCACCTCTAACTTTATGCCACTCAGTAAAGCCATCCCCGTGCCATTTGTCGTTTTCTGGAATTGGATGAAATTGTGGAAGATAGTATGAAAGAATTTTTATTGATCTGTGCTTTATTCTTTTTGAATAATCATTTTGTTCTTCATAAAACCTAAAATCATTTTCTAAGTATTTATTTGCTGGATCTTTTCTATCTTTACTTTCAGTGTCTCTCTTTTTGTTATTCTCACGCAAAAAACCTTTGCCAAAAAAAATATAATTAGTAATCCTTTTCAAAACCTTTATGGAGCCCTCATTTCTGAATGAAGTGATCGCATCCCTATATAAAATTTTAATTTTTTTAAGATACCTTTTGGAAAATTTCATTACCCATCTTGCCGTCTTGCAAAAAAACGTAACCCACCCATATTTTTTGATTACTAAATAGGCTGAGTGAGGAATGTCAAAAAAAGAAATGTCTATATTTCTTATAGAATAATTCCTTTTTCTACCCTTATTTTTTCTGAAAAATGCAGCAATTTTATGAAAAATATCTTTGAACCTCATTTTATTCTAAACTTATTTTTTAAATTTAAATATATTTCTCTAAATTTCCAAAATTTTGAAGATTTCATAAACTCAATCTCCTTATTTTTTTGTGCTATATCATTATTACTAATTTCAACTTCTTTAATTTTTTGATTAATGATCTCATTTTTTTTCATCTCATGATTATATGAATAATACATTTGCATTTCTTTATTCAATCCTAAAAAACTATTTGCAACATCTTTGCTTTTAAACAAGATGCCCAGTCCAAATGAATGAAAGAATTCCATTGTAGGATATTGATTTTTTAGCTCGTTCCAAAGCTTGTATACACCGAAGTCTTTTTCCCCAACTTTAATATCGTGAAATAAAATTATTCCATTGTCTGATACTTTGTTTAACCATATTTCAAAGTCATGCCTTACCCCTTCGTAGGTGTGCAGACCATCTATGTGTAGAATATCAATCGAGTTATCTTCAATTTTCTTTACTGCATGATCAAATGGCATCTTCAACAGATAATAATTCACTGAGTCATAGAAATGTCTTGTCATATTCTCAACACTTTTATATATCGTGTCATCAAATTTGCCCATGTGTAGATCGCCCTTCCATGTGTCCACAGCATATATTTTTGTATTACTTTTGGAATCTTTTATCGCCTGACAGAAGGAAAAAAAGGAGGTCCCCCTCCATGTTCCAAGTTCAACAATTATTTTGGGCTGCAAATTTAAAACGAGATCATAAGCAAAGTTTTTATGTCCAGACCAATGTAGCCCAGCATCGTTTAGTAACGCTTCGTATTCAAATTGTGGTTTAAAATATTCCCAATTCATAATTAGTTCCAACTATAATTAATCTCTATAAGTCCCTGATTTTTATCATCTGAAAACACATTAAACGACTCAGATTTATGAATGAAGTCATATGCAATTGTATCAGTATCTCCAAAAACTCCGGATTTGATGAAATACGTATTTGTTTTAAGCGGAATATTATTATAATCAACCTGACAATATCCTTTTTCTAAATATTTTTTTGTATCTACCTTATCTAAAATCGTATTTACACCAAAAATGTAATTCTTTTCTTGATTAAATATTGCAATTCCAAAATTCAAATTTTCAACAGGCTTATTTTTATTAAAATATATCCTGACTGACAAATCATCACCTGTTTTAAAAACATTTTTTTTGTTTCCATCTTTATCCAAAAATTCCACCTTGGTGATTTCGGCGATTTTATTCCTCTTTTCATCTTCTTGCTTTATTTTCTCCCATTCAATTACTTTTTTCTCGGTCTCCAATTCCATTCCTTTTGTATTATCTGGGCCCTTTTCCGCATTGGTAATTTTTTGTTTTTCCTCATCACGCATACGCCTTTCCTCGTCTGACATATTCTGATAAATATATTCATTCCCAACTTCTTCAGCCTTACCTATTTTCATTATTTTCCCATTACGGAGAAGCATCGCACGATCGCAATAGCGTTGCACGACTCCGACATCGTGCGTGACTAAAATTACGGTTTTACCCATTTCTTTATAATGATTGAATTCTGTAAGACATTTGCTTTGAAAGTTCGTATCCCCCACGGCCAACACTTCATCCATCAAAAGTATTTCCCGATTAGCATGTATGGCGACGGAAAAAGCCAGGCGGACTTGCATACCAGAAGAATAATTTTTCAGTTTTTGATCGATGAAGCGTTCAAGTTCGGAAAAAGCGACAATAGAATCAAATTTTGCATTAATTTGCTTCTTTGTTAGGCCCAGAACAGTAGCGTTCAAATAGACATTGTCCCGGCCGGAAAGTTCTGGGTTGAAGCCGATGCCTAATTCTAGAAACGGCGAAATCAAGCCTTGGATGTAAACCTTACCATGATCGGGCTGGTATATTCCGGCCAGAATCTTCAAGAGCGTTGATTTGCCACTGCCATTACGCCCAATGATACCAAAAAATTCACCCTTTTTCACCTCAAAAGACACATCGTCCAGCGCCTGGAATTCTTCATAAGACTTCTTCTTGAACACATTCACCGCCGCCCCGCGCAGCGAAGAAATCTTTTCGTGGGGTATTCGGAAAGTTTTTGAAACATTTTCAACTTTAATTGCTATATCTTTTTCCATAAATTTATATTTCTTCCGCGATTCTAGGCGACAACTTACTGTAAGAAAAAACGCCCAGCCCGAAAGCTACAATTACAGTGATAACAAATGTTACCGTTTTCCAAAAGTCCGCGAAGTGGTTATTGATCAAGCCCTCCTTGGTAAAGTGGATGATAAAAGCCATCGGATTCAAGAGCATAATTTTTTGTATGTTGGCGGGCATCATTTGTAATGAATAAACAATCGGGGTCGCGTAAAAAAGCAGAGTGATAAGAACTTCCCAAATCATAGAAAGGTCGCGGAACTTCACATAGAGCGGCGCGGTCAGGAGAGCAAAAGCCAAAATTATAATATAAGTGAACAAAGAAAATATCACAAACAGTAACAATGCTTCCAAGCTTGGCATAAATCTGCTTAGCGCGAAAAAGAAAGCGATGACGATGAGATTCATCAGAAAAATCAAGGCTGAATTGATAGTTGAAGCGACAATAATCGTCCAGCGCGGCACATAAATTTTTGTCACCAATTGTGATTTAGAAAGCAAGGAAGCCATGCCCGCCATCGTGCCCTCGGAAAAAAAGTTGAAGATAATTATGCCAGTCAGCAGTTGCAGTGAATAATGCGGTATGCCATTGCCTCTGGAATTAAACAAATAGGAAAAAACGAAATTAAGAATCGCAAACATCAAAAGTGGTTTTAACAGCGCCCAAGCATAACCCAAAACGCTCCCGTGATAGCGGAGCTTGAAATCGGTCTTCGCGAGCACCCAAATCAGCTCTTTATAATTTTCGTGACTTTTCATTGGTAATTTTTAATTTCGAAATTTAAACTTTTTCCATAGTTTTATACCACTCGGGCATGAGCATAAAAACTTCTGCCTGCCGTCTGACACCTTCTTTATAATCCATTTTCGGTTCATAACCAAGGATAGTTTTCGCTTTTGTTATATCCGCGCTTGTCGCAACATCTCCAGGGTCCGCATCGACAATTTCATATTTAACCGGTTTGCCCATTGCGTCTCCGGCGGCGTTAAACCAAGCTTTTATTGGAATAGCATCAGATGTTCCTATGTTATAAGCGTTATAACCGGTGTTTTTGTCCATACAAAGCAAGAGCCCATCTACTTCGTCGTCAATGTACGTGAAATCTTTAGCTGTCTCCAAGCCCTTAATGCCATAAACGGTTATTGTTTTGTCGTTGTATATATAGTTTATTACTCGCTGGATAAGCATACCATAAGGACGCTGTATCGGACCGTAGATAGGACCAAAAATTCTAGCAATGGCTATATTTAATCCAAAAAGCTTGTGAAAAGCATAGCCGATTGCCTCGACTGCTGATTTTGTGGCTCCATAAACTGACCAGGGATAAGAAACTCCCTCTTCCTCCTTAACTTTATGATCCTTTTGGCCATAAGCTGAAGCGGTAGAAGCGAATACGAATTGCTTGACCCCGAAATCTTTCGATAATTCTAACAAATTCACTGATCCATCCACATTAACTTGGGTATAAAGCCGGGGTTTTTTGGCTGATAATGGCACACCTGCCATGGCAGCTAGATGGATGATAGCGTTAGGTTTATGTCTTTCAAATAAGCTTTTAAGTTTATCAAAATCAACAATGTCTACCTCCTCAAACACAAACCTTCCCAGTTGAGAATTTTCTTGCGGATAATAAGTACACAGCTTTTCGTAAACTGGCTTCAGTTCTTCAATTTTGGAAAATTGCACGGGCTGATTGGCGGTAAGATTGACTAAATCAAGATTGAATTCCTTGCAGACTCGCGGATAATATTCTTGGAAGTTGTCTATACAAATAACATCATCTCCCCTCCTAATCAAGGCCTGGGCCAGATAGCTGCCAATAAATCCCGCACCGCCTGTAACCAATACTTTCATAAATTTTGAATTTTGAATTAAAAATTTTGAATCAATTTCGAATGCTTTAATGTTTTAAAAATTATAACATTAAAAATTCACTCGAAATTCAAAATTGGAAATTAAAAATTTATTAACAAAAAATTATAATCGACTTTTCAGATAGGCGTAATATTCTTCATTATCACTACTCTTCACAGTATATTTCTGCAAGGCTTTCTCGCGCGCTCTTTCTCCCATCTCGTGCCTCAATTTTTCGTCAGTAATAAGTTTTTCTATTTTATCAAACCATTCCTGATTCGTCGAGGCGACAAAGCCATCTGCGCCATCTGCAATCGCTTCTTTGAAAGTTTGTGTCGCGGCGGCCACTGTCGGAACTTTCACGATGCCAGCTTCGAAAAATTTTAGTTCCGATTTGCCCTCGCAAAAAGGATTGCCAATTTCCAAAGGCGCAATATTGATATCCACGTTGGCTACGTTTTCAAAATGCCGGTCCCTGGGCACATACGAAAATTGTTCAATCCTATCCTTAAATTTATTCAGCCGATTCTCGATATCTAGCGGGCCAGCCAAAAATAATTTTACATTCTGATATTTTTCCATTATGCGCAAGAGCGCCTCAGTTATTGTGGCAAAATCCTTGTTATGGCTCAACGCGCCAGAGAAATAACCGATCTTTATTAGTTTTTGGTTTTTGGTTTTTGGTTTTTGGAGAATTTTATCAGTAATTTCTAGATCTTCGTTCGTCAGCCTATTCGGTACAATAAAAACCTTTTTGTTTTTCTCCCCCAATTTCTGCGCCAAAAAAGAAGTGGTGGTTGTGCAAGCTTTTACATAATCATCAGCAAGAATTTCTCCTCCTACTCCATTTTCATACAATTTTCTCTCGAATGCGTTCATAGTTTTGAAATAATCCATATATTGGAGATATTGGGGATCATAAACCAAATCATCCGTTTCAAAAATAATTTCTTTGTTCTGGGCTTTTATCTTTGCGATCAGCTTGGCCACACTGGGTGTAAACAGCACTCGGTGAAAAATAAAAATTTTGAATTTGTCCGCATATTTAGAAAGCAGCGGATTGTCCTGCACCGTAATGGAGCACTTAAGGCCGTGCATCTCCAGTTCTTCCGCCACGTGATGCGTGCGGTAGCGGGCACTATCACCTACGCCACCGGT
>Ga0209048_10003889_pt1 | contig 14392 bp, 14 predicted proteins | sample FrelakmetCRP12CR_FD_187146 | JGI IMG/M metagenome (GOLD analysis project Ga0209048, IMG submission 187146) | Freshwater lake sediment microbial communities from the University of Notre Dame, USA, for methane emissions studies - CRP12 CR (SPAdes)... | ecosystem: Environmental > Aquatic >... | reverse complement strand
ACCGGGGTCGCCAAAGCGGCGGGGCGGAGCCCCGGGAGCGTGAAGAAATTTTGGAATTACCAATCTGCAAGATAGATTTGAGAGGGTTTCTACAGAGCCGATAAATGGTAAAAGATAATTCCTGCGCACTGCCAGGAGAGGAGTATACCCCGAACCGGAAATCATCGTATTAATATCGGAACAGACCTGGAATATGCTTTTCTTGGTGTCCGAACATATCAGTCCTTTTAAACCTGCAAATTCGCCCGGAGAACCTGACAGGATCCTGGTCCCGTGATAGCAGAGAATTGAACTTCTGCCTGCAGCAATCAAAAAATCACCCGATTGTTTGAGGTAAAATACTGCCGATTCAAGATAAAATGGTTGCATTCTCTCTCCGGAAACACGATACAATCCCCCTAAATCAAGAGAACGGTGACTACATCCGGCGGATATAACCATGCAGCCATTACTGGATGTATCTGGTACAATACCACTGACCGGCTGGCGCCCGTCAACAGTCACTATCCGACCGGTATCTTCGTTAATCAGTTTTACACCCCCCGGAAGTTCACCCCGGTTAAAACCGACATAGAGAGCATTCGCTGATCCGGCAGCCATCGAAATCCGCACTGCATCGAAAAGCCATTCAGTAAGTGGCGTCCCGTTTCCAGACACCCGAATCAAGAGAAAATCGGTACAGGTTAAAAGGTGATAATATCACGATTTCGTCTTCCTGTATAATCATGCGGTAGGTCCTCTTTTTTTGAGGGAGCCGAACCGAACCCCGGCCTGTTCATGCGGGGTGGTGGTGTCAGGGTAATACTGTGATCCAGTCCTGCAAACGGTATATCCGTTAAAAATTCCCAGTTGCCTGAAGTATGTACCCATATATCGCCTTCCTCCATTGATACCAGTATTCGTCCGCCAGGCAGGAGAAAAAAATCACCAACCGCACTGATAAACGGTGGACTTTCCCTTTGAAATTCCCAGTTGTTCAGATCAAGCGAGAACAGTGTCCGCTCGAAATAAAGGAGCCAGAGTGTTGAGCCACACAGAGATCGATCCGCTGAAGGTGGTGTCCGGGGTTTTCCATACCTCCTCCTGGTACTATTCTATTACCTGATTCGCATGGCCGGGGAATTGTTGCGGGATCAGTATTGCCAATGTCATCATTTTTGTACTACCCTGGCTGCGGGAGGTATTCCTGACCGTTCTTTCATTGAATATTCCAGTACCTTCGCGAGGTGGATATGCCCATTCATGATCCGCTGCACTTCACGCCAGCTCACGACATAAATTCTGCCATGAAGATTGAATATGATGTCTTTTTTCTTCGCCTCACGTACCGGTGAGAGCCATGCACATCCCTCCTCCTCTCCTGCGTCATTGATGATACCTGCTGACTGTTCCGATGACAACAGGACACAATCAGATTCCATCAGGTAAAATGTGCCCCCACGTAGTTCGAGAACGATACTTTCTCCACTCTTCTTCATAGTCCCGGCCTGCGTATACGAATCAGAGATAAACTGTTTCATCACTCTCACCTTACCCAGATATAATCCGGCATTGCACTAATAAATGGCGTCAGACACGGATTTTACACCAAATTCATGCAATACAGAGAATATAAAAAATGTATCCGGCGTCATATGATAAGAATTATCAGACCACGAAGCCCCGTGAATATCTGATACCTGAATGTGGAAAATGTCAAAAAACGGGCTTTCTTGAAATGCTCTCAAATCTCTCATGTAAATCAGGTTATTCCAAAATTCAATCACGCTCCCTGGACTCTGCACCGTCGCTTCGGCGACCCCGGTTGGGATAGGGAAGCCTAAATCGGAATAATTCATGTAATGACAAGATAGGCAATAAGTGAAAGGAGGAATGCAAGTAATAGGAGCGCAATACTGACGGGTCCGATCAGTGAGAGCATGGCATTTATTGCACTTGCAAGTTGTGCAATCCGCTGCGATCCGAATATGACAATTTTTTCACATTCAACAGTACTACCTGCCACGTCCGCTTCTGCGATATCGGCAAGTGCATCATTCAGTGCATTCTCAACAAGGGGGACCAGCGATTCGACGGGGATACGGAGACCTACCGGATTAGTACCTGATATCGTATTCACAACATGGGAGTCCGTCGTCATCACCTCAATCTCATCCACGACTCCAATAAAACGGTCCCTGATTACCTCCCTCACCCCCTCCTGGATGTTGTTGCCATCAAATAACACGTAGGCAGTGGTCTGGCCTCCGGCTGATACTGCAAGCGCCTGAATACCCTGGTCTCCAAATCCCTCCTCGCGGGAGTATGGGACTGCCATATGTGCTGCACCGATCCTCAACGGGTGGGATTCCATCTGTGAATAACGCCTGAACGCCTCTTTACTGGCGTTCATGTATTCCCTTGCAATCGCTGTCGCCGGATGTACCGGCGTCATATCTTTAGTACTACAGTTATGGGCATCTACGAAGAGGATATCCGGGCTTACACGGTGTCCTTCTGCCATTATCGTCATCCCGATATTGAAGTCCAGGTCCTCGGTCCTCAATGGTGAACGGGTACTGACAATGAGGAGCGCATCACCAAACCGTTGTACAAGAAGTGAAACAGACCCTGACTGTAGGCGTTCTGACCTGCTTGCGGTTTTATGGAATGTAAGGTCATTTATCGGGCCCCGCATCGCATCGACTATTTTCTGGATCTCTTTCTCTGATACCAGGTTGAAATCGTGAGTGGCACACCCATGGGGGACCATCACGATGCCTTCGAACGCTTCCTGCAGGCACCGCGGGATGTTCCCTCCGCCAATATCCCCCATCGGTCCGGGGTGAACATTCGGCACAGTAAAGATTACGCTGGTATTCCCTTTTTTTCTGAAAAAAAGGCTAGCCTGGGGGACGTAGACTTCCTCGCCGATCTCGCGGAAAAAGTCTTCCATACCCTTTGATCCATCGGTAAGATGTGCAATAAACGCATTCAGAAACGATAAGACCCTGATATTAAAGGCACGCTGAAGTGGTCGTTCTATCAACCAGAGGAGCAGGATAAACATCAGAACAAAGACGATAACGAGTACGACCGCAAGCGTGAAGAACGGGGATGGGAAGAGCAGGGTCCCAAGAATAATCGCTGTCGCAGCCTGGAATAATGCCGGGGTGAGCATACGGGCTACCCGGTAGTCTGAAATTGCGACCAGTACCATCAGCCTGATCCCGGAAATGAAACCAAGCGATATGGCAAAGAACAGCGGTATCAGGCTGACTGAAAATATCATGGCTGACAGGGTAATAATTACCGAGAAAACTGTACATGCGAGTGCCAGTAATCCTGACCGGTTCCAGGTCATTTGTTTTCCAAAAAGATTTATGTACGGTTTTGTGCAGAGAAATGCAACAATTGCCGGGATGGTAAACCCAAGTGTCCCTAAAAAGACGAAACCCCCGTAAATCCTGATACTTGCACCATCTATAATGAGCCCCAGGATTATCAGTATCAGGAGCGATACCGGCCAGGAAGGTGCGTTAAAGAGATACCTGCTGAGCCGTTCAAGGCGTACGTCCCCGGCAACAGCCATCAGGAGAAACCCCCTAATAATAGTTCGTTCCGGCCTGCACCATGATGAATGACCCTTGTACTGGTATACCTGATCGGCCGGGAGTAAAATGGGGCATTCAGCGCAAGGCTCTCGTATTCTCCACCTTCTCCGGCAAGGTGGATATGATGGCGGGCAGATATCAGCCTGAGTCGTTCGATAAGGTCGTTATCGATATGGTTACCCAGAAACTCTTCTGATAATCCATCTGCCGCTGTCACCACGATGATCGCGTCCAGTCTCTCAGCGACTTCACGGAGAAGCAGTTCAGGGTCCATCTGCCAGAGTGGCGCAAAGACTTCTATGTCAAGGGCGTCCGCAATGGCATGGACACGTTCATTCTGGTACGTTGAATTCACCGCACCGACTGTTATCCCTTCTATTTCCAGTTTTCCGAGGCCGCGGGAAAGGTCTTGTAATTCGTCTTCTTTCTCCCCCTTCGTATGGATTTCAGCATATCCAATCCCAGAAATATGCGCGATAACTGGTACAGCATCAAGGTTGGAGCTGTGAAACATGAAGGAGTCGGGGTTTTCCGGCCTGACTGTGACAAGATGGGTGACCTGGATCCCCTGGTCAATTGCTTTCTGGACCGAAAGGATCGAATCCTTTCCGCCAGATGTGAGCGCCGCAAACCCCATGATACTATTAATTCGATCTCGCAGGTTGTAAAAGGCTTCCAAAAGACTTCCCGTAACGGGCTTCCATCTGTTCCCAGTCCGGCAGGTTTGTCTGGCAACCGGTTTTTTCTACCGCGAAGGATGCGGTAATGGTGCCTATTTTGCAGGCAGTAAGGGTTTCATAACCGCGGAAATATGCAGTCAGGAAACCTGCGCGGTACGCGTCACCTGCTCCGGTCGGGTCGACCATTGTTACAGGGAATGCAGGTATCCGGGTAGAATTCCCCTTCTCATGAATGATGCTCCCCTCTTTCCCCATGGTAATGATGACCACCGGTACACGGTTAATAATCTCCTGTTTACCTGTACCGGAAATTTTCTCCATTCCCGTGATCTCGTGCTGGTTTGCAAATAATACATTGATATTGCCAAGGATTGCATCGAGTTGTTCTTTTGTGTACCGGTGGAGGTCCTGTCCTGGATCAAATGTTGCAAATTCACTCCGTTCGGCGACCCTGACGTTAAATCCCGGGTCTGCCGTTGCCATGTGAACAAATGGGAGAGAGGGTGCGTCCCCATGTTCGAACGCTGCCGATGCGCCCCATTCAAAAAATGTGATCTGGTCGCCGGCCTCGTCGGTGAACATGAATGCCGTGGCTGTATGGGCACCGGGGATGGTAAAGAACTGCCTGGCAATTCCGAGCTTTTCCATCCATTGCTCGTATTCGCTCCCTGGAAAATCACCCCCCACTGCACTGACAAGGGTACAGGGCTCATTGAGCTTTGCAATCCCGGCAGCTATGTTAGCCGCCCCGCCACCAAAATAGACTTTACGGTCAAGGATATGGATAGAACCATTCACTGGCGGGAACCGGGGGACACGACTGATATGATCAATTGCCGTGTGCCCGACCACAGAGATCATTGTTCCTCGTCACCTGGTTCCCATTCGGATAGTTCTTCCGTTTCGTCTCCTTCAGGCAAATATGGTTTATTCCGACCTGGTTTCCCCTTCTTTGATTTCTTTGTGTCTATTTGCACTGGTTTGTTTTTTTCTTCGTTTATTTCCTGCACGTCCTTTACCTGCAGCGGGATATCGCGGAGTGCTTTTCCAATCGTCGACTTTGCAATCCGTGATGCATGTTCGGGTGACTCGGCACGGAACACTTTCATATCAAGGAGGAGCCCGACAAGTGCGGTGTCTGCTACCACAATGGCACTGTTCAGTTCTCCTTCGCAAAACGGGCAGGCTAACATTCCTGCCTCCACTTCTACAAATTTTGCCTGGGGGTTCAGGCGCTTCCCTGCCTCGCTGATTGCAATCCCTATTGCATCATCAAGAGACTTCACGTCTTTTATAATCCAGGCAGATTCAAGTGTGACATTATAATCAGGCATTTTTTACTCCATCTCCATTTTTTGATAAATGATTTGCAGCCAAACCCCTGGTTTCCGGTTACCAGGTATCGAAATGCACATGTTCACCCACGGCCATGCGCTCTGTCAGCGTACCATGCGGTCTTCCTTTCCCCACATTGAGTATTGCAACGGCCCTGATATGTGGGGGGAGCCCGAGAATATCGCGCACCCCGTCTTCATCGAATGCGCCGACCCAGCAGGAATGGAGGCGCCTCGAATGGGCCGCCAGCATCATGTAGGTACACGCGATGGTCGCGTCCTGCACGGCATACAAAATACCACGTTCACCATACCGGGACATTGAACGCACATAATTTGCGCAAACAACGAAGAGGACCGGTGCGGCCTCCAGCTGGGGCTGATCATACGCAGCCCCCATAAGTGCCTCCTTCTGGTCTGTTTCACGGATGACAACTACATCCCAGGCTTCCAGGTTCCCTGCACTCGGGGCAGTACTCGCACTGTCGAGGAGGAACACGATATCATCTTCGGTAAGTTCCTCGTCGAGATAATCCCTGACAGAGGTCCTGCTGATGAGGAAGTCCAGAAATTCAGAGGAGTCCATGTTCGTTAAGTACCTGCCAGGACGCCTGAGCAACCGTTGTTGAACCGGTTATTGCTTCACTGATCCGTAATGAAGCAGGCCCATACTGCTCACTCTCAACAAGGCTGATCGCTTCAGACAAGAGGTCGGTTGAACGGCGAAACCCGGACTGTTCGGTTGAACGCAATGCCATCTGCAGTTCGGCACGGACCGCTTCCATGCTCATGATAAGCATCCTTCGGCCCCCTGCCCGTTCATTTTCCGGGAAACTTCCAAGGGCCGTGACCAGTTGAGAGCAGACAATCAGTTCACTTTTTGCCCGGTCTGCAAACTGGTAGTTCTTTATTGCAGCTTTAAGATCCATACTCAATAGAAACTCCGCTGATTAATGATAGTTATGATGATAAGTTTTGGATGCGGGAAAAAATGTTTCAGGAATTAAAAAGTTGCCCTTCCACGCCCGGGGCATGCACATTCCTGAAGGTATATTTGATATTACCTGGCGGACTTCTGCTTTGCGCCCATTATCGATACTTTTGCGCGGCGCATTGATTTCCGCACGATGGTGTCTGCAGGATTCCCCATGTCACGGCCCCTGCCGCCACGGCCTCCCCTGCCGCCCCTGCTGCCACCTCTTCGCCCGCCTGGCCTGCCACCCTGGTCTCCGGCGAGCTGCTCAAGTTTTTTCAGCGTGGCGCCGGCCCTGAACCGCTGGTTAGGTCCTGGTCTCTTTACTTCACCTTCTGATTTCGGGACAAGCCTGATCTGGCCTTTTACGCCTTTGACCTGTACCCATTGTGTTGTTCCTGTCTTTCCCATGAAACTCCTTTATGATTAAAGCAGGATTCTTCATAAAGTTTCGCCATTATCCCCCCAAATCGCGGGAAAAAATGCAAGAAAAGTACCGGAAATTACCGGACTACCGGGATTTGCAGACCCGTTCGATCTCCTTACGCAGGAGTTCGCTCACTATTTTCCCATCTGATGAACCCCTTACTTCGGCCATAACGACGCCCATGAGCGGTACCAGAGCCGCATTCCCCTTCTCCTGCACAAAGGCAGCCCTTTCATCAACAATCTTCGTAATAATCGCGTGGAGCTGGTCGCGGCTGATGGCAGGTGCACATTTCTTAATTGCTTCATCAGTGCCGGCTCCTTTCGCGACCATCCTTAATAGTTCAGGGATTGCTTCTTTGGCAGCTTTTCCGGATTCAACCGCGTGCAGTACTTCAATGAACCTGTCATCTGAAATCATTGAGATATCCGCCCCGTCCCGTTGGATCTCCTTAAGTATCCCTAGGATAGTGCGGGCGGCAAGTGTCGGGTTGATCCTTTCCATGACTGCCCGTTCAAATAACGGAAGCCGTTCAGAGAATGCGATCTGCCGGGCCAGCCCTTCATCAATGCCGAGCTCCGTGCTGAACCGGAGTGCCCGCACGATAAGGAGTTCAGGCAGGGAAATACTGTCCCACATGGAGGGTTCAACGAGTACAGGGAGTACATCTGTCTCGGGATACATCCTCGCCGCCCCCGGTAATGGTCGCATGTAGGCTGTGTTTCCCTCGGGAAGCATCTTCCTCGTCTCTTCCGGTACTCCGTCCAATGCAAACCCCGCCCGCTTGATGACCTGCATGGCCGCACAATGTGCCTGCTTTGGTGTTGCTGCAACAAGGACTATACAGTCCTTTTCAGTTGTACCAAGTGCTCTATGGAGTGCTTCTACCTCATCGGTAGTAATCCCGTATGCAGGGAGTTCATCAGTATGGAAAATACCGCCTACCCCGCACTTTTTAGCGTAATCTGACATCTCGGTACCGAGCCGCCGCCCGGGCTGGATCTCATACCCGACAAGGCCGGAAAACCCGATAAGGCAGACTGCAAGGATTATTTTCGCTTTTTTGAGGATTGAAGACCCTGTATCGGTAAAGAGACCTGTCACATCAACAGGAGCCGGTTGAACAAATGCACCCCGGGAAAGCAGCTGGTCCCTGATCATTATCAGGTTCTGCTGCCGAAGTGCCTCGCGTTTCACTACGTCTGCAACGAGATCAAGTTCCTGTACCCCTTTTACCTCGATCCTTGCACCTCCCGTAATGGATATATTGACGTCCTGCCTGATCGTCCCGAGCCCGCGTTTTACCTGGCCGGTAGAACGGAGGACCATACCGAGATACCCTGCCATCTCCCTGACTTCTTCAGGGGTGTGCATACAGGGTGAGGTAGTAATCTCAACCAAAGGAATCCCGAGACGGTCGAGCGAGAAGATCTCACCCTCGACGCGCTGTGCTGCCTCCTCCTCGAGACAGAGTGTCTCGATCCTCCCGCCATTTGGAAGGGTGCCGTTTACTGCAATCAATGCAGTGCGCTGGAAACCGCTTGTATTCGAACCATCGATAACAAGTTTACGCATCATATTAATCTGTTCGATCGGGGTCATGCCGAACATTTTTGCAATGGTAAGGCTGAGCACCAGGGCTTCCTGGTTGAGGGGTGCCGGGGGCTCCTCGTCATTCTCTACGAGGCAGGTAGAATCATACGTGTAATAGGTGAATTTTCTCTCTCTTTTCATCTCTTCGCGGGCTGCGTCATCGATCTCGCCCATTTCGCTCTCTGTCGCACGGAGGTAGCGGTGGTATTCCCCCGAGTGCTCCTCAGTCTTCCGGAGCAGGGTAGGACACCTGCAGAAGAGTTTTTCTTTTGTGTCAAGCTGCTGGTGGATTTCAATCCCTGCAAGGAGCCCGATCTTTTCATAGTCCATGGAGCGACCTCCTCATGCATTCCCCTTTTATAGAAGAAGAAAAGAGCAGACGCTGTTTCTCCGGGTCCTTTTCATTGCCAAGCACCCACATCATCTTAACGAGTGCTACTTCCGGTAAAGTATCGGCGCCTTCAATTACCCCGATTTTCAATAGGTCCCGTCCTGTGTCATACACGCGGTCACAGACACGCCCGTTCAGGCACTGGGAAGTCATCATAATGATGGTACCATCATCAACCAGCGTTTTGAGGGCTGGTATCCAGTCCGTGCTCACGTGGCCAAGGCCGGTACCGGCAAGGACCAGCCCGTGTACCTCCCCGGTTTCCGGGAGTGCCGATGGGGGCATTCCCGGGTAAAAGTACAGGAGCCTGCAGGACTCATCGAGAACCGGACTGATGGCCGGTTCACGGGACCCCCGTCTCACCGCTCCCGGTGAAAGGTGTATGTCCAGTGAAGGATAGTCCACGTAACCCAATGGCGCTATGCCAATACTCTGGAACGCATCGCGCCGCGATGTATGCATCTTCCTGACTCTCGTTGCCCGGTGGATTGCACAGCGGTCATCACTTGTCGAGGCATGCATTACAACTGCCACTTCCCCGAGGGGGCTGACTGCGGCAGTCGCACTGCATAATGCGTTCATGGTATTATCGCTGCTCGGCCGGTCGGCCGATCTCTGGGAGCCGACAAAGATAACCGGCACCGGGGTATCAACCATGAAGCTGACTGCGGCTGAACTATATGACATTGTATCCGTGCCATGGGTCACAATCACACCCGTGGCCCCGTTCTTAATTTCTTTATACACCGCTGCTGCCAGTTCCTGCCATATTGCAGGGGTCATATTTTCAGACAGGATCGTGTATAACTGCGTTGTCCGGTACCTGGCAATTCCTGAAAGGCCTGGTATTGCCCTCAGAATATCATCGGCGTCGAACTGGCTTGTTACGGCTCCGGTACGATAATCGATCCTGCTTGCAATTGTCCCACCCGTTGAAATGATTGAAAGGTGTGGGAGAGAGTCGTTCTGCGTCGTTGAAATTTCCGGTCGGCCGACCGGGTCCGGTCGTTCCATGAACCTGCAGGTATCGCTTCCTACACCGATGTTATACCCGCTGTCAAGCTTGATGACGGCTTTTCCCTCTCTGCTCGTAATATATGTCCCGTTAAACCGGGTGCCGGCATATGAACACTCAATCCGGTCACCGGTTTTCAGTCGTTCCATTATTGGATAAGCCTCCCTGCTTCTGCCAGCATTGTTTCAATGGCGTGGCGGACACCTTTTATTTTTGAATCGGTAATTTTCTGGTGTCTGTTCAGTTTCTCTCTTGCAAGGGCAATTGCTTCTGCAGTAGCGGAAGGTGCAGGTCCGCCGGGGTGGTCCCGCATGGCTACACTATCCTCGACTGATAACGCGGATATAACCTGTTTTTCTGTAAGGCCCCGTTCTGACAGGGTTTTTCCTGTTATCTCCACTGCCGCCACATCGAGAGTCTTTATATCAAGTGTGCCGTTTCGTACTGCCCTGCCAACAATGCTGTGGGCTGTCCGGAATGGTATGTTATATTCCCTGACCAGGAGGTCTGCTACGTCTGTAGCAGTGGACATGCCTCTCCCGGCCTCGGTTTTCATACGGGCGATATCGAACCGGGCGCCCGATATCATGCCGGGCAACAGGTGCAGGCTCGTGGCAGCGTCCCTTGCCCCTCTCCAGAGGTGCGGGGTCAGCTCCTGGAGGTCCCGGTTATAACTCATGGGAAGGCCCTTGGTGATTACAAGAGCTGCTGTATATGCTCCTGCGACTGATCCTGCCTTTGCCCTCATTATTTCAGCGGTGTCCGGATTTTTCTTTTGCGGCATGATTGAACTGGTTGAACAGAACTGGTCATCGAGGCTGACAAAGCCGGTGAACGAAGAACTCCAGAGAACCAGCTCTTCACAAAGCCTGCTCACGGTTGCCATCATAATTGAAAGGTCAGAGAGGACTTCCAGGGCAAAATCCCGGGTTGCAACTGCATCCATGGTATTCATGATGATCCCGTCAAATCCGAGCAGCCTGGCGGTATAGTCGCGGTCTATCCGGTACCCCGATGATGCAAATGCAGCAGCACCAAGGGGGGACTGGTTGACCCGTGCATACGCCTCGAGCAACCGGTCAAAATCGCGTGAAAAAGCCTGTTCGTAGGCAAGGAGATGGTGGGCAAGAGTCGTTGGCTGGGCATGCTGGAAGTGGGTGAACCCTGGCATAAATGACTCACGATGTTGTTGTGCGCATCCTAAAAGGACTTCCCGGAGTTTAACTAGTGAACCCATCTGTCCGAGTAGTTCATCCCTTAGGTGGAGCCGGATACAGGCCGTAACCTCATCATTTCTTGAGCGCCCGATATGGAGCCTTCCACCTGACTCTTCACCTGCAGCAGCAATCAGCACGGATTCGATACCCGCATGGATATCCTCAAAATGATCAGAAAAGGCCTCTTCAGGTACTCCGGTACCATGCATGCCGAGGAGCACCCGCATGATGGCAACGGCGTTGTCATGATCAATCACGCCCTGCCTTTTCAGCATCAGAAGATGTGCTATATCCACGAGCAAATCTGCCTCTGCAATACTCCGGTCCGCATCCATTGAGGAAAGGAACTGTTTAATCCCCGGTACCCTTTCGCCCGACAGGCGGCCACGTCTGACTACATCTTCCTGCATCGACCGTAATCACTCCTGTTGATAAATTGGCCGCCGGATGAGATTAAAGCCACGCTTTTTTAGAGGCAAGCTCGATCGCCCGCTGGACCGATTCCTTTGGAATTATCGTTGCCACCGGGATATGGACAAGCTGTTCAATGACACTGCTGACGATGGGGGCGCAGACTATCGCAATTGCACCTTCCCGTTCAGCCCTGACTGCTGCCACAATCGCATCTTCCATGGTATGCACAGGGTATTCACGTATATTGACACGGTGGCCTTCGACATCAGCGATCCGTTCTACTACAATATCGAGTACCGGGCGTGCCGCAATGAGACCGATAAATTCTTCCTCGCTATGCCGGTAATACCGCCGCAATGCACGGACAATCGCCCGCAATGTTGAAAGGTTCGGAGACCGTTTGCCATGAAGGATTTTATAGAGGGAACTCTGGGCAATGCCACTTTCAAGCGATAGCTCACGGATCGTAATTCTCAAATCCTTTCGGAGAATATCATTAAGAACGACGACAAACTCTTCATCTGATAACAGGGCCGCCCGCATGAGCTTGTCTACAGGGTCCATCTGTACCATAATGGTGATACAATAAGGATAATTGATTATAATAATATTCGTTTTGTGCCAATAATAGTTTTAAAGACACATCTTACAATGGACATTTATAATATCCAGACTATCCAATAGTAAAGTATCACACCAATAATAGATACAATAGTATCAATATTTTATCCTTAAAATGAATCTATAAATATTGACAGGCCGACATCTTATCATATGAAGAAGATTGCTTCCGCCATTGTTGTCTGCATCGCTCTTGCAATGATACTATTCATAGCAGGATGTTTACAACCAACAACTCCCCCTACCCCGGTTACCCCCCAGGTAACCACCCCTGCCGCTGCAGGGACGACTGAAGTTGATGTAATGTATGCGGGGGGTGTCGGGCCGATGCCTGTCCTGCTATCGACAAACCAGATAGATGGCTATATCGCATGGCAACCGTACGTCTCCGTTGCCACTGAATCAGGTATCGGGCAACTTGTCACCTATACCAAGGATTTCCCCCCGGTGCCCGAATGGAACAATCACCCCTGCTGTGTGCTTACAGCAAGGAATGACCTGGTGGCCGGCAACCCTGACTTCGTGAATGCGATGGCCGCCCAGACAATCCTTGCCGACCAGTGGATAACCGATCATCCGGACATGGCCGCAGCCGACCTGTCAGAATGGCTGATTGGTAATGACACTATCAAATTCGGAAACCAGTCTGTACCCGCAATGAGCGTTATGAAGAGCGCGATCCCCTCGGTAAAATATACGACTGAACCTACGCCTGAATGGATAAACGGGACGAAAAATTTCGTCAATGCCCAGATTAGTCTCGGGTATGTTACCGGGAGCCTGAAGAACACAAGTGCTGCAGATATGGATGCAACCCTGTTTGACTTTGGTCCGTACCGTGCTTCGAAGAAAATGATCGCCGACAAGAAGATCGTTACTCCTGCAAAGGTAAACAAGCAGATTGGAATAGGTTACCTCAAGGGAGACATGCATGGCGGCGCGCTTATCATCGCGGTCAAGGAATGGAAATACTTCAATGAAACGTACGGCATCGCAATCAAGCCGAGAGATCCGACTGCCTCGAAACCGGAGATATGTGACCTCATCGTCAACGGGGTCCCGGTTGCCGAACTGAAGCTGGTTTCAGCCGATGCCGGTCCGCAACTGATGCAGATGGAGGCAACCGATATTATCGAAATGGGCTACGCCGGTGTCCCCCCTGCAATCGGGTCAATTGACAAAGGTTCACCGATTAAGATACTCATGCCGATAAATACGGAAGGCTCAGGGCTTGTCGCAACGAAAGGGTCACCTGCCCTTGACTGGAACAGTTTCATCAAATATGCAGGAGAGCGCTCAGCAAGCGGGAAACCGTTGAAAATTGCGGCACCTGCAAAAGGATCAATTCAGGATGTAATGCTGCAGTACTCCCTGAAATACAGCGGTGTGACAATAAAATTTGTCTGAACCCCTCCTTTTTTTCGAGGGATTCTGCATAATGAAAACACTTCTTTCAAATGTTATACCCGGTATCTGAAGGTACAGATGGGACAGGGTATGATCCTTACCCGTCGAAATGCAGCACATTAATTAACCCTGCCCGGTTCTTGACCTCAATGAAAGAAGGTTCATCTTGCCTTAGGGAGAAATAATACCATGCAAATGCCCCCCGATAAACCACAATGGTGGCATGGGATCCTTTCAAAATCCCTCCTTTTAAAAATTGCACTCCCCATCATCATCATCATCAGCTGGGAAGTGCTCTCGATACTCATCGATAACCCATTCATCCTCCCTTCGATCGAATCTGTCCTGCTCGTGCTCTCCAAACCTTTTGCTGATATCCTTGGAAGCGGGAGTCTCATCGGTAATGCAATTATCAGCCTTGGGAGAGTTTTAATCGGGTTTTTTGTTGCTGCGGTGCTCGCAATCCCCCTTGGTATAGGAATGGCCAGGAACGAAAAACTCCATGATTTTTTTGATTCCACGGTACAGGTATTCCGGCCTATTCCCCCGCTTGCGTGGGTCCCGCTTGCCCTTGCATGGTTCAGGATTGGCCTTGTTTCAATGGTCTTTATCATTGCAATCGGTGCATTTTTCCCCATCCTCCTTAATACGCTCGACGGGGTGAAAAGCATAAAAAAGACCTGGATCGAAGCCGCCCACACACTCGGTGCGAAAGAACGGCAGGTCC
>Ga0209048_10003888_pt1 | contig 14395 bp, 10 predicted proteins | sample FrelakmetCRP12CR_FD_187146 | JGI IMG/M metagenome (GOLD analysis project Ga0209048, IMG submission 187146) | Freshwater lake sediment microbial communities from the University of Notre Dame, USA, for methane emissions studies - CRP12 CR (SPAdes)... | ecosystem: Environmental > Aquatic >... | reverse complement strand
CATGCCCGTGCGGGCCAGCCGCTCGTGGGCCAGGCCGCTGGAGCGCAGGAGCTCGCCGGTGGTCGCCACGAGGCTCCCGGCCACGAGATGCAGGCGGGGCTTCTCGATGCGGGCGTCGATCACGTCGTGCGCCTCGCCGTCGCGCCCGATCGAGGTCACGCCAATGGGCGTGCCCGCGTCGGCGTGCTCGGCGAGGATCGCCTTCAATGTCTCGGTCTTGCCAGTGTTCTTGGCGAGACCCACGAGCGCGAGCCGCCGCGTGCCGGAGAGCAGGGCGCTCAGCCGCGCGTGCGTCTCGCTAGCCATCCGCGCCGGATACGCTCGCTGCGCCGGCCTTGCCTGAGCCGGCGGAGTCGGCCATGCGCGCAGCAAGCTCACGCACGATGAAGCTCGCCACGTGGTACGGATAGGTGCCCTTCGAGAAGCCCGCGTCGTAGCCGAGCTCCTTGGCGAGCTCGTTGGAGACCCGCGGGCCGCCACAGGTGAGGATCAGCTGCTTGCGCCGGCCCTCCGCCTCGACGATCTCCACGAGCTCAGTCAGGTTGTGAATGTGCAGGTTCTGCTGGGTGACCGTCTGGGAGACGAGGATGGCGTCGGCGCCGAGCTCGATGGCTCTTGCCACGAGAACGCTGTTCGGCACCTGGCTTCCCAGGTTGTGGGTCTCGAAGGCCCTGTAGCCCTCCAGGCCGTGGTGCCCGTGAAAGCCCTTGAGGTTGAGCATCGCGTCGATGCCGACGCTGTGCGTGTCGGTACCGGTGGCCGCCCCCACGATCACGATCGGGCGGCCGATGCGCTCGCCTGCGAACGCCTCGATTTCGTCCTCATTCATGTACTCGACGTCGAAGCCCTCCTCGCTCAGCGAGGCGTAGTCGACGGTCGCGGTGCACTCGCCGAACATCACGAAGTAGGTGTAGCCGTCGGTCAGGTTCTGGTAGTGGACGACCTCCGGGTGCTCGAAGCCCATCTTCGCCGCGAGCTCCTGCGCGGCCTTGCGCGCGGCCAGGCCATAGGGGACCGGCAGAGTGAAGCTGAATTGGACGATCCCGTCGCCGAGGTGGTCGGCGTACGGCTTGACGCGCTCTAGGTCGATCCGCGCGCGCGGGTCCCCGGATGGCGCGGGCGGTGCGCTAGACACGGCTCGGCGCTCCCCGCATCAACTCGCCGGCCGGGTTCAGGTAGTCCTCGTGGGTCTCGACGATCCCCTCCGCTCCCCGGCCCTCGTCGGCCTGGCGGGAGACGTCTCCGAACACCCCCTCCCCCAACGCCGCGAACAGGCCGATCTCGGCGATCCGCTCGAGCAGCTCGCGGGCTCCGCCAAGCACCTCCCGGGCGCGGGTCTGCACGATGCCGCCGCGCTTGAACTCGATCTCCGATCCGAGATCGCGAGCGGAGTCAAAGACGTAGTTGACGTTTTCAAGGCCGATCACGCGGTCGTGCACGTGGGGTGTGAAGATCCCCTCGGTCGGGACGCCGATCGTCTGGATGCCCTGGCCGGTCGCGATCGTGACGAGGTTGAACATGGAGTCGCACGCGTGTGTGCGGTACAGATTGCCGTCCATGTGCCGGGTGGGGGGCATGTACTTCACCGGGCACTCGGGGAAGAGCTCGCGCGTGAGCTGCGCCTGCGCCCACTGAAGGAGCAGGCCGTTCACCACCGGAGGGTCGATCTCGAACGCGTCCCCGAGCGCGATCTGCTCGTCGGGCACGCCCGAGTCGAGCGCGAGCTGGCGGTTGATGAACTGCGAGGCGGTCACCGACGGCGCGGCCTCGACAGCGTCGGCCGTGCGCAGATAGTTGTCCTCGCCCGTGTTGATAACCACCCCGAAATAGCCGTTGACCATCCGCGAGACCCGCTGGTCGATGAGGCCGCGGACGGGGTTGATGTCGCGGTAGAGAATCCCGTAGAGCGCGTCGTTGACCATGTTGTCGAAGCCCTCGATCGCGCCCATGGCGGCGATCTCCGGCATGCACAGACCCGAGCAGAAGCTCGACAATCGGACGTAGCGGCCGTTCCTGGCCGACCACTCATCCAACGCGGCGCGCATGATCCGGAAGTTCTCCTGCGTGGCGAACGTGCCGCCGTATCCCTCGGTGGTGGGTCCGTAGGGCACGTAGTCGAGCAGGCTCTGTGCGGTCGAGCGGATGACCGCGACTATGTCTCCGCCGGCCTCGGCCACGGCGAGGCCGTGCACGACGTCCTCGTAGACGTTCCCTGTGGCGGTCAGCACGTAGCGCAGCGGCGGCGGGCTCTCGCCGAGGCGTCCGCGCAGCTCGCGGCGCTCGTGCATGCGCGCGCTCATCTCCGCCAGGCGCTCCTCGCAGGCCTGCGTTATCCGCGCCCTTATCGCTCCGTCCTGGGCGCGCGGCAGCTCGCACAGCTCGAGCTTGCCGGCGTCCACGTCCTCGGCGATCTGCTGCGCCGTGCGTCGCTCGTCGTCGAGCATCGCGTTGCCGAGCCAGTAGGCGATCCCCCTGCCGAGCTGCCCGCGGTCTGAGACGTGATCGACGAGCACGTTGGGAAGCGGCGCGTCGAGCTCGTTCGCTCCGTCGACCCCGAGCAGCCGCGCGACGGTCCGCTCGACCGAGACCGTCGTCTTGTTGGCGATCTGCTCGCCCACCTGCGCCGCGATCTGCGCCGCGGCCTGCCGGCAGGAGGCGATGACGCCGGGATCGAGGTCGAGCTTGGAGCTCATCGGACGTCTCTGACGATCGGGAAGGGGATGACCTCGCGCAGGGTGTCGCGTTCGGTGAGGATCATCACGAGCCGGTCCACCCCCATCCCGCCACCGGCGGTCGGCGAGTAGCCGTACTCGATCGCCCGCGCGTACTCCTCGTCGTTGGGATGGGGCACGTCGGCGTCATCGATCATGCGACGCTTGCGCTGGTCGACGAACCGCTGCCACTGGTCGACCGGGTCATTGAGCTCGGTGTCGCCGCTGACGAGCTCGATGCCGCCGATCACAGCGTCGAAGTGCTCCGCCAGCTCAGGGTGCACCGAGTGTCGCTTGGTGATGGGAAAGGGCTCCAGCGGGAAGTCGAAGACATGTGTCGGCTGGTTGATCGTGTGCTCGATCTTGCTCGAGTAGATGTCGGCTACCACGTCCGCCCACGTCGCCTCCGGGTCGACCGGCTCGTCGAGCACCTCGGCCAGCTGATCGCGGGTGGACTCCATGAAGTCCATGCCGGTCCGCTCGAGGAGGATCTCGCGCATCGTGACCCGTCGCCAGGGCTTGGCGAGGTCGATGTCTTCGCCGTTCCGTCTGATCACCGTGCGGCCGAGTACTCGCTGCGCTACGTCGCGGAACATCTCTTCCGTTGCGGTGGCCACGTCGTTGTAGTCGGCGTAGGCCATCATGAACTCGATGATCGTGAACTCGGGACTGTGCTTGTGCGAGATGCCCTCGTTGCGGAACACCTTGCCCATGTCATAGACGTTCTCCATACCGCCGACGATGCAGCGGTTGAGGAAAAGCTCGACCGAGATTCGTAGGTACAGGTCGCGGTCGAGCGCGTTGTGATGGGTGGTGAACGGTCGCGACCCGGCGCCACCGGCAAGTGATTGCAGGGCCGGCGTTTCCACCTCCACGAAGTTCCGTTCGTTGAGCCATTCGCGGATCGCGTACACGATCTTGTAGCGCGTGATGAAGAGCTCGCGCGTCTGCTCGTTGGCGATCAGGTCGAGCTCGCGGTAGCGGTAGCGGGTGCCCGTGTCGCCGAGCCCGTGGTGCTTGTCCGGCGGCGGGCGCAGCGTCTTCGTCAGCAGGGTGCACTCGAGAACGGCCAGCGCGAGCTGACCGCGCTGCGTGACATATACGCAGCCCTCAACCCCCACGATGTCACCGATGTCGAGGTTCAGGATCCGGTCATAGGTCTCCTGTCCGAGCGAATCCACCCGGACGACCACCTGGATCGAGCCGGAGAGGTCGCGCACGTCGAGGAACGCCGTCTTGCCGTGGCCCCGCCGCGAGACCAGCCGTCCTGCGATGTGGTAGCGCAGCTGGGGATGCTCACCGGCCCCGAGCTCGGAGGGGTCGTGGGCCTCGAGCACATCGGCGATCAGACTGCGATCCGGCAGGCTGACCGGCGGGTAGGGGTCGATCCCTTCGGCGCGCAGCCGCTCCATCTTGGCGCGGCGTTCGTCTACCTCGACGGCGCCCGCGCTCGCCTCTGCGGCCGCTTCCGGGCCTGCGCCCTCATCCGCGCCGCGCGCCGCGGCTGCGCCGTTCGGCGCGCCCGCCTCCTCCTCGCGCTCGGAGAGCGCATCCTGTTGGTCCTCCTGTTGGTGTCCCGGTGCGGGCATATTCAGTCGATCCTCTCAAGTGGTTGAGCTTGTCAAGCGGTCGAACTGGATGTCCGCGAGTGAGGCTTCGACCGCTGCTAGGCCATGGGCAGCGACATGCCTGCCGGTTTTCGCTCCGGCCCGGGGGCGGGCGTGGCGACCGGCGGGCGTCCGCCGCCGGCGACCTCGATGACCGGGAGCACCGGCAACACCGGCAGCTCGTCAGGTGCCATCGCGATGAGCCCGCGCGCGACATGGCGGATCGCCTGCGAGGCGGGGTCTTCAGGATCCTCGATCACCAGTGGCAGGCCGCTGTCGGCGTGCTCGCGCAGAGGCATCGTCAGGGGTACGCGGCCGAGCAGGGGCACGTCGAGCTCGTCCGCCAGTTCCGTGCCTCCGCCCTCGCCGAAGATCGCGAAGCGCTCGCCCGAGGGCGTGGTGAAGCCGGACATGTTCTCGATCACGCCGCCGATCTGCAGCGACACCTTGTTCGCCATCTGGGCGGCGCGGCGTGCGACCTTCTGGGCGGTCTGCTGAGGCGTGGTGACGATCAGGAACTGGGCCTGCGGAAGCAACTGGGCGAGCGTCATGGACACGTCGCCTGTGCCCGGTGGCAGGTCGATCAGCAGGTAGTCCAGTTCTCCCCAGTCCACGTCCTGCAGGAACTGGGTGAGCGCCTTGTGCAGCATCGGCCCGCGCCATACCACGGCGGCGTCCTCCTCGACGAAGAAGCCGATGGACATCACGCTGACGCCGTGGGCGCTCAGGGGGATGATCTTGCGTTGCGGCGAGACCGGCGGACGTGTGGAGCCCAGGCCGTACATGCGGGGAATCGAATAGCCCCAGACGTCCGCGTCGAGCACGCCCACGCGCTTGCCGTCGCCCACCAGCGCCGCAGCGAGATTGGCCGTGAGCGTGGACTTCCCCACCCCCCCCTTGCCCGAGCCGATGCACAGCACGTTGGCCACCTGTGCGAGCGCGCCGTCGGGCAGGCTTCCCCGACCCAGCTTCTGCTGAAGCGCCGCCTTCTGGGCCTCGTCGAGGACGTCGAAGTAGACGTTCACGTGAGCCACTCCGTCAAGCGCCGAGACGGCTTCTTTGACGGCCGTCTGGAAGTGCCCCTTGATGGGGCACCCGGGCGTGGTCAGCGAGACCGTCACGTCGGCCACGCCGTTCTCGCCGAGCTCGATCGAGCGCACCATGTCGAGCTCGACTATCGAGCGGTGCAGCTCGGGGTCGATCACCACCTCGAGCGCCTTCATCACCTGGTCGCGGCTGGTCATGACAGTCATTCTGACAAACCTTCCGTGCCCTGACGGTTTAAAAATGACCCGCGGGGCAGTGGGGCTGCCCCGCGGGTCGAGGGAGGAGAGGGTGCTACGACTGCCAGCGGGATATGAGGCTGGCAGACTCTCCCGACCCCCGGTCCTCTCCGGCCCGGGACGGGGGAAGCTCGCTTGAACCTAGACCAGGCTCAGAATGCGCTCCTGCACGCGGTTGGCCAGCTCGGTGCCGTTCTTGGCGACGGCGTCGCGCCGCTCGTCGAGGTCGCCGACCGTCTTCTCGATCTCGCGACGGCGCTGACGCAGTTCGCGCTCGACACGGACGCGGGCTTTGCGGACCTCGCGCTCCAGCCGGTTCCGCGCGGTGGCGCCGCGGCGCTCGAACCGGCGCAGCTGGGCCTGGGCCTTGGTGGTCGAAGAGTAGGTCGAGAGCGTGTCGTTCACGCTCGATACCACGCGGTCGCGCGCGGTCAGCGCGGCGCCGAACGGGATCAGGACAGCGCGCTCCGCGTAGTCGCCGACCACGACGCCCGGGGACCGATCCGAGACCGGCCAGGTGCGTGCGGCACCGGCCTGGCGGACCGCCGACTGGGTCTGGTCGGTTGCACGCGCCCGTGCGGCCTTGGCGCGAGACGTCTTGGCGCGGCCGGCTTTGGCGCGGGTTGCTTTCGTCCGGGTGGTCTTGCGTGCGGTGGTCTGGCCCGCGGTCGAAGCGCTGCGTCGCGCCGTTGCGGCCGTCGCGCCGGTTTTCTTGGCGCGGCGGGGGGATGTGGTGTTGGCAGTTGGCATCTCGTGGATCTCCTGTTCTTCCTCTCTTCGACGAGGAACGAATGCGGGTTGTCTCTTTTCGGGTTGTGCCGAGCCTAGCACGAACACCTGTTTGTAACCCGCTCCAGGGACTTTGTTACGCGAGATCCTACCACCACGGCTACCTCCTTGGATTACAAGGCCTTCACGCGCCGACGCTTGTAACAGGAGGAACATGTGTTCGGTGAGCCGTCGGGAGGCGGAAAGCCGCTGCACAGAGCCCGAAACGGCGGGGCACGCTCAGGTGTTCGCCGTCACGGTGGGACGGGAACCTCTGTGGCGGCACCGCGCCATGATCCGCACGCGCCCAGCGAGTCGGCTCGTGGATCCGCGAGCGTGGCCGCGACCGCGGATCAGGCCGCGGTGCGGGCGAGCCATTTCGCCGGCGCGTGCAGCTCGGCGGTGGTGGGAAGCGCCTCGGGACCGGTCCAGGCGCGCGCGAGCGCCTCGGGGCCGCCCTCACGGACGACGGCATCGCAGAAGCGCCGCCCCTCCTCGTACTGGCGCAGCTTCAACTCGAGCCCCAGCAGGCGCTCCAGGGCGCGCCAGGGCAGGCCGCTGATGCCGCTGTGGCCGGTCTCCCGCCGGCGGCTCATCGCGGCCCTGAGGCGCGGCAGCGACGGGAGCACCTCGGCGCCGACCTGGTCCATCGTGTGCTCGGCGTGGCCCTCGATGAGCGACATCGACGCCTGCACGCGCTCGACCAGCCGCCAGCGATCCTCGCCCAGCGTAAGCCGCAGGATTTCTCCGCGCCGGGCGCGCTCGATCAGGTCGCGCAGCTGGCCCGGCCCGGGCAGCCCGGGACTCGTGGAACGGCTGGCCATCGTCGCCTGAAGGCCGTCGATCAGCTCGGAGAGCATGCCGGCCAGATGGCCGCGCAGCCAGGGTGCTCCGGAGAACTGGACGACGTGGGTGACCTCGTGAATGGTCACCCACAGAACCAGCTCGTCGCGGTCCACCCGCAGGTTGCGCGCGGCCTGTGCGAGGTTCGGGGCGAGCAGCAAGAGCCGCGGCGGCGCCGAGGCGTCGAGCAGCGCGATGTCGTACTGGCCGAGCACCCGCTGGGAGAGCACGCCGGTCAGCGCGCCGAGCTGCGCGCCGAACATGAAGCCGGACGCCGAGCGCAGCGGCCCGGAGAGCGGGCCCGCCCCGTCGCCGATCCGCTCGGTGAAAGGCGCCAGCATCGGGCGCATGCTCCTCAGGTTCGCCGCGATCCAGGTCGAGCGGTCGACCGCCTCCACGGCGGGCAGCTCCGCCGGCGCCTCCAGGCCGCTGTAGGCGCTCACGCGCCGCGCGAAGTCCTCGGCGAGCGGCTGCACGGACGCAGCGCGCACACCGCCGTTGGGCGGTGAGCCGGCGATCAGCTCGCCGATCCGCTGGGCCGCGCCCCAATCGATGACGTCCATTGCAAGAGCGTAGCCCCACACGGTTCTCGCCCCGGGAGGAGCGACGCGCCCCGGGAGGAGCGACGCGCCCCGGGAGGAGCGACACGCCCGGCGAGGCCCCGGCCGAGGGCACGCTCGTATCCTAAGCGTGTGCCCGTCTCAAGGATCGCGCCCGCGCCACCGGATGACAGTCTGACCGAGGAGCACCGGGCGTCAGCGTTCCTCGAGCGGGCCGAGGTGCGCGACGTGCTGGCGTGGATGCGCCTGCTGGTCGATCCGCAGGATGCTGCCGCGGTCGTGCGCGCCCTCGCGCGTCCCCCGATCGAGTTGCGCCAGGTGGACCTCGCACGCGTCATCCAGGTCGCGCGGCGCCGCAAGCTCGATCTGGTCTCGGGGGTGACGGCCGCGCGGGAGTCCCCGCAGGTCCCCCCGGAGGCGCGGGACCGCATCCAGCGATTCGTCGAGTTGCACGGCGAAGCGGTCGCCCGGATGGACTCGGAGACGCCGGATGTGTTGATCGGGTGGCTGATCGGGCGCCTGGGCATGCGCGCGCTTGCGCTGCTCGCGCCGGCCGACGCCGCCGAGCAGCGTGCGAGCCTCGCGCGTCTGCACGCGCTGGCGGTCGAGTTCGCCAGCGGTCGGCCGCGATCGACGCCTCGCGAGCTAACTCGCCACCTGACTGCCGTGGCGTCGCAGACCCGGTGGGAGGCTCAGGGGGAGGGGGGCTCGACGATCGCCGAGCCGGAGCCGACCCATCAGGGGGAGGGGGGGCTGCAGGAGACGCTCCAGCTGATGCGCGAGGAGGTGCTCTGCAGCGTCGCGCGGATCGGCGGGCGGCTCGGCGAGCTGCGGCTGGACACCGATCTGGACATCTCCCACGGGGTGGTTCGCTATCTCGAGCTTCTCAAGCTGGCCACCCTGGTTCAGCGCCCGCCCGGACAGAGCCTCGCCGATGCCCTGCCGGACGTCAACGCGCGGCTGCTCGCGGCGACCACGCCGCTGCAACGCGAGATCTTCCAGACCTCGACGCTCGACGAGACGCTGCTCGCCGACCGCTCAGAGCTCGGCGCTGCCGCCGGCACGGGCGGCAGCGATGCCGACCGCGCCTTCGACCGCGCCCGGGCGCAGGCGCTCGCACCGCGCGAGGAGCCCTCGCTGGGGCCCTTCCTGCCCCGCAAGGGAATCGGGCTGGCGTTGTCGGCCTCGGACATCGAGGTCTACCGCAGCTGTCCCCTGAGGTACAAGTTCGCGCGCGTCCTTCGCATCCCCACCGAGCAGACGATTCACCAGCGGTTCGGGATCGCCGTGCACCAGGTGCTCGAGCGCTACCACTCCCAGGGCGGCCAGACGCTGACGCAGATGCTCGAGCTCCTCGACGCCGGCTGGCGCAGGGGCGGCTTCGGCGAGACCGAAGGAGAGCGCAGCCTGCACGAGAAGGCCCGTACCGCGCTCACCCGCTACCACGCGCGTCTGGCGGACGAGGACTCCGAGCCGGTCTGGTTCGAGCGCGCGTTCGCGTTCCGGCTCGGTCCGCACCACCTGCGCGGGAGGGTCGACCGCGTAGATCGTCTGGCCGGCGCGACCGGCGAGCGCTACGAGCTGATCGACTACAAGACCTCCCGCCCCAAGACCGGCGAGCAGCTGCGCGACGACGTGCAGCTGTCCCTCTACGCGCTCGCCGCGCGCGAGGATTGGCGGCTCGAATCCTCGCGACAGGCCTACTACTACGTGCTCGACGACAGCAAGGTTCCCGTCGAGCGCGCCGCGAGCGACGCGGACTCGATCGCCGACCTCGTGCTCGAGGTCGGCGAGGGCATCCTCGCCCAGGAGTTCGATCCGACGCCGTCGCGCGCCGCTTGCTCCATCTGCGACTACCGCATCGTCTGCCCGGCCGCGGAGACCTGAGGCGGGCAGCGCTCGCGCGAGCCTACCTTCCGTCGGGCCCGCGCTGGCGCAGGAAGCGCTGGAATTCCCTGGCGAGCATGTCTCCCGAGGGGACGTTCTCGCTCGCGTGCTCCTCCTCGCTCTCGGCCGCCTGCTCGAGCCGTTCCACGAAGGCCTGGATGTCGGGGTCGCTCTGCACGGCAAGCCCCACCTGGCGCTCGTAGTCCGCGGCCGCTGCCTCGAGCTCCGATACGTCCACCGAGACCCCGATCAGCGCTTCCACCTTGCGCAGCAGGGCCAGCGCCGCCTTCGGGTTGGTGGCAGCCGCAACGTAGTGCGGCACACCCGCCCACAGGCTCGCCGAGGGCAGCCCCGCGTCGGCGCAGGCGCTGTGCAGGACCCCGACGATCCCCGTGGGGCCCTCATAGGTCGAGCTCTGCAGCCCCACCCGCTCGATGAGCGAGGGGTCCGAGGCGAACCCGGTCATCGCCACCGGACGGGTATGGGGCACGTCGCCGAGCAGCGCCCCGAGCGAGACCACCACCTGTACGCCCAGCGCTTCCGCGAGGTCCACGAGGTGCGAGCTGAAGGCGCGCCAGCGCATCGATGGCTCGATGCCCTGCACGAGCACGAGGTCGCGCGGTGCCCTCGGCGCGGGCGCCTCGAAGACCTCGACGGTCGGCCAGACGATCTCCCGCTTGTTCCGCTCGTTGAACCGGACGCAGGGGCGGTTTGCCTGGAAGTCGTAGAACTCCTCGGAATCGATGCGGGCGAAGCGACGAGCCTCGAGGGCCGAAGCCAGGAACGAGACCGCGCTGGAGGCGGCGTCTCCGGCGTCGTTCCAGCCCTCGAATGCGCACACCATCGCGGGGGCCCTGAGGCCATCCGGACGGCGGTCCCAGATGAGGGGCTGCATCCGAACCACCGTACATCATGAGCGAATGGCCTCCGCCGTCACCTCCGAGCCGATCGCACCCCAGACCGTGGCCACGCTGCGCGCCGGGGAGGAGGTGGACGCGGTGTTCGCCTGCACGCGCAAGGAGCGCCAGGTTTCCCGAACCGGCACGCCGTATCTGACGGTCGAGCTGCGTGACAACAGCGGGACGATCCTCGCACGCGCGTTTCGCGGCGCCGATGTGCTCGCCGGGCGCTTCGAGCGGGGTGAGCTCGTGCGCGTGCGCGGACGCGTCGAGCGCTTCCGCGAGGAGCTCCAGATCGAGGTGCGAACGATCGCGCGTGCGGAGGGGCCCGACGCCGACCCCACCCGCTTTCTGCCGGTGGCCTACCGCGACCTCGATGAGCTCGAAGGCTTCCTCGAGCACCTCTCCCGCGAGGTGTACGACCCCGGGTTGAAGGCCCTCCTGGAGCGGCTCCTCGGCGACCGCGAGCTGCGGGCGGAGATCCGCCGCGCGCCGTGCTCGATCCCGGCCTCCACTCCCGGCGCGCGCCGTTCAATGGACGGCGGGCCGGCGCGGGGAGCGTCCGCTCATCACGCATACATGGGCGGCCTGCTCGAGCACACGGTCGCCGTGGCCACGATGGCACTCGAGCTGTGCACGCTTCACCCGCGGCTCGATCGCGATCTTCTGCTCTGTGCGGCACTCGTCCACGATCTCGGCAAGACGGGCGAGTTCACCTATGGGGCCGAGATCGCCCGCACCACCGAGGGCCGGCTGCTCGGGCACGTCGAGCTCGGCCTGCGCCTGATCGCCGGTCACGCTCCGCACGCGCTCGCGGCCGAGCGCAGGCTCGCCCTGGAGCACTGCGTGATCCTCCACCACGGCGCCGATGCGACCGCGGGGCAGCGGTTCGCCTCGCCCGAGGCGCTCGCCCTGTACAGGCTGAACGCGCTCGACGCCCAGGTCAAGGGCGCATTCGAGCGCGGTCTTCCGCTCGGCCGGTAGAACCCGCTCTTCCGGTAAAGGCCCATTCCCGCGATGCCGATACACGCGGTGATGGGCGACGTAGCCATGCCAACAGCCGCGCCTGCAGCCGCTGAGCCCCTGGAGGACGCGGGGATCGAGCGTCGGGAGCCCGGCCGCTCGCGTCAGGGAGGCCCGAGCGTGGACCGCCCGAAGACCGGTGGTCCGACGCAGCCAGGCAAGGGCCCGGACCCCCAGAGCGCAGAGGAGAACCCGCCGCAGTCAGGCGACCTCGGCACGGTGGGGTCGGCCAAGGGCCTCTACCCTCCGCGCCGCTCAGGGCGCTCCACGCGGATGATCGGCCAGGTGATCGTGGACCTCGGCTTCGCCGACTACGACACGGTCGAGGAGGCGGTCGCTATCGCCCGCGCGCAGGGCCGCCCGACGGGCATGGTGCTGATCGAACAGGGCGTCCTGCGCCACGACCAGCTCGCCCGCGTGGTTGCCGAGCGGTTCGGCCTGGACTTCGTCGATCTGGCCGTGTTCGAGCTCGACATGGGAGCGGTCAACCTCCTTAGCGCCGACGCCGCCAAGCGCTACCAGGCGGTCCCGGTCGGCTTCACCGACGACGGGGCGCTGCTGCTCGCGATGGCCGATCCCACGAACGTCTTGACGATCGACGACATCGCGATGATGACCGGCCAGCGGGTCAGGCCGGCGGCCGCATCGGTGGAGGACCTGAACCTGCTGCTGACGCGCCTCGTGCGGACCAGCGAGTCGATCGAGGACATCGTCGACGACGCGCACGACGAGGACGCCGAAGCCGATGTTCAGCTCGAGGAGGGCGAGCAGGACGCCCCGATCATCAAGCTCGTCCACTCGATCGTGGCCCAAGCGGTGCAGCAGGGCGCCTCGGACGTCCACGTGAACCCCGAAGAGGGGGACACGAAGGTCCTGTTCCGCGTCGACGGCGTGCTCTTCCCCGCCGCCACGATCAAGCGCAGGATGGCGATGGGCGTCGTGTCGCGCATCAAGATCATGGGCGATCTGGACATCTCCGAGAAGCGGATGCCGCAGGACGGACGGTTCGCGTTGACGGTCGAGGGGCGCCGCGTGGACATCCGCGTGGTGACCCTCCCGCTCGTGTATGGCGAGGGTGTCGTGATGCGCATCCTCGACAAGGGAGTGGTGGTCCAGGACCTGGAGTCGCTGGGGATGCCGCCGGACGCTCTCGAGCGCTTCACCAAGGCGATCAACAAGCCGAACGGCGCCGTGCTCGTGACCGGACCCACCGGCTCGGGCAAGTCCACCACGCTGTATGCGGCGCTCAGCGTGCTCAACGACGGAGCCCGGAGCATCCTCACGATCGAGGACCCTGTCGAGCAGCGGATACCCGGGATCAAGCAGATGCAGATAGCTCCCAAGGCGGGCGTCACGTTCGACGTGGGGCTGCGCTCGATGCTGCGAGCGGACCCCGACGTGATCATGGTCGGGGAGATCCGCGACCGCGAGACCGCCCACATCGGGATCGAGGCCGCGCTCACCGGCCACCTCGTGCTCTCCACCCTGCACACGCGCGACTCGGCGAGCGCGCTCGGCCGGCTGATCGACATGGGGATCGAGCCCTTCCTGGTGTCCTCGGCGGTCGACTGCATAGTCGCCCAACGCCTGCTGCGGGTTCTGTGCCAGCACTGCAAGCGCCCCCTGAAGGTCTCCGAGGCGGTGCTCGCCGAACACGGCCTCACCGGCACCGAACCCTTCGAAGCGGTCGGGTGCTCGCGCTGCGGCGGGTCGGGTTATCGCGGACGCGTGGGCGTCTACGAAGTGATGTCCGTGAGCGAAGAGATCCGGGGGCTGATCCTCGAGCGCGCGAAGGTTGACGACATCCATGCGGTCGCCGTGCGCGAGGGGACCTTGACTCTGCGCGACGATGGCCTGGAAAAGGTGCGCGAGGGAGTCACCACGATCGCCGAGGTCGAACGGATGACCAACACGCTGCTGTAAGGGGTGCGCCCGCGGGTGCGGGCCTGCTTGACCTCGGGCCGGCGGCGGCCTGCCCGCGAGCCTTCGTCGGCGTGTGCCATCGGCAAACTGCGGCTTCCCGATCGTAATTGTGTAGAATCCTTGCCCAAGGACGAAACCCGACGCGATCCAGGAGGCGACATGCATCATTTCATCGGGCAGCGAAACCGGCTGCCTGTGCGTGGGCCAGGTAGGAGGGCCTCACGTTGCGGACACGCCGGCGCCGTGATCGCCTCCATGTCGATGGCCATCGCGCTGGGCGCTCCGCTGGCGGTGGCGCAGGCCGCCACGCCCACCTTCGCCGCGAAGGCCGGTTACGCCACGGGCACCACTCCCCAATCGGTGGCGGTTGCCGACCTGGGGAACGGCAAGCAGGACCTCGTGGTCGCCAACAAGGGATCGAACACCGTCTCGGTGCTGCTCGGCAAAGGCGACGGAACATACGGAGCGAAGGTCGACTACGAAACCGGCAAAGCCCCGACCGCGGTCGCGGTTGCCGACCTCGGGAACGGCAGGCAGGACCTCGTGGTCGCGAACAGCGGTTCGAACACCGTCTCGGTGCTGCTGGGCAACGGCGATGGGACCTTCAAACCGCAGGTGGAATACGAAACGGGCAAAGCCCCGACCGCAGTCGCCATCGCCAACCTGGGAAACGGCCAGCAGGACCTGGTGGTCGCGAACAGGGAATCGGACAACGTCTCGGTGCTGCTGGGCAAAGGCGACGGGACGTTCGAAAAACAGGTCCCCTACGAAACGGGCAAAGCCCCGACGGCAGTCGCGGTCGCCGACCTGAACGGGGACAAAAACCCCGATCTGGTGGTCGCCAACGGCGGTTCGAACACCGTCTCGGTGCTGCTCGGCAAAGGCGACGGG
>Ga0209048_10003887_pt1 | contig 14395 bp, 13 predicted proteins | sample FrelakmetCRP12CR_FD_187146 | JGI IMG/M metagenome (GOLD analysis project Ga0209048, IMG submission 187146) | Freshwater lake sediment microbial communities from the University of Notre Dame, USA, for methane emissions studies - CRP12 CR (SPAdes)... | ecosystem: Environmental > Aquatic >... | reverse complement strand
GCATCCTGGCCGAACGTCATCTCGCGCAGCAGGAAGTAACGCAGGGGGTCCGGACCGAACCGGTCGAGAAGATGATCGGGCCGCACCACGTTGCCGATTGACTTCGACATCTTCTTCTCGTCGCGCAGCCACCAGCCGTGCCCGAACACCTGCTTGGGCAGCGGCAGCCCGGCCGACATCAGCATGGCCGGCCAGAGCAATGAATGCCAGCGGTTTATCTCTTTGCCGATCACATGCGCATCCGCCGGCCAGTATTTCTGAAACAGACTGACGTCTTCCGAGCCCCAGCCGAGCGCGGTAATATAATTGGTCAGGGCGTCAAACCACACATACATCACCTGCGTATCGTCGCCGGGAACCGGAATCCCCCACGCCAGTTTATCCTTGACGCGGGAAATACTGACATCTTCCAGCCCACCTTTCAGCATATTCCTCATTTCGTTGTACCGGCTCTGCGGATAAACGAATTGCGGATTCTGTTCAAACAGAAATTCGAGAGGTTCCTGGTATCTGGACAATTTGAAAAAATAATTTTCTTCTCTGACCAGTTCCGGTTCCAGGTGGTGATCCGGGCATTTGCCGTCCACCAGATCTTTCCCGGTTATAAACGCCTCGCATCCCACGCAATACAAGCCAGTATATTCTTTTTTATAAATATCCCCGGCGGCCGCAGCCGCTTCCCAGAATTTCTGCGCCCGTTCCATGTGGCGCGCTTCCGTGGTGCGGATAAAATCATTGTTGGAAACGTTCATCTGGTCGGCAAGACTGGAAAATTTTGCCGAATTTTCCGCCGCCAGATCTTCCACCGGCCGGCCTTTTTCTTTGGCTGTTCTTATCATTTTCTGCCCATGCTCATCCGTGCCGGTAAGAAAATACACGTCTTTGCCGGTTATTTTCTGAAAACGGGCCATGATATCGGCATACAAAATTTCCAAGGCAAAACCGATATGCGGCTCGGCATTGGCATAAGGTATGGCGGTGGTGATATAGTATTTTTCTTTCTGCATAAAAAGTTATTTTTTATTTACTACGACAACAAACTCCCCTCTTTCGTCCTGCATGCGGACGGCAACTTCGGCAATTGTACCACGGTAAATGGTTTCAAACTTTTTCGTCAGTTCGCGGCAAACGACAATTTGCCTTTCCGGCTTGAAATATTCTTTCAGCTCATTAAGGCATTTTAATATGCGGTGGCCGGATTCGTAAAATACGATTGTCTCTTCCTTTTCGGCCGCTTCCTTAAAAAACCTTTGCCTTTTATTTTTATGCGGGGGAAAACCCAGAAAAACAAACTTATCGGTCGGAAACCCGGAAATGCTCAGGGCGGCGATGGCGGCGTTTGGTCCGGGAATAGGAACTATTTCTATGTGATTATTGTTTCTAATCAGATCTCTGATGAGTAAATTTCCCGGATCGGATATGCCGGGCGTGCCGGCATCGGTAACCAGCGCCAAATTTTTACCCTCTTCCAGCAAACTTATTATTTCTTTAATTTTTTTAGCATCGCTGTGCTGGTGATAGCTGACCTGCGGCTTGGAAATCTGATAATGGTCCAGCAAATTTTTCGTCACGCGCGTATCTTCGCATAAAATTAAATCAACGCTTTTTAAGGTTTCCAAAGCGCGCAAAGTGATATCTCCCAGATTGCCAACCGGGGTAGCGACAACATATAACCGCCCGCTGTTCATATTTTTATTCTTCCATGCTTATCGCCTGGACCGGACAAGAATCCTTGGCCATTTTGATCGTATCGGCATCATCGCCGGTGGCTTCGAAAACTTCAGCCTTGCCGTTTTCATCAAACCTGAAAGTATTCGCGGCCAGCGCCACGCAGGTTCCGCAGCCGATGCATTTTTCTTTATCCACTTTGGGTGTCATAAATTAAATATTAATTATTTTTAAAATTATATATCTCCCAACAAATCATCCTGCAAAATGCGTTCCAAATCGGCTTCATGCAATGTAACCGGCTGGGATTCCATGTTTTCTGCCTCGTGAATTTTATCCATCAGGGTATTTTCATCGGCTTCATGGATAAAATTTCCGTTCACTGCCACATTGGGCGCCAAATGACAAAAGCCGGTGCAGGCGCAATAATCCACATCGTAATCCGGGCTTACATCTCCGGATTTAACGCCTGTCTCGCTCTCAATGCGGTGCATCAGGCGGGATGCGCCTTTGGCGGCGCAATTGTGGCCGGCACAAACGCGGATTTTAACCGGATTATTCTCCGTAGTACTTTTCTGCATAAAATCTGATTAATTCCTCAATCGCCGGAATGGACGAGGGGTCGCCCGCTCCCACTTTTAATTTCTTTTGCACGTCTTCGAGCGTCTGGGCTCCCTCAAGGACCGCTTCTTCGATATCGTGGTCGGTAATATTCAATGTTTTATCTATAACTTTTGAGCCGGCGGTGACGATGCGTCCATGCTGGCCGGTGCGGCGGAAATAATCGTTGACGGCGGCCTGCAAAGCCTTGTCTCCCAAAACCGAGCAGTGCACCTTTCTTTCCGGCAGGCCCCCGAGACGCGCAAGAATATCCTGCGGCTTTAATTTGAGCGCGTCTTCGATTTTCATACCGTCTTTTTCCTTAAGCATTTCGCTCAGTACCGAGGTGGAAGCGATGGCGCTCCCGCAGCCGAAGGTGCGCCAGCGGCAATCTTTTATTTTTTCCGTTTTTTTATCAATATCAAGCCAGAGAACCATTTCATCCCCACAGGCGGGCGATCCCACCCTGCCCATGGCATTATATCTGAATTTTTCTTCCTCGCCATAGTGCATAAAATTGCGCGGATTGAAAAAATGATCCTTGACAATATCGGAATAGAGCCAGCCTTCGCCGGTACCGGTGCGGATATCCACCGGCCCGGATAGATTTTTCTTTTTAACGGATTTTTTAGGCATATTATTTTTTAAATTGGGCGTGTTTTGTTTTTGCCAGCCTGACGGGAGAAATTTCCCGCAAAGTTTTTACGATAACAGGCAGGTATTTCATCAGATAATCAACATCCTGTTTGGAGTTGGGATGCCCGAAGGAAAAACGCAGACTGCCGTGAGCGTACTCGTACGGAAGGCCCATGGAGCGCAGGACATGAGACGGCTCAAGCGATTCGGAAGTGCAGGCGGAACCGGTGGAACACATGATGCCATACTCGTCGAGATACAATAACAGCGCCTCGCCTTCCACGTCCATAAACGTTACGTTTAAATTGTTGGCCAGCCGGTTTTCCCCTATTTCCGGCCCGTTTAATCTGACGTCCGGAATTTCCCGCTGAATTTTCTGCCATAGATATTCCGATAATTGGCGCAGCCGGCCCGTTTCCTTTTCTTTATCTTTCTGAACCAAATCAAGGGCTTTGGCCATGCCCGCGATTGCCGGCACATTTTCCGTTCCGGACCGCAGTCTTCTCTCCTGCCCACCGCCCAATATGAGAGGTTTAATAGCCACGCCGCGGCGTAGATATAGCACACCCACGCCTTTGGGACCGTAAATTTTTCCGCCGTTAATCGTCATCAGGTCAACATGCAATTTTTCCACATCCAGACTCAGCGAACCGGCGGCCTGGCAGGCATCAGTATGAAAATACGGATAAGGCGTATTGTGTTCTTTCCGGTATTGCAGCAGCTTGCGCCCGATTTCCGCAATAGGCTGTATTGAACCGACCTCATTGTTGGCGTACATAATTGTTATCAGAATCGTATCCGGCCGGACGGCTTTTATAACATCCTGGGCACTGACAAGCCCCTGCCGGTTTACGGGTACAAATGTGACATCCCAGCCCTGCTTTTTCAAATCTTCAAGCGGATACAGAACGGCGTGATGCTCGATGGCAATGGAAATAAGATGTTTGCCGTGCTTTTCGTGCGCCCTGGTCATGCCATAAACGGCCATATTGTCTGACTCGGTGCCGCTGCCCGTAAAAATAATATTCTCGGGAAGGGCATGCAGATGGCCGGCAACAATGCGCCGGCTGTCATTTAGAACGCCGCTGGCAATCCTGCCGCTTTGGTAGAGCGAGGAAGGATTCCCGAATTTTTCGGAAAAATACGGCTTCATGGCGCTAAAAACCCTGCCGTCCACCGGAGTCGTAGCCGCATGATCCATGTAAACCTCTCTGATTTTTTTGGGTTTGGGAAGCATATTATATCTTCACTTTCCGCATTACTTTAATCAATTCCTTGTTTAATCTGGCGGACATTTTTTTATTTTTGCAGTCCTTATTTTTTCCGCAGCAGGAATAATTTTTCGTGCCGAGACAGGGGGCGACCGTCAGTTTTCCTTCCATGGTTTCAAAAATTCTAAAAAACGTGAGTTTCCTGCCGGTTTTTTTGAGCCGGTATCCGCCCATCACACCCTGCTCCGCTTCTATTATTCCGGCCAGATTCAGCTTGCGTGCGATTTTCTGTAAAAACCAAAAGGAGATTCCGGAAATATCGGAAAAATCCTTCAGACTGACGAATTTGTCTTTTTTCGTCGCCAGAAATTGTACTAATTGGACGGCGTAGTCCGTCTCCCTCTTTATGGCAAACATATTTAAAAAGGTAATGTTAAATTTATTTTTGAAGTTGCCTGTCCGGCGGCCGGCTTGACCGCATAAGAAAAATCCACGGCAAACGGCAGAATCTCACCGCCCAGGTTTTTATAAAACAATTGTTTGTTGTTCCGGCCGAAATCGTATACCTCCTTGGTGACGCGCACATCCTGTTCGCAATATTTTTTTATCTCATCGATTTTTCCTTCCTTCCACCATCTGATCGCCTGCAAGCCGTCGGCGCTTTTATTTATATTGTCCAAGGTGGCCTCGGCGACATCGGCGAGCTTCAGGCGGATGCCGACGCTGTCTTTGATTACTTTCATCAGGTCAAGATGCGGAATGACTGAAAGATCGCCAAGATAATAATTTTGCAGAATGGGCAGGTCAAAATGCTCGCTGTTATAACCGATGATACGGTCCGCTTTTTCCAAAATGGGCCAGAGGTTTTTTAATTCGTCTTCCGTAAAGCTTTGGTAAGCATCGGTAGCATAACTATATATGGAAACAACCGAAATGCGGAATTTTTTATAATCATTTTCCACGTCCTGAAAGGTGTTTTGTGTTTCAATGTCAAAGACGATTTCATTGGGCATAGCGCATGTTAATTATAACTAATATGGTATGATATAATTTCCTTTTTGTCAAGCGCGTCAAAATCTATGTTCTTTTCAAACCTGACAACATCCTCCAGCCGCGCTTTGGTCGCGGGATGCCTGGCTAAAAACAGGCTGCAGCAATCTTCATAGGGCCGGCTGGAAATTTCAAAGGTGCCGATGCGCCGGGAAATGGCCGTGATCTCTTTTTTATTCATGGCGATAAGCGGCGCCAGCTTCAGCATGCCATTGTCTTTATATATCACATTCATGTTTTCCAGGGTCTGCGAAGCCACCTGCCCCAGACTGTCTCCTGCCGCCAAGGCCTGATATCCGTGCTGTCCGGCGATGATTGTGCCGATTTTATTGAACAGCCGGCGGCTGACGATCATCCGGTGCGTGGACGGCACATTCATCACTATTTCTTTTTGCAATCCTGAAAACGGCACCATGAATAATTCGATGCGCGGCTGAAATTTGGCCAAAGTTTTAGCCAGGTCCATAATTTTTTGCCCGACCTCGGCCGAAACCTTGGTCTGGTTCTGAAAATGGACCAACCCGACACTGGCTCCGCGGCACATCATTTTATAGGCAGCTACGGGACTGTCAATGCCGCCTGAAATCAGACAAAGCACCTTTCCCGACGAACCGGTCGGCAAACCGCCGGCGCCATCGGTGGTATTGCCGTAAACCATAGCGTAATCTTTTCCTATTGAGATGCGGATATTAATATCCGGAGCGGACAAATCCACTTTCAGCCCTATTTTTATGCGCACATGCTCCCCTATTTCTTTTTCTATCTGGGCCGACGATAGGGGAAATTTTTTGAAGGAGCGATCGCAGGTGATACGAAATTTCTTGTCTTTGATATCTCCGGCCGTAAGCAGGATGGAAACGCTTTTTTTAATTTCCTCAATTTTATTCGGACATTTAATCGCCCGGGCAAAATTGGCAATGCCGGGAACCAGAGCCAGACGGTCAATATCCGCTTCGTTAATGTTTTCCGCCCAAAAACCGCTTTCAATACGCCGGATTTTCATGCCGGAAAACAGGCTCTTCAGATTATAAATCAGACAGCGATAAAAAAAGGGCTGGTTTGACCCTTTTAAAAATATTTCATCCGCATGCAAAATCAAATTCATACCGCTACATTATAATTTAACTTGAGGGATGCGTCAAACAAAAAAGCCTCCCGTTCAGAAGCTTTTTTGACTGATAAAAAAATTTTTATTTATTCCCACTAAAACGCGCAAACTGTAAAAATATATAGATAAACAGCGCGGCCATAATAATCGGCGCCAGCAGGGAAAGATAATTCTTTCCCTTTGGGGTAAACCGGCGCAGCAGCAGCGAATTGCTGACCACGGAAATTGAACTGAGCGCCATGGCCAAGCCGGCCAATTCCGGTTTCAGAATTATTCCGGCAAAAGCGAAAACGCGCGCGGCAATGGGAATGCCTATGACATTGTAAAACAACGCAAAAAACATGTTCTGTTTTATTTTTCCCACTGTTTCACGGCTTAATTTAATAGCCGTAAGCACATCGCGCAAATCATTTTTGACAATCACGATTCCGCCGGTTTCCATAGCCACGTCCGTGCCTCCTCCCATGGCAATGCCCAAATCTGCCTGCGCCAGCGCCGGTGCGTCATTGATACCATCGCCAACCATAGCCACTTTCAACCCCTTGGCCTGCAACTTGCGGATCTCATTTGCCTTGTCCTCCGGCAAAATTTCCGCCAGCACATTAGCAATGCCGGCCTGTTTGGCAATAGCAGCGGCCGTGCGCCGGTTATCACCCGTCACCATATATACAGAAATGCCCATCGCTTCAAGATTGTGCACCGCCTCTGCCGATGAACCTTTCAAAGTATCTGCCACTGCGATCAGTCCCAGCACTTTAAAACCGTCCGATAAAATCATTACCGTCTTGCCTTCCTCTTCGAGAGCGTGCATCCTGTTTTCCGCCTTTGAAAAATCAATTGTGCGTATATCTGATGCTAATTTTCTGTTTCCGAAATAATAAACGCTGCCATTAATTTCTCCGGTTACCCCATGACCCGGAATAGCCTTAAATCCGTCCGCATCGCTTATTTTAATATTATTGTTATCCGCATAATTTAATATTGCTTCTGCCAGCGGATGCTCTGAATTTTTTTCCAGGGCTGCGGCTATGGCGGCGATTTCTTTTGTGTCCGTTCCGTTTAACGGAACTATATCGGTCACCTCCGGCCGGCCATAAGTGAGCGTGCCGGTTTTATCAAAAACTATTGCCTGAATCTTACAGGCCATTTCCAGAGGTTCACCGCCTTTTATCAATATGCCATACTCCGCACCTTTGCCCGTGCCAACCATAATGGCCGTAGGCGTGGCCAAACCCAAGGCGCAGGGACAGGCAATGACGATGACTGATGTAAACGCCATCATGCTGAACGCAAATCCGGAACCTAAAATAAAATACCAGACCAGAAATGTTATGACCGCAACTACCAGAACCATCGGCACAAACCAGGCGGAAATCCGGTCCGCAGTGTCCTGAATGGGCGCTTTTGAGCCCTGCGCTTCTTCTATCAGCCGGATAATCCGCGCCAAAGCAGTATCTTTACCGACTCTTGTTGCCCTAAACTCAAAACTGCCGTGTTTGTTAATTGTCGCGCCGGCCACGCTGTCGCCCGGATTTTTTTCCACCGGCAGGCTTTCACCTGTAAGCATGGACTCGTCCACTGACGACGCGCCTTTGGTAAGTACGCCGTCAACCGGAATAATTTCGCCGGGCTTTACCAACAGGATGTCTCCGGCTTTTATTTTTTCCACAGACACTTCCGCCACTTCCGAACCCTTTACCAGGTGCGCATTTTTCGGCTGAAGTCCCATCAGCTTCTTGATGGCTTCCGATGTTTTGCCCTTCGCTTTTGCTTCAAGCCATTTTCCCAGAGAGACGAAGGTGATAAGAAAAGCTGCTGTTTCAAAATACAAATCGGGAATTTTTTGTCCTGCCAGCCCGATAAGAGTGTAATTTTGCGTGGCAAACGTGATAAATTGGACGAGGCTGTACAAGAATGCCGTACTGGTACCAATCGCCACCAGACTGTCCATGTTAAACATCTTCATCTTCAGACTACTCCACATTCCCCGGTAATAGCCGGCCCCGGCATAAAATTGGACCGGAATAGTGAACAGTAGTGAAATTAATCCTACATAAGGCATGATGAATTCTTTCCACGGCAGAAAATTTACAAAATCATAAAGCATGAAAATAAACATCGGCAAGCTGAAGAACAGGCTGATTAAAAATAAATTGCGGAGACGGCGGATTTCGACTATCTTTATCCCGGCGATTTTGTTGCCGTCATTTTCACCAATGACTTCCGCTCGGTAACCGGAATCTGCGACGGCTTTTAAAATATTTTGTTCCGACACCTCTTCCGGATTATAAATGATATGCGCTTTTTCCGCCGCATAATTCACACTGGCTTCTTTCACGCCTTCCAGCTTTTTTAAATTTTTTTCAATCAACAGGGCGCAGGAGGCACAGTGCATGCCGCCGATAACAAAACTAACGTGTTTATTTTCTGATTTGTTAACACTCATATATTTTTAATCAATGACAATAAATTTTCCTGTATACATGCCCATGGAACAGGAAAATGGAATTTCTCCGGTCTCGGTGGGAGTAAAAGTGAATACATTTTCACCTTTTTGCAGAGGTTTGCCGATGCCGAATTTCTTCATCACGATAAAACTGGCACAGGATAAATTAGTTTTGGAATCAATTATCCATTTCACCGGCCGTCCTTTTTCAACCGTAAACACATTGGGAGTGTAGCCGTCGAAATTTTGCGTCATCCGCACTACCTGTTCGTCGCCGGCGGAAACGACGTTATTGGCATTGCTGACAGGAACCGAAATTAGCCGGCTGCCGTTGGCGATATTGACCCAACCCAGCAAAATAACCGCCAAACCGGCGGCCATAAAAAATATCTTGGCTTTCTGTCCCTTAAATACGGAAGACAGGCCGCCGATGCCAAGCAAGCCGGGCGCCGTACCCAGGGCGAATAAAAACATAATCAAAGCGCCCTGCGCAAAACTGCCGGTGCTGACCGCATACAATTGCATGGCCTGCGTGAAACCGCAGGGCAGGAAAAATGTCAGCGCGCCGGTAAGCATAGCTCCTTTATGGCTGTATTCTTTGTTTTCTTTATTGATACCCAGAAAACGGGATATGCTTTTGGGCAGAGCAATGGTCATATTCTGTAATGCGGGAAAAACTTCCACCAGTTTCAGGCCGAGGAAAATCATAACGGCGCCCACGGCTATGGTCAGCAATCCCAGAAAACCGGCCGATGGCCGAAGTGCGGAGCCGAGCACGCCGATAATTCCTCCAAATAATGCATAACTGCCGATCCGGCCCAGATTTAAATACAGATGAGGACGGAATTTCTGCATGGCTGTGGCTTCCGGATGCAGTTCCGCGTGCCGGGCGGACAGTGCCAGAACTAAGCCGCCTACCAGCGCCATACAGGAGGATATGCCGGCCACCATACCGACCGCAAAAACTACCAATAAACCTGTTTTTTCCGTATTTACGCTCAAATTAAGAATGCCGGTCCATCTAGCAACGCCGTACAACAGCAAAATGATTAATGAGGCAAATAAAAGATTTTTATACACTTTCGGATCTTTGGAAATCCACGGTTTTTTCTCCGGACTGCCGACTTTGTAGCCGGCGTTCTCCACAGCCAGTTTAATCTCCCCTTCCGTGGGCTGACGGCCGTCGTAATACAAATCAGCGATGCCGGTCTTGTGGCTGACGTCGGCTCTGCTGATACCGCTGATCTTTTTAAAATTATCTTCCAAAATTATCTCGCAGGAACGGCAGTGCATACCCCGTATCGGGACAACTAATTTTGACATAGCAAAAAATTATTTGTTGGTTAAATTGAAGGCCTTTATCAGTTCCTTCACAAAAGCCGCCCGCTCCGCTTTGCTTTTGGAATTCATTTTCTTTGCGCCACAGCTGTTTAAATGGCTTTCCAGAATCATATTGTTGGCATTTTTAAGGATGCCGATGGCGGCATTGATCTGCTGGGCCACATCAACGCAATACCGGTCTTCTTCCAGCATTTTTTGGATAAGGTTTATCTGGCCCTGGACTTTTTTCATGTTCAGTTTGAGTTTTGATTTGTACGGTTCAATCATATTATTTGATTATATTTATTCTGATTAAAATATATGTCATTTCGCTTTCCTCGCCTGCGAATGCTCGGGGTGACCGTTGCGACGGTCAAACCCGCTCAAAGACATATATTTTAATTTAGAATTTATTCTAACATAATTATAATACCACCACCTATGGTGGAGGTGTCAAGATGGATAAATAAAAACTGGGGATAACTATTTTTTCAAACGGGATTTAAGCTGCCCGCACGCAGCTTCGATATCCTGGCCCTGTGAAAATCTGATTGTAGATGTAAAACCAGCGGCCATCAGCGCCTCGTGCCATTTTTTAATTATTTCCGGAGAAGAGCCGCGGAACTCCCCTGCCGCGGCATTGTATGGAATCAAATTGATGCGCACGCGGCCCATTTTGGAAGCCAACTTTATCAGTGCTTTCAGGTGATTATCATCATCGTTAACCCCGGCAAGCAAGGTATATTCCAGACCGATAAAATGTGCGCGGCTGGAAATGTGCTTGTGATAGCGGGATGCCCATTCCGGAAGAAATTCCAAAAAACCGGGGCGGTGGGATGGCATTATTATTTTACGGGTGCTTTCTATGGCGCTATGAAGAGACAGGGCGAAACGCACCGGCGGAAAATCTTCGTCTTCGATCATTTTATCCATCATTTCGCCAATGCCGGCGGTGGAAAGCGTAATTTTGGATGGGCCGACGTCGGTATACTGCAGAAGCAAATTCAGCGCCCCTTTTACATTTTCATAATTGGCCAGCGGCTCTCCCTGCCCCATCAGGACGATGTTATCAATCTTTTCTTTTGCCGCGCCAAGGTAATCATGAAGAAATTTTTGCCAGAAACGGTACTGGTCAACGATTTCCCGCCAGTCCAGATTGCGGCAAAAACCGGATTCGCCGGTGGCGCAAAATGCGCAGTTCATGGGGCAGCCGACCTGCGTGGAAACGCAGATCGTATATCTCTTGCCATCTTTGCTTTTTTTCAAGGAATCGCGCGCCATCAGAACGGTTTCAATAGTCTGGTCATCCGCAAGTTTGAGCAGGGCCTTGAACGTGTTGCCAGCTTTGCTTTGTTTGACGATAATTTCCTTGACCGTTATCCATGCTTCAGCTTTCAGGCTCTCGCGCAGCGGTGCCGGCAAAGTGGTAATGGTTTCGTAGCCGGAAATATTCAAATCAAACCAGGCGCGGAATATCTGGTCGCGCCGGAATGGTTTTTCTTTTGATAATATTTCAGCTAAGCCATCGGAAATCATACCTTTTGGCTCTTGACAAACGTATTACATCGTATTCCCATTGGCATATAATAACTTTAGAAACATTGCACATAAGGAGGTGTGCCGTGAAAATACTCGATCGTTTGGAGATGGGACACGTGGATGTGGAAGACGTGGTGATTTACCATGGACTCCCCGCGCGCGTGAAGGCAGTTCTTCCCGACAACAAGGTGCTCATCACCTACTACGAACCAGGAGGGATTTCTCCGACTCAGGAACGCGTTGTCTCGAGAACCAATCTTTTGCTCATGCGGTCAGCCTCGTGCTAGCCGTGTGACTGGAGGGGCAGAATGCCCAAGATCCTTAAGAAGCCGCTTTAACCAATGCGGCTTCTGTCTATTTCAGACAATTATTTTTCCTGCCGCCAGCATAATTTTTTCCAATAATTGGGGCGGGGAAAAACCAGCCAGTTCATAAATTTCATCCGGCCGGCCCGATTTGAAATAGCCGTCCATGCCAAAAACCCTGTTTTCGTAATCCGCCGGCAGAATAAACGGGTCAAGGAATCCTTTCCAGCCGTTATGCAGGACAATTAATTTCTTCCGTTCTTCATCTGATAAAATCGCGCGCGCGCCTTCCGGATTTTGTTTTCTGTAATCAACATACAATTCGGGAGAAGTGACGGCGACAATTTTAACATCAAAGCTGTTTTCCATTTGCGGCAGAACCTCAATCAGGTTGGCAAGCATTTTGCCGCCGCAGACGGCGACAGCTATTTTATTTTTTCCATTTCCGGAATAATTTTTATAAACATAAGCGCCGTTCGTGGCTGCGATTGCGGGCGGCACGCCATTGCCACGCTTTATGACCGGCACATCCGTACGCGTGAGCGACAGTGCGATCGGCTCGCCGATTTTTAAAGCATAAAAAAGCATAGCAATGGTTTCGTTGGCGTCCAGCGGCTTATAAACTTTTATGCCGGGGAAAGCATCATAAAGAGCCATCCAATACATTCCATGATGCGTGGGACCGTCTTCGCCTGTTTCCGGACCGTCATGCGATGCTACCATGATAAAAAAGCCGGCGTTTTGCAAATTGACGCTGTTGCCTACGAGCGACAGGCGCACGCCGTTGGCCATCATATTGGTAAAGACGGCATAACTGGCAAAAGCGGAAATCGGTTTATAGCCGCCCGGCAAAATATCTTCGGTCAGACCCGAGGCCATCATCGCCATATTCTGTTCGGCAATGCCGAATCTGATGCCGCGGCCAAGCGGATTAGTTTTATTTATCAGGCCATAAACCTGTTCCGCCGCTTTTACGTCGGTGGAGCCGCTCAAGTCCCCTGCTCCGGTGTAAAAAAAGGCGGTCTGCTCCATCATCCATTTAAACCAGGCGCCGGCGGCTTTGCGCGTGGCCACCTGCTCCCCTTCTTTGAATATTAATTCAGTCGGCAACTGCTCCGGACGCAAAATCTTGGTAGGCTGGATAAAATTTCTGCCGGCAAGAGCGGCCTTCATTTGCGCTATCAGTTCCGGCTCATGCATAATTTTCTCTGCGCATAATTGCAGGGCGTGTTCAACATATAATTCATCAGTACCGGAAATCGTTTCCATAATCGCCTCGATATCCTCCATCACATTTTCCGCATTGCCGGGAATATTAAATCCCAGTTCTTTTACCGCCTGCACATATTCCTCGTGAGGCAAGTGCGAACCGTGCGAAGCGGAGGAATTTTCCATTTTTCCGTACGATTTGCCTTTTATGGTATGGGAAATAACTATTGTCGGCAGGTTATTGCCAAATCCCTCAGCAGCCAGCTTGTAGGCATAAAATAATTCCAGCGGATTATGCCCGTCCGTTTCAATCGCATTCCAGCCCAGCCCGTGCCAATAATTTACATAGGGCGCTGAAATAACTTCATTAATATCGCCGTCAATGCCGAAATGGTTATAATCCAGCGTGACGATCATATTGTCCGCGCCGGTTGTAGCCAGAATATTGCGCGCCTCATAGGTCAGACCTTCTTCGCTTTCCGCATCGCCCATAAACACCCACACTTTTGTGGGCAGGCCGCAGGACTTATGCACCAGCGCCATGCCGCCGGCCGCGGAAAAACCATGCCCGGACGGACCGGTGGTAAAATCCGACAACGGCGTATAGCTTTCCGCATGCCCTTGCGGACCGTCGGTGTGGCGGAAGCGAATCAGGTCTTCAGGAAAAACCGGACGCACTACCGCTTCGGAAAACTGGCGTCCGCGGCGGCGCAGGACTTCATAAATTAAGGCCAGGCCGGAATACAAAAGCGGGGTGCAGTGTCCCGAACTCCAAATTACCCGGTCCCGGCATGTGTGTTTGGGATCGGTCGGGTCAAAGGCGATGAATCCGCCCATGAGCAAGGTGAGAAATTGTTCCACTTTGGAACTGCTGCCGCCCGGATGACCCGATTGCGCCGCTTCCACTGTCGCAAAAATCAAACCGCGCAAAATATTTGCCAGATGCGTCAAACGGCCGATTTCAAAATTCGGGACGGGCGCGAGCGGCAAAGCACGCAGATCAATATATTGCGCGCCATTGGCCTCGATCTTAAACCTCTTCGGCTCCGTTTTTTTTAATTTTGCCAAATCCCCTTCTTCCGCGATGTTGAAGTACATAAAAATTAATATTTGCGTTTAGCATATTTTACCATACATTTATTATTCTGGAAATAAAAAAAGCCCCCGGACGTTCGATGACGGACGGGGGTGGAAGGAGCTAATCAGCGGGTAAGGTCTTGCCGTGGCTACCGTTTGACCTTGATGCGCGGAAAGCGGAACTTGCTAATCCAGGACGTGGAGAGGGGCAGGAACGACGGCCGCC
>Ga0209048_10003886_pt1 | contig 14396 bp, 15 predicted proteins | sample FrelakmetCRP12CR_FD_187146 | JGI IMG/M metagenome (GOLD analysis project Ga0209048, IMG submission 187146) | Freshwater lake sediment microbial communities from the University of Notre Dame, USA, for methane emissions studies - CRP12 CR (SPAdes)... | ecosystem: Environmental > Aquatic >... | reverse complement strand
CCCCGAGCTACCCGCAGCAGCAGCCCCCGCCGGGCTGGCCGCCGGGCTACCCGTACCCGCCGCCGCCTTGCCAGTATCCGCCTCTGTGCCAACCTCCATAGCCACCTTCAGCAGAGGCGTTGGTTGAACTGAACGAAATACCGAGCGCGGCAACAGTGGCAATGGTGATAATAAATCGTCGCAACATGACGCTCTCCTTCATCGCACAGACTGCCTGGCTAATATTTGTAGCCGCTCGCTTTCGCCACAGCGATCTGATCCGCTAATTAACCTGACCAAGTAACGTTAAGGGTGAAGCGTATGTCCGCATTGGGTCAAAAGCAGACAAACCATCGCGGGCCAAAATCCACGCTTGTCCGCTTTGGTCCAATAGCGGACAAACGCGGGTGCGGCTGAATTGTCCGCTAAGTGCCAATAGGCGACATGCTCTTGCAAGAAAGTTGGCAGATGTTCTCCTAGGCAAGCTTCATCGGCACGGTCATTATTGCCTCCTGATAACAATCATGGAGCCGAAGCGCGAAACTAACGACTCTGCTTGACGACGTTTGTGCTTAAACCGCTACTCATCGCGTCGGCGTAGGCTTTCTGGTTGGTCTCCATGGTCAGCCGCTCTGCTCTACAGGTATGGTCGCCGCCGTTTGCGTTCATGCATGTTCGGTAATCTGCCAAAGACTGCTCGAGCTGGTTCCTCGCGTCGTCTAGGGTGACGACAGGTCGCGGCGTGCAACCAACGAGCAGCACGGAAATCATCAAAACAAAACCCTTCATTGGTATCGCCCCCAGGCGATCAGGAAAAAGACGGTCATATTAGCGACCCAAACCTCCCTGTCAGCTCTGTCCACTTTGGGTCATTAGCGACCGAGCCATGCAGCGCCAGCGCCGACCAATGTCCGCTGTTCACCCAATAGCGGAAAAACGCGGGGTGCGGCTGGGTTTCCGTTATATGCCACAAGCAGACATTCGCGAAATGACCTGCGCTCTTTCTTTTTCGCGCAGGGCCCAAGTATCAGACTTCTACCACTAGGCTCGCCAACGTAACCTCGCCGTCAGTAATGTAGTGGTTGATGTGTTCGATGGGCATATTTTGGCCCGATTGGTATTGATTCACGTCCCCGATGACTCGGTTTTTCTTCAACTCAGCAATGATATAGTCCCGCTCGGCATTCGTATCCGAATCGGTGGCGTGGGTGATCTGGAATGTGAGTTCGGTTAAGGAGAAACCGGTATCTTTGGTGCCGGCTCCCACCCAGAAAACGCGCGCATGGTTCGGTGGCAGGTCGGTGTTTAGCCAGAAGCTGGCTGTTCCCACTGTGGCCTCGGCACGCGCGAGGCTCAAAGCCCAGAATCGAATGTGATGGCGCTTCCGCGGGCTGTTATCAATTGCCTTCTGGAAACCGATGTCTTGGCCGCGTCCGAAAAGATAGAGGGTGCTAAACGGGGCGGTAGGGTAGGGTGCGTTGAATACGAATGCTCGGATCATGCGCCACGAGCTTGCAAGGCCCAACCGATCAGCCTCTGACCATCCGGCGATTGCAAAGGCGGCGTGAAGCTGTTGGCGCGTGCCTATGAGCACGAGATTGACTGGGTCACCGGGCAATCCGTCGCCGGTAATTGTGAAGCGAGGCACACGTTTGCGGTGGAGGATTTTAAGGCCCATGCGAACGGCACGCGGTAGGATAATATATGCTGCCATTCCATAAGTGACGGCCAAAGCCAGAACCCATGGCAGCCTACGGTCCGCAAATTCGAAGACCACAAAGACTATCAACCAGACGCTAAAGATACCTAGCCCCAAAATAAGCAAGCGCTGCAATAAACGTTTCAGCATTCTCATAATCTAGCCATCATAACGCAGTGACTCACAGCGAGTCATGAGGGCGTTTTAGGGTGTGGCGGCAGGCTTGTGGCCGCCGTCGAGCAGCAAGATCGCCAGCGGGCGCGCCCACCAATCAAATCAAACACTTAGATTGTTAGTCGTACGAAGGCCCGCGCGCGATCGGTCGTCGAGGATTCAAATAGGATTCAAAAACGCGCGCTTCGCTTCGCCGCCGTGACGAATGCGAAATGTCGGCAGCGGCGCGTACCCCCACGGCCCACCAGGGGTATTGGACAGGCCACCACCCCACGCCGGCCGCTTATAGGTGTGCTTGAAATATAGATGACCTCAAAAGATGGCGTGTTACCCTCGTGTAACCATAGAACCACGGCACCCCGTTCCTCATTCCTAAAAATCCTGGGACCCCCAAAACCCGCGATGTAACTTTGGTGAAACCTGGGGGCGGAGAGCAACCTAGAACCATCACACCGTCGCGACGTTGGTGATTTCGCAAAGTAGCGATGACGTGGTGCCATGGTTACATGGCTGGCTGCCGTTGAGCCGAACGCTACGATGATCACCAAATGGGCGACCCCAAACGTAACGGCGAATGTCCGCTTTTGACCCAAAGCGGACATCAGGCTGGGTTGTGTCTGCGCGCCTTAAAGAGCTCTTTCGTCAATTGTACTCAACGGACGGACAAATATCTGCGTGCAGCCTCATCATATTGGGCCGCGTGAGTTAGGGTCTTCATAAGTTCGCTTGAAGCAACATTCTTGATCTGGGCGGGGCCCGTACCGTCGCGAAGCGCCTTCATGGTTTCGTAGACGCTTTGCACAGCAGCCATGATGGGCAAGTGCCCCTGAAGACATACACGCACGCGGTGGGCGAAAAGATCGGCCTTTTCCAGTTCGCTCGATACATTTCCGAGGATAAGGGGCAATGTGGTCTTGGCAGCGACCGCTGAAAGTTCCGCCATGCTCTTCAAGTCGACAATGAAAAGCGCGTCTACTCCCGCGTGTTCGTACGCACGAAGCCGCACAATAGTGTCCTCAAGGTTAGAAATAGTTGGCGCGCTGGTACGGCCGAGAATGGCGAAGGCCTTATCGGGACGAGCCGCGAGCGCGGCGCGCATCTTGCCGACGCCTTCTTCCAGCGAGATCAATCCTGATTTGCCGCTTGCTCCGAATGGCGTCGGCAAAATAGTATCTTCAATCGTCGCAGCCGCGACGCCTATAGTGGCTAGTTCCTCGATGGTCCGCGCGACATTCAAGGCATTGCCGTAACCGTGATCTGCGTCGACGAGCAACGGAATGCTCATGGCACGACAGATACGCTGTGCCTGTTGGATAAATTCGCTTGCCGTAAGCAACACCAGATCGGGTGCGCCGAGTACAGTCAGGGAAGCCGTCGAGCCGGCGAGCAGGCCGAGTTCAAATCCGAGATGCTCGGCAATTCGCGCCGAGAGTGGATCGAACACCGACGCTGGCCGAATGCATTTATTGCCACTCAATATCGCGCGAAACCGATCACGGCGGGCCGTCCACTGCATCATATTTCTCCCATTTGCCGATCGAGAGCTGGCTCGTCTATCTAAACCGAATTCTCAATTCTGATAAGTAAAACGTCCATGGGCTACGCCGTCGGGAGTTGCCGCGCAAATATTCGGCTACGGTGAGGGCGCTGGCGTTCAAAAATTGATTAGTCGGAATGTCCGCTTTTGGCACATCGCGTCATTTCGCTGCGCCGCAAAATTCGGTCGCTATTGGAGTAACAGCGGATATTGTTCGGCATTGGCGCGGAATGTATCGGTCGCTAATGACCCATAGCGGACTTGTGGGAAAATGATCGAACGTTACTAGAAGAGCCGCGTTCCAACCCATTTGAAGGGTTTTTCAGTATCTCGCGCGATGGTATCGCTCACAGCTACCCCGCCTAATCGCCGCGTTGCGCCTAGCTGTAAACGAGACTCGCGCGATAGCCCACCGACGCGGTGTCGGCGACGATCGGGCGGACTTGGTCATAGTCGACGCATCATTCGTGAGAAGTCATGCCCATGCTCGGTTATACAGCCCCGTTGACGGTCGAGGAGGCCGTTCGCATCTTGGCCGGAGCCCCCGGCGTTGCGAAGATCCTGTCTGGCGGGACCGATCTGCTGGTTCAGCTCAGGTCCGGCCGAACCAAACCGGACTTGATCGTCGATATCAAGAAGATCCCCAGTATCTCCGGCATTCGCGAGCGAGATGGCGCCTTTGTGATCGGCGCCGCGACGCCCGGTGCCGTGATCGGCGAATGCGAAGCCCTCCAACAGGCCTGGCCCGGGGTGGTAGAAGCCGTCAAACTGATCGGCTCGACCCAGGTGCAGGGTCGGGCGTCGCTCGCCGGCAATCTCTGCAATGCGTCGCCGGCGGCCGACAGCGTCCCGGCGCTGATCGCCGCGCGCGCGACCTGCGTGGTCGCAGGCGCAAACGGGCGGCGCGAGGTCCCCGTGGAGAGCATCGTCACCGGTCCGGGGCGTACCTCCCTGAGGGCGGACGAATTCATCATCGAGTTTTACCTCCCCAAGCGGCCGCCCCGCTCGGCGGACGCCTACCTCCGCTTCATTCCGCGGACCGAGATGGATATCGCCGTGGTCGGCGCCGGGGTCAGCATCACGCTTGACACCGGCGGCGCCTGCACCGATGCGAGGGTCGCGCTGGGTGCCGTGGCGCCGACCGCGATCCTGGTTCCCGAGGCCGCTGCCGCTCTGATCGGGCGCACGCTCGACGAGACGGCGCTCGCCGCGCTCGACCAGGCGGCACGACGCGCCTGTAAGCCAATCAACGATAAGCGCGGGACGATCGAATTCAGGACCAAGGTGGCCGCTGTTATGGCACGCCGGGCGGCGGTTATCGCCTACGGGCGCGCGGGGGAGCGTCGATGAGCAAGCATCACGTATCGACCACCATCAACGGCGAGCCCACGGAGTTTCTGTGCGAGCCGCAGCTCACTCTGCTGGACGTGCTGCGTGACGAACTCCATCTGACCGGCAGCAAAGAGGGATGCAGCTCGGGCGACTGCGGCGCCTGCAGCGTGATGGTCGACGGTCGCCTGGTCTGCTCGTGCCTGATGCTTGCGGTCGAGGTCGAAGGTCACGCAATCGAGACGATCGAGGGCTTGGCGCGGGGCCATGATCTCCATCCGCTGCAGCGGAAATTCCTCGAGCATGCGGCGCTCCAGTGTGGCTTCTGCACTCCGGGCCTGCTGATCGCGGCCAAAGCCTTGCTTGACCGCAATCCGAACCCGACGGAAACCGAAACGCGCTACTGGCTCGCCGGTAACCTCTGCCGGTGCACAGGTTATGACAAGGTCATCCGCGCCGTTCTTGACGCTGCTGCCGAGTTGCGGGGGGAGTGAGTTTGCGAGCTCATTCGTTGAGTACCGCAAGCTCGTTGGCGAGATCTAGGATTGTCGTGGTTGTCGGTTCCTAAAATCAGGAATTAAAATCAGGAACCACAAGTCAGTAAGAGCGGGGATGATCGTAATTTGAAGCAATTGTTTTCCTGTGTGTACCGAAAACCTTATCCGGCGATGATTTCGGTTTTGTCAGACAAAATTCCCTGTTCCCGCAATAAAATTCCCTGATACTTGAAAACAATTCCCTGTTCCGCTGAGTAGGGAATTTTCGTTTAACGCTCTGCACCAAAGCCACTTTTTGCCGTCTCTCGAGTGCCAGAAGCCCTGGTCCGAGATTGGGCACCACTAAACGAAAACGCGACCCGCAGGTTGACCTAAATTTCATTAACTCAGTATTTCGGTGCTGGATTCGCCTAATGGCAGGTTACGGAACGTCTACTTGCCAACTCATCGGTAATGGACAGAAATTGACTGATCCCGAAGCCCTATTTGATATATAGATCGTTGATCTGGATCAACCTAACTGCCAGTATGGGCTAATAGATTATTTTTAGAGTCGGTGGAGGAAGAGATGCGCGCGCTCGATGCCATCCGGGATATTTTCACTAAGCTGGCAAGCAGAATCGCGACTCATCGACAGTTGTCTCATTTTAAGTGCGCGGATTGCGAGACATCGGAGCGATGCGGGCAATTGCCGAGCGACGATTGCATCGCGCGGACAACGCAGATCGAACGTGATGGTGATAAATCAAACTCACGGTCGCCGCGTGGTTATCAGGCTTCCTACTAATGGCGCACTAATCCGCGCCCTGACTCACTAAAGCCTACTGGTGGCCACGGGGTTCAATTGATCCTCGCTTCTTCAGCCATCCCCGTCAGATATTAATCGAATCGATCATTCCACTTTAATGCCGGCTTTGCTGATAACACCACGCCACATTTGCGTTTCGTCGCCAATGCGGTTCCGTAGCGCGGCTGAGCCATCGGCGGCGACTTCAATTCCCGCAGCACGTAGCCGCTCGCGGGTGTCTGGTGCGGTTAAAGCCTCAACAGCCGCGCGTTCGATATCTGCACGCACCGCCTCCGGAGTTGCCTTCGGCGTAAGCAGGGCAAACCAAGCGCTAGTGTCGAAGCCGGACAGGCCAGATTCGGCGATCGTCGGTGTATCGGGAAGTTGGGGATCGCGTTCTGCGGTTGTAACAGCGAGCGCACGGAGTTGGCCCGACCGGATCAGCTGCAAGACAGACGGCAAGTTGTCGAACATCAATTGAACCTGGCCTGCGAGGAGATCCTGAACCGCCGGCGCGCTGCCTTTGTACGGAACATGCAGAATATCGATGTCGGCGCGCTGCTTGAAAAGTTCCCCAGTAACTTGCCCGTTCGATCCGTTGCCTTGTGAGGCGTAGCTTAACCGGCCGGGCTTTGCCTTGGCGAGCGCGATGAGCTCCTGAACGCTGTTGGCCGGAACGGATGGATTGACCACTAGCACATTAGCGACTGTGCCCGTGCGGGTAATGGGAGCGAGATCTCTATCAACGTTGTACGGCAGCTTCGGATAGAACAGCGGGTTAATTGTCAGCGCGCTGGACGCGACGGCGAGCAGCGTGTTTCCGTCGGGGGGAGCGCGTGTTACCGCGGTTACGCCGATCCCGCCATTCGCTCCCGGCCGGTTTTCGACGATGACATTTTTGCCCCATCGCTCCGAAAGCTTTTGCGCAAGGATGCGGGCGATGATGTCGCTGGTGCCACCCGCCTGATATGGCGACACGATCGTAACAGTGCGGGATGGGAACTCATCTGCGTGAGCGTTTATGCATGCTGACAAAGCAAACATAACACCGATAACGCGAATCAGCATGACGTTTTCTTTCGTTTCTAAGTTCGGTATTTCGATATCAGTCTCACGGCATTTCCGCGTTCGATCACGTGCAAATCAGCCGCGCTTGCATCAAGCGTTACTCAATGGGCGTCTCGTTCGTCCGTGTACCAGGACGGTTTTTGCGGATAGTGATGTCCATCATACATTTCTATAACGATCGTCTCTTCATGAGCGATCGCCGGACCATGCACATTGCCTTTCGGATTGCAGTAGAAGCAGCCAGCGGTTAATACGACGCCGGTCGAAGTATATTCGTATTTACCCTTCAGGCAGAACATGAACTGATTGGCGGCATGAAGATGCGGCTGCGGAATTCCCGCTCCCTTATCGAACTTTATCAGAGCGATCGATGCCCCTGTTTCTTCGTTGCGCCAAAGCATCTTTTCATGAATGCCTTTAAGTGATTTTGCGCGCCATGCAACGTTTTCGGATTGAATCAGGATCTCTTCGAGACTTGGAGCGCCTTCAGGGAGTTTTGTCATCGTGACCTCACATTGCGTTTACTGTTTCAGAAAATCTACGTTGAGCCGTTAAAGCGAGCATTGTTGTGATTGCTGACATTCTCATGGCGTGAGCGCGGATAATCGGGGGCCAAAGACAAATTCAGCATTCGTCTTCCGAATCTTCCTTTTCATTGCGATATCGAGATGTGCCAGATCGTGCTCCGCCGACGAGGCGCCCATCGGAAACGGCCAGTCGCTGCCGAGAAGAATCCGATCCGCCCCGATGATGTCCACGATTGCGGCAAGATATGCGGGCGAATGCACCAGGCTGTCGACGTAGAACCTTCGCACCGCGTCGAGCGGCGGTAGCGCCAGTTTTGCAATTCCCGGTCTGGTAGTGACTGCGCCTTGCTGCCAGCGCCCGCACAGGGCCGCCACGCAGCCTCCTCCGTGGGCGAGGATTACTTTCAAGCTGGGAAAGCGATGCATTACGCCGGCGAAAATAAGATTAGCCGCGGCGATCGTCGTCTCGACGGGATTGCCGAGTAGATTGCCCAGATAAAAAGGATCAAGACGTCTGTCGGGCGATGCGCCAGGGTGGATGAACAGCGGCAGTTTTGCGTCGCTCAATGCATGCCAAAGTGCATCATAGCGTTCGGATGCGTAAGAAAGCATACCAAGTTCGGTCCCCGCAACGGCGCCGGCCCAGTTGTGGTCGAGACGTGAGGCGACATCGGCGGCCAATTCGGGGTCTTCCACAGGAAGATAAGCAAACGGGTGCAGCAAAGGCTGATGCGAGCGGCATGCCGACAGTAGACTGTCATTGATGAGTTGGGTGTAACTGGCGCGAACGGCTGTACTCAGGTCCGGCCGGAATAGGGGCGGCGGGACGGACACGATGGCTCCATCGAGACCGTCGCTTTTGACCCGTTCAACTAGCGCATCGATTTTCGAGAGCGGATGGAGCGGAACGCCGTGCGCGCAAATATGCAGCGTCTTCGGCTCAGTACGCATGCCGTAAAGACCCTTCTCGCCAGCGGCGATCACGGCCGGAGGGATGATGTGAGTATGAACATCCCAGCCACCCAATGCTGATGGTTTATTCATGCGAACGTACTCGACACGATCTGATTCAACGCTTGCATCAACACACTAGAATTATTGCGCGGAGCCTTCAGTGCTCCACGTGATGGATTTCAGCTCGATCAGTCGCGAAAGATAGGTGACTTTCGCCTTGTTCGTCAGCCGATGAACCTCCCGCATTTCATTGATAAACACGAAAGAGCCGGCCGGCTCGTTTGTCGAAATCCTTTTTCCAAAGATCGTCTCGATCTCGTTATCGCCGCCGCCTAACGAGACGACAACGTAGGGATGGTAGTGAATGTGGAAATCGATGGTCTGGCCCGGTTCAAGTCGGACTTCCCACATGCGGATATAATCGTTCTCAAACAGGAGTTTGTTGCCGATTTCGCCTAAAACGATACCGCGATCCGCGGCGGCCTTTAGTCCAAATTTGTCGTCCATCGGATTGCTCCTATTTTACTGGAACGACGGCGATGGCGCTAATCTCGATCAGGTAATCCGGAGAGGTCATCTTGTTGATTTCGACCATCGTCGATGCTGGCAACGGCGGCTTGAAATATTGCGCCCGCACTTTGTGGATCGCCTCGAAGTGCTCCATGTTGCGGACGTACACGTCGACGCGGCAAACGTCGTCGAGCGTGCCGCCGGCGGCTTCAACAGCGGCCTTCACGTTCTCGCAAACCTGCCAAGTCTGTTCGGTGATATCTCCGATGCCGGCAATGCTGCCATCAGGCCGACGAGCCGTCATGCCGGATATGAATACAAAGCGGCCGGTCGCCTCGATCGCGGTTGCGTGGGAGAAAACGCCGTTCGGTTGCCGGAGCTTAGGACTCGAAATCTGGACTTTAGGCATGGCGTTTTTCCTTCATAGGGTTCTGAAACGGAGTTGTCGTTACGCCGAGGTCGCTTGCGAACCGCGTCAGCATCGCTACGACGGACGGCTCAAGTTGAACCTGGCCGTCAGAGCGCTCGCGACGGCGCCATTCCGGCTCTCCAGGTGTGAAGAGTTGCTCCACGCCGGGTGCACGTTGTCCGGTTCTTATGCGCTCCGCGGCGGCGGCCGTCTGCTGGCGAAACCAGTCGGTGTCGCAAAAATGCGCCACGTTGATTGCAATGAAGAGATGTGAACAGTCGTACGGCACGCTGAAGTCGCCGTAGAGCGGTCGTACCTGCGACCCCGTCGCTCCCTGCGACAGCAGTCCGCACATCAGATCGATCAGGAATGAAAGCCCGAAGCCCTTGGCCCCGCCCGCCGGGAGCAGCATCCCCGCGATCGCTTCCGAAGGATTAGTAGTCGGTATGCCTTGTGCGGTAACGGCCCAAGTCGGGGGGATTGCCTCTTTGGCCTTTTCTGCCATGCGAATCTTGCCCATCGCGGCTTCGCTCGTGGCCATATCGAGCACGACGGGGATCTTGCCGGCGGTTGGCAGCGCGATCGCAATCGGATTGTTGCCGACAACGCGCTCGGCACCGCCAGGCGCCGGCATCAGGGGGCGAGTGTTGCACATCGCGATGCCGATGCAGCCGGCCTCTGCCGCTTGCAGTGCATACCTGCCTGCGGTGCCGAAATGAAAGCCGTGGCGGACCGACACGATGCCGGCGGTGAACTGCCGCGCCTTGTCGATCGCAAGGGTCATGGCCTGGATGCCGGTCAATTGGCCGAGAGCGTGGCCTGCGTCGAGAACGATCGCACCCTGGCGTTCGGATACGATCGAAGCACTTTCGTTGCGGGACACGGAACCTTTTTGCAGCCGTTCGATATACATATCGACCAGCATGACGCCATGCGAAGGTAAGCCTTCGAGATCGGCCTCAACCAGTCCGCGGGCGACCATTGCAGCGGCCACACCGGGCACGCCAACGGCGGAAAACAGCTGCGCAACAAACTCGCTAAGTTTCGCGGCAGGAACCGACTGAGTCCCAGTCTGAACTTGCACGCTCATTTGAGCGTCTTTCTGTTCATCATTCGCGGGTCCGCAGGATTTTTGCTGGCTTCCAGCGCCGCCGCCACTTTGTCCAGCGTCCGTGTGATGTGTACGCGATTGAGATCGAGCGTTTTGTCGACGTCACGGTTGAGCGCCGCCCGCATCAGCTGTTTGTGCTCAGTCACGTCATCGCGAAGCGGGCTGTTTGACATGATCGACAGGGCGACATAGCGCTCGGCCTGTTCGAATAGACGCGACCGGATCGACAGCAGGGTGGGGGCCCTGCAGGCGGATACCAGCGCGGTGTGGAAATTTGCGTGCTCCTTGCTCCAATCTTCGCTGATAGCTTCGGGATTGGATGGGTCGATCTTGCTTTGCCGGGACAGCCGATGAAACGCGCTGAGAAGATTGGCTTCCCACTCGACACCGCCTTTTTCGAGCGACCAGCGCAGGGCAATGCTTTCAATTTCGATGCGGGTGCGCATCAGGTCGAGCAGGTTTTCGTCAGAAACCTCGGAGACCCTGAATCCCTTATTTTGTTCGAGTTCGACGAGCCCCTCGGCTTCGAGCCGCATGAGGGCTTCGCGAATCGGACTGGTGCCCATGCCATAGCGCTCGCGTAGCGTTTCCACGCGTAGCCGTTCGTTCGGCATCAAGCGGCACGCGATAATGTCGGAGCGGAGCTGGGCCAAGGCTGACGCATTCAAAGTCTGATTGGCATCGGACTTGGCGAGCGACGATGGCATTGGACCTCCCCAACGGGAGCCGCCTCGAGCGGGGGCGGCTTGAAATTGTATTATCGAAATACTCGATCATTTGCCGACAATCAAATAAATTATCGAAAATTCATTGACGAGCCGAAATTTTCGGTGGCACGATGTGAATTGAAGTTGCCGGTAGTTCAATTGTGCAATGAGGGGAGAGATCGCATGAGCGCGTGGTTTAGGTTGATCGCGGGAATGTTGTGCTCGGTATCGCTTGTCGGGTTATCGCCGGGCGCGGCGATGGCACAAGCTTCACCGCCGACCCTGACGAAAGTGGTTTTCTCGCTTGACTTCATCCCACTGGGACGCCACGCGGCGTGGTATGCGGCATTGGCCGAGGGCTATTACAAGGATGAAGGTCTCGACGTCTCAATCATTCCTTCGCAGGGGACAGCGCAGGTGATCCAGGCGGTCGAGTCCGGCACGGCGAACATCGGGTTTGTCGATGTCCCAAGCGTCATAATTGCCCGCGGCAACGGGTCGAAGCTTAAGATGGTGGCAGTAAACTACGGTAAGGCGCCGTACGCGATTTTCAGTCTAAGCAATGGGGCAAATGTGACCACCCCGAAGCAATTGGAGGGGCTCAACCTCGGAAGCGGCGCCGGTAGTTTCACGCCAAAAGTTATCCAAGGATTCATGGCTCAAAAAGGCCTCGATCCGAACAAGCTGACGATCAGCAACGTGGCACCGCCCGCGCGGGCGACCACGCTGTTGTCCGGGCAGGTACCGGCGATCGAGTTTTTCGTTATGGCCAAGCCGGGCCTCGAAGTCGGAGCAAAGGCTTCAAACACTGAATTGCGTACCCTCCTGCTCGCGGATCAGGGGCTTGAACTCTACGGCAACGGCATTGCCGCGACCGAGGACTACCTTGCCAAGAATACCGACGTCGTTAAGCGCTTCGTGCGGGCATCCCTAAAGGGATGGAAATTTACGATCGCCAATCCCGAGAAGGCCGCGGCAGATCAGATCAAGTATATTCCGACTTTGAAGCCAGAAGGAATCGTCGCCGAAATCAAGGTGGTCGCTGATCTCGCGGTGACGGCCGAAACCAAGAAGAACGGCCTTGGCTGGTTTGATCCGGCGAAGATGAAATCCAATCTTGATTTCGTCGTGAAGTACATCGGGGTCAGCGGCACAGGGCCGACAGCGACTGACGTTTACGCGGCCGGGTTTCTACCGACCCCACCCATCATGCCCTGACAGGACGCCGACAATTCAGACCGACGTTCAAATCGAAGCGCAGGGGCGGGCTAACCCCGCCCCTATTCCGTTCGGGCATTTCAAGGACGTTCGTCAATCCTTCAAGCGCTCCGGGCAAGCGCCGCTCGTTGCCATCGAGAATATCTCGTTCGATCTGAAGGCCGGCCATCTGGTGACACTGCTGGGGCCCAGCGGTTGCGGCAAGACTACGTTTCTCAAGATCGTCGGTGGTCTGATTTCCGCCTCCAGCGGGACAATCCAGATCAACGGACGCGATGTCGCCGAACCGCAGCCGGATTTCGGGGTTGTTTTCCAGCAAGCAAACCTGATGCCTTGGCGGTCCATTCTGAAGAATGTCTTGTTTCCAATGGAGATACTTCGGCGCTCTGACTCGGCTGCCACGCTGCGTGCGAAAGAGCTGCTTGCGCTCGTCGGCCTTGAAGGCTTCGAGCAGTCCTACCCCTCGCAGCTTTCCGGCGGTATGCAGCAGCGAGTCGCGCTTTGCCGCGCGCTGATTCACAAGCCAAAACTGCTGCTAATGGACGAGCCGTTCGGCGCTCTTGATGAACTCACGCGAATGGAGATGCAGGATTTGCTGCTCGACATTCGCGTAAAGACGGGCGCGACGGTGATGTTCGTCACCCACAGCATTAGCGAAGCTGTCTATATCTCCGATATTGTCGCCGTCTTTAGCAAGCGGCCGTCCGTCATCGCGGACTATATCGTGGTCGATTTGCCGTATCCACGTGCGGCGGAAATCCGCTATTCCGCCGAATTCACGGACCTCGAGCACAGGGCAGGCCGCGCGCTTGGGATCACGCGATGACATTTCGTGACGTCAGAAATACTATCTACCCAGTAGTCGGAATCACCATCGTCCTGCTGGGATGGCAACTCTATACGCATCTTCTCGGCATCAACCGAATCGTGCTGCCAAGCCCTTTGGACATCTTATCGGCGTCCATCGCTAACTGGGACGTCTTGTTGCGGGAAAGCTGGCCGACATTTCTGGAAAGCGTTTTGGGGTTTGCGCTGGCCGTCGCGATTGGCATTCCCTTCGCCGTCTGCGTCGCAAACTCCCGCGTACTTAATCTGACATTCTATCCGATTCTGATCGCAACGCAGTCCATTCCGAAAGTTGCTGTCGCTCCCATTATCCTGGTCTGGTTCGGATTGGGCATGCAATCTAAACTCGTGATTGCGTTTCTGGTTGCATTCTTCCCAATTGTCGTCGATACCGCGGCAGGAATGCGCGCGACGCCCGCAGGTCTACTTGACCTTGCGCGCTCGTTGCGAGCTTCGTCAATTCAGGTCTTTTTGAAGGTTCAGTTTCCTGCGGCGTTGCCTTTCATATTCGCCGGCGCGAAAGTCGCGGTGACGTTGGCGGTGATTGGAGCGGTCATCGGTGAATTCATCGGATCCGTTGGCGGATTGGGCAATTTGCTCCTGACGGCGAATTCTCAGCTCGACAGTCCCTTGGCCTGGGCCGCGCTCATTTGGCTGAGTGGACTTGGAATCTTGCTATTCGCGGCGGTCGCGATCGCGGAGCGAATTGTCATGCCCTGGTCCGAGATTGGGCACCACTAAACGAAAACGCGACCCGCAGGTTGACCTAAATTTCATTAACTCAGCATTTCGGTGCTGGATTCCCCTAATGGCAGGTTATGGAACGTCTAAACACTTCCGCTTTTGGCCCTTAATGGATATGTCGGCCGCGCTGATGAATGTCCGCTTCTGACCTAAAGCGGACGTACCCACGGCGGTTGGCGGCAATATCAGTATCCTGTCATCGACTTGCCAATTATACCAACGGCTCTGCTTTCTGACTCTCCGGGGATTCCGTCCTGGAGCGGTTAGTGATTCATTGGCGCGAGGAGGATTCGCGCCATG
>Ga0209048_10003885_pt1 | contig 14408 bp, 10 predicted proteins | sample FrelakmetCRP12CR_FD_187146 | JGI IMG/M metagenome (GOLD analysis project Ga0209048, IMG submission 187146) | Freshwater lake sediment microbial communities from the University of Notre Dame, USA, for methane emissions studies - CRP12 CR (SPAdes)... | ecosystem: Environmental > Aquatic >... | reverse complement strand
ACTGCCGCCAGGCACATGACGATATGCTCGGCATACTCAAAGATTTCAGGAAGGAATATAAAGACACATTAAGAAAGGACAAGCCGTGGGCGGTGATGCATTGTTTTTCCGGCGATGAAAATCTGGCCTGGCAATATTTTTCGCTTGGCATCATAATTTCCTTCACCGGGCTCATCACTTTTTCCGGGCAGTGGGACGAACTCATAAGGAAGCTTCCCTTGGATAAATTCATGATAGAAACCGATTGTCCTTATATGACGCCGGAGCCTTTCCGGGGTGAAAGGAACGAGCCGGCTTACGTCAAATATGTTGCGCAAAGGATAGCGGAAATAAAAAACTTGCCCTTGGAAAGGATCGTTGAAGCAACGACCAAGACCGCCAGGAATGTTTTCGGGATTTAATTCCAGCTTATTATTTATATATTACATATATGACAATAATAACAAAAGAAAAACGCTTTTTAATTTTATCGGTAATCATAATTACCGCCCTGTGTTTGAATTTGGCGTTCTTTTTTAAAGATGATGCCATTACGGCAATCGCCCAGCAATTTCATTTTGACGAACAGGATGCTTCCATACTGGCCATTAAGAAAGTCATGCCGTCGGTAGTAAGCATCATTGTTTATGACCACCAGACTACGGCATCAATAGACCTGAATTCCGGGCAACTGGCGACTTCCACTAACAGGGTCCAGCTGGGTTCGGGAACCGGATTCTTAATCTCTTCAGACGGTCTTATAATCACCAATAAGCACGTAGTGGACATCGCGGATACGAAAACCGGAGAATTCAGGGTGATACTGAATTCCGGGAAACAATATTACGCACAGCTCATCGGCACCGACCCGATCAACGACCTGGCAGTGATAAAGATATTTGATAAAAATCTTCCGGCAGTCACCCTGGGGGATAGCGATAAGATGGAAGTCGGTACGACCGTTATCGCTATCGGTAATGCGCTAGGCCAATATCAGAACACCGCGACCAAGGGTATCGTGAGCGGCCTGGGCAGGAGCATAATCGCCTCGGATGAGGCCGGGAATTCCGAATCATTGGATAATATCATCCAGACCGACGCGGAAATCAATCCGGGAAATTCCGGAGGCCCCCTGGTGGATCTTTACGGCAATATCGTGGGCATCAACACGGCCGTAGACCAATCCGGATCATCCATCGGTTTCGCCTTGCCGATAAATGATGCTAAGCCGGTGATTACGAGCATCAAGACTATCGGACGCATCGTACGGCCCATGATCGGCATAAGATACATCATGTTGACCCCAGAGATAGCGCAGGACCGGAGCCTTTCAGTTATGAGCGGAGCTTTGGTTACCGAAGGCCTGGACGGAAGCCCGGCGATATCTCCCGGATCTCCTGCGGAAAAGGCCGGAATCAAATCCGGTGATATAATTACGGAAGTCAACGGCATTAAGATAGAGGGCAAGAAGACGCTTCTGTCCGTGGTGCAAAAATTCAAGCCGGGCGACAAGATCGGATTGAAAATCCTGAGGGGCGGGATAACCCTGACGAAAACCGTCACTTTGAGCGAATTCAAATAATCCGGAATTCTTTGAAACTTTTGCGCCTTATTGTCAGTATTATAATAATAAGGTAATCTTGCATAAAATAATGGATATATTATAATAAAGGATATAAAATAGCCATGAATTTTGTTATCATCGCTATTTTTAGAGATTTAAAAACTTTTTTTAGAAAAAGTTTTTAATATTTTCAAAAAATATAATGAATTGAATAAGCGTTTATCATCACAAATTATGATTGAGATTCAAAATTTAACTAAGAAATTCGGTTCAAATACAGTTTTGGATAACATAACCTTTTCCGTAAATAAAGCGGAAATTTTGGGTTTTTTGGGTCCGAACGGCGCAGGGAAAAGCACCACCATGAAAATCATAACCTCTTTCTGGCAAGCCACCTCCGGAAAGGTGATTGTGGACGGTATTGATGTAAGCGAAAATTCGCTTGCCACGAGAAAAAAAATCGGATATTTACCGGAAACCGTGCCGCTTTATGATGAGATGAAGGTTTATGATTATCTGCGTTTCGTGGCCGAAATCCGCGGACTTTCCCAGGACGAAACCCGGAAAAGGATAAAGGAAGTAGTCGAAGCCTGCGGCTTGGCCAAGGTCATCCGCCAGCCCATTGAAGAGCTTTCCAAGGGTTATCGGCAGAGGGTCGGCTTAGCGCAGGCCATAATGCACAATCCGGATGTTTTGATCCTGGACGAGCCCACCACCGGGTTGGACCCTAACCAGATTGCGGAGATCCGCGACCTGATCAAGAAAATCGGCAAGGAAAAAACCGTGATTTTTTCTACGCACATCTTAAGCGAAGTGAGCGCCGTCTGCGATCGCGTCATAATCATTAACAACGGGAAAATCGCCGGCGAAGGCAGCCCGCAAGAGTTAGTGGCCAGGTCCGGGAGCAAAGAATTGATTTACGTCAAGATCAAAGGCGCGCAGCCGGATGTTTTAAAGAAATTAAAAGAAATGGAAAATGTTATCGGCATTAAATTAAGAGACAAAGAAGCCGAAGATATTTATGGCTATGAAATAGAGGCCAAGGCAGGCGTGGATCTGCGGGAGTATTTATCTATGACGGTCATGAACGCCGGCTGGAGCATTTTAGAGTTTAATAAAAAACAAGTATCTCTGGAAGATGTGTTCAGGGAGCTGACAAGATGACAGAATCCAAATATTTGAATTATATTATGTACAAAAATTACATAAAAATCATATATACCCTTTTCAAGAAAGAATTAATGAGCTATTTTAATTCGCCCATCGCTTATATTTTTATCGGCGTTTTCCTGGTAGTCGGCAATTGGCTTTTTTTCAATTCCTTTTTTATCATCGGGCAGGCGAGTGTGAGGAGTTATTTCGTCCTTCTGCCTTGGATATTCTTATTCCTGGCGCCAGCCCTGACTATGCGTCTCTGGGCTGAGGAGAAAAAATCCGGGACCGTTGAATTCCTTTTGACTCTGCCTGTGACCGACTGGCAGGTCGTGTTGGCAAAGTTTTCAGGCAGTTTGGCTTTTTTGTTCATAATCCTGGCTCTCTCTGTGACCCTGCCCATATCCGTGTTTTTTCTGGGAAGCATTGATATCGGCCCCATAATCGGCGGTTATGCCGGAGCGTTGTTTTTAGGCGGATCATATCTGGCTCTCGGACTTTTTATTTCCAGCTTGACGAAAAATCAGATCATCGCCTTCGTGTTGAGCCTGGCGGCTTCCTTCGCCGCTTTTGTCATCGGCGCTGATTTCGTCCTGGCCGGCGCTCCGCAGTTCGCCGTTCCGGTCATGCAGTTTCTGGGACTAGGCAGCCATTTTTACAACATATCCAAAGGCGTCATCGATACCAAAGATATAGTATATTACTTGTCATTCATCTTTCTATTCCTTTGGCTTAACGTGGAAATAATCAGGGCGAGGTCCTGGAAATAATATGTTTCTAAACAAAAAGACGAAAAATCAAGCGAATTTGTTTCTGACCGCGGCAATCATCATCGGCATCTTAGCGGTGGTGAATTTTTTTTCTTATAGCATTTTTTACCGCTGGGACCTGACCCAGAACAAAGATTATTCCATTTCCGATGTGAGCAAAAAAGCTGTCGGCCAGCTGGATGACATAGTCAGAATCAAGGCTTATTTCAGCGAGAACCTTCCCAGCCAATATCTGAATCTGCGCCAGGAAGTCGGGGACATCCTGGATGAATACGCAAATTACTCCAAGGGGAACATCAAGGTGGAGTTCATTGACCCGAAAGACGATCAGAGCATACAGAAAGAGCTTTACGCGGCCGGCATCCCGCAATTGCAATTCAATGTCCTGGAAAAAGACAAATATCAGGTGGTTAACGGTTATCTGGGCATGTCCATAGAGTATGGAGGCAAAAAAGAAGTGATTCCGGTCGTGCAGGATACAAACAATCTGGAATATCAGCTCACCGTAGCCATCAAGAAAGTCACCGGCAAAATCCGGGCCGTCATCGGATATGTGACCAGCAACGGCACGCTGGACGAGAGCAACGGAATCAGCGTCGCTTATAAAAAATTACAGGAATTATATGATGTCCAGAATGTAGATCTGTCCAGCGCTAGGGAAGTCCCGGCAAATATCAATACCTTGGTGATTGCCGGACCCAAAGAAAAATTTTCCAATAGCGAACAGGGGGCCATAGATGACTTTTTAATGAAAGGCGGCCGCATACTGTTTATGATAGACGGAGTGAAAGTAGATAACGGCCTGGCAGCTTCTAATAATGATCTGAGCCTGGATAATATGTTCGCGAAATACGGAATAAAGCTCAACCATGATCTGGTGCTGGATATTTCTTCGGGCTTGGCTTCGTTTTCGCAGGGTTTTATAACTTTCGCCACTAATTATCCTTTCTGGCCCAAAATAGTAAAAGAAGGTTTTGACCATAATAATGCCGCCGTAGCCAAATTGGAGAGCCTGGTATTGCCCTGGGTTTCCAGCGTGGAAATCACCGATAACGCCGATAAAACCAACCAGATTTCCTATCTGGCAAAAACTACCGGCGATGGGTGGCACCAGACGGATAATTTCAACTTAAATCCGCAGACGGCTATGAGCACTAAAGATGAATCCAAACAATACTCGGTGGCAGTTTCCGACTTCGGAAAATTTGAGAGCGCATTCGGCAATCAAAAAACCGGAGACGGACGCATTATCCTGGTGGGAGACAGCGATTTTATCAATGACAATTTTGTGCGGAACACCCCGGACAATCTCTTGTTTTTCCAGAATATAGTAGACAGCTTGAATCTGGATGCGGATCTTATCAATATCAGATCCAAGGGAGTTTCGGAACGCCCGATCAAAGATTTGAGCGATGGGACCAAGGCCGCTATCCGGTATCTGAATATTTTCGGCCTGACGGTCTTCGTGGTCGTTTTCGGAATGATCAGATATTTTTTAAGAAAACGCTCTCGGGCGATTGATGAGATATGAACATTTAAAAACTTTTTCTGAAAAAGTTTTTAATATTTTCAAAAAATATATCGTGTCTTTTTAAATTTTATAGCGAACAATCCGCCAGCTGGCGGACTACGGCCATAAAATTTAAAAAGACGGCAAATGATAACAAATATCTTTATGAAAATTTTGCGATTTTCCGCGGTGTGGTGCCTGAACTGCATATTTATGAGATCGGTGTGGGAAGAAATATCCGATCAATTCAAGGGTTTGGAAATTTTCGAATATGACGCGGACGACCAATCGGAAATCCATAAGCAATACAACATAAAAGACGTTCCCACGGTGATTTTTTTAGACGATTCTGATACTGAAGTATTGAGGCTGGAAGGCGCGAAGGACAAAGAAGAACTTTTGTCCGCCATAAATCATCAAATTAATCCATAAATATTGAATTTATGAGAAGGAATCTAATCTTGGGAGGAGTTTTAATAGTTCTTATCGCCTTGGCGTATATTTACCAGGGGCCATTAAGGGGGTGGCAGAATAAATTGGGCAAACCGGGCAATTTATTCGCCGGGCTGGATACGTCTAAAGTTAATAAAATGGATGTCGTCAAGGAGGGGCAGACGCAGACCTTTGAAAAAAACAATGGCCGATGGGTGGTTTCCGGCACTAAGAATTTTCCGGCCAAAAACGAAATCATCAACGGTTTCCTGGACGCAATCAACACCGCCAAAAATCTTGACATGACCGTGGCGAGCACCAATAAGGGCAAGAAAGCAGAATATAAAACCGACGCTTCGGGCATCGGATTCAAACTCTATGATGGAACCGCCCTCTTAGCTGATTTCGTAGCCGGCAAGAACAGCCCGGATTTTTCTTCAACTTATATATCCCAGGGCGATTCTAATTATACTTATCAAGCGGGAGCAAACTTAAGAAAATACGCGGATCAGCCGGATTGGAAAGATGATATTATCTTTTCCGCGAGCAAAAGCAAAATCAATAAAATACGATTCCAATATCCGGGCAATTCGTTCGTGGTTGAAAAGAAGAACAACCAATGGGCCGGAATATCGCCATACGCATTTGCTGTCAGTCAGGATAAAGTTGACGGCATAGCGGGGATAATGTCCAATCTAACGGCAGCGGAAATTCCCGAGCAGACATTTAAAGGCACCGGCCTGGAAAAACATACCATCATTGTGGAAGCTACCGGAGCCGGGGTGGATAATACTATTATGATCGGAGACGGCAACGGCAGCTCCCAGTATTATGCCAAAAGAGGGGACAGCGACAATATATATCTGATCAAAGCCGCTGACCGTGACTCCCTTCAAAAAACCATATATCAATTAAAATAGATAAAAGTCGTTTCCAAGCGGGGCTGGAGCGACTTTTATTATGCGCGGAAACCCGAGTCTTCCCCGATTCATATTTAGTTTCTTGCCCGGTCTGATGGAATTTTAATGACTTCATTTTTTAAATATGGTATAATGTAAGGGTAAAAAATAAATTTAATAATTATGAAATACGATGTGATATCCATCGGTGGAGCGACCGAAGATGTATCAATGCACACCGAAGAAGGTACGATTATAGACAACAAGAACGACGTGTTGAGGCAAAAACTCCTGGCCTTTGAATATGGCGCTAAGATAAAGGTTGACCAATCAAATGCGTCTTTCGGAGGCGGAGCGGCCAATGTCGCAGTGGCCGTGTGCCTGTTAGGGCTCAAATCCGCCGCCTTGGTAGCAGTGGGCGATGACACCAGGGGCCTGAGCATAATAAAGAACCTGAAGGATAATAAAGTTGACGTGTCCATAGTGCAAAAGTTCAAAGGAGAGCACTCCGGCCTGTCTTTTTTGTTGGTGGCGCAGGGAAACGAGCACATCGTTTTTTCGGCCCGCGGAGCGAACAGCCATCTTTATATTTCAGAAAAAGAAATTAAATATCTGCGGAATGCCAAGTGGCTCTACCTGACCTCTCTTTCAGGGAAATGGAAAAGCGCCCTGAAAAATATTTTTGAAAATAGCAGCGCAAAATCCAAAATCGCCTGGAACCCCGGGCATATCCAGCTTAACAGCGGCATAAAAGCCATCGGCGTGTATCTTAAGAAAACTCATATCCTAATTATCAATAAGGACGAAGCCATAGAATTGGTGGTTTCCGATAAGCGGTATAAGAAAAAGAGCCTGGATTTTCTGAATGACACGCATAGTCTCCTGGAGGTCATCAAGGGCTTCGGCCCCAAAATCGTGGTCATTACCAACGGACAGTTCGGAGCTTACGCGTTTGACGGTTCCAACTACTATTACCAGCCGGTGATTAAGGCCAGAAAAAGAGTTGACACGACAGGAGTGGGCGACGCTTTCGGTGCGTCCTTCGTCTCCGGTCTGGAAATCTATAAGAATAACATCAAGAAGGCGCTCTATCTCGGCGCTCGCAACACGGCTTCATGCATCAGCGTAGAAGGAGCGCAGAACGGCCTCTTGACCAAAAAAGACATCAAGAGCATTTAAATTTTTTTCCAGCCTGCTTTTTTATGCAGGGAAATTTTTTCATCCCGCTACGGCGGGATGAATATTTTTAGAACTAAAGCATCAAACAAAGCTATGAGCATAAATAATTTTTTATATCCGAAATCGGTAGCGGTTATCGGCGCATCCAACGATGAAAAAAAAATAGGATATCAGATCCTTTATAATATCATCTCTAATAATTACCGCGGCGCAATCTATCCGGTTAATCTGAAAGACAAGGAAGTGTTGGGCATCAAGGCCTGCGTGAGCATTTCCAAAATCCATCAAAAGATTGATCTGGCCGTAATAGTCATCCCGGCGGAATTCGTGGCGGATGAGGTGGAAAAGTGCGCGGATGCCGGAATAAAAAATATTATCATCATCAGCGCCGGTTTTTCTGAAGTCGGAGGAGTAGGGAGAGTGAGAGAGGTGAAAATAAAAGAGCTGGCCGCTAAATATCAATTGAACATTTTGGGGCCTAATTGTCTTGGGATGATCAATACCGGCGGCAATTTAAACGCCACCTTCGCCAATGCTAAGAATAAAAAAGGCCGGGTGGCTTTCGTTTCCCAATCGGGGGCCGTGTGTTCGGCCGTGCTGGATTGGGCGGAAGATAAGAATTGCGGCTTTTCTAAATTCGTAAGCATCGGCAATAAAGCGGTTCTTGACGAGAACGATTTTTTTGAATATTTGTTGGACGATAAAGAAACTGACCTGGTCGTAGCTTACCTTGAAGAAATAAAAGACGGCGCCAGATTTATGGAAACAGTTTCCAGATTATCCAGGATTAAGCCGGTGGGCATACTGAAAGCCGGGCAAAGCTCGGAAGGGGCGAAGGCCGCCCTGTCCCATACCGGCAGTTTAGCCGGTTCTAATGAAGCGGTGATGGCCGGTTTCCGAAGGGCGGGAGTCATAAATTTGGAAAATCTTGAAGAAATGTTTGACCTTTTGCTTTTTTTTGCCAGGAGCAGAAAGATAGCTAACAATAAAGTAGCGGTCATTTCCAACGCCGGAGGGCCGATGGTGGCGACGGTGGATCTGTTAAGCAAGGCAGGGCTCGGGTTGGAAGATTTTTCCGATGCGCTCAAAAAGAAAATACAGGCAGTGCTTCCGCTGATAGTGAACGTGAAAAATCCGCTGGACCTGATCGGGGACGCCACGGCGGAAAGATATAAAAATGCCTTAGAACAAATCTTGAAAAACAGTGATTTTTCGTTCGTCCTGGTCTTGCTTACTCCGCAAAGCTCTTCCGAAGTCAAAGAAACTTCCCAGGCCATAGCGGAGCTTGCTGTAAAAAACAAAAATAAGACCGTCATCGCCAGCTTTATGGGTGGCGAGTCTGTGTACGAGGCCAGGAAGATATTGTCAGCCGGCAACGTGATAAGTTTTGATTTTCCCAATCAGGCGGTGGATATGATATACGAGATCGCCGAATACCAAAAAGATAAAAGCGGTTTAAAAAATTATAAAAGAAATTTTTCTCCATCAACGGGCAAGATCAGGGGGGAACAGCTTGACTATATGGCCTCGCTTAAGATGCTCAAAAAATACGGGATAGATACCATACCGACAACCAGGATAAGAAAAGAATCAGACTTAGCTAAATTGAAATATCCGATAGCTATGAAGATGGTAGGTAAAAAACTTATTCATAAAACCGATCAGAAGGCGATCGCCTTGAACATCAAGGATGGGAATGAGGCTAAAAAAGCTTTAAGCGATTTTACCGCGTTAAGGAAAGTCAAAGGCAATTATTGCGTGGCTCAGCCCATGGGCAAAGGCTTGGAGATGATAGTCGGTTTTAAAAGAGATAAATCCTTCGGCCCCATCATCATGGCCGGCATGGGAGGGATTTACGCGGAGATACTCAAAGACGTGAAAACAGAAATTGCCGATATGGATAATAAGCGCGCCCTCAGTCTCATAAAAAAATTAAAAATGTACCCGATATTGAAAGGGGCGAGAGGGCAGAAAGCTTATGATATAAAAAATATCGTTAAATTGATAATAAATTTATCCAAGCTCGCGATTAAAAATAAAAACATTCAAGAGCTGGATATCAATCCGGTATTCGTGACCAGAAAAGGAGTATTCGCAGCTGATGTCCGTATAATTTATTAGCTATTTTTCCCGTCATTGTGGAAAAGCCATATAATCAAGACAGGGGCCTGTTAAAAGCCTCTGTTTTATGTTCTAATTTATTGCGAATTTACTCAGAAAATCCGGGTAAATTTAACTTTTTGAACTTTGATTAAAATTAGTGACAAATATCCGTTTACATCTTGTGAGAAGGGTCATTTTTGTGTTATAATGTGGATAAGTATTTAAAAAAATAATCAGAAACAAAAATAAAAGAAATTTCCTAAAATAACTAAAAAACAATCTAATACCCATGCCTCGAAAGAGAAATAAAAAGCTGTCTTTTTTTACAAAGGATAACTTAGCTTCTGATATTTTATTAAAGATCTTTAAAGGTTTAACGACGAAAAAAAAGAAAAGGAAAGCGGATAAAAAGGATAAAAAATCAATAAATAGATTAACCAACATTAAAAGCAAGACTAAAAAATTTGCTAAAAAGGTTGGTTTTTTTGGTGGTAAAAAAAATATCGGTAAAATCGCAAAAGTGCTGGATAAAAAAGCTAAAAAGAGAGCCGAGCCGGATTTGTCAGCCAAAAATGAAGCGGCAGAAAAAACCTCCCGCAACAGAAGGGCCTCGGGAATATTGGCCTTCATAATCATATTTTTGATCGTTTTGTCCGCAGCCGGGGCTTATTTTTTCACGGGATTTAATTATAACGACTCAGGCGGAAAAGTAGCGGGAGTTTTTGAAGAAAATCTGCAGAATACTTCTGACACATCCGCTAATACCGGCGTGGTTAAAGGGGAAAAGATTACGGACGCCAGCACGACGGATAATGGCGGCAATGACGAAATATTTATGAAGAGCCAGAATTTCATTATGAAGCAAGTGCATTTTGGAGGGGATCTGGCTGTTATTTCCGATACCAACGACAGCGGACCTTTGCAGATAAGTGATGTTAAAAGCGAGGTATTGATCGCTCGTAACAGGGATAAAGAAGAAAACAAGCTGGTGATTTCCTGGAAAACCAATCGCCTAGCCACTTCCATAATCCAATTCGGCAAAAGCGGCGATACCAATATGACCACAATCAAAGAAGATTCATACGGCTTTACGCATAATGCGATTTTGTCCGGCCTGGCCCACGGCGTCGCTTATAATTACGTGATTACCGTAAGGGATCATTGGGGGAATGAGAACGAACCAGGGCATTTTGCTGCTTACTCCGGAGCAAAATCCGTATCCGTGTTTGAATTGATCGCGAAAACCTTAGCCGATTTATTCGGTTGGGCCGGCGCAAACAAATAATAAAAAATGAAGCATAAAATAAAAAAACTATTTATCGCATTCATCACCCTGATAATCGGGAGTGTTTTTTATGTTTCAAATATTTCTCATGCAGCCTCCCGGGAAATAGACTTTACCGCTTATTTAATCAACAGTAGCAATAAAGAAATAACCAACGGCGAATATGACATAAGGTTCGCCATCTACACGGCTGATCGGACTGTCCTAGATGCTTATCCCTCCGACGCGGATGCTACTACGAGCCTGGTTTGGGAAGAAACGCAAAAGATATTGGTGAAGGACGGAGTAATCAACGCGTATTTGGGCGCAGTGAATCCATTGCCGAATAATCTCACTTTCAATAACGGGACTTATTACCTCGGCGTAAGGATGGGAACGGACAGTGAAATGATTCCGAGGAAAAAAATAGGCGCTGTGCCTATTGCTGTGAATGCCAATTATCTCGCTGGAGCGACAGTCGGAACCGGAGAAGGGAATATCATGGTTTTGGGCCCAGGAGGCAAAATTGACGCAAGATTCTTACCGACTATCGGCGCAAGCAATCTGACCACCCGGTCTAGCAGTGCCGGAATAACTATTTCCAGCGGCGGCAATTCTTTGACATTCGCGCGCAATGCCCTTATAAACCAGAATTTAAGCACAGCTTCTTCGCCCACTTTCAAAGGACTGACCATAACCGGACTCAACGGGGTTTTGAAAACAATCAATGGAAAAATTTTCGGAGGAGCCAACACATCCGATATCCCCGAAGGCACGAATCTTTATTGGACTCAGGCCAGGTTTGACGAGGCCATAAAGAACCATCCCATCAAATCAAATACGGTTTTCATAGGCGGCGGAGGCGGAGGCGGGGGAAGCATCATCAACTCAACCTCTGACGTGCCGGAAGGATCCCGTCTGTATTGGACGGATGCCAGATTTGATACCAGATTTGGTTTGAGCATGGGTTCGCTTTCTTCGGTTTTAGATCTTACCCAAGTCGGAAATAATCTGGGGGTTGGCACTTCAAGCCCGCTTGCCAGCCTTGATGTGTATGGCGATGTTATCTTATCTGGCGATAGCCGGTATTTGAATTTCGGTTTAGCTACCACTTCTGCGGGTTACGGCTTCAGGGATAATGGCGGAACGATGCAATATAAAAATGCCGGAGGCATTTGGACTGATATCTCTTCAAGCGCTTCTTCTACAGCTTCTTCAACTTCACTATGGGCGCAGAACGGTTCGGATATTTATTTCAATGCCGGCAATGTGGGCATCGGTACATCAACCAGCCCATTAGAAAAATTATTTGTCGATGGCAACATCATGATGACCGGAAATCTTTTGCCAGCAACCAACAATTCCAATGTCGGTTCAATAGCAACTAGGATAAAGAACGGATATTTTGAGAATTTAGATGTTCTGAATATGTCCATCGCTTCTACGAGCATTTCCGGTTCAGCTTCAAGCGTATTTACTATAAATTCTGCCAATAACACGGCAGATACTGAAGATTCAACTTTGGCATTTTACCGTGGAACAGTAAGCCCGAGCGCCATGCTCACCTGGGATTCGACTGCTAAAAGATTTGATTTGAACTTTCCGCTATATACGGAATCGAATGATATTTTAACCTTGGGCAGGGTCGGTATCGGAACAACCACATTCGCGAGCGGACAGCAGTCAGTAAAGCTGGAAGTAGCCGGAGCTGTGGGTGCCAATTACTATTGCGATGCGAACGGCAACAATTGCGTCAATGTTTCCAACGGCTGGGGGACAGAGGGCAGGTTCATGGGTACCACTACGGTCGTGACCAACGGTTCATTTGCCACTTCTACCCTTATAGGTTACCAGGCGGCCAATCAGCATTGCATGGACAAATTTTCCGGCAGCCATTTCTGCCGCACCGACGAGATAATATATACCATCCAGTCAGGGAGCATTTCCAACTTTACGGGCACGTCTTGGATCGCCGAAGGCCCCCCGGGCTATACCGCTAATTCCAACGACTGCAATGGTTGGACCACGGCTACGAGCACGGCGCTCGGAGCTTTTTGGCTTTTCGATACTAATGGCGGAGGGGCAGGATGGCTGGTCAATTGTTCGGTTTCTAAACCTATAAGCTGCTGTAAATAAATAAATCAATGAAGATATCCAGGCTACAACTGAAGACGAAGATATCCCTACTGATAATTTCAACAGTGCTTTTTTTAGGCATGAGCGCATATGATGCTTTGGCCGCGAACTATTGGGTGAACAATTCTGCCAGCTGTCCGCAGACGGACGTAATTAATTTCCCGGGCCAGAATTGTTCGCCGAACAATATCTGCGGCGGTTTGGCCGGCATAGCGCAATGTTATAACACTTCATCACTGTCTAAACCGTCATCATCTTCAACTCCTTCAGAAACGCTGTATTCAGGAAGTTTCGGGGGCGGTTTTGTTCTGGATTGTTATGCGGTTGATTCCGCACCGAATCCTTACTGCAATAATAATGGATCTTGGTGGTGCAACCGTGATACAAGCTGTTTTAATGCCCCTACCAACAAAACCACTGTTTGTAACGGATCAAGTTTTGCTTGCGGAACTTGCCGCACCGGTTACGCCGATTGCGACGCCAATGCCGCGACTTGCGAAGTACAGATTGGAGTGACAGCCTGCGCTGCCGGAAATAATAATAACATCAACGGTTCTTGCGCTTGCGTTTGTAATGCCGGCTTTAACGATTGTAATGGAACGGGTGCTGGCGCCGGCGACGGATGCGAAATACAAGATGGCGCCGCTTGCACTATCGGCGGTTTAGCCGGTACTTATTCCGGATGTTCAGGCGCTAGCGGAAACTGCGTCGTGCCCAAGAGCAACTTCCAGACCGGAACGGAGGCTAAATATTCCTCATCATCAACTGTCCCGTTTTTATGGGGTACGCAATATGGGAACGGACCCATGGCTAAACTCACCAACTATAATGCCAGCACGACCGGAGGAGTGTTTATCATCGGCAATGACGGCAAGGTCGGTATCGGTACCACAACCCCTTCTTCAATGCTTACTGTCGGAACATCCGCCAATAACCAATTCTTAGTAAATTCTAGCGGCGTGATCACTGCCGGCCAATGGAACGGTTCGGTCGTATCTGTAGCTTATGGCGGCACCGGCACTACCACTTTGGGCCTAGCCGGTTCCATAGCTTATTCCAACGGATCTTCTTTCGCCTGGTCCGCTACCGGCACCAATGGCCAGGTTCTTTCCTGGAACAATAATATCCCAACCTGGATTGACGCCTCGGCAATTACCACGAATCACAATATAATTTCGTCGGTCCATTTAGACACAGTGCAGACAGGCTCCCTCTCTCAAGGAGATCTCTTTGTCAGAAACGGATCCAATCAATGGACTAATATGGCCATTGGTAACCCCGGAGATGTACTCATGGTCAATGGGAGCAACCCCGCTTGGCAGGCCACCTCCACCTTGGGTTTTGCCGCAGTCAACCACAACCATGACGGCACCTATCTGAAGATCGCCTCTAACCTCTCGGACCTCAATTCCAGCTCCAC
>Ga0209048_10003884_pt1 | contig 14409 bp, 14 predicted proteins | sample FrelakmetCRP12CR_FD_187146 | JGI IMG/M metagenome (GOLD analysis project Ga0209048, IMG submission 187146) | Freshwater lake sediment microbial communities from the University of Notre Dame, USA, for methane emissions studies - CRP12 CR (SPAdes)... | ecosystem: Environmental > Aquatic >... | reverse complement strand
CTTGCTGCCGTTCGGATGGACGACCAGACGCAAGCCTCCGCCATCCGGGAGAATCTTGGACTTACCCGTCGGATCAGGCTTTACCTGCCGAACTTCAACAGCAGAAAGCCTCGCCTTCCCTTGTGCCATGGTGATCTCCACAAAATAACGGGTAATGACAAATGTCGCCTACGAGCCTTTACCCGTAGTTTTACCCGTTTTTTACCTGGATTTCAATGGCCCCCATTGGACACCTTTGAACAACAAAAAAGGCCAGAACCCTTGTGTAATCTAGGTTTCTGGCCTTCTTTGGACTGCTTTGAAATGAATCTTGGTGGCCAATCGCGGAATCGAACCACGGACACGCGGATTTTCAATCCGCTGCTCTACCAACTGAGCTAATTGGCCAAAGGGAGGCCGAATTATAGCGAGGTGTCCGGACCACCGCAACAATGGTTGCCTAAAAACCTGCGCTCAAGTTCCGAGTGGCGGCGATTGCCGATAGAGTTCCGAGAAGTCGTCCGGTATCGGCGGCGGCGGGGGTGGCGGCTGCCAGGTCGGAAAGATCACACGGGCGACGGCGCCACGTCCGGCAGGATTGGGACGAAGGCTGGCGATTGCATCATGCTGGGTGGCAATTTCCTGGACGATGGCGAGTCCCAGCCCGCTTCCTTCGGTCGACGCATCGTCGACCCGGTAAAAGCGTTCGAAAACCATCTCGGCCTGTGCTTCGGTGATTCCCACCCCATTGTCTTCAACTTCGAGGATGGTCTTGCCCGCCGAGAGCGTCACCCTGCAGGTTACGTGCCCGCCGGCTGGCGTGTATCTGAGCGCGTTGTCGAGAAGGTTCTTGGCCAGCTCCTGCAGCAGGAAGATATTGCCACTCACCATCGCCGCCCCATCGGTTTCGAAGCCCAGATCGATCCGCTTGGCGAGCGCCACCGTGACCCAGTCTTCGACCACCTCGCGCACCAGGACAACCAGATCGAGCGGTTCATGGCTCTGCTGCGCGGTCTCGCCGCCCTCGGCGCGCGCCAGTGTCAGCAACTGGTTGACCAGGCGCCCGGCGCGATCGACGCCAATCGCGATCTGGCGCAACGCATGGCGCAGCGCCTCCGGATCGGCCTCGCGGATGGCGAACTGCGCTTGTGTTTTCAACCCGGTTAGCGGGGTGCGCATCTGGTGCGCGGCATCGGCCACGAAACGCTGCTGCGCTTCCACATTGCGCTTCATGCGTTCGAGCATTTCGTTGAACGCCTCGACCAGCGGCTCCAGTTCCTCGGGCACCCGGCGCGTGGCAATCGGCGAGAGATCGCCCGGATCACGGGTTTCAATCGTCTTGCGCAGGCGGTTCAACGGCCGCAGTCCGCGCGACAGGCCAAACCAGACCAGCATGACGGCCAGCGGAATGATGACGAACTGGGGCAGGATGACGCTCGCAACGATCTTGTTGGCCAACTGCGTGCGCTTTTCCGTCGTCTCGCCAACCTCGACCAGAACCCAGCGGTCACGCGGCATCTGCCCATCAGCAACGTAGGAATAGGCGACCCGTACGTCCTGGCCGTTCAATTCGATATCGCGGAAGTAAATGTCTCCGGGCAAGGCATCGGGGGCGACCTTCAGATCGGGCATTGGTAGTTCGCGGTCACCGGCCAGCACCTTGCCTTCTCGACCGATGACGTGAAAATACACATTGTCGGTCTCGTCCGCGCGCAACAATGCCCGCGTCGAGGCTGGCAAGGTGAGTACCGGGTTGCCATCGATCAACTTGACCTGACGCGAGATGGCCATCACATGCTCGCGCAAGGATTGATCGTAGGGGAAATTGGCGACGTTGTTGGCAAAATAGTGCGTAAATGCGATGCTCAACGGCCAGACGAACAGCAATGGGGCCAGCATCCAGTCGAGGATCTCGCCAAAAAGCGAACGTTCGCTTTCGGAGACCGGCGGACTACTCGGCCTGGGGTCGCTCAAGGCAGTAACCCAGACCGCGTACTGTCGCTATCTTGACGCCACCAGCCTCCAGTTTCTTGCGCAACCGGTGCACATAGACCTCGATGGCATTGTGGCTGACTTCCTCCCCCCAGCCGCACAGATGCTCCACCAGTTGATCCTTGCTGACCAGGCGGCCCATGCGGTTGAGCAGGACTTCGAGGAGACCGATTTCGCGCGCCGACAGATCGAGGGTCTGGCCCTGAATCTGGGCCACGCGTCCGACTTGATCGTAGATCAGGAGACCGCACTGAATGGTCGGCGTCGTTCCGGTCGAACGTCGCGTCAGGGCGCGCACCCGGGCCTCTAGTTCGGCAAGCTCGAAAGGTTTGACCATGTAGTCATCGGCCCCCAGATCGAGCCCCTTGACGCGATCGCCGGTGCCATCGAGCGCAGTCAGGATCAGCACCGGCAACTGCGACTTGCGCGCCCGCAGGTGTTTCAGCACCTCGAGTCCGGACAACCTGGGCAAGCCCAGATCGAGGATCAGCAGATCATAGCTGGCTGTCAGCATGGCCGCTTCGGCGTCGACACCATTGGGCGCCCAGTCGACCGCGTAGCCGCCCTGACGAAGCGAGCGCGAAAGGCCATCGGCGATGATGGCGTCGTCTTCAGCAATAAGAATTCGCATGTAACCCTGGACTCATGCCTGCGTAAGAATTCTGTAAGCCTACAGCATTACCCTGCTTCTGCTGTTCTCCTTTTAAGGTCTTTGGAGTCTGTGGCTGACGCCGCGACTCAGGGGGTGGCCCGATCCTGCACTGGGCGCCCCCTACCGTTTTTCCCCCTAAAGCCCTATAAGTTTAGCAAATTCGTCGCGTTGTAACTGTCGCATTGCACAGACACGTCCGTTCGACGCATTTTCCGCTTGTACCCCATGGACCAAGGCCACGCCGGGGGTACTTCCCATGGGCGCGGTCGACCCCGAAAAGCAGGCAAAAATGGACGAAAAAAAGCCCGGGTCGAAACCCGGGCTTTTTGTGAGACAGTCGGCTTAGTGGCCGGAGGCGCCGGCTGCACCGAGACCGGTTTCCGAACGGAGTTGCTGAGCCGGATACAGCGCACGTTCCTTCTTGGCCTGGGCAGAGTTGTCCAGGATGGACACCAGCCAGATGGTCACGAAGGCAGCAGTCATCGAGAAGATGGCAGCGGAGTTGTACGGGAACCAGGCGGAGCCCTTCGGGTTGTGCATAACGGCTTCCCAGACGCTAGCCGAACCGATGGTCAGGACGACGGCCAGGGTCAGACCGGTGAAGCCGCCGACCACAGCGCCACGGGTCGTGCAGTTCTTCCACAGCACGGACATGAACAGCACCGGGAAGTTGCCGGAACAGGCGATGACGAAGGCCAACATCACCATGTAGGCAACGTTTTGCTTCTCGAACGCGATACCGAGAACCACCGCCAGAATGCCGAGGCAGATCGTGGTGATCTTGGAAACACGCAGCTCGGCGTCAGAGGAGGCCTGGCCCTTCTTGATCACGGAAGCGTACAGGTCATGGGACACTGCCGAAGCACCGGACAGGGTCAGACCGGCAACCACGGCCAGGATGGTGGCGAAGGCCACGGCGGAAATGAAGCCGAGGAACAGGTCGCCGCCCACTGCCTTGGCGAGGTGGACCGCAGCCATGTTGCCGCCGCCCTTCAGGCCACCGGCGATTTCGCCGCCGACGTAGAACTCGGCCGGATTCTGGATCAGGTTGGTGATGGCGCCGAAGCCGATGATAAAGGTCAGGATGTAGAAGTAACCGATCCAGGTGGTCGCCCAGGCAACCGACTTGCGGGCTTCCTTGGCATTCGGCACGGTGAAGAAGCGCATCAGGATGTGCGGCAGGCCGGCGGTACCGAACATCAGTGCCATACCGACCGAGATGGCGGAGATCGGATCCTTGATCAGGGCGCCCGGCGCCATGATGGCATCGTGCTTGGAGTGCACTTCAACCGCCTTGGTAAACAGCGCTTCCGGCGAGAAGCCGAACTGCATCAGAACGGAAAAAGCCATGAAGGTGGCGCCGAACAGCAGCATGCAGGCCTTGATGATCTGCACCCAGGTCGTCGCGGTCATGCCGCCGAAGAGCACGTACATCATCATGATGGAACCGACGAGAATCTCGGCGTACATGTACTCGAGGCCGAACAGCACCTTGATCAACTGACCGGCGCCGACCATCTGCGCAATCATGTAGAAAACGACGACGACCAGCGACGAGCTCGCGGCAAAAATCCGCACCGGGGTCTGGGAAAAGCGGTAGGAGGCGACGTCAGCGAAGGTAAACTTGCCGAGGTTGCGCAGACGCTCCGCCATCAGGAAGGTGATGATCGGCCAGCCGACCAGCCAGCCGATCGAGAAGATCAGGCCGTCAAAGCCGTTGGCGAACACCAGGCCGGAAATACCAAGGAAGGACGCGGCGGACATGTAGTCGCCGGCGATCGCGAGGCCGTTCTGGAAGCCGGTGATGCCGCCGCCGGCGGTGTAGAAGTCAGCCGCCGTCTTGGTCTTGGAAGCTGCCCACTTGGTGATGAAGAGCGTTCCGCCGACGAAGATGGCGAACATGGCGATGGCGGTCCAGTTGGTCGCTTGTTTGGCAGTCTGGCCAAGGTCGGCGCCGGCGGCGATGGCGCCACCAGCAACGGCCAGAGCGGCTACTGCTGCGAGAATATGTTTGATATTCATATTATTTTTGCGCCTCCTTGATGAGGGCCTCGTTGATCGAGTCGAATTCGCTGTTGGCGCGACGTACGTAGATCCAGGTCAAGATGATGGTGAAGACGATTACGCCGACCCCGATCGGCACGCCGATGCTGGTGGTCATGCCCGGGCCAAGTTTGGTGCCCAGCCACGGTCCTTCGAAAGCAACCAGCAGGATGAAGCCATAGTAGGCGACGGCCCCAAGGATGGTCATGATGATCGAGTATCTGCTGCGCATGGCAACAAACTCGAGGAACTTCGGGTTCGCTGTGACCCGATCGAGAACGTTTTGCATTTAGTTGGCTCCTCAGCACGTAATGTATGTAACGGCATTGCTGCGGAGCGTAATTTAGACGCCAGTTCTTACGTTCAGCTTACAGACAGTTACAAAGGTTATACGGTGCGCCTTGATCCATCATAAAAAAAGCCCCGCAGAAACGCGGGGCTTTTTGCCTGCGGCAAGGCCGGGCGGGGATTACATCCCCATGCCGCCCATACCACCCATACCGCCCATGCCGCCCATGTCCGGCATGCCGCCGCCAGCCGGCTTGTCTTCAACCAGTTCGGCCACCATGCATTCGGTGGTCAGCATCAGGCCGGCCACGGAGGCGGCGTTCTGCAGTGCGGTACGGGTCACCTTGGTCGGATCGAGCACGCCCATTTCGACCATGTCGCCGTACTCGCCGGTGGCTGCGTTGTAACCGTAGTTACCCTTGCCACGCTGGACCTTGTCGACCACGACGGAAGGCTCGTCACCAGCATTGGCGACGATTTCACGCAGCGGCTGTTCCATGGCGCGCAGGACAATCTTGATACCGGCGTCCTGATCGTGGTTGTCACCCTTCAGCTTGCCAACGGCAGCACGGGCGCGGATCAGGGCAACGCCGCCGCCGGCGACGATACCTTCTTCCACGGCCGCACGGGTAGCGTGCAGCGCATCTTCAACGCGGGCTTTCTTTTCCTTCATTTCGACTTCGGTCGCAGCACCAACCTTGATGACGGCAACGCCGCCAGCCAGCTTGGCAACACGTTCCTGCAGCTTTTCGCGGTCGTAATCGGAAGAGGCCTCTTCGATCTGGATGCGAATCTGCTTGACGCGGGCTTCGATGGAAGCGGCTTCGCCAGCGCCGTCGATGATGATGGTGTTTTCCTTGGAGACTTCGATCCGCTTGGCCTGGCCAAGATCCTTCAGGACAGCCTTTTCCAGCGACAGGCCAGTCTCTTCGGCGATAACGGTGCCGCCGGTCAGGACAGCGATGTCTTCCAGCATGGCCTTGCGCCGATCGCCGAAGCCCGGAGCCTTGACGGCAACCGTCTTCAGGATGCCGCGGATGTTGTTCACCACCAGGGTTGCCAGCGCTTCGCCATCGACATCTTCAGCGATGATCAGCAGCGGACGGCCAGCCTTGGCGACTTGTTCCAGGATCGGCAGCAGGTCGCGGATGTTGGAGATCTTCTTGTCGTAAAGGAGAACCAGCGGGTTTTCCATCAAGGCTTGCTGCTTGTCACCATTGTTGATGAAGTACGGGGACAGGTAGCCGCGGTCGAATTGCATGCCTTCGACGACGTCCAGTTCGTTGTCGAGGGACTTGCCATCTTCAACCGTGATGACTCCTTCCTTGCCGACCTTTTCCATGGCACTGGCGATAATTTCGCCGATGTTGGCATCGGAGTTGGCGGAAATGGAGCCAACCTGGGCGATTTCCTTGGTCGTCGTACACGGCTTGGAGAAAGCTTTCAGTTCAGCGAGCGTGGCGACAACAGCCTTGTCGATCCCGCGCTTCAGATCCATCGGGTTCATGCCGGCGGCAACGTACTTCATGCCTTCGCGAACAATCGCCTGAGCGAGCACGGTGGCGGTCGTGGTGCCGTCACCGGCGATGTCTGAAGTCTTGGAAGCCACTTCCTTGACCATCTGGGCACCCATGTTGGCAAACTTGTCCTTCAGTTCGATTTCCTTGGCGACGGAAACGCCGTCCTTGGTGATGGTCGGGGCGCCGTAGGAGCGCTCGATCACGACATTGCGACCCTTCGGACCAAGGGTAACCTTGACGGCGTCAGCCAGGATATTGATACCATCGACCATGCGGGCGCGGGCGGAATCACCGAATTTGACTTCTTTTGCAGCCATTGAATTCTCCTAATTAATATGGGTTAGAGACGGACGGCGCTTATGCGACCAGAACGCCCATGATGTCTTCTTCACGCATGACCAGGACTTCCTGGCCATCGACCTTGACGGCCTGGCCGGCATACTTGCCGAACAGAACGCGATCGCCAACCTTGACGTCGAGGGCGATCTGCTTGCCGTTGTCGTCACGCTTACCCGGGCCAACCGCCAGAACTTCGCCTTGATCCGGCTTTTCACCAGCGGAATCAGGGATGACGATGCCGGAAGCGGTGGTACGTTCAGCTTCAACGCGCTTGACAATCACTCGGTCGTGCAAAGGACGGATATTCATAGAGAAGACTCCTCGTGGTTCACAAAATTGAAATTGGCCGGGGCAACCCCGGAATCGGACGAGGCCATTATTAGCACTCATTGCCGGTGAGTGCTAATAATAAGGACGCAACACCCGAATTTCAAGTCGACACAGCGAGAGTTTTTATCCGCCGCAGCCTGAATCGCGATTTTTTTCAGGCAAATCGAGTTTCAATATCCTGCTCTGACCCTTGTCTCAGGGGGAACCGCGCTCAGTTCGCCACTTTCGACCAGCCCTTGCGTTCCATGCAGGCAAACATGCGACGAACTGATTCGTTGGTTACGACTCCTGATGCATCGGTGTAAGTCGCTGCCTTGCATTGGTTCAGGTCGAATGAATATTCCTCATTGGTTGCGCCGCGCTTTTCCCAATGCCACGTCGGCTTGAGTGCGCAGCCAGCCATGCCAACGAAAAGGCACACGCCCAAGCCTATTACCCAAGCTTTCACGCTATCCATTCGGCACTCCCCTAGAACGGCGAAAGGGTTGCCACGACCCTCCCCGGCTCGATTCGGACTGACCTGAGAAGCCATCTTGCGGTCGACTCCTGAGCATTGCCATTCTCTCGCAGCACATAGACGGGCCTTGTCCGGAAATAGCCAGCGATCAGTTGAGTGGCCGCGCCCTGCGCGGCGTTGGCGGCATCTCTTGAGAGCGCAGGCGACTGTACCGAATCCGCAACCGGCTTCTCAAGATAGAACGCTTTTGCCTTGTCGTCATAGCGAATGCCTGCCGTACCCTTCATGTCGAGCGGAACCGGCGCGCCGCCACCCAATGTAATGCTCATCCTGGCCGCGACACCGACGCGTTCCTCTGGCACCCCCAGCGTGATTCGCGGTGGTTGCAGCATGGTGACAGCCATCAAGCCGCCGTAACGCATCTCCACGGGACTGGATTTGTCGAGGACAGCCTGAATCTCGGCCTCTGAAAAAGAAATGTTCTTATCCAGAAAGTCTGCCGAAGCGCAGCCGGCCATGGTGGCAAGGAGAAGAAGGGCAATTTGTCGTCTCATCAAGCAATGGTATCGCAAAGAGCAAGTGTCCCAAGAATTGGGTAACCGGTGCAAAATTCAAGGGGCGCGGGTTCGCATTCGAGGCCCAACCCATTATGTGGCAAAGAAGCGATGGCAGACTACCCGGGGTCGGCAATGATCATTTTAGAAACGGAGGGCAGAGATGTCGCTGGAAGCGCACCTGGAATGGCGCAGTCCGATTGCGGGACATGTTGACCGGCTGGTAATCAACCACAGCGTGTTACAGGCGGATGGACGCTGGCTGGCGGCCGGCGAGGTGCTGCGCCAGAGCGATGAAGTCAGCCTTGACCCGATGCCGTGGTGTCAACCTGCCGGGTTAGCCCCGATTGAGGTCGACATGGGGGAATTCAGTCCGCGTGAGACGTTGGTTGCCGGACGTTTCTATCCGCGCCTTGTCTTTGGCAGGCTGCTCGGGAGCGCCAGGGATACGAGGCCGGTACGACTGATCGAATGTAACCGGGAGACAGGTAGATTGCGCGTGAACCCGAACCACCCGCTGGCCGCCGATCAGGTACGGATGTTCCTGCGGCACGCGCATCATGCAGCGGCACCGGGGATCCGTCTCGCCGAGTTGTTCGATGGGCCGGGAATGCAGCGCCTGCCCGATAACTCTGCCAACCCCTATTTTTCGGCCAGTGGGTTTCAGCGTGGAGACAACACCGCTGATACCGAATTTTATGCCAGACCACGCCTAACGCAGCACCTCGATGCCCGGTGCCGCGCCGAGATTGCCGATCTCTACGGACGACTTCTGCAACCGGGTATGTGCGTGCTCGATCTGATGTCGAGCATCGATAGTCATCTGCCCGAAGCGCCTGCAGACTTGCAAGTTTCCGGTTTGGGCATGAACCAGGAGGAACTGTCTGCCAACCCGCGCCTGTCGGAGCGGGTGGTGCAGGATCTAAATGCCTGCAGCGCACTACCCTGGCGCGACGGCAATTTCGATTGCGTGGTCAACACGGCCGCCATCGAGTACTTGGTACGGCCGGTCGAGGTCATCGCTGAAGTGGAGCGTGTGTTGCGACCCGGCGGCGTTTTCGCGATCGTCTTTTCGGATCGGTGGTTTCCTTCCAAGGCGATCCGGATCTGGAGCGAGATTCACCCATTCGAGCGGCTGGCGCTGATACTCAGCCTGCTGCAACAAGCCGGATTCCGAGATCTGCGCAGCGAAACCGTGCGTGGCTACCAGCGTCCACAAGACGACAAGTACATTGGCCAACGTGGATTTTCCGATCCACTGTTTGCAGCTTGGGGCCGAAAACCCTGAGTTGTGTGTCCCGGAAGGTCAGCTTGCGATAAATTTCGGCTGCTCCTGGCGGCAACTCCCTGACTCCGAGGCTGCCTTATTGGGTCAAAATCGAAAATATCTTGCTCCGCCAAAAACCAAAAACCCCTGTAACTCGTTGAGTTACAGGGGTTCCAATTGGTCGGAGTGACAGGATTCGAACTTGCGACCCCTGCGTCCCGAACGCAGTGCTCTACCAGGCTGAGCTACACTCCGATGCAGTGCGAGAGGGCACTAGTGATTCCTCTCAACCGCAAAGAGCGTCAATTGTAGCAGAGCTTCCCGATAATTTGTATCCCTCAGGCAGTGAATTGCGTCTCTTGCACGTTCGGCTTCCAGCCCGGCCTGCCGGCGGGCATGGCCCAGAGCATCAGTGGCGTGGATGGCCTCGAGCACTGCCGCGAAATCGTCCCTACCACCTTCCTCGATGGCACGGCGTACGCATGCCGCCTGTTCCGGCGTGCCGTGCTGCATTACGTAAATTAACGGCAGCGTCGGCTTGCCTTCCGCCAGGTCATCGCCAAGATGCTTGCCGGTATCCGCCTCCTGACCGGAATAATCCAGTACGTCATCGACCAATTGGAAAGCCGTCCCCAGATGCATGCCGTAATCGGCCAATGCCCGCTCCACCTCGGGCGTGGCCCCACCTAATATGGCTCCGAGTTGGGCTGCGGCTTCGAAAAGCTTGGCGGTCTTGTAGCGGATGACCTGCAGATAACGCTCATCATCAACATCCGCGTCGTGACAATTCATCAACTGTAGCACTTCGCCTTCGGCAATCACGTTGGTGGCATCGGAAAGAACACGCATGACACGCATGTCATCGACCTCCACCATCATCTGGAATGCCCGTGAGTACAGAAAATCGCCAACCAGAACACTGGCTGCGTTGCCGAACATGGCATTGGCCGTATCGCGGCCACGCCGCAACGCGGACTCATCGACCACATCATCATGCAGCAGGGTGGCCGTATGGATGAATTCGACAACCGCCGCCAGATTATGGTGATGGCGCCCCGGATAGCCCATGGCACCTGCCGCGAGCAATACCAGCGCTGGTCGCATGCGTTTGCCGCCGGCGCCAATGATGTATTCTGCAACCTGCCGAACAAGCACCACATCGGAATGCAGACGATCACGGATGACCGCATCCACGGCCTTCATATCGGCCCCGATCAGGGCGTAAAGCTTATCCAGAGTCACATTGAACCTGCATTTTGGTAGACGCGGAATCTTAGGCGTGGGCGGAGTGGTCGTCAAGACAAGGAAATCGGGTTGTCGCCTTCTTTTATGGCGACGCTTTCGGATAAACTCGCCGGATCATGATCAAGTCCAAGCAAACCACCCCGAAAGAAGTTTCGCTGGAAGACCACGCTATTGGCCTGGCGGTCGATCGCGAGCGCCGCTTCGGTGGTGTCGCACGCCTCTACGGTTCTGCCGCGGCCGAAAAATTGAGTCGGTCCAGCGTCTGCGTCGTCGGCGTGGGCGGAGTTGGATCCTGGGCACTGGAGGCACTGGCGAGGACCGGCATAGAGCACCTTGCTGCGGTCGACCTCGATATGGTGGCAGAATCCAATACGAACCGGCAGATACATGCACTCGATGACATATACGGCAAAGCCAAGGTTGACGCGATGGCCGAGCGTATTCGTCTGATCAATCCCGATTGCGATGTCACCTGCATCGAAGACTTTGTGACGCCTGAAAATGTGGCCGATATTCTGCTGCCTCGCTTCAACGTCGTGATCGACGCGATCGACCAGACGCGTGTCAAGGCGGCGATGATTGCCCATTGCCGTCATCAGAACACGTCGATTGTCGTGGCTGGCGCTGCCGGTGGCCAGACCGACCCGACCCAGGTGCGCATCGACGACCTTGCGACAACCGTGCAGGATCCTCTCCTTGCCAAGGTTCGCGCCTTGTTGCGCCGCGAATATGGATTTCCCCGCGACACGCGGAAAAAATTCGGCGTCGCCGCGGTATTCTCGACTGAACCACTGCATTACCCTGCAGCACAAGCGAGCTGCGACACGACGACCGGCCCGGCCGGTCTTAGCTGCGCGGGATTCGGATCATCGGTCTGCGTAACTTCGGTTTTCGGGATGGTCGCCGCGGCACATGCCATCCATCTGCTACTTGCCCAATGAAAAAGCCAAAAAAACTTCGATCTCTCAAGGCGGGAATGCCGCCCGGTTCACCGATTCATATCGGCGAGATCAAGACAGCCAAGCCAAGCATTTCAGTCCTTGACTTTGGTCCCGGAGTGCTGATCGAAACCGAGCTTCCAGATACCACCGACCTGGCATCGTACGTCCGCCAGAATTCGACCCTGTGGGGAAACATTTACGGACTTCAGGACCCAGTCGCGCTATCTGCCATTGGCTCTACCTTCCATCTCCACCCGCTGGTTCTCGAGGACATCCTCAACAACAATCAGCGCCAGAAGGTCGACGCCTACGATGACTATCTCTATGTCGTTCTGCACCGCTATGAAATAAGCACCAACCCCCTCAATCTTGTTCAGGACCAGATCAGCCTGGTCATCGGCACCGACTACCTGCTCAGCTTCCAGGAGCGCCAGTCAAGGACTTTCGAGCCGGTTCGGCAGCGCCTTCGCGCCGACCGGGCGAACCTGCGCAGCGCGACAACTGCCATGCTGGCCTATTCCCTTTTCGATTCTGTGGTCGACAACTACTTCGTCGTGATCGAAAGCCTGGATGACTATGCGGAGCACCTCGAGGCCGAGATTCTCGGACACCCTGGTCCGGCGGTTCTCGAAAACATCCACCAGTTCAAGCGTTGCGTTTCCCAGCTACGCCGCAATCTTTATCCACTACGTGAGCTTCTCGGCAGCCTTCATCGCGAACACGCGCATTTTTTCGGTCCGGAAATCCAGCTCTATTTGCGCGACGTCTATGACCATACCGTTCACATCATCGAGTCCCTGGATGATTTACGCGAACTGGCAACGGGCCTGCTGGATGTGCATCTGACAACGGTCAGCCACCGGGTAAACCTCGAAGTCCGTGCCCTGACGGTGGTGGCTACCGTTTTCATGCCGGCCACGTTAATAGCCGGCATTTTTGGGATGAATTTCCATCACATGCCCTGGCTGGAAGACTCCAGCGGGTTCTTCTTCGCCACTGGTCTCATGCTGGTGATAGCGACGATCATGCTCGCCCTTTTCTGGCGCCGCCGCTAAGCCTTCAGACGGCTGTCCAGCCAGGCCTCAAGGCCTTGGGAATTGAGTTCGAGATCGGTTTCCCAGATATCCAACGCATGCTCCGCCGGCAAGGAACAGCCGTGCGCGCTCAGTTCAGACAGCAGATACGCTGAGAGAGCATGCTTGATTTTTTTATGCCGCTCCGTCCCTGTACCACCCGACTCTTGGGCAATGCTTACAATCGCATCGAGCCGCCGCCGCAGATCAGAACCAAGCTGTACCACATTCCCAACACGGCCATAGTGGGTCAGATAGATCGCCTCCGGTCGGAATGAAAGCAGGCGTTCGATCGATGCATGCATGGCCAGCGGATCGAACTGTGTCGGGGTGGTCGTCGGAAAAATGAAAGCACGCCCGTCCACATCATGCTCGCGATAAGAGAGTCCGAACATGTCTCCGCTGAAAATGCCACCCGTTTTTTTGTCGACAATGCAGATGTGGTGCCTGGCATGACCCGGCGTATCGAGACACAACAATTCCCGTCCAGCCAGCGATATCATATGACCGTCGGGTGCCTCGATGATTCGTTCTGCTGGCGTCGGCACGATTTCGCCGTAAACTCTGCTTACATAATCAGCACCATAAACCTGCGTCACACCGGCGACGAGTCTCGCCGGTTCGGCCATGTGCCTCGCTCCACGCGGATGAACAACCAGCCGTGCATTCGGAAAGGTCGCCATCATGCTACCCGCACCACCGGCATGATCGAGGTGAATATGGGTCAAGATGACATAGTCGACCGCGACAACATCGAACCCGAGCCTGTCTAGTGCCGCAAGCGCATTTGGCAGTGCATCGTTGCTGCCTGTATCAACGAATGCAACCCTTCCGTCCTCGACGATTAAATGAATCGCTGCCAGGACTGGCCGCACATAGCCAGCATCGAAGGCAATTATTCCATTGCCGTAATCTCTCCAGTCGAACATCCACTCACCGCCGATATTGGAGGGCAGATTATACTTCGGGCGCCACCACGAAACTGGCCATTACGTGACCAGCGAGATACCGGAAGCTATAGCTGGGGCACTTCATCGATCGGGATCCTTGAGCAACGTAGCAAATTCGCGTCTGAAAGCAGCAAGTTTTGGATTGATTACGAATGCACAGTAGCCTTGGCCCGGGTTTGTCGCGAAATATGCCTGATGGTAAGGCTCAGCAGGAAAGAACTCGGGCGCATCGACGATCTCGGTCACAACAGGCGAATTGGCTGGAAAGACTCCCGCCAGTGCCTGCATGACTGCTAGTGCTTCTGCACGCTGCTCCGGCGAATGCACATATATCGCCGAGCGATATTGCGTACCCACATCCGCTCCTTGGCGATTCTGGGTTGTCGGGTCATGAATTGCAAAGAAAACTTCCAGAAGCTGACGATATGAAATTTGTGATGGATCAAAACTAATCCTGACCGCTTCCGCATGCCCGGTAGTCCCAGAACAAACCTGTTCATAGCTCGGATTAGCATTGTAGCCGCCGCAATACCCCGATATGACGCGGTCTACGCCAACCAACTGCGAAAATACGGCTTCCAGGCACCAGAAGCACCCACCAGCAAATGTTGCCAAGGCCATATGACCTCCGTTCTGGAAATTCCATCAGAGGCTTAGTATAGCGAATTCTCTGCTGCCGGAAAGCACGAAGCCCCTTGAGCTAGGTAGCTGAAGGGGCCTGGTGGGGATGAGGGAGCCTGGCGATGACCTACTTTCTCACACGCAATGTGCAATATCAT
>Ga0209048_10003883_pt1 | contig 14412 bp, 17 predicted proteins | sample FrelakmetCRP12CR_FD_187146 | JGI IMG/M metagenome (GOLD analysis project Ga0209048, IMG submission 187146) | Freshwater lake sediment microbial communities from the University of Notre Dame, USA, for methane emissions studies - CRP12 CR (SPAdes)... | ecosystem: Environmental > Aquatic >... | reverse complement strand
TGGCCGGCATCGCAATGTAGCCAGAAAGGCCGCACGGCAAAATGAGCCAGCCAACCGTGACTACAGGCGAAACCTGCGCGGCTCAATCCCGAACTTCAGGCTAATCAAATACGCTGGGCTGTCGGGGCGTAAAAGTTCGTAGTCGCTCACGCGGGCATGATCGCGAGCCCGGGTGTGGCAAGGGAACGCACATGTCGCATAGGTCGCCGCGCAGCGCCAACCGCCCTGATGTCATCGCGGTTCGGAGAAGCGGGTACGGCAAGATTGAGACGGGCTTGCAAGGCTGTCAGGCCGGTCCCGCCGCCGCGCCACGAGACCGAGCAACGTTGTCACACCGTGAGGCGGCGTACGGTCTCGAGCATGTCTTCCATCTGGAACGGCTTGGGAAGGCGCGCGGCAGCAGCGATTTCGATGTCGTACGCCGACATGACGATGACTGGGATGCTCGCCAGGCCGGGATCCCTGACTTGTTCGGCTCTGAACTGCAAGCCGTTCATGAGGGGCATCATCAAGTCGAGGAGGATTACGTCCGGCCGCAGCCGCCGCGCTTCGCGGAGCCCCTTCTGGCCGTCCGTGGCCGCCGAGACTTGATACCCCTCGAGCGTGAGGATATCCGCGAGCGCTTCCCTCATTTCCCTATGGTCCTCGATGATGAGCACCCGCTTGAACAGAGCCTGAACGGGCGCATGCGATGAAGCTCTATGGAATTCCATTGCGATACTCAGCTTCCTCAGTAGGTGGTCGCCTAGCCGAGCGGGCTGAGGCAATCGCCTCAGCTATCGGCAAGCCCGAGCCGTCCCTAGTTTCTCGGAGAAACTGGAGGCGCCGCCGCAGAGGGGGAGGTGAGCGGCGCGCCTCCATGGGTCGCAGGACAGGGCGTCGGCCAGTGGAAGACTTCCGCGCGCGCGCGACCGATCAAATGCTGCTGCCGATCGAGCAAGAAGGCACCAACCTGTTGGGGCGTAAGCGCCGCTTCGCGGTCGGTCGAGTAATCGAGCGGTTTGCGATTGAAGACTTACACCATCTAGAAGTGGAGCCGAGGGGGCAAACTGCCCCGAGAGCATTGGCTTGGTGAGGGCACGCACGAGCGGTTCGTGATCGACCGATAGCGTTTCGTTCGCAAGGTCGAGGAGAAGGCCGCCGCGGCCCGCTGTGGACTCCCCGTGGCGCGCTCAACCGCCTGCCCCTGAGTGCTCTTTGTCTACCAGGCCGGAGTCTCCGTCCGCTTACGCCCCGACTTAGCTGATTGGTCCGCGCACAAGGGAGTAATGAGGCGGCCGGGAGTGGGGAGAGAGAGAGCTACCTATGGCAGTCGACCTGAAGCAGACGTCCCGCCGTCTGATCGATGAGGCCTTCGGAAGAGGCAACTTCGAAGTGTTCGACGAGATCTGTGCGGAGGAGTATCGCGCGCATGACCCGCTCACCGGCGACACCGACCGGGCCGGGGAAAAGCAGAACTGCCGAATGTACAAGACAGCGTTCCCCGACCTGAAGCCCCTGATCCTTTCCGCGTACACCGATGGAGATGTGTGCGTCAGCCACTGGAGGATGACCGGTACCCATCAGAAGGAGCTCATGGGGCTCAAGCCCACCGGCGCCCGTTGCACGGTCGAGGGCATCACCATCGACCGGTTCAGGGCCGGCAAGATCGTCGAGACCTGGACCCAGTGGGACGCACTCGGGCTCATGCGACAGATCGGCGCTACACAGACAATGGGTACAGCCCCCGCGAAGAGCGCTGCCGAGCGCCCTCAGCACGCCTGACGGAGGACTGCCGAGGGCGTCGAGTCGAGTGCAGGGCAGGCCTACAGCGATTCGGCGTCCTCGACGCGAACTCAGTGCCAGGGTTTCAAGACGCGGAGCAGCGTATCGAACCCGAAGGGCCTCTCCAGCCAGGCGAAGATCCCGCCATGAGCCGTGGAGCGATCTGCGGCGTCGTGCAGCAGCCGGGTGGTCGGCGCAATGTAGGGGAAAGAACGCTGCGAGATGGAGCGGGCGGCCCCGTCGCCAGGACCGCCCACCATAAGGCTTTGAATTGCCCTGGCTGGGCTTGGTTATCGTATCAGCGGCGCCACCCGGGTGGCGGCTCCGCGTAACTGGTGCCGGCCGGGAAGGGCTGCGCTGTCTCGCGCATCCAGGCCTCGTCTCTCCGAGCCAGGAGCCGGTCCACGTCGATGCCCAGGGTGACGAGGCCGGCACGGTCATTGTAACGCAGCGTGAGGAGCGCGTCGGGCTGAGCGCTCTCGCGCTCGAAAGGCGCCGAGTGCACGGGCGAGAGATGCTCCTCCCCGAACTCGGTCCCGAGGCCAGGCCGACGCTCCGCCAATGCGAGCTTGCCTTCCGCGGCCGCCGGCGGCCGCGCAGCCGCCGGCGCCGGTACCGGCTTGGACGATAACGCGTCCTCGGTCGCCGTGCCGGCATCGCGCCTCGAAGGCGCGGCCCCGACCTCCTCGCGCGGTCGCGACCGAGGCGGCTCTACCCGGACCCGGGGCCGATCCTGCCGCTCCCTGAATACTGCGAGCCCGACGACGCCCACGTCATGATCGTCGCCCATTTGGCACGCATAGGACTGCGGCACGCTCGAGAAGCGGAACGCGGCCACCGCCTCCCGCGAGAGCCGGTAGCCGTCGATGGTGAGGGTGCCGCGCGCCTCGATGAGGTACCCGCGCTTTGCGATCGAGGCCGGGCGACCATCCAGCACGTCGCGCCCGTCGACCGATGCGACCACCTCGATCCGCTGCCCGGAGTCGTTGCGTACGCGCAGGAAGTACCTCTGCCCGAGGCCCCCCATCACATAGGTTCGGTCCTGGTAGCAGAAGGTCGGAAGCGGTCGCCCATCCTCGCCGACGAGCTGCAAGGAGTATGGCCCGGAGCGGGCCTGGCAAGTGTCCGCGCAGGTGGGGCGGGGCAGGCATGCAAGGAATCCGATGGCAAGTGTGAAGGTGCGAAAGCGCATGATCTGTTCCTCCTGGCAGGGTGAAACGCAGGAGGCGGGATAAGGATCTGGAGCCCGGCGAGATTGGGCCGACGTGCGCCTTCAGGAAGGCAGCCCGGGGGATGCGCCGGCCCCGTGACCCACGCACTAGCACGGGCCGTCGTCGCTGGCCGAAACCGACCGGTGTGGCCGTGGGCGTCAGCGCGCATGAGCCAGCGAACAACCTCAGGATTATCGCCGCGTCCGCCTTGGGGTTATCGGCCACTCATTCTCGCGCAGGCAATCAAAGTCGAGGGTCACGGGGAACAGAGGAACGAGATCGGCACGCCTGGCACCCCAATACCAAGGACGTCGAGGCAGACGCCGCTCGCGCAGTCCGAATTCTGGCTACAAGCGGCGTAGGCCTGACGACCGGTATTGAGCGGGCAGAGCGTCCCGGCGCAGGTGGCGCCGCTGACGCACAACTGCGTCCCAGTGCAGCTGGCCTGAACGGCCTGGGTACCGCTCCAAACGCGACCTTGGCTATCGATCGACTTGGACCCGCCCGATCCGCTGGGCCCGAACGAGCCGTTCGGAACGTATGCACTGGGCGTACCCGCGAACGCGGCGGCCGGAGTCCTCGCGCAAAGGTCATTCGAGAGGTTGCAGGGATCGATCGAGGGATCCGTGGAGCAAGTGACGAGGTTGAACTGCGAAACGAGCGGATCGGTCTGGGCCCGGCCAGGGCTACCGCCGCTCAGACTACCGGCCGGGTCGGTCATGTACTGGAAGAGGTTTTGCTCGGCTGCGAGTTGATTCGTTCCCTGACCAGTGATGCTGATGCTCGGCCCGGCGGTGTCGCTCGGTTGGTCGGCCACCGGCTGGCCAGCAACGAGCGAGTTTTGCAAAAAGAGCCGCCGAGAGAGCAAGTACGCCCTGTCCGTCCCGAGAACTCTGTCGGCGAGCCCCACACGCCTCGGGGCGAGAGCCAAGACGAGGCTGACGCCGTAGGCGGAGGGCTGAGTCCAGCGCGAGGGCCGTAGAAGGCACTCTGTCGCGCGGCGGGGTGGCCCCGGACGTGAGGTTGATGTCGTCGCCGCCGCAACTCAGGCCGCGCGTCGCTCGTAGTGCCGATAGAGACCGCCGGCTTCGGCAACCTCCAGGACATGCCTGTGCTCGGACCCTTGCACCGACCGAGGCGCCGGGCAGTCCGCTCGGAGTAGGGGTTCTGCCAGGGACTCCGGGGGGCGGTGAGCACTTCTTCGATGCCTATGCGCTCCAGGCGCGTTTGGAAGGGTGGCCCGTACACGCAGTCGCGATCCCGGATCAGGTAGCGCGGCGCCGCCTCCCAGGGGAACGCCTCGGAGATCTGGTGGGCGGTCCACTGGGCGGTGGGGTGTTCCGTCACGTTGAAGTGCACGATCCTGCGCCGGGCGTGAGCAAGGACGATGAAGACGAACAGCACCTTGAACGCGACCGTTGGCACCACGAAAAAGTCGACCGACACGAGGTCCTCCACGTGGTTGTCGAGGAAGGTCCGCCAGGTCGGTGACGGCGGCGGCCTCGGGCGGACCATGTAATTCTCGACCGTGGCCTTGGCCACGGGAATGCCGAGCTTGGCGAGTTCACCGACGATGCGCGGAGAGCCCCAGGTCGGGTTTGCGCTCGACATCGTGCGGATGAGGTCCTGGACCGCCTTGGCCAGCCTGGGTCTGCCGGGCCTTGCTCGGGAGAGGCGAGCCCAATGGTCGCGGAACCTTCGACGCTGCCAGGCGATGACGGTGCTCGGCTGGACAAAGACGAAGGCATCGCGCCAGCCAGCCCAAGTCTTGGACAGCCACGCCCAGAGGAGGCGATCGGCGACCTTGGTGCGGGGCCGGGTTGGGCACCGCTGGTACACGGCGAGCTGGTGCCGCAGCGCGAGGACCTCGAGCGCGGCCCGCGATCGGAAGCCGGCGCGGAGAGACCCGAGAAGGGCGAGGAGGACCGCCTTCATAAGGAGCGCAGGCTACTCCACTTCGGCAGGACCCACCGCGAGTTCCCGGCTGGGCGGCCAGGTCGGAGCGCGGCGGTCTGAGCTACCGCGCGGCGGAGGATGTCTTCCACGCGGGCGTGAGAGACCTCGCCTCGCGCGGCGCGCTCGGCACAGACGGCGCCCGCGGTGACGAAGAGATCGACAGCGGGGCCGGGGAGGGTGACCGCGTCGAGCCCCGAGGAGCCCTGAAGAGACGCTTCTGGCGGGCGCTTCGAGCCGGCCGACAAAACGTCATTGCCTCGGCTGTGAGTGATGCAGTCGCTCTACCGGTCTATCAGCGACAGGCTAAGCTTCAGATTCTTGACGCGCTCGAAGTGCTTCCGGTTGCGGGTAAGCAGAACACTATCGGTGGCGATGCACACCCCTGCGATCATGTAGTCGGCCATGCCAATCGCCTGTCCCTGACTTTCGATCTGCTGGCGGATCTCGGCGGCGGTCCTAGCCTCCTCGGGACCGAATGGAAGAATGGTCATGGCATCGAGAAGGGTATCGACCCGTGTCCTATGCTGCACCGTGCGCGCACCCGAACGGAGCTCGAATGCCGTGATTGCCGTAGTACCAAAGGACCTCGTCTCGAGCTCGATTGCGACACGTCGGGCCCCCTCACCGCGGCCTCGCAAGAAATCGATGAGAACGTCTGTGTCGGCGACGATCATCGCCATTTGTCTCGCAGGCGGTGGACCGACGATTCGAGAGCGTCTGCCTCATCGTCGTTGAAGCTGCCCTTGAGCTTTAGGGCCTGCGCAACAGCTTCGCGTCTGGCGCGATGCTGGCGCAGGAAAAGGTCCAACGCCTCGCGAACGAGAGACGAGAACCCCTTCTCGCCGCGCTGAGCGGCGAGCTTTAGGAGCTCGGCTCGCTGCTCATCGTTGATCTCGACCGTCGTTCTCATGACGGCAAACTATACATGCATGTGCATGGCACAACAATCCCCCCTTCCCCCGCCGAAGATGGCGTCGCGGTCGAAGATCATGAAGCGGGGCGCGGAATCGAAAGGAAAGGCCTCGCGAAGCTGCTGAGCGACCCAGGTGGCCGTCGGGCTCGTCGTGACGGCGCATCGGACCACGTCGCGCCGACCGTGGTGGACGACGAGGAACACGTAAAGGACCCTGAACATCGCGGTGGGCACCGAGAAGAAGTCCATGGCAGCGATCCCGCTTCGGTGGTTTCGGAGGAAGGTCGTCCAGGTGGGATTGGCTCTCGGGGTGCGAGGCAGGGTGCGCAGGTAGCGCGAGACGCTGCGCTCGGAAATGTCGAACCCGAGGCACAACAGTTCCCCGTGGATGCGGGGCGCGCCCCACGGATTCTCGGTGGCCATCCTCCGGATGAGGGCGCGGACCTCGCGAGGTAGGGGAGGGCGGCCGAAGCGCTGGCCGCGCCTGGACAGCCAGTTCCAGTAGATGCGGAAGCCATCGCGGTGCCAGCGCACGACCGTGTCGGGCCGGACGATGGCGAGGCTGTCGGCCCAACCGCTCCAGAAGCGGCGCAGCAGGATCCAGAAGAACCGATCGGCGGGCCGGATGTTGGGGTGTCGTCGGCCGGCCAGGGTGACGAGCTGCTGGCGGAGGGCCAGGTTCTCGGGCACGAGGTTACGCCCAGTGCGCAAGGCGGAGCGGAGCGTCGGCAGGAGGGCCACGAGGAGGCGGAGCATCGAGCGGGGGAGAATCCTGGTCCTTGCCCGAATCGTCAATAGTTTCAGTGCGGACGTGGTTCTGGCGAACTACACCCGGTCACTCCCTTCCTTTGGGGAGCTCAGCGACGCTTGGGAGCGGTGGCATCCGGGGAGTCGAAGCTCGGCCCCTTCTCCCGGAGCGCGAGGCTCCGCTCGAAGGCGAGGTGGAGCAGGTACTCGTAGCGCACGAGGCCGAACGCCTTGTGGAACGCTTCGCCGATAGCCGTCGGCGCGGCCGGAAGTCCGAACAAGGTTCGGAGCCCGTGCAGGTGACGGACGACCAACGCGGTGAGATCGTGCCCTCCCCGCGTGGCCTCTGCCTTCAAGAAGGTGACGGGTTCCACGCGGCGTCGAAACTGCGGCGCGGCACACTGCCGACACAGTGCGCGTCGCGTCGGTTGCGCACTCGGGGCGCGTGCAAGCCGTGCCTTGGCGGGTGCGTTGCCGCGAAGGGCTAACCGTGTTACATCTTCTTACGCTATGGCAACCCTGACAATTCGCCTCTCCGAGCAGATGCGACGTGAGCTGAACCGCCTTGCGAGGGCGCGAGGTCGCCCCGCCGGTGAGATCGTTCGTGACTCACTTACCCGGTACCTGGCCGTCGAGCGCTTCCGCGCTTTGCGGGGTCGGGCGCTTCCCTTCGCTGAGGCTCAGGGCTTCCTTACGGACGAGGATGTGTTCAAGGCCATCTCTTGAGGATTGTTCTCGACACGAACGTTCTATTGGCAGCGTTCGCGACGCGCGGCCTCTGCGAAGCGCTGCTCGAGGCCTGTCTGGTCAGCCACGAGCTGGTCACTTCCGACCACGTCCTCAAGGAGCTAAGGCGGCACCTGACCGGCAAGTTCAAGATGCCGGCCAGGCAGGCGAACGAACTTGTGGCCTTCCTCGTCGAGCACGCGGAAACGGTGCGGCCCACCGATGTCGCCAGAACGGTTGTTTCAGATGCCGACGATCTGCCAGTGCTGGGGACAGCCGTCGCTGGGCGCTGCGATCTGCTCGTGACGGGCGACGCGGAGCTCGTTGCCCTGGGGAGCTTCGAAGGGATCCCGATCGTGACGCCGAGGGACTGCTACGAACGTCTGGTCGAATAGCGAGTGTCGTTTTGGTGGGGCCCGTCTGGCGGTGGGCTCCCGTTCGTCTGCACAGAAGTGGACGACGAGACGATCCGGATCATCAGCGCTCGCCGAGCCACATCGCACGAGACGAGACATTATGAAGAAAGCACGTAGCCGCGAAGAGCCGGCCCGTGCCGCGCTAAGGGAAATGCCCGAAGTGGACTTCAAGATCGCCAAGGTTCGGCGCATCCCTTACGCGCAGCGTATCGCCGTCGAGGGTATGGTTCATGTTCGCCCTGGCGAGAGCCGACCCGTCCACGATGCGATCACTTACATCGAGAACAACGGCAAGCGCATGGATTACGCGGCCGCCCGGAGGCTTGGTCTCCCGGTGGGCAGCGGCAAGGTCGAGGCCACCTGCAAGAGCTTGGTGGAAGTGCGGATGAAGCGTCCAGGAGCGAGATGGAAGGAGGAGAGCGGCGAGCGCCTCATCCAATTGCGCGCTGACGCTCTCAGCGATCGATGGAAACCCGCGATGGACCTGACCCTGAAGCCGCTCCCAAAGGCGGTCCGGCCAGCGTGATCAGGATGAGAGCCACACCCCGCCCAGCAGCAGCCAGTTCCGCGACCGCCGCAGCACGTGGGACCAATCCAGCCCCTTCCAGTGCTCGGAGGGCTGCACCACGACTACCGCCGCGCCGCATAGTTCGCTACCGCGGGATAGAGTTTGTAGCCAGCACCGAGTCATCCGGATGCCGGCATAGGCCATGGCGACCGTGAGCAGCGGGCTCACGATGGCGACCTGCCCTCGGCGCCGCTGCAGCGCCGCCCTGACATCCTGCAGGCCGAGCAGAACCTGGTGGCCGCCAATGCGAACGTCGGCGCTGCGCGCGCTCTCTACTACCCGAGCTTCTCCATCACGGGTGTGCTCGGCACCGCGAGCACGGCGTTCGGCGACCTCTTCAGCGGCGCGTCGGGCGTGCTGGCGCTCGTCGGCGCCGTGGCCGGCCCGATCTTCACCTTCGGCGCCATCGAGGGGCAGGTCAGCTCGGCCGAGGCGCAGTATCAGCAGGCGTCGCTCTTCTATCGGCAGGTCATCCTGGGCGCGTTTCGCGAGACCGACAACGCGTTGACCGGGTCGCAGAAGAGCATCGCGGAGTACGAGATGCAGAAGAAGCGCGTGGACGCGCTTCGCGAGTTCGCCCGCCTGTCGAGGCTGAGGTTCGACAAGGGCATGGCAGGCTACCTCGAGGTGCTGGTGGCCGAGAACGAGCTGTTCGCGGCCGAGCTGGCATCGGTGGGCCTGCTCGCCGCCCGCTACGCGCAACTCGTAAGCGTGTACCAGGCCATGGGTGGCGGCTGGGTGGACATTGCAGGTTCCATCGCCACCAGCCCGCAAGGGGTGACCACCGGGCCTGCCCCGAAGGCGCCGGCAGACGCGATGTGAGGAAGCTTTCGTCGACGAGGCGCAGGCTCAATCACGGCGAGACGCCGGCGCCTCCTTCGAGGCGGCCGCCGCTGCCGGCGCGAGGCGCGTCATCCGGATGCCGGCATAGGCCATGGCGACCGTGAGCAGCGGGCTCACGATGCTGAAGACGGCGTAGGGCGCGTAGCTCCAGGTGGCCACGCCGAGGGTGGCAGCCATGTAGGCGCCGCAGCTGTTCCAGGGGATCAGCGCGGACGTGGGCGTGGCCGTATCGCCCACCGTGCGCGACAGCACGACGGGAGCGAACCCGCGCTTCGCGAAGGCAGTCTTGAACATCCGCCCCGGCAAGACGATGGCAATGTACTGGTCAGCGGTGATGATGTTGGTCGCGATGATCGAGGACGTCAGCGAGGCGACCAGGGCGCCGGCGGACCTGGCCTTCTCGATGATCGGCGTGATCAGCCGGTCGAGCACGCCCGCCTTCTCGACCACGCCGCCGAAGGCGAGCGCGGTGACGATCAACCAGATCGTGTTGAGCATGCTGTCCATGCCGCCGCGGGACGCCAGCATGTCCATCGGCGCGAAGCCCGACGTCGAGGTGTACCCGCTCGCCAGGGCGAGCCAGACCCCCTTGAGCAGCGCCAGCCACGCCGGCAGATCACCCGCGTCGGCAAACTTGATCACTCGCTCCGGCGCGACGATCACTGCGAGCACGCCCCCGGCGATGGAGCCGAGGAAGATCGTCGTGAAGGGCGGAAGCCTGAACAGCGCGAGCGTCACGACCAGCGCGAGCGGCAAGAAGAGGCTCGGCGAGATCCGGAAGGCGCCCTGGATTGCCGCCATCTTGTCGGTCGCGTCGTAGTCGCCGGGCTGCCCCAGCACAAAGAACACCGCCAGCGCGATCGCCAGCGCCACCGTCGACGTCAGCAGCGTCTCCCGGATGTGCTGGTAGAGATCGACGCCGCCGGTGGCGGCGGCAAGATTGGCGGAGTCGGAGAGCGGTGAGGACTTGTCGCCGAAGTACGCGCCGGAGATGATCGCGCCCGCCGCGATGGCGGGGTTGAGCCCCATGCTGGCGGCGATGCCCATGAAGCCGACGCCGATCGTGCCGACGACCGTCCACGAACTCCCGATGCTCGCCGAGACGACGCCGCAGATCGCGCAGGCGGTCACGTAGAAGTAGTTCGGGCTGAGCAGCTGGAGCCCGTAGTAGACCATCGCCACCAGCGTGCCGCTTAGCGCCCAGGTGCCGATCAGTCCGCCGACGGCGAAGAGGATGAAGATCGCGCCGATGCCCGTGGCGACGCTCTCCGCCGACGCCTGGCCAAGGGCCTGGAGCGAGTGGCCGCGGCGCCAGCCGATGAAGACCGCGATCATCGTCGCGGCGACGAGCGCGACCTGGTTCGGCCCGACCGCGCCGGCGTCGCCGAACAGGAAATAGGACAGCCCGACCAGCACGATGAGGCTGGCGACGGGGATGATGGCTTCGACCGTCGTCAGCGGCTGAGGTTCGTCAGGCCTTTTCACGCCTGGTGCTCCCCGGGGTTGCAACGGTCAGCTCTCACTTTGAGCGTGGCCGCCTCTTTCACCCCGCGCAGAATGAGGAAATGGATGCCCCAGAGAATGGCCGAGGCGCCGATGATTGCCGCGAGAGTGGTGCCATCGCCGAAGACGGGCCAGAAGCCGCCCAACGTGGCCTTGATGAGGACGAGACAGGCCACGTCCGCCAGGCAACACCCGGCCCAGTACCCGAGCGCTGCGGCGAAGCCGAGATAGTTGCCAAACCCCGCCTTGGCATATCAGAAGAGCCAGCCCATCTTGAGCGCAACTTGGGCTTCCCATTGGCCGAAACTGACTCCAGGGACGTTGGACCAGACCCAGAGATGCGAGCCCTGGAGGTCTATAGCAGGCTGACCGAGGATCTTGGCAATTCCGTCGCCGCCCAGGACCGAGGTCGGGATCGCGTATTCGAGGGTCACGATCGGCAGCGCCTCGAAGTCCCTGCTCGAGTTCCCGGCAATGTCCCGCTCGTACCAGCGGCCCAGAAGTTCAACCGCGAAGCTGACGTTCCAATCCTCAGAGATTACGAAGGAAGCCGATGGAATGAGGAAGCCCGCCCAGGAGGAGGGCAAGGCCGGGGGCTGCGGTTCCAGGAAGCGTCGCTGAGCGAAGGCCGTCAGGCCGAAGGACCAAACGGTCGCGGCCGACGTGTTGCTGGAGACCGGCACCGGCCCGAAGGAGCCGTCGAAGTTGAAACGCTTGTTGACCCCGAGGTTGAAATCCTGTCGCACCTCGGTCAGCACGGAAAACGCGGGGAGGAATTCCCACCTCAGCGCGATGGCGAAATACGGGGAGAAGGCCTGGTCGTTGTTCGGATCGACATACTGGATTCGAGCCGAGACGGTGACCCTGTTGTTATCGACGTCCGAAGCGGCAAAATACCGATTGGACACCAAGTTGGCGCCGATCGTCAGGCGGATAGGCAGGTTGGCTACCGGCGTCGCCCACGAAGCGCCGCCGAACGGTGAGGTTCCGAGCGTCGGCGTTCCGCCCTGACTAGTCAGTTCCGGATTCGAATCGAAGGTGAGCGGTACGAGGAGATTGAGCCGCCACTGCGAGGCCGGCGCTTGCTGCTCGAGGCCCGGAGCGGTCGCATACAGGTTCGAGAGCGGCTCGGGCGTGTGCAGATTCAGTGTCCCGAGCAGCGCATCGGTGCGGGCGTCCTGGGCGTCGCCGCCTGACCTTGGGCCTGTCTGCGCGAGGACCGGCGCCGCAACAAGGGCGATGGTGAGCAGGACGATGCGCGATTCGATCGCCGAAGCGGCGAGGCTACCCCCCGACCTGTCTCGCCGGTCAGCCTTCATTCTCGCGTTGCCAGCGTTTCAATAAGCGACGGGATCGCGAATGATCGGGCAGGTCATGCAGTGACCGCCCCCGCGGCCGCGGCCCAGCTCGGCGCCCACGATGGTGATGACCTCGATGCCTTCCTTGCGGAGCAGCGTGTTCGTGTAGGTGTTGCGGTCGTAGGCGTAGACCACGCCGGGCGACGCGCAGACCAGGTTGGCGCCGCTGTCCCACTGCGTGCGCTCGCGCTGGTAATCGCTGCCGCCGGCCTCGACGACGCGCATCTTCTTGAGTCCCAGCGCCTCGGCCACCACGTCGACGAAGGGCTTCTTCTCCTTGTGCAGCTCGACGCCGCTCGGATGGCTGCTCGGCCGGTACGAGAAGGTGCGCGTCTTGTCCAGGAAGTCCGGCGCGATCAGCACGCAGTCGCGGTCGGCGAAGGTGAACACCGTGTCCAGGTGCATGGCCGCGCGAATCTTCGGCATCGCAGCCACGATCACCCGCTCGGCAGCGCCCTTCTTGAACAGCGTGGCCGCGAGCTGGCTGATCGCCTGGCGCGACGTGCGCTCGCTCATGCCGATGAGCACGTTGCCCTTTCCGATGGGCATCACGTCGCCGCCCTCCAGCGTGGCCTGCCCGTGATCCTGGGTCGGATCGCCCCACCAGACGTTGACCTTGCCGGCGAAGTCGGGGTGGAACTTGTAGATCGCGGTCGTGAGGACCGTCTCCTCGTGCCGCGCGGGCCAGTACAGCGGGTTGAGGGTCACCCCGCCGTAGATCCAGCAGGTGGTGTCGCGGGTGTACAGCGTGTTAGGCAAAGGCGGCAGCAGGTATTCCGTGACGCCCGCCGCATCGCGGACGGTCGCGAACGCCTTGCCGCCTACCGATTCCGGGAAGTCGTTGGTCGACAGGCCGCCGATCAGCGTCTCCGCGAGCTTGCGGTCGTCCAGGCCCTCGAGATAGCTGCGCAGCTCGTCGATGAAGCCCAGGCCCACCTGGTTAGGAACGACCTGGTTGTCGAGGATCCACTTCTTCCCCTCTGGCACGGCCACCGTCTCGGCCAGGAGGTTGTGCATCTCCAGCACCTCGACGCCGCGATCGCGCAGCTTGGAGACGAAGTCGAAGTGATCGCGCTTGGCGTTGTCCACCCACAGGACATCGTCGAACAGCAGCTGATCGCAGTTGGACGGCGTGAGGCGCGTGTGCGCAAGCCCGGGCGAGCAGACCATAACCTTGCGCAGCTGGCCGACTTCCGAGTGGACGCCGAACTTCACTTCGTTTGCGGTTGGCATGGTGATCCCCTTGACTGGTGGTCAGATGGAAAAGACGCCGCCCGCGAGGCCGTAGACGCCGTAGACGGCTGCGACGACGATGGTGGCGAAGACGACCCAGTCCGAGGGCTTGGCGAACACCGGCTTGCCCTGCTCGCGCCTCGCCACGAAGTACAGCAGGGTCCCCGGCGCAAACAGGATGGCGGACAGCACGATGAACTTGAAGCCGCCGGCGTAGATCATGAAGATCGTGTAGGCCACCGCGAGCGAGGACAGGATGAGGTCGCGCCGGCGCTCCCCGGGTTGCTTGTCGTAGGTCTCGCCCCGCCTGGCGATCATCAGGCCGTAGGCAGCCACGAAGAGGTACGGGATCAGCGTCGTCGCACTGGTCAGGTTCAGCATCAGCGAGAACGCATCGCGGGACCAGTAGGTCGAGATCACCACGAGTTGGATGACGCTGGTGGTCGCCCAGACGGCCGCCACCGGCACCTTGTTCTTGTTGACCCTGGCGAAGATCGCCGGCATGTCCTTCGACTTCCCCGCAGCGAACATCACCTCGGCGCAGATCAGCGACCAGGCAAGGTAGGCGCCGAGCACCGAGACGATGAGCCCCACGCTGACGAAGATCGCGCCCCACGGGCCGACCACGGACTCGAGCACCCCCGCCATCGACGGCTGGCGCAATCCGGCGATGGAGGCCCGCTTCAGCACGGCGAACGGCAGCAACGTGACCAGCACCATCAGGCCCGTCACGCCGATGAAGCCCATGATCGTGGCCTTGCCGACGTCCGAGCGCTCTTTCGCATAGCGGGAGTAGACGCTTGCGCCCTCGATGCCGATGAACACGAATACCGTCACCAGCATCGTCGCCTTGACCTGCTCGAACAGGCCGTCGGTCAGGTCGCCGCCGTAGAGGTTGAAGCGGAACAGGTCCATCTTGAAGGCGAAGAAGGTGATCACGAGGAAGACCAGGATCGGGATGACTTTGGCCACCGTGACGATGCTGTTGATGAAGGCGGCCTGCTGCACGCCGCGCAGGATCAGGAAATGGAAGAGCCAGATGCCGAGCGAGGCGAACGCGATCGCCACAGCCGTGTTGCCGTCGCCGAAGACGGGGAAGAACGCGCCCAGCGTCGACTTGATGAGCACCCAGTACGACACGTTGCCGATGCAACTGCCGATCCAGTAGCCGAAG
>Ga0209048_10003882_pt1 | contig 14413 bp, 14 predicted proteins | sample FrelakmetCRP12CR_FD_187146 | JGI IMG/M metagenome (GOLD analysis project Ga0209048, IMG submission 187146) | Freshwater lake sediment microbial communities from the University of Notre Dame, USA, for methane emissions studies - CRP12 CR (SPAdes)... | ecosystem: Environmental > Aquatic >... | reverse complement strand
CGTCCAGCGGAATGGCGCGCATTCTTCGCCTATCACGACGCGCTCATGCTGAAGGAAGGCGGACTCACGAAGGCCGAGCGCGAGATGATCGTCGTCGCCACGTCCGGCGCCAACGATTGCCTCTATTGCATCGTCGCGCACGGCGCGATCCTGCGTGTCTACGCGAAGGATCCGCTGGTCGCCGACCAGGTCGCGGTGAACTATCGCAAGGCCGACATCACGCCGCGGCAGAAGGCGATGCTCGCGTTCGCGCTCAAGGTCGCGCTGCGCAGCGTGGAAATCGTGGACGACGATTTCTCCGCGCTGCGCGCGCACGGCTTCTCCGACGAGGACATCTGGGACATCGGCGCGATCGCGGCGTTCTTTGCGCTTTCGAACCGGATGGCCAACGTGATTGGCATGCGCCCCAACGCCGAGTTTCACCTGCTCGGCCGTCTCCCCCGGAAAGTGTAACCGCCCCGCGAAATCAATCGCTTATCAAATCCTGCTCGCCCCGTGGCGATCGTGCGGAGCACCCCGTAACAAATGTAACAATTGCCCGACTGGCTCGCCCACGCCAGCTCGGATAAAATCGCCGTTCGCCGCCGTGGGTGGCCCAAAATCCTGGAGTTTTGACGATGAAGCAGTATGTCTGTCTTGCCGCGCTCGCTGCCATGCTGGTGGCCGGATGCTCGACGACCAACACGCAAAGCGCCGCGACCGATGATGAGGACAAGGTGACCGTCACCGGCAGCCGCATTCCGGTCAAGGACAGGACCGCGGCCACCAAGACCACGGACAAGAACACCATCGACGACTTCTCGCGGAACCAGCAGATCTATATTCCGCAGGGTGGTGGCGGCGGCCGCCAGTAGCAAGGCGTCGAAAGCCGCCTATTGCGTGCGGCAGGCCGCGACCACGAACGCGAGCAGCTGCGAGACGCTCGCGCCGACATCCTGCGTGTCCGTATCGATCGCGATGTCGGGATTCGCGGGTGCTTCGTAGGGCGCGTCCACGCCGGTGAAGTCCTTCAGCAGTCCGGCGCGCGCCTTGCGGTAATGCCCTTTCGGGTCCCGGCGCTCGCAGGTCGCGAGGCGCGAATTCACGTGCACTTCGAAGAAGCGGCGCTGCCCGGCGGCGGCGCGCGCCCGCGCGCGGTCTTCACGGTAGGGCGAAATGAACGCCGTGATGCAGACGGCGCCGGCGTCGGCGAACAGCGCCGCGACCTCGCCGATGCGCCGGATATTCTCCTGTCGGTCCTGCGGTGAAAAACCCAGGTCGGCATTGAGACCCCGCCGCACGTTGTCGCCGTCGAGCGTGTAGGCCTGCCATCCGAGATCGAACAGCGCCCGCTCCAGCGCCATCGCAAGCGTCGACTTGCCGGAACCCGGCAGGCCGGTGAGCCAGACAACGGCGCCGGAATGGCCAACGCGCGCCGCGCGCTCGGTCGCCGTCACCTGGTGCGCGACGGCGACGAGATTGGCCGGAAGCGAAGGCGGCGTGGGGATAGGCTTGTCTTGTGTTGCCATCCTGGGTGCCTAGACCGCGCCGTACTTCCTGAACCACGCGAGCATGCGCGACCAGGCGTCTTCCGCGTCCGCCTTGCGATAGTCAGCCGAGCGGAAGTCGGCGTGGAAGCCGTGCCCGGCCTCCGGATACATCACGAATTCGGCGGGTGTTCCCGCGGCCTTCAGCGCCGCGAAGAATTTCTCGACCTGGTCCACGGGAATGCCCGCGTCCTTGGCGCCGTACAGGCCCAGCGTCGGGACCTTGATCTCGGCCACGCGATCCATCGCCGTGCGCGGCATTGGCTCGCTGACGTTCCCGCCGACGGACCCGTACCATGCGGCCGCGGCCTTGAGCTTCGGGTTGGCTGCCGCGTAGACGAGCGTCGTGCGCCCGCCGCGGCAAAAGCCGGTTATCGCCATCCGCGCGACGTCGGCCTTCCCGCTCGCGCGCGCGAACTCGACGGTCGCGTCGTAGTCGGAAATGAGCTCCGTGTCGTACTTGGCGTTGACGATGGGAATGATGTCAGCGATGTTCGTATACGTCGTGAGATCGGCCTTTCGCGTGTAGAGGTCCGGCACGATCGCGTAGTACCCGACCTTCGCGAGGCGCCGGCAGACGTCCTTCATGTATGGATTGAGGCCGAAGACTTCGGCCGCGACAAGCACCACCGGGAACGGCCCGCCCTTGTCCGGCATCGCGCGATAGCCGCGCAGGTTGCCGGTGGCGGTCGGAATCGAGATGTCGGAAGCGACGATGCCATTGGCGTCGGTGACGACGGTCTGACCCGACGCCGATTGCGCGAGCGCCAGCGCGGCGCTTGCGCCAAGCGCCGACCAGATGAAATCGCGGCGGTCGATCTCCTTCTCCGGCAGCATGCCGTGGATGTCCTGCCCGTGATCGGGATTCATGTCGCCCTCTTGTCGATGGAATCAGCGTTCGTAGACGACCTGCCCGCCGACCAGCGTCGTCACGACCCTGCCGGGAACCTCGAGGCCGATGAACGGCGTGTTCTTGCCCTGGCTTTCGAGGGCCCGCGCCTCGACCGTCCAGTGCGCGTCGGAATCGAAGATCGCGATATCCGCCGCGCCGCCAACCGCGAGATGACCCGCGTCGATCCCGAGGACGGCGGCCGGATGCATGGTGATGCACGCGAGCGCCGCGGGCAGCGGAACCTTGTCGGCGGCCGCCCATTTGAGCGTGAGCGGCAGCAGAAGCTCGAGGCCCGTCGCGCCGGGCTCCGCTTCGGCGAAGGGCAGCTGTTTCGCGTCGTCGTCCACGGGCGTGTGGTCGGAGCAGACGAGGTCGATCGTGCCATCGGCGAGGCCGGCGCGCAGCGCGGCGCGGTCGCGCGTGCCGCGCAGCGGCGGGACGAGGCGGCATTGCGCGTCGAACCAGCCGATGTCGACGTCGCACAGATGCAGGTGATGCACCGCGACGTCGCACGTCACGGGAAGCTTTTCCATCTTCGCGGCGCGCATCATCGCCACCCCGTCGGCGGTCGACAGCCGGCAAAGGTGCACGCGCGCGCCCGTTTCGCGGACCAGCGCGAAGATCGTCGCCAGCCCGATCGTCTCGGCCGACGACGGAATGGCGGCGAGCCCGAGGCGGGTTGCAACTTCGCCGTCGTGCGCGACGCCGGCGCGCGCAAGGTACGCGTCCTGCGGGCGCAGCCAGACGCGATGGCCGAAGGTGGCCGCATATTGCATCGCACGCAGCAGCACCTGCGTGTCCACGAGCGGCGCTTCGGCTTGCGAGAACGCGACGCAGCCGGCCTCGGCAAGCTCGCCCATTTCGGTGAGATCCGTGCCCTTGAGCCCCACCGTGAGCGCGCCGACCGGGTGCACATGCGCCAGGTTCAGCGATCGCGCGCGGTGCTTCAGCATTTCGACGAGGCCGGGTTCGTCGAGCGGCGGATCGGTGTCGGGCGGGCACGCGAGACAGGTCACGCCGCCCGCGACCGCCGCGTTCATCTCGGACTCGAGCGTGGCCTTGTACTCGAAGCCGGGCTCGCGCAGTCGTGCGGACAGGTCGATGAATCCCGGGGCGACCACCTGTCCCTTCGCGTCGATCGTGCGATTGGCGGTCCATCCGGCCGGCGCGTCGCCGATCGCCGCGACCTTGCCGGCGGCGATGAAAAGCGCAGTCACGCGGTCGACGCCGTTCTTTGGGTCGACAACACGGCCATTGCGTATTTCGATCTTCATGTCAGTGCCCGCCCGGCCGCCCGAAGGGCACTGTGCGCCCCCTCGGGGGGCAGCGAACGGAGTGAGCGTGGGGGCCGTTGCAATGCCCGCCCGGCCGCCCGAAGGGCACTGTGCGCCCCCTCGGGGGGCAGCGAACGGAGTGAGCGTGGGGGCCGTTCATGAGCTTGCGAGCATGCTCATCACCGCCATCCGCACCGCGATGCCGAACGTCACCTGCGGCAGGATCACCGACCGGTCGCCGTCCGCGACGGAGGAATCGATCTCGACGCCGCGGTTCATGGGGCCCGGGTGCATGACGATCGCGTCGGGCTTCGCGACCGCGAGCTTTTCCTGCGTGAGGCCGTAGTGCTTGAAATACTCGCCCGCCGACGGCAGCAGCGCGCCCTTCATCCGCTCGCTCTGCAGCCGCAGCATCACGACGACGTCGCAGCCGGCGAGCCCCGTGCGCATGTCGTGATGGACCTGCACGCCCATTGCCTGCACCGCCGTCGGCAGCAACGTCTTCGGCCCGATCGCGCGCACCTCGGCCGTGCCGAGCGTCGTCAGGCCGTGGATCAGCGAGCGCGCGACCCGCGAATGCAGCACGTCGCCGACGATCGCGACCGTGAGGTTGCGGAAATCCTGCTTGTAGTGGCGGATCGTGAAGAGGTCGAGCAGGCCCTGTGTCGGGTGCGCGTGGCGGCCGTCGCCGGCGTTGATGACGCGGACGTGCCCGCGGCCCGTGCGGTTGAGATGCGCGGCGATCAGGTGCGGCGCGCCCGACTGCGAATGGCGGACGACGAACATGTCGGCGTTCATCGCCACCAGGTTGTCGACCGTGTCGAGCAGCGTCTCGCCTTTGCTCGTCGACGAGAAGCCGATGTTGAGGTTGATGACGTCGGCCGACAGCCGCTTCGCCGCGATCTCGAACGTCGTGCGCGTGCGCGTCGAGTTCTCGAAGAACAGGTTGAACACCGACCGCCCCCGCAACAGCGGAACCTTCTTCACGTCGCGCTCGGAAATCGACGCGAAGGGCACGGCGGCGTCGAGGATGCCGACGATGATTTCCGCGGGCAGCCCCTCCAGCGTGAGGAGGTGCGCGAGCGAGCCGTCCGCCGCGAGCTGCGGGTTACGCACGGCCCGCCTCCGGCGCCGCCTCGGTGGAGAGCGCGAGGCGCCCGTCGTCGTCGCGCGAGAGCACGATCGACACGTCGCGCGCCACCGCGAGCCGCGTTCCGGCCCACGTCGCCTCGATCGGCAGCTCGCGGCCGCCCCGGTCGACCAGCACGGCAAGCTCGACCGCGGCCGGGCGCCCGTAATCGAAGAGCTCGTTGATCGCCGCGCGCACGCTGCGACCCGTGAAGAGCACGTCGTCGACGAGCACGATGGTCGCGCCCTCGACCTCGAAAGGAATTTCGCTCGCCTTGACGGCGGGTTTCAACCCGGTGCGGTTGAAATCGTCGCGATAGTAGGAGACGTCGATGTAGCCGACGGGATGGTCGCCCGGGATCGCCTGCGCCAGGCGGTCGGCGAGCCACGCGCCGCCCGAGTAAATGCCGATGAACCGAGCATCGAACGCCACCGCGCCCCGCATCGTTTCCACGAGCGCGGCGAGCGTCTGCTCGGCATCAGGCAAGGTCACGGGTCGCTTTGCTTTGCTCGTTGTCGAACCAGGATTGAAGGATCAATTGCGCCGCGACGGCATCGCGAGCCTCCGCGCGCGCCGCGCCGCGAACGCCGGAGTCGCGCAACCGGGCGTCGGCCACCTGCGTCGTGTAGCGCTCGTCAACGCGCATCACCGGCAACCCATGGCGTCCCTCGAGCGAGCGCGCGAAACGCTCGGCTTGCGCGGTGACCTCGTGCGGCGTGCCGTCCGCATGCACCGGCCGCCCGACGATCAGCGCCTGCGGCTGCCATTCCGCCACCAGCGCCGCGATCGCCGCGAACCGGGCGGCCGCCGCCTCGCCGCGAATCGTCGTCAGCGGGTGCGCGACACGCAAGAGCCGGTTGCCCAAAGCGACGCCGATCTTGCGCGTCCCGAAATCGAACGCGAGCACCGTTCCCTCGTCCGCGCGCGTTTGGGAATTCAAGCGTCACGCGTGACCGACGGCGTCGGACAATCGCGAGAAGTCGATGCCGAGGAGCCGCATCGCCGCGGGGAGCCGGGCTTCCACCGGGGTCTCGAACAGCACGTCCGCATCGGCCTCGACGGTGAGCCACGCGTTCTGCGCGATTTCCTGCTCGAGCTGCCCGGCCGACCATCCCGCGTAGCCCAGCGACACCAGCACGCTCGTCGGCCCCTCGCCGCGGGCCACGGCTTCCAGCACGTCCTTCGACGTCGTGAGGCCGATGTTGTCGCCGATCGCGAGCGTGGACTGCCAATTGCCGAGCGGGCGGTGCAGCACGAAGCCGCGGTCGATCTGGACGGGTCCCCCGAAATGCACCGGCGTCTTGCCGACGTCGGCGTTCGCGAGCGGAACGTCGATCTGCTCGAACAGGGTCGCCAGCATCATGTCGGTCGGCTTGTTGACGACGATGCCGAGCGCGCCGTCCTTGTTGTGCTCGCACACGAACGTCAGGGTGTGCGCGAAATTGGGATCGGCCATCGCCGGCATGGCGATCAGGAAGTGGTGCGTGAAGTTGGCGGTCGGCCCGGCCATGGGTCGAATTGTAATCTGCGCCCCCTCCCCGCACAATTGGCGCCGCGGGAAGCGTGCCCCCGCTCCCGCGCCCGCCATGCCGCTCCTCCGTCGACCACGCCCCGCGCGCACCGCGATTTTCGTCGCGCTGCTGGCGCTCGCGGCGGCCGCATGGCCGGCCCTGGCGGGCCTTGTGGTCATGCACGGGCCGGCGGAGCTCACCAGTGCGACGCTGTGGATCCAGACGGATGCCCCGGCGAAGGTGATCGTCGGCTGGCGCCCCGAAGGCGAGGCCGACGAACGGCAAATGGAGCTTGCGACGTCGGCCGCCGCCGACAACGTCGTCGTCGCCCGCCTCACCGGCCTGCGGCCTGGCGCGACAGCGGAATACCACGTGGACGCCGGCACCGAACGTCGAAGCGCGACGATCCGTGCGCAGCCCTCGTGGGCGAAACCAGCCGACGCCGTCGACCTGACGATCGCGTTCGGCTCATGCTTCTTTCTCGCGGACCCGGATCCGCGATGGCCGGGCCGCGACTACGGCGGCGGATTCGGAATCTTCGATGCCATCGCCTCCACGCATCCCGATGTGATGCTGTGGCTCGGCGACAATCTGTATCTGCAGCAGCCCGATCTCTACGATCCGGCAGCGATGGCCGCGCGATACCGCCGTCAGCGAAATTTCCCGCCGCTGCAGAAATTGCTCACGACGACCTCGCATCTTGCGATCTGGGACGACCACGACTACGGCCCGAACGACTCGGACACCTCGTACGTCATGAAGGGCGAAACGCTGAAGCTCTTCCAACGTTACTGGCCGAATGTGAGCTCGGGGCTTCCCGACGTGCCGGGGGCTTTCGGCTTCGCGCGCTATGGCGACGTGCAGTTCTTCCTGCTCGACGACCGCTACTACCGATCGCCCGACCGCTGGCCCGACGGGCCGGACAAGACGATGTTTGGCGCGCGCCAGCTCGAATGGCTGAAACAGGCGCTCGTCGCAGCACCGCGGTCCGCGATCAAGGTCGTCGCGGGCGGCAGCCAGTTCTGGCATCGTGCGTCGCGCTTCGAAGGCTGGCATCAGTTCGCGGCGGAGCGGACCGCGTTCGCCGAGTGGCTCGCGCGCGAGCGCATCGAGGGCGTGATATTTCTCTCGGGCGACCGGCACTTCGGCGAGCTTCTGAAGATCGAGCGCGCGGGTGCCTATCCGCTGTACGAATTCACGTCGAGCCCGTTGACCTCGCGTCCGCCGGCGCGCCTCGACAAGGCGGACACCGCCAATCCCGATGTCGTGCCGGGGACGCTCGCGCAAAAGCGCCAATTCGGGCTCATCCGGATCACCGGGCCCGGCAACGATCGGCGCATTGCCTTCGAGGCCCGCGATACCGAAGGGTCATTGCTCTGGCGGCACGAGATCAAGGCCGGCGACTTGCGCTTTTCGCGCGATGCGCCATGACCGATCGCGCCGTGCGCCGCGCGCTCGTCTGGTTTCGCCGTGACCTCCGCGACTTCGACCACGCGGCGCTGCATCATGCGCTCGCCGCCGCGCGCGAAGTCCATTGCGTCTTCGTCTTCGACACCGACATCCTCGACCGCCTGCCGTCCCGCCGCGACCGCCGCGTCGAGTTCATTCGCGACAGCGCAGCCGAACTCGATGCAGCGTTGCGCGAGCGGGGCGGCGGGCTCATCGTGCGCCGGGGGCGCGCAGTCGACGAGATTCCCCGCCTTGCCGCGGAGATTCAGGCGGACGCGGTATTCGCCAATCGCGACTACGAGCCCGCCGCGCGGGCGCGGGATGCGGCGGTCGAGCAGGCGCTTGGCGCCGCCGGTATCGCCTGGCACACGTTCAAGGACCAGGTGATTTTCGAGGGCGACGAGATTCGCGCTCAGGGCGGCAATCCGTTCCGCATCTTCACGCCGTACCGGAATGCCTGGGAGAAGGCGCTGACCCCACGTGCGGTGGCGGCGCATGCCATCGACTTTCGCGCCGGTCAACTGGCGCGGCCGCCGGCGGGCACGTCCGACGGCGTGCCCGCGCTCGAAGCGATCGGCTTCGAACGGACGAACCTTGCGGCGCTGAAGATAACCTCCGGCATGCGTGGCGGCACCTCGCTTTTTGCCGATTTCCGCGATCGCATCGATGCCTATCGCGACACTCGCGACTTCCCGGCGGTCAAGGGACCGTCGTATCTCTCGGTCCACCTGCGCTTCGGCACCGTGTCGATTCGCGAGCTCGTCGCATTTGCGCATGCGCGTTCGCTGTTGCCGGGCGGAGAAGGCGCGGCGACCTGGCTGTCCGAGCTCGTCTGGCGCGAGTTCTATGCGCAAATCCTCTGGCATCATCCGCAGATCGTCAGCCACGCGTTCAAGGCGGAATGCGATGCGATCAATTTCCCCGACGATCCCGGGCGCCTCGCGGCCTGGCGCGACGGTCGGACCGGCTACCCGATCGTCGATGCCGCAATGCGCCAGCTCAACACGACGGGTTACATGCACAACCGATTGCGAATGGTTGCCGCTTCCTTCCTCGTCAAGGACCTCCTCGTCGACTGGCGGCACGGCGAGCGCTACTTCGCCGACACCCTGATCGACTACGACCTCGCATCCAACAACGGCGGCTGGCAATGGGCCGCGTCGACCGGGTGTGACGCGCAGCCGTACTTCCGCATCTTCAATCCGGTCACGCAGTCGGAGCGTTTCGATCGCGAAGGCAAATTCATCCGGCGCTACGTGCCGGAGCTCTCGGCGCTCGACGCTGCCGAAATCCACGCACCATGGCTCGTGGCGCCCGCGACGATGCGCGCGAAAGGGATCACCATCGGTCGCGACTATCCGGCGCCGATTGTCGATCACGCGATCGCGCGTCAGCAGGCCCTGGCGCTTTACAAATCGGCTCGTGCATCTTAGAAAGTTTGCTGCATGAACCTGCACCCCATGCTCCCGGGACTCCTCGCCGCGATTGCGCTCTCGATTGCGCCGGCCATGCGCGCCGCCGACGCGAGCCTCGTGCAGCTCGATCCGTTCGCGCAGGCGACGAGCGAATACAAGGGGTGCCCGGCGTCATCCCCGCCGCTCCTGACACCGGAGCAGATGCGCATCGTCGCCCACGAGCGCGCCGAGCGCGGCACGTACTGCGCGCTCGAAGGGCGCTGCGAACCCGGCGGAGCGTACCGGCGCGACCCGGAAGTGAACGATCGCGTCAGCGTGGCGATCGCCCAGGACAGGCGCTTCGCCGGCACATCGGTGGCGGTCACCACGACCCGGCGATTCGTGACCCTCGAAGGCTGCGTGCGGTCGAAGTCGCAGCGCGAGGCGCTCGTCAATTTCGTGAAAACGGTTCCGGGCGTGGATCGCGTGTTCGACGAAACCCGGGTCGGCATCCCGGCTGCCAAGACCGCCGGCGGCACGCCGCGTTGAAGCGGGATTAACCCCGGACGCCGCTTCCGCCCGTTGGCAACGGCATCGCCCCTTCTCCGGAGGTTCGCATGCCGTCCTTTGCCGCCCGTGCCGGCGCCTGGCTCATCGTGGTCGCCGTGCTCGCTTTTCTAATCGGTGCAACTCCCGCCGCGGCGTTTTGCGGCTTCTATGTCGGCAAGGCGGACGCCGGCCTCTTCAACGAGGCGTCGCAGGTGATCCTGGTCCGCCGCGAAGGCAAGACGGTCATCAGCATGGCCAACGACTACAAGGGCGCGCTGACCGAGTTCGCGCTGGTCGTGCCCGTGCCGAAGGTGCTCGGGCGCGACCAGATCCACATTGGCGATCGCAAGCTCTTCGAGCGCATCGACGCCTACAGCGCGCCGCGCCTTGCGGAGTATTTCGATCCGGATCCGTGCATATTGATGAAATCGCGCGCGATCGGCGGCCTCAACGCCCCGATGTCGGCGTCGGTCGCAAAAGAGGAGGCGCGCCGCGACAAGGCGCTCGGGGTCATCGTCGAAGCCGCGTACACCGTCGGCGAGTACGACATCGTGATGCTGTCGGCGAAGCAGTCCGACGGCCTCGAGACGTGGCTTGTCGAAAACGGCTACCGGATCCCGAAAGGCGCGAGCGCGGCGCTGAAACCGTACGTTCGCCAGAACATGAAGTTCTTCGTCGCCAAGGTCAACCTGAAGGAACAGGCGAAGACTGGCGTGGCTTACCTGCGCCCGCTGCAATTCGCGTTCGAGTCGGAGAAGTTCATGTTGCCGGTCCGCCTCGGCATGCTGAACGCGAAGGGTCCGCAGGATCTCGTGCTCTACGTGCTGACGCCGCAGGGTCGCGTCGAGACGACGAATTACCGCACCGTGAAGCTGCCCGCGAACATGGACCTGCCGACGTTCGTGCGCGGCGAATTCCCGCAGACGTACAAGGCGCTCTTCGACACCCACGCCGCGCGCGAGGATTACCGCGCGATCTTCACCGAATACTTCTGGGACATGGGGTGGTGCGATCCCTGCGCCGCCGATCCGCTCACGCCCGACGAGCTGAGGCAGGCCGGCGTGTTCTGGCTGGGCCCGCAAGCCAACGCGCGCGGCGGCGGCCAGCCGGTGATGCTGACGCGGCTTCATTTGCGCTACACGCGCGAATCGCTCCCCGAGGACCTCGTGTTCCAGGAAACCGCCGACCGCCAGAACTTCCAGGCGCGCTACGTGCTGCGGCACCCATGGACCGGCGATCCCGCAAGCTGCTCCGCCGCGCCCGCCTACTTCGAGGAAGTCGCTCGCCGGCAGGAACGCGAAGCCGCCACCCTCGCATCGCTGACCGGATGGGACGTCAACGCGATCCGCGCGAAGATGGCGCTGGCCCCGCAGCCGGCGAACCGCTGGTGGGATGTGCTGTGGAAGTGACGTCCGCCCACGTCGCGACGGGCGCGACGGGCGCGCCGGGGAGCCGGCTCCGCGCAGCCCTCCCCTGCGATGCCCGCCTCTACCAGATTGCCTTCCAGGCGGTCCTGCTCACCGTCGGCGTGCTCGTCCGCGATTTTGCCCTCGATCCACGGCAGATGCTGCTCACATTCGCGGCCGGTCTCGTCACGCAATGGCTGTGGCTGAAAGCGCTCGACCTCGAGCACAAAGGCGCGCTGTCGGCGCTCATCACGTGCTTCGGCCTCTCGCTCCTGCTGCGCTCCGACACCTTGTGGGTGCATCCGCTCGCCGCGGTGATCGCGATCTCCGCCAAGTTCCTGCTGCGCGTCAACGGAAAGCACGTCTTCAACCCGGCCAATCTCGGCGTTATCATGGCGCTCGTGCTGTTGCCGGGCGCCTGGGTGTCGCCGGGACAGTGGGGGAACGACGTAGCACTTGCCGGGTGGTTCGTGGCGCTCGGCGGACTCGTGACACAGCGCGCGCGGCGCTGGGACATCTCGTGGGTATTCCTGGCCGCCTGGCTCGGCCTCGTCGCCATGCGCGTCCTCTGGCTCGGGCAGCCGTGGACGATCTTCCTGCATCAGTTCACTAACGGCGGGCTGCTGCTCTTTGCGTTCTTCATGATCTCCGACCCGATGACCATTCCGAACCGGCGCTCCGCGCGCATTGGCTACGCCATCCTGGTCGCCGCGCTTGCGTTCGCCTGGCAGTTCGCGCTGTTCCGGACGAGCGGGTTCCTGTGGGCGCTGTTCCTCGCCTCGCCGCTGGTCCCGCTCATCGACTGGCGCTGGCCCGGCGAGAAATTCAACTGGCGCCGGGAAGCGATGCCCGACAACGCGGGCGGGCGCTGAGCTCAGTCCTCTTCGTGCTTGCGCGACTTCTTGAATTCGGTCGCGAGCTGCTGCTGCAGCATCGGCGGCGCCGGCTCGTAGTGCGACAGCTGCATCGAGTACGAGCCGTGTCCGCCGGTGACCGACTTCAGGCGCGCCGAATAGCCCTCGAGCTCGACCAGCGGCGCAAGACCGCTGATCGCGATCACGCCGGGCTGCAGGCCGGTGGTGCCGGTCACCTGGCCGCGCCGTGACGATAGATCGCCGGCGATGTCGCCGGTGTTGCCCTCCGGACAGATGACCTCGACGGTGACGATCGGCTCCAGCACGATCGGGCGGGCCTTTTCGATCGCATCGAGGAACGCCTTCTTGCCCGCGGAGACGAACGCCACTTCCTTCGAGTCGACCGGATGATGCTTGCCGTCATGGACGATCACGCGCACGTCCTGCAGCGGAAACCCCGCAACGGCGCCGGTCGCGAGCACCTGCTCGACACCCTTCTGCACGGCAGGCATGAACTGGTGCGGGATCACGCCGCCTTTTGTCGCGTCGACGAACTCGAAGCCGGCGCCGCGCTGGCGCGGCTCGACGCGCAGCGACACTTCGCCGAATTGCCCCGCGCCGCCCGTCTGCTTCTTGTGCCGGTGGAAACCCTCCGCGTTCGCCGTGATCGTCTCGCGATACGGGATCCGCGGCGGGCGGGTGTCGATCTCGAGCTTGAACTGCGCCGACATCCGCTCGAGGATCGAGCGCAGGTGCAGGTCGCCCAGCGCACGCAGCACCGTCTCGTTGGTCGTGGCGTCGTGCTCGACCACGATCGTCGGATCCTCGGCGATCATCCGGTGGAGCACGTCGGAGATCCGCTGCTCGTCGCCGCGTTTTTTCGGTGTGATGGCGACCCCGTGCATCGGCACCGGGAACTCGAGCGGCCGCATGTGGATGTGGTCCTCGTCGTGCGAGTCGTGCAGCACGCAGTCGAAATCGATCTCGTCGACCTTGGCCACCGCCGCGATGTCGCCGGGAACCGCGCGATCCATCTCGACGCTCTTGCCGCCCTGGAGGAGGAAGAGATGCCCCACCTTGAACGGCTTGCGGCCGTCGCCGATGAAGAGTTGCGTGTCCTTGGTCACCGTTCCCTGGTACACGCGGAAGACGCCGAGCTTGCCGACGAACGGGTCGACGACGACTTTGAACACGTGCGCGAGGACGTGCTTCTTCGGATCCGGTTCCGACCGGAACTCCTGCGCCGTGTCGCCTTCGCCCTTGAAGAACAGCGGCGGGTTGCCTTCCGTCGGATTCGGCGCGAGCTTCACCAGAACGTCGAGGAGTTGAGCGACCCCGGCGCCGGTCTTCGCCGAGACGAAGCAGACCGGAACGAGATGCCCTTCACGCAGTGCCTTCTCGAAGGGCGCATGCAGCTGGCCCGCTTCGATCTCGCCCTGCTCGAGATAGAGCGACATCAGTTCCTCGTCGACTTCGACGACCTGGTCGACCAGCGCGCGGTGCGCATCGGCGACGGAGGAGAAATCCGACTCCCCGTCAGGATTGAAAAAGCAGTCGACGACCTTCGTGCCGCCGGCCGAAGGGAGGTTGATCGGCAGGCACTCGCGGCCGAACGCGGCCTGAATCGCGGCCAGGAGCTTCGGCAGGTCGACGTTCTCGGCGTCGATCTTGTTGACGATGACGAGGCGGCAGAGCCTGCGCTTGCCCGCCCAATCCATCATGCGGGACGCGACCATCTCGACACCGGATTGAGCGCTCACGACGACCGCCGCGGTTTCCACCGCATCCAGCGCGCCGATCGCCTGCCCGAGGAAATCCGGAAAACCCGGCGTGTCGACCAGGTGGATCCGCGTGTCCTGCGTATCGACATGGAGGACTGAGGCGCGCAGCGAATGCTGCCAGGATTTTTCGAGAGGATCGAAATCGGCGACGGTCGTGCCGCGCTCCACGGCGCCCGCTTCCTTGATCATGCCCGACTTCAGGAGCAGCGCCTCGGCGAGCGTGGTCTTGCCCGCCCCGCCCTGGCCGACGAGCGCGACCGTGCGGATGTGTTCGGTGACGTAGTTCGCCATGCGGCTTTCCCCCTTGAGGCTGTTTCGCCGAATTATACCGGCCCGCCCCGAACCACCCCGGCGACCCCCTGCCGGGACCCCGGGCGCACTCCGCCGGGGGCTTGAACAAGGCCGCGCGCATTCACGTGGGTTTCTGACAATTGCCTGACGAAATGCTGACCATTCGCTGTCGATCGCACAATTCCTGCAACGCAATTTTCCGAATTGCGGTGCGACTGCAAATTGGTTGATCCACGTCAGAATCCGCGCAAGCGGGCGGCCTACAGTCGGGTTGCAGACGACCGGCTTGCGGAGTGGAGGATTGCGAAATTGCGGCCGTCGACGAGCGTTCTCAATAAACGGGAGTCCACATGTATC